>OOAH01001537.1_pt1 | contig 19834 bp, 24 predicted proteins | sample 1671801 | NCBI WGS metagenome assembly OOAH01 (sample SAMN06348194, study PRJEB24527) | human gut metagenome | biome: human gut; feature: ankylosing spondylitis patient; material: feces | host: Homo sapiens | place: China | collected 2015-10 | reverse complement strand
CCACCATCACGGGGGCGGCAAGGATTTTGAGAACGATCATAGCAGCTACCTCCATTAAAAAATCGGGTTAGTTTGTCCTCCTACCCATATTATACCGCTGGGAAAATAGGCACACAAGGATGTCGATGGTTACGAACACTCCATGATATTCCCCCCGATATATGTTGATTATAGTAAAATTAGGTAGTATAATTTTATTATCGAAGTGCCTGTGCTGAGATACAAATTTAGAGTGTTGGAGGAGTAGAGCATGAAATTATCAACTGCCGAAAAAGGTAAAGTCGTATCTTGTTGTAACCAAAGCCTCATTTCTGACTACAATTTTAATCCTTCACAAAAATACCCGATAGTTTGGTTTCAACAGCAATTTTCGTTTATTCAAAACGAAAAAGTACGCGAGCATTTGGCTGATGAATTCTACCAAACAAGGTTTGCCTATACTCTCATGCAGACGCTCAGTTTACCAATGGCAAAAAACAAAGGTATCGTAAAATTTCAAATCATTCAGTATGCCTCTATTTGCGAAGCTCTGCTTAATTATACTTTGGAAGTATATTTCAAAGATGAATTTGAAAGCAAATATGCGGCTGTCACTTATGTGGATTTTTCGTCTGCATTGTCCAACAAAACTAAGATTACATTCGAAAACAAACCGTTGTATCTATGCAAGTCTAAGACTGAAAAAGCCAAAATCCCTTGGACTGCAAATCCTACAAAGGCCGAATTTGCATTGGAAAAAGGTATTTTATCTCAAGATACAAAAGATAAATACTGTGCTTTGTACGATTTAAGAAACAATGCACACATTCTAAAAGCCGCAACGGCTGATTATTATCCAAAGCTCAAAGAGGCAAGTGCGGGTTATGAGCTTGTATTTCAATTCATTTCTGAAATACGAGCATACTTTGAGGCAAATCCAGCAGGAAACTAAAAAGGAGGGGACGGCGAATGCCGTCCCCTTATCACATTTCCACCACCGCCGACAGCTTTTTCAGCAGCTCGGACAGCGGCTCCCAAAGATCGGCATAGTCCTTTTGGAGCGCCGTGATCTCCGAGGGATAAATGCCGTAGGTGTTCACATGGATCGCCACTTGGTTTAGGTTGTTGGCACACCGCCGCTGCAAGGCCACCAGCTCCCGGATGTCCGAGAGGTCAACATGGAGGACATAGCCGTTGAGCGCCATTTTCCGCATATAGGCTCCCATGTTGGAGATCCCGGCCTCGGCCATGCGGTCAGCGATCAACGCCTGTTCCTCCGGCGTCACCATCACATGAAGATGGACAGAGCGCCGCCGCTTTTTTGTCAACGCTCCTCACGCTCCCGGCTGCGGCGCTTGGGCGGGTGTTCCCGCACCTTATCCAGCGGCTTCTCCTCCGGGGGCGGCACAGGCAGGTTATTGATGATGCCGTCGATCATGTTCCCGTTCTGCTCCATAGAAAGCTCGGCGTTCCTGTTGGGATTGTGTTCCTGCCCCATAAATATCCTCCTATCTGTCGCCCCGGTCAAGGGCATTTTTCTTGGGGGCGGATTGTCCACGGTCAGCCTCGGCCTGTTTTGCGGCGGTTTTCATCTGTTCCCGAATGGAACGGGGTCTGTCGGGATTGTCAGGCGCAGGCCGCAGTTCATAGTCGGACGCCTGCCGTTTCGTCAATGGCCGTGTGTAGGTCAAATGTCCCCACGCCAGAAATGATCCATTTTCAACCGGGACGCGCTGATCGTAGTTGACGATCTCATCCGGGGCGTTGCGGTGCGGCTTGGGGAATGTCCCAATGTCCACGGGACGCTGAGTAGAATAATACTTGTAAAGGCCGGGAGCCTCGGTCTGCTTGACACCGACATTGTAAAGGCGCTGGTACTCCTGCACCCGCGCCGCAAAGTCCTGTTCCAGAGCGGCACGGTCACTGCCGTAATGCCCCCATTCATACTGCCGCTGGCCGTCCTTGTCATCATAGCAAGCCCATGTGACATAGGGCGAGGGAGCGGCAGGATGATGCCCCAGTGCAAAGCCCCTGCCGTTTTCCAGCATGACGGCCTTGATGATCGCATAGCCTTGGTTTTTGTCCATATACCCTCCTCACCGTGATACATCTTTCTCCGCCCGTTTCGCAAAGGGCTGAAGCTGATAGGGGCTTTTGCCATCCTCCGGTCGCAGGAAGTCCAGCCTTGCGGCGGCACGGATGGCGTTCTGATTGAGTTGCCGCTGCCATGCCCCTTGGCTGGGCGCCCATTTGAAGCCCTCGCTTTTGAGCGCCTGCCGGGTATCGGCGTCCGGCTTTTCCGCAAAAATGAGCTGCAAGCGGTTCTCCGCCTCGTTGACCTTGGCCTCGCCGCCGGGAAATGTCCAACCCACAAACTCCGTCTTATGGCTCAGCTCCTCGATGCGCTGGCGCACACGGCGGATATTGGCGTTATTGTTGGTGAGCAGATAGGACGGAAACGGAACGGGGTCTTTGCGCCAGTCTTGGGACATAGACGCCGTGACCTTTTCCACCTGTTCCGCCGTCAGCTCGGGACAGTCCTCCAGCGTCTTGTGCTTGCGATAGTAGGCATTGACCGCCTTCATCATGGCCTGCTGGGACTCCATCCCCTCCAGTTTTTTCGTGAGCTTTTCCACGGCAAGATTATCGTCGGCGCTGATCCCGCCCCGGCCTGTGGAGCGGATCTTGTCCAGCAGCTTTTCAATTTCGGCATACTCGCCGTAATTTCGATCCCGGGCGGCGTTCTGCTTGGCCTTTTTCGCCACGGGGAAATTGCCGCCCCCGGTGATCAGAACGGACGGCACACGGGCATCAATGGCGTTGCGCTCGTTGAGGTTTTCCGCCAGTCTGCGGGCGTAGCGGTCAACAAGGGCATCGATCTTATCATGGTACATGGGATCGACCTGCGCCTTTTGTTTCTCTGCCAGCGCATAGGCTTCATCCACCATCTGCTGATAACCAGCGGTGGCCGAGCCGGGGGCATAGTCGGAATAGCTGTTCATGTCCTTTGCCCGCTTTGCCGCCGCCTCGCTGATCTCATAATATTTAGGCATTATTTCTCCTTTCAGCCGGGACTTTGGGACAAAATGTCCCAAAGCTCCGGCGCTTGGATGTGGAAAGCATTTCTGCGAAAACAGGGGCGGGCGGGAAAACATACCGCCCACCCCGAAAGCGCCCCGGAAAAGCCTTGTAAATACAGGCGTTTTCCGGGGCTATTTTTCCACGCGCTACCTCCGCTTGCGGCGCATATATGCCCGCTTCTGCTCCCGCAGGGCAGCCCCGGCGCAGACCGGGGAGCAGTACCGTTGCCGCCCATCCGGGAGGAAAGCCCTGCCGCATACCGGGCAAGGCCGGGTTTCTGTGATACGCTCCACGGTCAGCGACCTTTCCAGCACAGGATCAAGCGGCAGCACCGCCGCGCGGAAATAGCAGCAATAAGCGCCCGTCCAGCACTTGCCCAGCATATAGCAGGGGCAGTCCAGCGGCAGGCAGCCATAGTCTTTATCGTAGTTGGCGCACCACTTTGTCACCAGCTTGCGGATCTCCGCCTTTTCCTGTCGGGTCAACTCACGGCTCATTTTTGCCTCCCGTTTTGGGCGTGAGCTGCTCCCGATAACAGAACATACAGCCGATCCCGCGCCAGTAAGGGCAACCATCACAGCGGGAGTCTTTAGGCGGCAGGCTGGGCGGAACACCCTTGAAGTAGCTGTTTTCTTTCATAAAGTCCTCATAGGGACTGTTGGTAAATCTCATGCTTCATCCTCACTTTCCGTTTCGTCCTCGTCCGCCCAAGGCGGGGTATCGTCATAATCGTCGCCGTAGTCCTCCGTAGCATCGATGGCTTGCTGCTTTTTAGGGCGGTAGATCTTGAAATACCAGCCAGCACCACCGCCGATGACCGCCACGGCCAGCACCAGCAGGAGCGTTCCGCCACTGTTCTTGGACTGTTCCGGCTCGGGTTCAGGCTCCGGCTCCACCACGGGCGCAGGCTCGGGAGCCTTGCCCTGGCACTCGCCCATATTCACGGCGCAGACGCTGCAATCTGTGTTGATAGCACCCACGGCGCATTTGTCCGCGCAGGCACACTCCGGCAGCTCACCGCCCGCAGCCTGCATCGCCGCCAGCAGGTCGGCCTCGTCCACCATGTTCAAAAAGTAGGTCTGGTACTGCTCGCCGTCCTCGTCGGTGGGCTTGTCATAGTCAATGACGATGTAAAAGGTGTTGCCGCCGCTGGTCTGCACCGTGATGAACTGCTTATTGGTGGCCTTGTCGTAGAGCAGGTCACGGGTCACAAGGTTGCCGTCCTCGGTGAAGCCCTCGCCGGGGTCAACGGTTTCGGCGGGCAGCGGCTCCACCGGGGCAAGGCCGTCCCATTCCTCGCCGCCTCCGGCGTAGGCCGTGACCGCCATGCCGCACATCAAAACAGCGGCGCAGAGCGCCGCTGTCAGCTTCTTCATCCACTTGTTCATTCGCTGTCCTCCTTATCCGCAGACTTCGGGACATTCTGTCCCAAAGTGCCGCCGCTCTTGATGGTCTGAAGCAGCACGGGCAGGTCGGTGAGCGAAACGCTCATGCCGCGCACGATCTCCACGATCTCGCTGTTCTCGGCCTCCAGCTTTTTCTGTTCCAGCTCCTTGAGCCGTGCCTGCTGCTCGTTGATCTTGGCCATGACCTTTTCAATCTCGGCCTGAATTTTCGCGCTTTTGGAGATAGCCATAAAAACCTCCTGTCAAAACAATTTTCCGTAGGCGTAGAAATGGGATTGCCAGTAGCTCGTGTTGAGGTTGGCGTAGCTGATGGGGTCGCCACAATGGAGCATCCAGCCGCCGCCCACATAGATGCCCACATGGGAGATCCCCGGCGTGTCATAAGTCCCCGTGAAGAATACCAAATCGCCGGGTTTGGGACTGCTCGTCCGGGTGGAGATATTGTATAGCCCCTGCGCCCCCAGCCGCCCAAAGTCCCAGCCGCATTGATTGTAGACATAGCTGACGAAGCCGGAGCAGTCAAAGGATGTGGATGGGCTGCTGCCGCCCCAAACATATGGGTATCCTACATACTTTTCCGCCTCTTTCAGAATGGCGGCAAAGGTTTCATCGGCAAGATAGTCCTCGGGGATCTCATGCAACGGGGGCTTGCTGGTGTACTTGCCCACATAGGGCGAGGACGGGAACAGGTCGGGACGGTTGCCCAGCGTCGCCATGTAGAGGGCGTACCGGGACAGGGTTTCCTCGCCCATGAGGTAAACAGGCAGATGGGAGAGATTGAAGTTTTCAAGCGTGACATAGCAGATGTAATAGTTGTACGGAACTTCAACATCATAGTTGTTGCCCTCGCTGTCCGTCCGGGTAACGGTACGGTAGCGCACCTCCACCACCACATCCTCGGTCAAAATGTACTGGCGGTCAAAGAGCATTTGTAGCGTCCCCCGCACCTCGTCCAGCGTCCACTCGCCCTCATGGAGCGCGCAGACGATGGACAGCAGCACATAGGGATCGTGTTCAATGGTGTCAAGGTCAAAGTGATACTCGTCATAATCGTGGGTGCGGGTGTAGGTGTCGAGGTAGCGTTGCAGTTCGTCCTCCAGAGCGCAGTAGGCGGCCTCCGCCCCCAGCAGGTCGGCATCCTCGGCGGCATAGGTGGACGCGCCGATGGCTCCGGCCACACCGTTGCCAACCGTCACCAGCGAGGACATACACGATTGCAGCACCACCAGCAGAAGAAACGCCGCCAGCAGCAGGAGCAGCCCGCCGGGGTGTTCCTTGATGTAGGCGGACACCTTTTCCGTCAGCTTGCCCGTGACGGACGCCGTACCCTCGGCGGCCTTGGCGGTCTGCCTGGCCGCCTCCCGCGCCTGCTTTGCGTACTGGCGCTTGATCTTCTGCTTTTGCAGATACCGGGACACCGCGCCGCCCTCCTGCATTTTCGGGTGTTCCTCCACGGTCTTGCGGTAGTAATAATCCGCCGTGGCCTTGATGTGCTTGCTCTCGGCACGCTCCACGGCCTTTGCCGGGTGTTCCCGGATGGCCTTGCGGAGCTTGCGCCTGCCGAAGCGGTACACGGACTCCGCCGCCAGCTCGGAACGGTGCGCGCCCTCCGTGCCGACATTTTCATGCTCGACCTCATAGAGCTTGCCATGCACAAAGCCGTGGACGCCGTGTCCGGCGGCATGGGCAAGGCGCTTGACCGCACCGGGCTTTTTCAGTGGCTTCTGCTTTGCCAACTTCTCCCGGGCGGCGTCCAGCTTCTCGCCCCGGCGCTCCATCCGCAGCTTGGACGCCGCCGTTTGCTCTTGCCGGCTTTTCCGCCGAAACTTGGACTTCGGGACATTTTGTCCCGAAGTGGGGTTACTCGTCTGTTCGCTCATGGGCAAGATCCTCCGGGCGGGTCGTCAGCAGGTCATAGATCTCTCCACGGGGGAAACGGTCTACGAACGGGATGGTGACATTTCCATAGAACAGCAAGCCCTCGCCGGAATTGGAGTGCGTAATATAGGAGAGCTGATGCTCGGAAATGCCGAGCTGCTTTGCCAAGATCGCACGGTCGCTCTGTGCCTGCGACAGCAGCACCATGAAGTCCGTGTTGTCCAGAATGTTCTCGATCTCCCGGCTGGCCAGCAGGTCTTTCACATTCTGCGTCAGCGCCGAGGGGACGCAGCCCTTTTTGCGGAGCATTTTCCAGACCGCCACAAAGTAGCTGGCCGTCAGCGGATCACGGAGCAGGATATGGAACTCGTCAAAGTAGCACCAAGTCGCCACGCCCTCGGCATGGTTGGCGTTTACCGCCGCCGTGACAAATTCATTGGTGGTGTGCATGGCGATCTTGCGGAGGTTTTCACCCAAGCCCTTTAGGACAATGCAGACCACACGGGAATTGAGGTCAACATTCGTGGGATGGTTGAAAAGGTTGAGAGAGCCTGTGCAGTAAAGCTCCAGCGCCGTCGCCACCCGCCGCGCCTCCGGCTCGGGCTGGCGCAGCAGCTCCTCATACAGATCTTGCAGCAGCGGCGTTTTGGCCGTTTCCAGCCCCAGCGCCATCTCCCGGTAGACCAGCCGCACGCAGCGGTCAATGACGGTTTTCTCGATGGGCTGCAAGCCCTCCTTGCCGCCCACGATCAGCTCACACAATGACAGCAGAAAATCCGCCTTCATGGAAAGCGGACTGTCCTCGTCGTTGATGTTCATTTGCAAATCCATAGGCGAAATGTGGTGCGGGCTGTCCGGGGCGATCTCGATGACCTGACCGCCCAGCCGCTCCACCAGCGGGGCATATTCGCCCATCGGGTCAACCACGATGATACGGTCATTGGTGGCGAGGAACACATTGATCAGCTCCCGCTTGGCGGCAAAGCTCTTGCCGCTGCCCGTAGAGCCAAGATACATTCCGTTGGCGGATTTGAGTTTTTTGCGGTCAGCCATGATGACATTATTGGAAAGAGCGTTCATGCCGTAGTAAAGCGCCTGCCCGTCCATGCGAAGCTCCCGGGTCATAAAGGGAATGAAAATGGCCGTGGAGCTGGTAGTCATGCCCCGCTGAATTTCAATGCCGTTGTAACCGAGAGCCAGCGAGGACACAAACCCCTGCTCCTGCTGCCAGTCCAGACGGCGCAGGGCGCAGTTGTATTTCTGCGCGATGCCGCTCACCGTGAACACATCGTTTTCAAGCCGCTGCCGGGTGGGAGCGAGGTTTACCACCGTAAAGGTCAGCAGGAACATTCGCTCGTTGCGGCTTTGCAGGTCGGAGAGCAGCTCGGCGGCGTCCTTGGAAAAGGTAATGAGGTCAGGCGGCAAAATCTCCATGTCATACCCGGCACGGACGGCCTTTTTCTGCTCCTCCGCTTTCATGCGGCCTATGTCGGAGATCTTTCCCTTGATCGTCTTAATGGCCTTGAGCTGGTCTACCGTCTGAATGTGCATGGTGACGGTCAGCTCGGCGTCCAGCTCCAAAATCTCCGCCAGCAGCTTATCCGAAAGCTCCGACGCCATGATCTGCAAGTAGGACGCCGCGCCCCACATCTGGCCGACACGGAAAGTCCGGCTCTGCCGAAAATCGAAACTGTCCGGGGCGATGTAGTCCTTTGTCCCCATGCCCGTCTTGGTAATGTCTTTCCACGCAAAGCGGAACGGCTCACGCCCGCCGGGGTGCATCTGCCCGTGCAGCACCGCCAGCCGATCCCGGCCATCCAGCGGGCGGGACTGGACGCCCAGCCGTTTTAAGTTACCCATGACATCCGCCTCCACGCACCCCAGCCGGGGACGCGCCTCCGTCGCACCCTCGGCAGGCAGGCCAAAGGTGATGTACTTGTACCGCTCAATGCCGTTGTTGCTCTTGGCAATCTGGCCTTTGAGCATTTCCACATACTCGCCCCGGATGCTGTTGAAGTCATCCTCCTGCGCCGGGATATTCACCTTGTAGCGGTTGGCGTTCCGGCTGCGGCGGTTGACAAAGGAAAGCTGGAACGGCAGAGAGCTGTCAAAATAATTCAGGCACGTGCTCCACCCGCTGATAATGGCAGTCTGATCCTCCGTGGACGCCACGGCATAATTGATGTCCTCATATTCCAGCGTCTTTGTGTAAAGCCCGCCGGGGAGCTGGCAGATTCCGTCCGGGTGCATGGCGATATAGGGAATGGTCTGCTGGGCGGACAGCGCCCGATGTTTACTTGTGTTTCTCTGCTTTTTTGCTTTGCTCAATAGGCTCCTCCTTTCGTACAAATGGGGCATAGATATTTTCCGTTCGATACGGGCGGATGCCGGGGCGGGTAAACTTGACCCGGATGATATTGCGGATCACCTTTTCAAAGGGTAAGCCGTCCTTCTCATACATGGCAAGCAGAAACGCCGGGAGCATGATCGCCAGCATAGCGAACAGCGCCCCGGTGTTGCCAATGACCTGCCGGGTCAAAAGATAGGTCGGAACACCGATAGCCGCCCCAGCACCGAAACAAATAAGCTGCCGCTTGGTGAGGTTGAACGCGATCTTTGTCTTGATCTTGGAAAGGTCGTTCGGGACATTCACATAGGGCATGGATCACACTCCTTTCTACACTTCGGGACAATTTGCCCCAAAGTCCGGGATCGTCGGCTCCACCTCGTTGCCCCACACATCCCAGCCGGGAGAGGTCTGCCTTGCGAACAGCTCCACGCGGGGCAAATCACCCATGAGGGCAACGATCTTATCACGGGTTTCATCCGGCTTTTTGCTGTGGGCTTCGATGGGCGAAATGATAAACTGGTGAATGTCGGCGGCCTGCCGCTTGGGGTGTCCTTTGGTTGCCAGCAGACAGATCTCGGCGTTCGCCCGCGTCCAGAAGCCCAGCCCATAAAACCAACTGTCCGCCTTGCGGTTTTTCTTCAGCCAGACGAACGCAACGGATTTATAGGTGAAGCCCCACGCACGGATCAGCCGCAGAGCCTCCGGGAGCTGGGGAAAGGTCGCCCACATGAAAAGGGCGCTGTCCTTGGCCGCAAGCTCGGCCACAGGCAACGCACACAATTCATCAATGCTCATGGTGGGGTAGTGATTTTCCGCCGCGCCCTGCACTTTCTTTGCAGAGTAGCGCCACGGCGGGTCGGCGTAAATGATGGGGTATTTTTCGATAGACACACACCTCCTTTAATGTGCGCTGAACACGCTGCGGGCGATGGAGCCAGTCTTGAACAGGCAGAAGCAGAGCAGCACGGAATAGCCCATGCAGCCCCATATCGCGCCGATGGGGTCGCCGCCCGTGGCGATACCCTGTATCAGCACCGCATAGATGGCAACGCAGACGAGAATGAGTAATCCTTGAAAACCCACGGCAAACAGGGACTTCAAATAGTTCTGCCCGGTATTGCCCAGCTCCCGGTTAGAGAGCGTAGCAACGGGGATGGGGGCTAAGCTGGTCAGCAGGTATATCTCAATCATGCGGCCATAGACGATGACGAAGATCACAATATTGATCGCCCACATGGTCACATGAATGAGCAGGGATTGCAGCCATAGCCCCAGCAGAGAGCCAAGCCCCAGCGTTTCCAGCGTGGCCTCCAAGTCGGCAAGCATGGCCTCCGAAATGTCTGTTGAGCCTTGCACGATCCCGGCTGCCCGGGCGATAACGCTTTGGGACACATCGAACACGGCCATGACGATATTGAAAGTGTTGGACAAAATCAAAATGGCGCAGGCCGTTTTGAATATCCACTTGAAGAAGATCCAGTAGTCCAGATCATGCAGGTTGTTCTTTTCGATAATGAGTTGGATCAGCTCATAGGTGGCAACGAAGGTGAGGATCAGACCGGCAATCGGCAGTATCACCGTTTCAGAAAGCTGCCGGATCAGGGAGAACACCCCGGCGTTCCACGCCGCCGGGGTGGTTCCCACTTGCACCGCAATCTCTCCGACACGGGAATTGACCGTATCAAAAAGCCCCGTGAGGTTGCCCATGATACCCTCGATCAGCAGCTCTTTTAGCCAGTCTGTCAGCCAGTCGGTGAGAAATCCCATGCTTTACGCCCTTAAAACAGGGTGGACAGCAGAGGGATCAGGGTCGTACCCAGCACGATGATGCCGCCGCCCGCCATGAGCTGTTTCATGCCCTGAGATTTAGCGCCGGGGTTGTCCGAGCCATAGCCCTCCAGCAGATTGACCACGCCCCACACGCCAAGGCCAGCGCCGAGGGCAATCACAAGGGTCTGCAACGTGGTGATGGCAGAAGCGAAAAACTGCATATAGCCTCCTATTCTCCGGGGACAAAGCCCCGGCCATGAAAAAAGCCGCCCTTGCGGGCGGCAGCCTGTTACTTCGGGACAAAATGTCCCAAAGCTCTATACAAAAGCATCCGGGTCGTCGAGGTCGTCATAGTTGAGGATGTCCTCGTCCTCGTCTGTGATCGCCTCGTCCGGCACGGACACTTCGTACACCTCACATTCCTCGTTCATGCCCGGTCGCCTGCGGCGGTCAATGAGCCTGTCGAGGTCAAAGGCGTTTTTCACTTTATCGGCCTCCGCCGTAAAGCGATAATTGGGGTGCTGTTTCAAATCGTATTTCTTGGAATAGAACGGCGGCAGCCCTCGGAGCTGCAAAATGCACCGATCTCCGGGCATGGTGGCAAGCTCACTTGGGGTCATCAGCTCCCGCCCCAGCCGTTGGGTGTTCTGACTGTAACTTTCGGACTGGCCCCGTGAGCGCCCCTCGGTCTGCATGGAGATGGTGGCCTTGCCCAGCCAGTTTTCTGAAATTTCCTTAATGGTGCTGGCCTCACGGCCACCGAGGAATAGTACGCTGTCCATGTTGCCAAGAATGGTTTCAGCGTTCTTATCGTAAATGGCCTTGCATTGGGCAAGCTGCTGATATAGCAGGCACAGGCTGATCTCCCGGGAGCGGATGACCGCCACCAGCTTTTCCAAGTTTGGCACCTGCCCGGTGTTGGCCGCCTCGTCCCACAGCACCCGCACATGATGGGGCAGTCTGCCGCCGTGAACATTGTCCGCCCGTTCACACAGGAGATTGAACATCTGTGAAAACGCCAGCGCCACAAGAAAATTGTAGGCGCTGTCGGTGTCGCTGATGCAGAAAAATGTTGCCGTCCGGCGATCTCCCATGCGGTCAAGCTCCAGTTCGTCATAGGACATGATCTCCCGGAGCTGGGGAATGTCAAAGGGAGCGAGCCGAGCGCCGCAGGAGATCAAAATGCTTTTGGCCGTCTTGCCGCTGCTGAGCTTGTATTTTTTATACTGCTTCACCGCAAAGCAATTCGGCTTGCGCTGTTCCAGCCCCTTGAACATATAATCCACGGCGTTGAGAAAATCCTCGTCATCCTCCTTGACCTCCATGCCGGAGATCATGTCCACCAGCGTATTCATGTTGCGATCCTCCTCGGCTCCCTCAAAAATGATGTAGCCCAGCAGGGCGCAATACAAAAGCGTTTCCGCCTTCGTCCAAAACGGGTCGCCCTCCTTGCCCTCGCCCTTGGTGTTGGAAATAAGGGCATTGACAAACTTTAGAATGTCAGCCTCGGTCTTGATATACGCCAGCGGGTTATAGTGCATGGATTTTGAAAAAGCAATGCTGTTGAACACCTTAATTTTGTAGCCCCGTTTTTGCAAAAACGAGCCGACCTGCCCCAGCACACCGCCTTTGGGGTCTACCACCACATAGGAAGAATGAGCTTGCAGGAGTTGGGGCGTGAGCCAAAAGCGTGTCTTGCCCGAGCCGGACGAGCCGATGCCGCAGAAATTGAGGTTGCGGGCGTTGGCGGGATTTTTCGGACGGGTGTTCATGGTGAGTCGTTCTGTGGCGGTCAAGATCATATTGTTTTCAAACTTGGGATCGACAAAAGGGCGTATATCTTTTTCAGATCCCCAGCGGGCGCTGCCGTACTCCGCATCCCGGCGGTATTTCTTGGCGTTCTTGCTTTTGAAGTAGATCAGCAGGCGGAACGCCACCGCCCCCACAATGCCTACCAACCAGTCAAAGGGAACAAGACCGGGAGCGAAGTCGGCAAAGGCCGCGCCGACGGTCTGCCCCAAACCGATAAACTTATGGGCAAAATCGCCGCCCGCAGCCAGACGGTACGCCGTCCCCAGCTTGAGGAACACCCAACCGATGAACACATAGGGAATGTTGGGCAGCACATTTTTTCGGAGCTTATCTGTCATGCGACACCTCCTTGATGTGCTCCTTGGGCGGCTTTTCCTTGGCAAGCTGCTGTTCCGCCTGCTTCATCTGTTCGGGGATCGTGGGCTGGCGGGACTTAGCCTTGTCCAGCACCTTGCGGGAGTATTCCGAAAAGCAGGCGGTCATGGCGTCCGCCTGCCCAGACTTGAAGAACAGCAGGTATTTCCCCGGTTCAGTCTGATAAAAGGCGTAGTCCACATTCCACTTCCGGGCTACCCGGTCAAAGAGCTTTGTATCCCCGGACAGTTCAAGGCTGTTGGTGGATGTGCCATGAGCCATGAGCTTTTTCACGGTCTGCTTGCCGTGGGGCGTCTGCTTTGCCCGGTGCGCTTTGACGATCTTGCGTCCCACCGCCCGGACAACATAGGCAAGCCCCCGGGCGGTCAGCTTTGACGCCTTCACCGATACGGCAATCGTGCGCCGGGAAATATCCTCGTCTACCAGCCGTCATCGCCTCCTCTCTGATAGAAATATGACCTTGGGACAAGTTGTCCCAAGGTCAGCGGTCATCATGCTCCTTTCTCGGGTGCAGGTGCTCGCCCTCCAAAGAGGAACGGTCTATGACCTCCTTGTAGGCCGCCATCTGCTCCCGGATATTCAACTTGGGGTACGCAAAAATGCGGTGTTCGGCGGGAATGTCCTCGATGCCGTGGTACACCTCCTTGAAATCGCCGCTGCGGGTCAGATAGCCCGTGGGGGCGAAGTGGCCGCCCTCGTTGATCCGCATATCCCGCCCATAGGCTTCAAAATCGAAGTAGGGCAGCACATTGTCCGGCACATCCAGTAGTTCCATGTCCTCCACATAGATGCGCCCCAGCGTTTCATCGTCGGTCACGCCGGGGTGCAGATCGTAGCAGTCCAGATTGTGAACAAGGTTGATGATGTCCGCCACGCTGGAAGTATGGTCGCCCTTGTTGAGTACGGCCTCCAGCGTTTCGATCTCGTCGCTGTCCAGCTCGGAAATGAGATGTGCCAAATGGTTCAGCTCGTCCAAGTTTTCATACTCGGTGAGATAGTCGTATAAGCCCATCACATCGCCGTCAAAGGCAGTGATGAAAAACTCCTCATACCGCACACCGTCCACGCCGATGTTCTTTAGAAGCGATTGCACCTCCTCCGTGGTGGCCGGAAATTTCAGCGTTTCGCCCACAAGCTGCCCCTCGGCGTATTTGCCGAGGTTGGTGATGTAGGCTTCAAATACCGTCATTTGCACCTCCTTTTGTCAGCGCCTCCGCGATCCCAGCCATGATGTACTCGGCACAGGGCAGCGCGATGGCGTTTCCCAACGCCCGATAGCGGTGAGAGGATAAAATTTCCTCCCCGTCAGCGCCGTATTTTGTCCAGCCCTCCGGCAGCCCCATCAGCCGCTCACATTCCGTTTCCGTGGGAAAGCGGATGCAGCCCCCGGCGGGATCGTCCTCGTACCAAAAGGCAAAGGGCGAAATGCCGCCCGCTAACAGAGTGGGAAAAGGGTCAGTTGGCAATCCGAAGCTGTTTCGGAACGCTGTTTCCGTCCGCTCCTTGGCGGAGGCCCGCATACGGAAGCATTGAAAGGGTCGGGTAATTGGTACGCGCCGCCCTGCTTCAATAAAAGAGCCTCGATCTCCGCAGGCGGCGGGCAGCCCGCGATCTCCGCCAAGTGCAGGAAGTGACTGCATTGTGCGGGGCTTAAAAAGTATTTCGTGGGAACGCCGTCCTCCAAAGTCTGCCACAAGAAAGATGCGCTGCCGTCGTGCCAGCCGGGGGCTTGCCCAATGCTGGGCGTCCATGAGCCGCCAGCAGAGGTCAGGCGTTCGCCCTCGCACCATTCCGGCTCCTGCCCATCTTCCAGAAGCAGGCATTGAAACATCGGTGTCTGTGAAAGCGGATAGGACGGCTCTAAAATCCATCCGGTCATTTGATGAAAACGCTCCCATGACGTTTTCCCAAACAGCGATTGCTGGAAATAGACCATTTGTCGCCTCCCTCATTTCACGGATAATGCGGATGGCTTGAAAAAACAGGCTGGACTTTTCTCCCGCAAGCCCCTTGCGGTTGCCGATCTGCGAGAGATTTTGACACGGTGAGCCAAAGGTGATGATATGGACGGGCGGGAGATCCCGTCCGTCCAGCTTTGTCACATCCCCCAAATGCGCCATATCGGGAAAGTGGCGTTTCGTGATGGAGATAGGGGCTTTTTCGATCTCGCTTGCCCATACTGGCTCAATGCCGCAGCGCGCCGCCGCCAGCGGGAACACACCGATCCCATCAAACAGGCTCCCCAGCCGGAGCGCCGTCATCTTATCTGCGCCCCTGTCCCTTGACGGTCAAAATGCCCTCAAGGGTGGTGGCGGTGATCCCGAGCCGCTGGGCAACGGCGATGTCGTTCTTCATGGCCTCGGTGACGGTATGACCGCACACCACCAGCACATGAGAGCGGCGGAGCAGGTCGCGCCCCATGTCGATACCGCTCTTATGCTCCTCGGGAACGGCGTCATTGAGGAAAAGCGGCTGATAGAGCGTCGGGCAGATGGGCGAAAAGCCCGCCTCATACACCGTGCGGCAATACTGCGCCGCCAGCTTCATGTTTTCGTGGTCGCTGCCGCACCACGCGGCGGTGATATATGCAAGGGGTCGTTTCATTGTAAAAACCTCCATTCATAAACGAAAGACCTCGGGACAAAAAGTCCCAAGGTCACTTTTCCAGATCCGTTTTCTTTTCGGGCTTGCCCAGCTCGGGCGGCTGCTTGGCCTTCCAGTCATCCAGCAGAGAAATGATCTTGTCTTTCATTTCCCTTGGGGACTTGTCCTTGCCAAAATACTTTTCCAGTTCCGCACTATTGATGATCACCTTGTCTACCTCCTTTTTCTCCTGTGACAGAATACCGTCGATCACATCGCCGTTGAGTTTGCCGTCCTTGTCCAGCTCCCGCATTTTCTGTGCCTGCGACAGCGAGGGCGAGGACTGCTGCCCCTCGATGGACACGGCGATATATCTCTGATGCTTCGGACGGATGAATGAGATCTCTACCGCCGGGGTAAATGCCAACTTTTTCTCGTCTACCATTGCCTGTAAGTCTGGCACAAGCTCGGTCAGGCGGATATACCGCTGCACCTGCTTGTAGTTCATGCCGTTGCGATCTCCCACGACCTGCGTGGAGCGTTTTCCGGCGTCCTTGTCCTCCTCGCCGGGGCGGGAGCCTTGGTGCTTGATGGCCTCCACCTGCATTTTCAGCGACTGCGCCTTTTCCGTGGGCAAAATGCGCTCACGGTGGCGGAGGTTGTCATCCGTCATGGCAAGGATGGCTTCATCGTCCGTCATGTTGCGGACGATACACGGCATATTCGCAAATCCGGCAAGCTCGCTTGCCCGCTGGCGGCGGTGGCCTGCGATGATCTCATAGCCGCCATCCTCACGGGGACGCACCAGCGCAGGCTGATTGACGCCTGCCGCCTTAACCGACTCCACAAGCCCCTGCATTTCCGCATCGTCCCGAACACCAAAGGGGTGATTTTTGAACGGGTGCAGGTCAGACAGGTTGAGATAGACGATCTCCTCTTTTTCGGCGCGGGTGGCGTCACGGGGCGCAGACGGCTCCGGCGTGACCTCCGCACCAGCGGGAGCGCCGCCCTTATCCACGGCAGGCTTCTCCGGGGCGGGCTTGCTTTGGGACTTTTTGTCCCGAGGTTTGGGCGGCTTTGCCTTATCGGGAGCGGCCTTGCCATCCTTGGGCGGACGGCCTCTGCCGGGCTTGGCAGGCTTGTCCTTTTCCGTGGGCGGCTTCTGCTTGACCGCCTTTTTCCCCTCCTTGGCCGCCTCGTCACGGGCGGCGGCAAAATCCACTACCTTGCCGGAATGTGCCGGGGCGGGATCGTCCTCGCCGGGAGCGGGCGGCTGCGCCCGCTCCTTTTCGGCTTTGGGGACTTCGGGAGCGGCAGGCTTCTCCACCTCAGCGTGGGTAACAGCATCGGCGGGATCAGGCACGGCCTCGCCCATTTCAAAGAGTGCCGCCTGCCCCTCATGTTCCAGCATGACCGTCTCCGCGTCAGTCAGCACAGGATCAAGAGTAGGCGGCTCCGGCACGGCGGCAACTTCTACCGTGGGAGCGGGTGCCTCAGTAGGTGAGGCTACATCGGGAATATTTTTCTTATCATCTGCCATTTGCAAACCTCCTTTTCATGGCATGAAAAAAGCCAGTCCGCAGACTGGCCGGGTGGAAGTGACCTCCCTTCATGGTCTATATATGAAAACGCCGCCCGTTGTCCTGTTGGGGTAGCGTATTTCTCCTATTTATGCTATAATTAAGTTATATTTAATGTCTGCAGGAGGGGAAGTCTATGAATAATATTTCTGAAATTACTCGCCAAGATATTTTGGATATTATCAAAGATGGTTTCATTGTTCATCTGGATGAGCCAGCCTATGACAGCAATGTTGGCGATTACATAATGGAATATCCTGTTAAAATTCCTTTTTACGGACGCATAGATGAGATTTCATTTTTGTCAAGAATTTATGACTTAGAAAAAATGCCTTCTAAAGATAGTAGATACAGAAATGCACTCGGAGATATTAGTTGCCATCTTCGGTTTGGTGACTATGACGATGATTGTTGGTTTTTCTCTGATGATCGCTTCAATCTACGACATGGTGATGGCGATGAACCTCTATTGAAATTCTTGTGTGAAATGTTGCACCCCGCGGTACGAAATGAAAAATCAGATTGGAAACGGTATCTTGATAAGTTCAATGAATTACTCCGAACTGATGGGTACGAATTATATCCAGCGCAACATATTTCTGGGAGAGATGTATATAGGGCAAGAAATTATATAGAACCTACTCAACCCTGTTTTCCTGATAGTCTTTTTACCGAGCGCTACAAGGAACTGGTAGTATATGGTCAGGGACAGCCTATTGATAATATTAGCGGTTCTGTAGACTTAAACGCCAAAAAACACATTTGCAAAATCATGTTAGAATTTAGGGAGCCTATGCGCTACCAACCTAATCGTTATGATAGCTGGACAGAAAATACCGATGCTTTAGAACAAGCTGTCCGACGCTTAAATGAACACCTTGAAATTCCCGTGGTGGATCTCCGTGCTTTGAATATTTCCCCATGTTCTGATTATGAAATTTTAGCCGCACATTTTACACCATTCCTATTTGATATAATTGAACTTCAATATGACGAGTTATCCTCCCGAGAAAAAACCGCTTTTCAAGCAGAAATCAATACATCGTTACAAAGAGATAATGTGTCATTTAAGCTCAATGATAGCGGGCTTATAGAACAGTTGGCCGTGCATGAGGTACTAACTTCTGACATTATTGCTTTGAGTACGCAAATTCAAGAGTCGGGATTGAGAGAACTATTTGACCTTGCCATTGAAAAACATATGCAGCCTAATCTTCAATCGCACAAAGATGCGGTTGAAAAACTATGGGATGTATTAGAACGACTAAAGACATACTATGCAGATTTAGACAAAAGGCAATCCGCAGACAAAATAATTGAAGATATGGCCTGCGGTCAAGATGCCTATAAGACATTGTTTTCTACGGAGTTTAAGGAATTAACTACTATCGGCAACGATTTTCGTATTAGACATCACGAAACAAATAAAATCGACATTGTTGATATACGACACTATGACTATTTTTTCAACCGCTGTCTGGCGCTGATTGCTTTGGCGCTTCAATATCTACAGTAATGTAATTTGACTGTGCTATATAAAACGCCGCCTACTGTCTACATAGGCGGCGTTGTTCTCGCTATTTTGAATTTTTAGAATAAATCCCTCTTGCCGACTGCCAGCAAACCATTGATATATCTGTGTTTTCTGAGATCCTATAATTACACTCGGACCACAAGAAAAGCCACGATGAACCGTTTATAAATGCGGTTTTGTCGTGGCTTTATTTGTTGTATAAATGCTCTGAAAATGCTGGCTTGTGCGTCTTTTGTGCGTTATTGACTCAAAAACTGCTGACAGAACAGACAGAGTTGAACCGTGAACTTTGTGCAGCTTTACACTGTTCAACAAGAACGAAATGTGCTATATTGTTTATGGGGCAGAATAGGCATTTTATAACAGCCCCGCCGGAAAAGAGGTTGAATATGCTGTCTGACGCGAAGAAAAAGGCAAATGCCAAGTGGGACAAGGCCCATATGATGATTTTGGGCTGTAAGGTCCGTAAGGATTTTGCGGCCCAGTTCCGGGAGGCCTGTACCGCAGCGGGAACCACCCCCAACGCTGTTCTGAAACAGGCAGCGGAACAGTTTTTGAAAGAACACGCGGTGTCAGAGGAGAAAACCGCCGTGGAAGAATGCGCATAATATCCATACGAAAGGACAGGTGCAACATGAGTACAAGAGAATTGGCAAGAACCCTGCTGGACGAGATGCCGGATAATGATTTGATTTATCTGGTGGCGTATATGCAGAGCTTAAAGGCTCTCAAGGATGCAGAAATTCCAAACGCTAAGACACAAGCGGCGATTGATGAAGTGGACAGCATGATTAGAACCGGCGAGGGAGAACACTTTGAAGGCTCTACCGCTGACTTCTTCGCTCAACTGGCGGCGGAGGGCTAAACCGTGTTAAAACTGAACACTTCCACGCAGTTTAAGAAAGATTATAAAACCTGCATCAAGCGGCATTATAAAATGGATTTGCTGCAGGCAGTTGTTGATGTACTGCGAGTGCCTGACGCATTGCCACAAAAGAACCGAGACCACAGCTTAACAGGCAATTATACCGGCTGCCATGAATGCCATATACAGCCGGATTGGATTCTGATTTATCGGCAGACAGATACGGAACTGTACTTGGTTGCGACTGGTACGCACTCCGATCTGTTTGGCCTGTGAGATGGGCGATTATGATTTGCCCGCTATGCAAAGGCGAAATGAAGCCCAGCACAACAGCCCTGGTGCTCATCATCGAGCGGCAGGGCTGCAGATATGCTGTCCGATAATGCGGATTTTCAAGTGGACTTTCTGTGTTTTTTGACCGGAAGCTGTTTGGGATTCTTCGTGCTCCAATATGCAGCAAAGCCAAAAAGGCACGCTAATCCGTTGTGATATGAACCCCAAAAGTTAGACAAAAAACGAATTAAGCGGCCCCAACGGTCTGAATTCTGTATTGCACAGGACTCAGGCCGTTTAGTTTTAATTTAATTCGGCGGTTGTTGTAATAGTCGATGTAATCGACAA
>OOAH01001526.1_pt1 | contig 20013 bp, 18 predicted proteins | sample 1671801 | NCBI WGS metagenome assembly OOAH01 (sample SAMN06348194, study PRJEB24527) | human gut metagenome | biome: human gut; feature: ankylosing spondylitis patient; material: feces | host: Homo sapiens | place: China | collected 2015-10 | reverse complement strand
GGTTCCAGAAGCGGGTCTGGGGGCCAAAGGGGCAACCGGCTTCGAGCATTTCACGCATGCTGACGGACATTTCTTATTCTCCAAGGTTATGTCTAACACCGAGGCCTTGGCAAAACCGCTCAAACGGTCACCCGGAGAGCCTGCGGCGTGCTATTTACTTGCCTGCGCCGACATGGCAACAGGCCTTTGATCTTCTTTGCTTCACACAAAGAAGCGCGGATTATATGGGAAATCGGCGTCAAGTTCAACACTTTCGGCATCGATTTTTTCTGCGATTTCAATCCTTTCGAACGAAAACGACGGCTGCGGCCCTGACCTGCGGATTTCGATTCCTCAAAGCCAAGACACTGCCAAGAAGCGACACCGCTGCCGCCAGATAGCTCAATGGCTCGATCGAAAGCAGTTCGCCGGCAAGCGCAAGGCTCCCAGCAACGGTTATTGTGAGCAGTGCCGTACGCTTTTCCAGAGACCGGTTTGCTGCGAGCGCCACAAAGATCGGCGCCACTACGGCGCAGACATACATGCTGTTGGCGGCAAGCAGCAATCCCAAAACGCTTCCTCCGAAATTGGCAAGCACAAAAGCCGCAGCCGCGATGACCACCAGCGCGCGACGCGACATCGCCACCGTGGGTTTGTGCAAAACATCATTGGCTGCCACCGTCGCCGCCGTGATAAGACAAGAGTCGGCCGATGAAAGAATGGCGCTTGCCATCACAAAGAAAAACGCCGCACCCGCCCATTCGGGCAATTGCGAAACAAGCTGCGGCAAAACCGCATCGCCGACGACTTCGCTCGGAACAAACGCTCTTGCTTCGATGCCGATTGCGGCAATGACAAATGCAAAAAACACAATCCCGACGATGCCGAACGTCGTTCCGCGGCGCGCCGCCGCATCGCTTTCGGCGCTCATCACACGGGCAAAGAGCATGGGACAGACAATGTAGCTGCCTCCGATAAGCAGCATAAAGCGGCTCCAGTCGGAAAGTCCGAAGTCCTCGTTGAGCCATTCGACGGAAACGGAACGAAGCGGCTCGGCATCGGAGGCAATCAATAAGCCGAGAATCGACACCAGACCGATAGCCATCACTGTGAGTTGGATCACATCGCTTTTGATGACGCTTGCCTGTCCTCCAAGCCACGTATAGATGACAATAACAAACGCGCCGCAGGCGGTAGCCGTCTGTAAAGACAGCCCCGTCAATCCCTCCACGATGCGGCCCATCGCCAGAAACTGAGCAGCCAGAATCGCTGCCCAAGCGCACACGATGATCAGACAACTCATGCGGTGCGCAGGCGCCCCGATCAAGCTCTTTACCATCTCGGGCATTGTGAGCGCCGACAGGCGCTCTCGAATGCGCGGCACCATAAAAACGCGCAGAATCACCAGACCGCAAGCACCCGAAAGCAGCCACCAGACGGCCGGCATACCCACTGAAAATGCCAGACCGCACATGCCGACCGTAGCCGAACCGCCTACGCAAGAGGCAACAATCGAAAAGCCGACCTGATGCGCTTTCGAGCGTCGACCGTTGAGAAAATAATTCTCCGACGACTGTCCTTTTCGGCTGTCGACATAGGCTAGGACTATAAATAAGAGCGAATAAAGAGCAAACCAGAGCATTTTTGCGTGCCGTTGGATTTCTGATTATTTATGGGAGCTGTGTATTGTGCAGGAAAATAAGCTTCACAAACCAGGACGACGCAGTGAGTTTGCCGTATTCGCGTCTAGGTCGGGAAAGCCGCTTCAAAGGCTTCGAGCACGCTCCTCAATTCCTCTGGGAGAAACGCGAGTGCCTCCTGCGCAATCGATTCGGGCACGTGGTAGAAAGCGCCAGCAGGTGCACCTGCAATGGCGCCGAGCGTGTCCGTATCGCCGCCGATGCTCACGGCAAGACGAATCGCACTCTCGAAATCTGTCGATTCAAAAAAAGCCTGGAGCGCCTGCGGAACCGTCTTACCGCAAAGCCCGATTCCCTGCTCTTTCCAGTAGCTCGGACGAATTTCATCGAGCGTGAAATCGAGGCTGTAGTAGTTTTCGACAATATGCCGTCGGATTGATTCTTTATCCTTTCCCTTGCGCGCAAGGAACGTAGCGGCAGTAACAGCGCGTGCTCCTTTCATGCCTTCGGGATGATTGTGCGTAACAGCCGTCACCTGATCAGCCAGAAACAGCGCCTCTTCGAGCGTCTCGGCCGCATAGGCGCAGCCACTCACCCGCATCGCCGAACCGTTTCCCATGCTGTTGTAGGGAACGTGCTCCCGGCTGCGCAACCATGCTTCAAAGCGACCTCCGTAGCCCGCCAACGGCCAAGCTCGGCCGAACTCGACGAAACGCTCGACCGCCAACTGAGGCAGGTTGGAAGGCTGGTTCAAAGAATCCAGAAGCGCACGACAGACAGCAAGCGTCAAAATCGTATCGTCGGTGCACTTGCAGTCGCCTGCAAAAAGTTCGAATCCGGGCGCAACCGGCACTCCGAAGTCGCACTCCGTTCCGTCCGTCGGAAAATTGGCAAATTCAAACCGCGAACCGACAATGTCGCCCACAATGGCTCCAAGCATTGATATGCCTCCCAAAATTTCCGAACAATCGGAAGTCCCACAAAAAAATTCGTAACAGCACCGCTACAGCACTTTGTAGCAAGTGTTGCGTCCGGCTCCGATACGCTGTACCTTTCCGCGCTCTACCAACTCCTTCAGTTCATGCAGCAAAGTGACGTAGGACACACCGGTTTTGCTCTGCAGCTCCTGACGTGTTGCGGGGCGCCCGAATGCCATAAGGTCGCTCATGATCATTTCTTGCCGCGCAGTTATGTCGGTCACATTAACATTTAGCCGCGGCAAAACGATTTCCACACAATTGTCGCTGCAGTCAAGCGCCGGTTGTACGGCTTCGCCTTCGTAGGAAGCGAAGATTGTCGGAATACCTATGCCCCACTGCTCCATTTTGTCCAAACGGTAGAAGACATCGCAAAGTGCCTGATTGCGGCAGACACTGATGCCTTTTTTCAGAAGTTGAGGATCACAACCTCTGGGTAAAGCGCCCATCGTTAAAAATTCCAGACGATCCGAGAACATAGCCACGTATGCAGCCGTACCCATGCGAAAGTCCCGATGAACGCACAAGTTGACCAGAGCTTCGCGCACAGCCCTCAGCGGAAATTCGTGCCGCTCAATGCGCTCGCCTCTGAGACCGATCCGGCAGGAAAAACCGATGCAGTCCCGCAAGCGCTGATAGATTCGCTCGAATTGATCGAGGATACTGCCTTCGGCATCGAGCATTGCGGCGATGGGGGCCGCCTTATTGAGTCCGTTGAAAATCGCAAAGCGAGTTTTGAATTTGTTCTGATCGCTTAAGAGATACGCCAGATTCGTCCACGGGCCGTTCGACCTCGCCCGCAGCATCAGGATTTCTTCCGTACGGCTCGAAAACTCAACGTAATGACGCTCAAAAACGCGGCGAGTTGCCTCAAACGTAAGATTCTGTTCTCTTGCCGGATAAGCTTCCCAAGGCGTCGGATCACCCTGCCGCGTCAGTTCCAAAAGTTCCTCTTCCGAAGCCAGATACGTCGATGATCCGCGGCGAACGTAAGCACGACATCCTTCGCCTCGCACATCAACCTTATAAGGCGTGGACTTTCCAGGAAAAACCTTGACCAAAACAAGAGGTTTGCCTTCGGCTTCCTCGATATGCGTTTCAAAGTAAGCAGATGCATCCGGATGCATGCCGCGAAACGTATTCGTTACAGCGTTTGAAACGACATCAGGCTCGGCCAAACCGATCGGTTCTCCCGCATCGTTGAGTCCGAACCAAATCGTCCCTCCTCGCCCGTTCAAAAAGGCACAAAGAGTCTTTTTGGCCGAATCACACCACAGAAGCTTGAATTCGGTAACAGAATCCTCATGTTTTGGCAATATGCACATGCAAGCTCCTTGCAAATTCACTCATTCGCAAGGAACTATACAGCAAATCTATATAGAAAATATATCGATATATAGCGATATGCAAAAAGCTGCTTATCTTATCTAGACGCCGACTTCGTCCTCTTCGAGCTGGCCGACACCCGCTGTCTGCATGGAAGCCAAAGCCAGTCTCAGCACATCCGCCCCTGCCTCTTTATAGGCCTTGGGGTCGGACAATGTGCGGCGCCACAGACGAGCCCCGGGCAACCCGTTCATCAAGCCCATAGTGTGACGAGCGGCGTTGCGCACAGCGTTTTCATGCTCTGGAGCAATGCGGTACAAATATTCGGTCATCTGCTCGACCACGTCTTCGCGCGTAAGGCTTAAGGGTTCCGCTCCGAAGAGCACCTCATCCACACGGGAGAGCATCCAGGGCTCGTGGTAGGCGGCTCGCCCCACCATCGCGCCGTCTAGGCCGCCGTCAAGAAATTCTCGGCAGGCATCCAACGTCGCAATGCCGCCGTTGATGCAAAACTGTGCATCGGGAAATTCCTTCTTGAGCCGGTAGGCATAGTCGGGCTTCAGAGGCGGCACATCACGGTTCTGACGCGGTGAAAGTCCCTTCAAAAAAGCGGTACGCACATGCACGATGAAGGCGCGGCAGCCGGCCTCGTAAAGCGTACCGACGAAGTTCTGCACAAATGAGTAGTCGTCCTGATGATCCACACCGATGCGGTGCTTAATCGTGGTCTCGAGGCCGCTCGCTTCTCGAATTGCCTGAAAGCATTCCGCGACAAGCTTGGGTTCTAGCATCAGGCAGGCGCCGAAGGAACCTTTTTGCACCCGCTCGGACGGGCAGCCGCAGTTGAGGTTGATCTCGTCATAGCCGTACTGTGCAACGATGCGGGAAGCTTCGGCAAGCTCCTCAGGGTCGCTTCCGCCCAACTGACATGCCACAGGATGCTCCGAGGAGTCAAACTTCAAAAGCAGATCCCGGTTGCCGTGAATAATGGCCGGTGTCGTGACCATTTCGGTGTAAAGGCGAGCACGCTTGGTCATCAACCGCATGAAGTAGCGGCAGTGACGATCGGTCCAGTCGAGCATGGGCGCAACGCAGAAGCGGAACTTTTCGGTATCGGTCATGAACAAACGGGCCTCGCGCCAGCAACAACACGAGGCAGAAGAGATTGGCGGCCGATAAGCCGCATAAGTCAAAAGTTAGGTTCGATTACTTGCGCATCAGGCCGCCCAAAAGCGCAGCCACCATGCCCTTTTTCTTACCCTGAGTACGGGGAAGGGTACGAACGGGGGCATTCTGGTTGGGCGCAGCCGCAGGCTCATCACTCGGCTCGTACGGCGCATCGAAAATCGGATCGTAGACAGCTTTGGGCATTGACGGCATATCGACCGGACGACGTCCCTCGCGATCTTCGTCGCGCCATTCGTGACGGCGAGGGCGATTCTCAGAATAGCCGTCACGGTCGCGACGACGCGAATCGTTGTGCGCACGGCGTTCCTCACGGGACATCGCGCGACGTTCGGTCAGGTTGAACTTCTGCTTTGTGAGTTCTTCAATGGCTGCCACCAGACGGCTGTCGCCGCCTGTCGCAAGCATCACGGCCTTACCCTTAGCACCGGCGCGTCCCGTACGGCCGATGCGGTGCACATAGTCCTCGGCACCGAACGGCACATCGAAGTTGATGACTTCCGGCAGTTCGGCAATATCCAAACCGCGGGCCGCCACATCGGTTGCAACCAGCACTTCGACTTCGCCCTTTTTGAAGGCTTCAAGGGCGGCCATACGCTCGTCCTGAGACTTGTCCCCGTGAATGGCGTCGGCCTTGATGCCGACGCGCGTAAGCGTTGACGCCAGACGCCGGCAGGTGATCTTTGCGTTAACGAAAACGATGACCTGCTTGATCGGACCGCCCTCTTCGCCGTCGTTTTTGAGAATGTCGATGAGAACGTCGGTCTTTTCCGAGTCGTGCACCTGATAGACGATCTGCTCGACCGTATCGGCCGTGGCGTTTTCGCGGGCAACTTCAACAAGCACAGGGTTGTGCAGGAAGTTGCCGGCAAGCTTTTTCACTTCGGGCGAGAATGTTGCCGAGAACATCAAGTTCTGACGCTTTTTCGGCAGCAGGTTGAGAATGCGCGAGATATCGGGCAAAAAGCCCATGTCGAGCATGCGGTCGGCTTCGTCGAGAATGACGATTTCAACCTGCGAGAGATTAACCGAACGGCCTTCGTGATGATCCAACAAACGCCCGGGCGTAGCCGTGAGCACTTCAACGCCGCGGCGCAGCATTTCAGACTGAGGCTTGATGTCAACGCCGCCGTAGACAACGCCGACGCGCAGCGGCGTCTTGGCGGCGTACTTCACGAGACTGTCGTTGACCTGCACCGCGAGCTCTCGAGTGGGCGCCAGAATCAGCACTCGCACGGGATGGCGCGCAGGCGACATCGAAGTATTGGCCTTGGGCAGAATTCGCTGCAGTGCGGGCAAACCGTAGCCGGCCGTCTTGCCGGTGCCGGTCTGAGCCGCCCCCATCACGTCCTGACCGGCGAGCACCACGGGGATGGCCTGCACCTGAATCGGCGTGGGCGTGACATAACCCAATTCACGAATCGCATCCTGAATATGGGGATCAAGGGGAAATTTGGAAAAGTCTGCAGTTTCCGACATCAGCGTTTCTGGGCCTCACGCAAAAACGGCCCGCATTTGAGCGTTTTTGTCCGAGGAAAAGAGTGCTTCTTCAGGGAATTGTGAATCACCAAAGAAAAACGACTCCTTAGCCGAGAAAAACACTGTCAAATCAGGGCTTGCATGCAAGAATTGGTGCCCGAAGCGGGACTCGAACCCGCACACCCAAAGGTCAAGGATTTTAAGTCCTTTGCGTCTACCGATTTCGCCATTCGGGCCGAATTGTGCCGTACCGAGCATCTCTCGGCACTAAAATGAGGATTTTATAGAAAATCCGACTTTCGGAAAAGTTCTTCGATGGCAGTTAAACCTCTTTTCGTCCTCGCACTGCTGGCCTTCGCCGCCGGCTCGGCCGTTGCCGACACCGGTGCGCTCGATTTTTCTCAGGCACGCGCGCTCGCCCATGACCGTGTGGATGCAATCAAAATCGAAATGGCCGAAACGGCCAAGCGGGAAAGCCAGGCTAAAAATGCGCGCAGTCTGCACGGTCCCAAGATCGAACTCGACGCCAAGCAGATCTGGGGCCGAAAAACAGTCGACTTCGGCTCTGTCAACGTAGGCGCACTCGCAGGTTCCCTGTTCAAGCCCGGTGCCATTACTCCTGACAGCAATATCGGCCAACTTCTCGGCAGCATGAGTCCGATCGACCTCTACTTCGAAGAAGATATCGGGGGCCCGCGCGCTGCCATCAATGCCGAACTGCCGATCTACATGGGCGGCGCCATCAACGCCAAAGTGCGGGCGGCCGACGAAGCCGTTTACGAATCGCAGGCAAAAACACAGGCCAAGCGCGACACGATCGACACGGAACTGGCGCAGAAGTACTTTGCCGTGCAGCTGGCACGCAGCGTCGAGCGCCTTCAGGAAGAGATGCTCGCGCAGCAAGAGCTTGAGGTAAAGAAAGCTCTTCGCTTTGAAAAGACCGGGACGATCAGCAAACTTGAACGCATGGCCGTCGAAGTCAACCGTGACTCGGCCAAACGCGAGCTTTTGAATGCGCAAACAAACCGGCACGTCGCCGAAAGCGAACTTGCGGGCCTTCTGCGCGAAGAATCCGTCGGAGAGCTCACCAATCCCCTCTTCGTCGTCACCGACGACATCGGCACGCTCAAAAGCTGGCAAGACAAGGCGCTCGGCACCAGTCCGGTGCTAAAGGGCGTTCAGGCTATGCGCCGTCAAGCCGAACAGGGCGTTACTGCAGCTAAAGCAGCCTGGCATCCGCAGGTCTATGCCTTTGCCAATTACAACCTCATCAAGCACTACCTCACGATCCCGGAACCCGACTGGATTGCCGGCATCGGAGTGAAGTTCACGCTGTGGGACAACAAAGACCGCAACGCGTCGATTGCGGCGGCCCACTCGCTCGTAAACAAAGCGCAGGCTGCGCATGCCGAAGCAAACAACCGTCTGATGACGGCTGTTGAAACGGCCTACCTCAAAAGCAGTCAGGCACGAGAAGCCTATCGCCTCACCGACTCGACGCTGGCTCTGGCCAAAGAAAATCTGCGGTTGAGAGAAAAGAGCTTTTCGGAAGGTCTGTCAACGGCCGATGATGTCAACGATGCCCGCACGAAGCTTCTGGCAGCGCAAATTGCCAGGCGTGTTGCGGCCTACCGCTTCGTCGTCGCTTGGGCGATGCTCAATGCCGCCAGCGGCGACATGAATGCCTTCGAAGAGTCCGTCACCCGTCAAACAAATATTTTCGAGCACTGATCCATGAGCGAAAAGAAAACCCTATCCGTCAAAGCCGTTGCCGCCGCCGTCATCGGTGTTGGACTTATTGCCTTCATCGGCATCGGCCTGTGGAAAGCCGCTACCCCCGCTCAGGCCCCGCTGCAGGGGCAGGTTGACGCCCGCACGATCGAAGTGGCGCCGAAGATTCCCGGACGCATCGAAGAAGTCCTTGTGAAGGAAGGCGACACGGTTCAGGCCGGCGCCGTGATGATGAAAATCGGCATTCCGGAAATCTCCGCCAAGCTCGGTCAAGTGACCGCTCAGGAGCAGGCCGCTCAGGCCAAGGCGCGCCTTGTCGAAGAAGGCGCGCGCAAAGAAAAGATCCGCGAAGCCAAATCGATGTATGAAAGCGCCGTAGGGGCTCTAAAGCTTGCGAAGAAAACCTACGCCCGCATCGATACGCTTTATAAGGAAGGTCTTGTGTCGGCTCAAAAGCACGACGAAGCCAAGGCCGCGCTCGATACGGCCGCAGGCATTGCCAAAGCAGCCCAGAGCGTCTACGAAATGGCGCAGACGGGCGCCCGTGAAGATGAAAAGAAAGCGGCCGAAGCGCTCGCTCGGCAGGCTGCTTCGGGCGTCGCCGAAGTCAAGAGCCTTGCTTCGGAAAGCGAACTGCGGGCGCCGCGCACGGGCGAAGTTACACGTGTCGTGCTGCATGCGGGTGAAGTGACGCCGGCGGGCTTTCCGCTTGTGACGCTCTTGGATCACTCCGACAAATGGGTGGTCTTCAACATCCGCGAAAACGAACTCTCTCAAATCAAAATCGGCACGAAGCTCAAGGCCAAGGTTCCCGCACTGGGTCTCACCGACGCCGCCTTCACCGTCTACTGGATCAATCCGCGGGCCGACTATGCGACATGGCGCTCGACGCGTCAGTCCACGGGCTACGATGTGCGCACGTTTGAGGTGCGCGCAAGGCCCGATGTTGAAATGCGCGACCTGCGTCCCGGCATGAGCGTCATCGTCGATCGCAAGTAAAAAGGCGCCCCTCCATGGCCAGCGTTTTTTCCGACTTCAAGCGCGCTTTTCTCGCAGAAGCCCAGACGACGGCTCAAACGCCGCTTTTGTGGCTCACGGGCATCGTTGTGCCGATCTTCTGGTGCCTTGTTGTCGTCGGCGTTTTCGCCACGGGCCTCATGCGGGATATTCCCGTCGGGCTGGTCGACCTGGACAATTCGGCAGAAAGCCGAGACCTGATCCGCTCGCTTGACGCCGTACCCTCGATCGACTTTCTCAATTACGAAAGCCCCGAAGCTGCCTCAAACGACCTTGCCGCAGGCAATATCTTCGGGCTTTTTGTAATCGGCCACGACTGGAGCGAAAAAACTTCGGGCAGCCGTTCGGACTCCGCACTCGAACTTTTTCTCAACAAAAGCTACTACGCCATCGCCACCACGGTCGAGACGGATGTAAAGCTTGCACTCACACAGATCAAGACGCAAAAACTGCTCGAGCAAGCGGCCGCGGCTGTCGGCGGGGGCTTTAACGGAGCCAAGGCAAGGCTTGCCGTTCTCGATGCCGACGTGCTGATTGCCGGCAATCCGGCACTCAATTTCAAGGCCTATTTGCTCACGACCATCGTGCCGGGCGTGCTGGCTCTGGGGGCGATTCTCACCTGTGTCGGCGCTTTGACCCGTGAATGGCGCAAAGGCACCGCGCAATCGATTCTTGCTAGTTACACCCACCTTCGAAGCTTCCTGCTCGGCCGCATGGCGTTCTGGACATTGCTCTACTCGCTTCTGGGACTTGCCTATCTGGCTTGGTTTGCCGGCTGGGAAGGTTGGGGTGTACAGGGAAGTCTTTGGGCTTGGGCGCTCGGCATCGTTTTATTTCTCACTTCGATGCCCGCGCTTGCAATGCTCTACACGAGTCTTTCTCCCTCCTGGATTCTGGCGATGTCGGTTGCCATCGGAACCACCGCGCCGATCTTTCCCTTCACCGGCTTTTCCTATCCGCTCGACTCGATGGACTCGGCGGCGCAATTGCTCGGACAATTCCTGCCGCTCACTTGGTACCTGCGGATTCATTCGTCGCAATGGGTGCTCGCAAGCGACTTGCCGCATACCCTGTACCTGCTCGGCGTGCTCTCGCTTTTCGTCATCGTGCCGGCGCTGCTTGCTCTGATGCTTCTGCCCATGCGCATTCGCGGCTGGGCGGCCCGAGAAACGCAACCCAAGACAATGCCTGCAGACATTGAGCCTCAGGGATTTTTTGCAACCGCCCGTGAAGTACTTCTGCGCGGAGCGCTTACGCGCGATACGTTCGTCATCTTCCTGATTGCGGTGGCTTTCTATCTGCTCTTTTATGCCTGGCCGTATGCCAGCCAAAACATCACAAGCGTGCAGACGGCTGTCGTGGACCTGGATCGCAGCGCCGCGAGCCGAGCTTTTATCGAGCGTATCAAATCGGTGTCAATGATCAAAGTTGTCGCCATCGAAACCGATCGCGCCCGGGGTGAAAAACTCTACAAAACCGAGCAGGCCGCCGCCGTTGTCACAATCCCCGAAAATTTCGAAGAAAACCTCCTCGCGGGAAAACACACTTCGGTTTCGCTCACCGCCAACGGCGCCTTCCCCGTGAAGTCGCGTGCGGTGATGGCCGGCCTCATGGGCGTCGTGGGCGAAGCCACAAGCGCTTCGGTTGCTCTCAACGTCGTGCGCGCGGGCGCACCGCTTGAGCTCGTCAAAAAGCTCGAATCGGCCCCCGTCTCCTTTGCCGACGTCAACCTCTTCAATCCCCTCTCGGGCTACGCCAGCTACATCGTCGCAGCCGTCATGCCCGTCATCATTCAAGCCGTTTTGTTCGTAAGCATCGTGATGAGCTTGGGCGGATGGCTCGCCTGCAGCAAACCGCCCGCGGTGCTGCGCGCCGTTACGCGGTCAGCTTCGGGATTTGCCGCGCTTTATTCGGCATTCTTTGCCTTCGCCCTTATCTGGCTCGGCTACGCCATCGGACCGGATTTCGTACTTTTTGATTTTGCCTCAATGCAAAATCCTGCCGGCACGCTTTTGACGGCTCTATTTTTTGCCGCGGCCGTGGTGAGCTGCGGTCTTGCCTTTACCTTCGCGATGGGCACCAACGCTTACGGCGCACAATTTTTCGTGGTGATTTCCGCGCCGTCGCTCTTCGTGTCGGGCGTCGTGCATCCGCTTTTCGACATGACGTCTCCCATCTTGCTGCTTCGCTTGCTGCTGCCCACGACGCCGGGCATCAATGCCTTGGTGGCGGTGTCGCAAAACGGCGCACCGATCGCAAGCGTCGCCGGGCACCTCGTGCATCTCCTGATTCTGGCCGTCGTCTACGGTGCCGTTGCCTATTTCTTGTGGCGCAAAGCTGCAAGCCGCATCCATTCCGACAACTCCTCCGCTGAACCAATGAGCGTCCGACCATGACCGCCGTCCTTCAATCCCGCCTGTGTCTTTACAACTGCGCCATCGGTTCGGATTTCACCTCAATTGAGGCTCTGCAAGATCGTCCGTATGCCGATGTCACCGACGAAAGCAGCCGACAGCTGCTTACCGCCTCCGCCGATGAATTCTTTCGCCTGTACGGCAACGGCACGACAATCGTCAATGCGCACGCCTGCCCGGGACTGCTTGCAAAAGCCGTTTCGTTTCTTTCCGGTCACTGCGGCGAACAGTTGGTGCTCTCGGGCTGCTACGGCAAGACCGCTGTGGCTTCGGTACAAAATCAGGCGCTCCAGGAGGGTGTCGCGCTCGAACTTTATCCCGCTCGCGAGCCGCGTCTTCTGCGCGCAGAAGTCACGGACGGCGATGTTGCGGCCTTTATTCCCGCCGCAGGTTTTGCCTCGGAAAAAGAAGCGCTCGCAGCGTGTCTGGCCTCGGGCCTAGGCGTACGAGGTGCATTGCATTGGACAAACATGTGGAAAATGGACGCGACGGCTCGCGCAGTGGAACTGGGCATGAGAAAGCGCGATTCGTTCTATGCCGTCGCCCGTGCGCTGGCACTGTGCACGGCCGGCCCCGTCAATTGGAGCGAAATCGGAGAAGCCTCACACATCCCCGGCCCCACAGTTCGCGACTGGACAAAACTTCTTGAAAGCTTTGCCGCGTTGGACATCATCCCTGCCGTCAACCTCAAGCCCGAGCGGCGTACGCTCGAGCGGCCCAAAATCTACTGGCGGCACCCGGGACTCGGCCTGTGGCTCTCGGGCCGTATGAACAATCCGGGCGAAAAACTGCTGCGGTCGCTCTTTGAAAACGCCGTCTATCTGGCGTTAGTCGATGCCTATCCGCTCGCCAACGTATTTCACTTTGCCGACACCAACCACGTTGTTTGTCCGATGGTGTTGGAAACCGAAAGCATTTACCGGGCCTACTACTTCTATGCAGATGCGCTCGAGCGTGAACAGGCCGAACGACACCACAAATCTCTCGTCAAAACCGGGAAGTTCGCCTCCAAAGCCGGATTTATCGAGTATGCGGGCATGACGCAGGCTTCGCGTGTATGCTACGCAGAAATCGCTGCGGCCAAGCGCAGCGGCAACCAACCGTAAGGAACACCATGCGAAAAACTCTTCTTACCGCAGCCTGTCTGACGCTCGGCGTCGGAACGCTCGCCGGCTGCAGCGGCTTCATTGAGGCAATTGAAAAAAGCGCAAACTACGACGATGTTGTAAAAATCGACTACAACCTTTACAAAATTTCCGGCACGCGCCGCAACATCAATCAGACAATGCAGCTGCGCGACTACCTCTATCAGCGCGCACAAGACTTCTGCATGAGAGGCTCTCAGGGCTCGCAGCTTCTTGACGGCATTTCGGGCAAAACGCCCGACGGCGGCATCAAAGCCGAAGTCGTGTTTCGCTGCGTGGGCATCATGAAGGCGCCCGAGGAAGAGTTCATCGACAACTCTCCCGAAGCCGATGCTAAGCGCGCAGAAGCCGCGCGGCTAGCCAAAGAAAAGGAAGAAGAAGCTAAAGAAGCTGAAGAATCTGAAAAAAACGCTGACAAATAGCCGTACAAGCTTACGGGACTCTGCGTTACTCTACGCTCAGATCTCCAAGCAAGAGTAAGCATGAGTCTCCTCCAGAAAGTCCAAGCCCGAAGGTGAATCGAAACACTTTCGGGCTCTTTTTTCGCACAGCAAAAAACGGCCGATCCGCTGTCGAGGCGCGGCCGCTTTCTGCTTTTTGTCAGCTTTCGGTTAGACGCGCTGGAACACGAGCGTAGCGTTGGTGCCGCCGAAGCCGAAGTTGTTCTTCATGGCCGCACGGATTTCCATCTTCTGCGGTTCGCCCTTGCAGACATTGATGCAGCATTCCGGATCCTGGTTGACGACGTTGATCGTCGGGGGAGCCACCTGATCTCGGATCGCCAGCACCGTAAAGACGCTTTCGATGCCGCCGGCGCCGCCGAGCAAATGCCCCGTCGCGCCCTTGGTCGAGCTCACCACGAGCTTATCGGTGTGTTCGCCGAAGAGCTCGCGAACGGCCTTGGATTCGTTCACGTCGCCCACGGATGTGGACGTGCCGTGTGCGTTCAGATAGTCGATGTCTTCGGGCTTGAGGCCGGCATGCTTCAAGGCCATCTGCATGGAGCGCACCGGACCGTCGGTTGCGGGCGTCGTGATGTGGTACGCATCGCCCGAAAGGCCGTAGCCCGAAAGCTCGCAGTAAATCTTGGCGCCGCGCGCCTTGGCGTGTTCGTACTCTTCGAGCACGAGCAGACCGGCACCTTCGCCCATCACGAAGCCGTCGCGATCGACGTCGAACGGACGGGAAGCGTGCGCGGGATCGTCGTTGCGGCGCGACAAAGCATGCATGCTGTCAAAGCCGCCGATGCCTACAGGGCAAACAGTGCCTTCGGTGCCGCCTGCAAGCATCACGTCCGCGTCGCCGCGACGAATGATCCAGGCTGCTTCGCCGATGGCGTGCAGGCCCGTGGCGCAGGCCGTCACAGTCGCCAGGTTCGGACCGCGCAGGTTCTTCATGATGCCCACGAGGCCGGAAGCCATGTTGATGATGCAGCCCGGAATCATGAAGGGAGAAATGCGGCGGGGGCCGCGATCGAGCATCGCCTTCTGGTTGGTGCAAATCGTCTCGAGACCGCCGATGCCGGAACCGATGATGCAGCCGGCGCGATCGCCCGCTTCGTTGTTGCCCGTGAAGTCCAGCCCCGCGTCGTTCAGAGCTTCGGTCGCAACCGAAGCCGCAAACTGCACATAACGGTCGTAGCGACGAGCCTCCTTGGCCTGCAGGCCGCCCGCTGTCGGGTCGAAATTCTTGACTTCGCCGGCAATACGGCAGCCGAATTCGGCAGCATCAAACTCCGTAATCGGGCCGATGCCGCACTCGCCCGCAAGCAACGCCTTCCAGCTCTGCTCCACGTTGAGTCCAAGCGGAGATACCATGCCCAAACCGGTTACAACCACACGGCGCATCTTTTCGTTTTCCTTTCTGTCGAGCTTAATAACTTATTAAAAAAGGGGGCGTCGCCCCCTTTTCGCTTCATACTGTCCGTCTGTCAGGTCGAATGCCTTCTTCGGACAGCGCCTGAATGAGGCATTAGGCCTTGACGTTGGCCTGGATGAAGTCGATAGCCTGCTGAACGGTGCGCAGGTTTTCCTGCTGTTCGTCAGGGATTTCGATCTTGAAGGCGTCTTCGAGAGCCATCACGAGTTCAACCGTGTCAAGGCTGTCGGCACCGAGATCTTCAATGAAGGAAGCTTCGTTCTTGATGTCGGCTTCGTTCTTGCCAAGCTGTTCGGCGATGATCTGCTTGACCTTCTGTTCCAAATCTTCCATTTCCTACTCCGCGGAATGATGTGTAGTGTCTGAAATTGAGCAGGCGCCGCAATGAACGCCCACAAAGAAAATTTTCTAATCGGGGGATTTTATCAGGCTTGCCCGCCGATTTCATTACCCCATAAACATGCCGCCGTTGACGTGCAAAACCGTGCCGGTGACGTATCCTGCGGGCTCTGAGGCCAAATAAAGGACCGCAGCGGCAATATCATCCGTTTTGCCGAGGCGGGCGGCCGGGATTTGTGCCATAAGGTGCGTTTTGACGTCTTCGGGCAAGGCTGCCGTCATGTCCGTTTCGATAAAGCCCGGCGCAACGCAGTTGACCGTGACGCCGCGGGAAGCGACTTCACGGGCCACCGACTTGCTCATGCCGATCATGCCGGCCTTGGCGGCGGCGTAGTTGGCTTGACCGGCGTTGCCCATGGCGCCTACAACGGAGCTCATGTTGATGATGCGGCCGTAGCGCTGCTTCATCATCGGGCGCAGTGCGGCGCGGGTCAGGCGGAACACCGCCGTGAGGTTCGTTTCGATCACGGCGTCCCAGGCTTCATCCGACAAGCGCATCGCGAGCATGTCGCGCGTAATGCCGGCATTATTTACAAGAATATCGATGCGGCCGAATTCGGCGACGATCGCTTCAACAGCTTCCTTGCTCGCCTGGGCATCGGTCACGTTCAACACAATACCGCGGCCTCTTTCGCCCAGGGCTTCGCTGATCTTGGCGGCACCCGCTTCGCTCGTCGCCGTGCCGATCACCTTGGCGCCGGCCTCGGCCAAGGCCATAGCGATCGCGCGGCCGATGCCGCGGGTGGCGCCGGTCACGAGTGCAACGCGGCCGGCAAAGCTATCGGCAGTAAAAAAGTTCTGCATCTCTTTGTTCCTTTTCTCGAAGAATTAAGCCTGCAACTGGGCAATCACGTTCTTGATGCTTTCAAGGTCGCTCACATTGGCAACCGTAATTTCGGGCGCGATGCGGCGCACAAGCCCCGCAAGCACACGCCCCGGACCGCATTCGACAATGTGCGTGACGCCCATTTCCTGCATCTTGCGCACGCAGCCCGTCCACAGAACGGGGCTTGCGGCCTGTTTAGCAAGCGCCTCGCGGATTTCGTTCACGTCCGTATGGCATACGACGTCGACATTGGCCACAACCGGAACCTGCGGCTCCTTCATTTCGGCGCGGGCAAGTTCGCCGGCGAGTTCGCGCGCGGCGGGTTCAAGCAAAGCACTGTGGAAAGGTGCCGACACCGCAAGCACAACGGCACGCTTGGCGCCCGCTTCAAGCGCCAGATCGCAGGCGCGCTGCACGGCTGCCTTGTGCCCGGCGATCACCACCTGTCCGGGGCAATTGAAGTTGACGGCTTCGACGGATTCGTCCCCTGCAGCCTTGGCGCAGATGTCGACCACGACTTCGTCAGCCAACCCCAGAATCGCAGCCATGCCGCCTACGCCCACCGGAACGGCCGACTGCATGGCGCTTGCGCGAAAGCGCACCAGACGCACGGCATCTTCAACCGAAAAAACGCCTGCGGCCGTCAGAGCCGAATATTCACCGAGGCTGTGGCCGGCCATCACTTCAGGCATGGCTCCGCCCGCTTCGCGCCAAGCGGCAAAAGCGGCGTAGCTCGTTGCCAAAAGCGCGGGCTGCGTGTTGACGGTCAAATTCAGATCCGTGTCGGGACCGTTGGCGATCAATCCGGAAAGGTTCTCGCCGAGCGCCTTGTCGGCAGCCTGCATGACGGCCGAAGCCGCCTCGGAGTCCTTCACCCAGTCGGCCATGCCGACCTTCTGCGATCCCTGGCCGGGAAAAACAAACGCTAATTTCAATTCCTCTCTCCGCTCTACTCTAAGTTGTTCGTTACCACTTCAAAAGCACGCTGCCCCAGGTCATGCCGGCGCCTACGCCCTGCAACATCACCGTATCGCCCGCATGGATGCGGCCGTTTTTGACGGCCCAATCAAGGGCCAGAGGCACGCTGGCCGCCGACGTATTACCGTGCATCTGCACCGTCTCGACGGTTTTTTCCTTCGGGATGCCGAGTTTTTCGGCAATCATCTCAATGATGCGGATATTGGCCTGATGCGGCACCCAGACATCTACGTTTTCGGGCGCAAGACCGGCCATGCCGCAGACCTCGGCAAAACTTTCCGAAAGCGAACTTACGGCAAGCTTGAAGACCTGACGGCCGTTCATTTGAATAAAAGGGTTGCCGGCAACGGCACCGTTTTCGATGCGCGCGTCACAGGCAAGCGTATCGACGCCGAACGATCCGTCGGCATGCATGCGGTGCGCAAGAATTCCTTCGCGCTCGCTTGCCTCAATCACCACGGCGCCCGCGCCGTCGCCGAAAAGCACGCAAGTGCTGCGATCGTTCCAATCAAGAAGACGGCTTAAAACTTCGGCGCCCACCACCAGTGCACGCTTGTAGCCGCCTGTGCGAATCAGACCGTCGGCCACGCTCATGGCATAGACAAAACCGGCGCACACGGCCTGAACGTCAAACGCGGCGCATCCCTTGATGCCGAGCGCATTCTGCAGTCGACAGGCCATGGAGGGAAACACGCCGTCGGGCGTGGTCGTCGCCACGATAATAAGGTCAATCGTCTGAGGATCGATTGCCCCGCGGGCAAGCGCATCATTTGCCGCGGCCAGGGCAAGCGACAGAGTCGTCTCGTCTTTGCCTGCAATATGCCGGCAGCCGATGCCGGTGCGTGTGCGAATCCACTCGTCGCTCGTTTCGATGCCACGGGCGGCAAGTTCAACCGCCAACTCGTCGTTTGTGACCGCACGCTTGCCCAAAGTCGAACCGGTGGTCAAAACCCGGGTATAGGTACGGCTAGTGCAAAAAGTCATGTTTTTTTACTTTCTAAATTCGATTCGGCCGCCGAAAGAAGAATCGAACGATTCGGCGGTTGAGGCGCGCAAACCACCTGCCGAGCCCGTTTGACACGGGCCCGAACCGAAGGGATCGTGCGCTTTGCGAAGCGATATTACCAAACGACCGCGACAAAAAAAGGAGATTCGTCCGTTAAGACGATCTCCTTTTTCACTTGGTTTCAGATTTTTCTGCTCGGAACGCTCCGAAGCGGCGGCGCCTTGAAGAATGCTGCAGCGACTCTCCTGGCCGGGGCGGCTTTACCGGGCTGCCGGATGCCTCCGACATTGACCGAGACATGGGGTTTGGGCTGCGGTGCTTGACCCTGTGGGCCTACCTTGTAACCGATGCCTCGTTGCGAGCCGTCAGAAAAAGTCTGCGACCGGACGATTACTCTTCGGAAGCGTCCTGCTTGGTCGCCACAACCTTCTTGCCGCGGTAGAAACCGTTCGGGCTGATGTGGTGACGGCGGTGCACTTCACCGGTACCGGGTTCAACGGCGGTAGCCGGGTTGGAGAGAAAGTCGTGAGCACGGTGATTGCCGCGCTTGCTGGTCGATTTTTTATTTTGCTGGACAGCCATTTTTTAATACCCCACGTGGGTTAAAAGTTAACTTTTAGTGTTTGAAGCATCCGCACGCACGAGGCTTGCATCGGGACCCGGCGTACAAATCCTTTAAATTCAGCGACATAAGCGCACCGCAACGGAGAATCCGCTGCCCGCACGCACGTCGAACGCGCCATTATATTGATTGGAAAAGAAATTATCAACCGTCCGACCGCTCTTTTTTGTCGATCGACGCCATCGACGACACAAGATATCGTAGATTCGAACCGAGACGACCATAACGTCGTCCAACCTCTAAAATCGACGGCACCGATGCATTGTTTCTAAAGGTCCCAATCGATGATTGACAAAAAAGTTGTTGTGCTCGCCACAGGCGGCACCATTGCCATGAAATACGACCCGGTTAAGAACGGTCTGATGCCGGCGTGCACGGGTGAAGATTTGGCAGCGGCCGTTCCCGGGCTGGATAAGGTTGCCCCCTTGGAATTCATCCAGTTTTCCAACATTGCCTCTCCGGCCATGACGCCTCAGACGATGTGGGACCTGCACCTCAAGCTCGAGGAAGTTCTCGCTCGTGACGATGTCGCCGGCGCCATCGTCACGCACGGCACGGACACGCTCGAAGAAACAAGCTACTTTTTGGATCTACTGCACGCAAGCGACAAACCCGTCGTGATGACGGCCGCCATGCGCGGCGCCGATGAAGCCAGTCCCGACGGCCCCATGAATATCTATTGCGCCGTCAAAACCGCCGCCGGCAAAGAGGCCTGCGGCATGGGCGTATTGGTCTGCATGAATGAGACGCTGCACGCCGCTGCCGAAGTCACGAAGACTCACTCGGCCAATCCCGCCACTTTCGAATCTCCCTGGTGGGGTCCCGTGGGCTACGTTGATGTCGACAGAGTCGTTATTCGCCGCAAACCCGTAAATACCGTTCGTTTTGCACCCAAAGCGCTCAATGCCCGCGTCGACGTAGTCAAAGCAATGACGGGCTCCACACGCGATTACATCGATTTTGCGGTTTCGCAGGGCTGCAAAGGCATCGTCATCGAAGGGTTCGGACGAGGCAACATTCCTCCTGCGATGGTTCCCGGCATTGAAGACGCCGTTAAGGCCGGCATTGCCGTGATCCTCACGACTCGTGCACCGGGCGGGCGCGTCTTAGACGTCTACGGCTACCCGGGCAGCGTAACCGATACGCGGCGCGTCGGCGCGGCAATGGGCGGGGAAATTTCCGCCGCCAAAGCCCGTCTCAAGCTCATGATCGCCCTCTCGGAGCATCCCGAACTTTCAAGCAACCGCGACGCGCTGGAAAAATTATTCGACATGTGACAGCTCCCCGTCCGAATTCAGAGAAATTCGGGCGAGGCTTCTCGATTCTCTGAGGACTGCTTCGGGTTCCCGAAGACTGACACCCTCTCCACGAGCTACACGTGCGTTGCCGCACGCTTCAAGACGGTCTGCCC
>OOAH01001518.1_pt1 | contig 20128 bp, 20 predicted proteins | sample 1671801 | NCBI WGS metagenome assembly OOAH01 (sample SAMN06348194, study PRJEB24527) | human gut metagenome | biome: human gut; feature: ankylosing spondylitis patient; material: feces | host: Homo sapiens | place: China | collected 2015-10 | reverse complement strand
AGAAAAACATGCGGAGAATAGAGGCAATTATTCATTCCATGACACCGCAGGAACGTAAAAATCCGAATCTGCTCAATCCAAGCAGAAAGAACCGCATTGCAAGAGGTGCGGGTGTACAGGTGGCAGAAGTCAACCGTCTGGTCAAGCAGTTTGAGCAGACAAAGAAAATGATGAAACAGATGCCCGGCATGATGGGCGGCAAACGTGGTAAAAGAGGAATGTTCAAAGGACTTCCCTTTTAAATAAAAAACAAAACCTATGAGGAGGTGAAATCATGGCAGTAAAGATCAGATTAAGAAGAATGGGACAGAAGAAGGCTCCTTTCTATAGAATCGTAGTTGCAGATTCCCGCTCACCAAGAGACGGAAGATGCATCGAAGAGATCGGAACATATGATCCAACAAAGGATCCTAGCGAGTATCACGTAGATGCTGAGCTGGCTAAGAAGTGGTTATCTACAGGCGCACAGCCAACAGAGACCGTTAACAGAATCTTCAAGGCAGCTGGTATCGAGAAATAATTCCGAAGGGTGGATGTAATTAATGAAAGAATTAGTTGAAGTAATTGCAAAGTCACTCGTTGATTTCCCGGATGAAGTTGTTGTGACGGAGTCTGAGAATGAAAAAGGAACTCTGCTGGAACTTAGGGTTGCACAGTCTGATATGGGCAAAGTAATCGGAAAGCAGGGACGCATTGCGAAAGCAATCCGTGCGGTTGTGAAAGCAGCGGCATCCAAAGAAGACAAAAAAGTTATTGTGGAAATCATGCAATAACATAACGGTAGGATATACCGTAAATGAAAGCGGTACATCTCTGATGTACCACAGGCGATACATCGAAGATGTACCGCATTAAGCACCCCGCAGCTGCGAGGTGCTTGTTTTTCTATGAAACAAATTCGTGAGAGAATCTGCACAATAGGAGATTTTATGGAAGATTTATTTCAGGTGGGAGTGATTACGGCTCCTCACGGGGTACGTGGAGAGGTGAAAGTGTTTCCTACCACGGATGATAATGCCCGGTTTAAAAATTTGAAAACAGTCCTCCTTGATCAGGGTCGGGGAACCAGAGAACTTGAAATCGAAGGTGTTAAGTTCTTTAAAAATATGGTGATCCTGAAATTCAAGGGGATAGATGATAGAAATGACGTGGAGAGAATGCGGCAGGCAAAGCTGCTTGTTACCAGGGAAAATGCAGTGGAATTAGGAAAAGACGAGTATTTTATTGCAGATCTGATCGGAATACAGGTGGTTTCGGATGAAGGAGAAGAACTTGGAACAATCTCCGATGTATTGCAGACCGGTGCCAATGATGTCTATGTTGTGAGTAAAGACGGCGCAAAAGATCTGCTCATTCCGGCAATCCATGCGTGTATCCAGAACGTGGATGTGGCTGCGGGACAGATGGAAGTACATCTGCTGCCGGGACTGCGTTAAACGGAGGGTGGACAATGAAGTTTCATGTTTTGACACTTTTTCCGGATATGGTGATGCAGGGGCTTATGACAAGCATCACAGGGAGAGCCGTGCAACAGAAAAAAATAGATATTGATGCGGTGAATATCCGTGATTATACGCAGGATAAGCATGGCAGGGTGGATGATTATCCTTACGGCGGCGGTGCAGGGATGCTCATGCAGGCACAGCCGGTATATGATGCATGTCAGAGTGTTATGGAAAAGATACCGCAGAATAAGAAAAAGCGGGTGATTTATGTAACCCCGCAGGGAATTCCTTTTACACAGGCAAAAGCACGGGAACTGGCGGCACAGGATGAGCTGCTTTTGTTATGCGGGCATTACGAGGGCATTGATGAGCGCGTGCTTGAGGAAGTGGTCACAGATTACATTTCCATCGGTGATTATGTACTGACGGGCGGCGAGCTGGCAGCCATGGTGATTGTCGATGCAGTGGCACGCCTGGTTCCGGGAGTGCTTGGAAATGAACAGTCGGCCCTGACCGAATCTTTCCACGGAGAGCTTTTGGAACATCCGCAATATTCCAGACCGGATGTGTGGCACGGGAAAAAGGTGCCGGAGGTGCTGCTTTCCGGAAACCAGAAACACATAGATGCATGGAAAAAGGAACAGTCCATCCTGCGTACAAAGGAACGCAGGCCGGATCTGTATGCCCGCTATGTGCGGCTGCAGGAATGCAGACAACTGCTTATGAAACAGAAACTGTTGCACATCGATATGATTGAACTGATCAATCGTGGACGCGCACAACTGTTGTATTTCGGGCAGGGACAGATATTGCTCAAAGATATGGAATACGAGATCTATTTTCATGCATGTGTGGATCCGTCAAGACTTCCGGATATCCGTACATGGACGCTTCCGGTTGAAAAAATACCGCTGGCGGTTTTGCATCAGGAGGAAATGATTCCTTATTTTCAAAAGAGATACGGACTTAATCAGGAGTGTGAATGTTATCAGGCTGTGTACACCAGACATGAAAAGCTTCCGGTGCGCGGGTTATACCGGCCGGATCTGACGCGTGAGGATGGATTGTCGATGCGCAGATTACAAAGAGAAGATTTTCCACAGGTGGTTTCCTTTTATCACGGCTGCTGTGATGAGGACTACCTGCGGTCGAGGATACAGGATGGTATGCTTGTGGGGGCTTTTTATGACGAAAAGCTTGCCGGATTTATCGGGCAGCATTGTGAGGGAAGTATCGGAATGCTTATGGTAGCACCAAAATTTCAGCGCAGACACATTGCCATGACGCTCGAAACGTATGCAGCAAACTGTATGCTCGAACAGGGAAAAATTCCGTTTGCACAGATTATCACGGACAACGAAAAATCCAAGGGATTGCAGGAAAAAGAGGGATTTTGCCTGTCGCGTGACAAAATTTTCTGGATGTGCGAAAAATGATGAAAAAGGACTTGATTTTTCGGAATGAGTATGCTAAAGTTTATAATTGTTGCGGTGTAATTATCCGGTAATATTACGGAACGGATAGTTACAAATGTGAATAGAAGTGACGGTCCTCTGGCACCGATAGATGGAGTTTAAGAACGTCAAAATAATCAGGAGGTCACAAAATGAACGCGAGTGAAATTATCAAGAACATTGAGGCAGAGCAGTTAAAGGCTGAAGCACCACAGTTTTCCGTAGGTGATACTGTAAAGGTATACGGAAAGATCAAAGAGGGAAACCGTGAGCGTATTCAGGTATTCGAAGGAACTGTTATTAAGAAGCAGGGTGGAAGCAACCGTACCACTTTCACTGTAAGAAAGATTTCAAACGGTGTAGGTGTTGAGAAGACATGGCCTTTACATTCTCCAAACGTTGAGAAGGTAGAGATCGTTCGTAAAGGTAAAGTACGTCGTGCAAAACTTTACTACTTAAGAGACCGTGTCGGCAAAGCTGCAAAGGTAAAAGAGTTAGTAAAATAATTTGCTTCATGGAAGGGATGCCACAGAATGCGGCATCCCTTTTTTCTAACTTGAATTAAAGAGGTGGAAAAGTGAAAAGAAGAAGCGGACTGAATTTCAGCAGAAGAAGAAAAAAGTTTAATGTACCCCTGTTTAAAGAAATTATGACCTGGGTATTAGAATGTGCCATTGTAATTGCCATTGCATATGCACTGGTCAGTTCTTTTGGTTTTCGGACGACAGTTGTGGGAAATGCCATGCAGGATACCTTACAGAGCGAGGAACAGATTTTTGTCAATCGCTTTGTCTATATGGTACGCGCGCCAAAGCAGGGCGATGTCGTCGTTTTTTTGCCGAATGGAAATGAAAAATCCCATTATTATGTCCGGAGGGTCATTGCCTGTCCGGGGGATACGGTACAGATCAAAAATGGGAAAGTATATATTAATGGAGAACTTTACAAGGAAGATATTGTTTCTGCTTCCATCGAAGATCCCGGTGTGGCAGCAGATGAAGTGAAACTTGGGGATGACGAATATTTTGTTCTCGGGGATAATCGAAACAGCAGTGAGGACAGCCGTATGGCAAATATCGGAAATGTGAAAAAAGATTATATAATTGGAAAAGCGTGGTTCCATTTTAAGGGATTTGGAAAGATGGGACTGATCGATTAAGCGGGCTGATTTAGGAAATGAGGAAAAAGAGATGAATTTTCAATGGTATCCCGGTCATATGACCAAAGCAAAACGACAGATGCAGGAAGACATCAAACTGATAGATCTGGTGATCGAACTGGTAGATGCCCGGATCCCGCTCAGCAGCAGAAATCCGGATATTGACGAACTTGGAAAAAACAAATATCGTCTGATTTTAATGAATAAAGCGGACCTGGCGGACCGCAAGGCAACCGAGCAGTGGTCTGCTTTTTTCAAAAAGAAAGGATATTATGTGGTAAGCCTTGACGCGCGAAGCAAAAACGGAATGAAATCCATTACCGATATTATTATGGAAGCCTGTAAGGAAAAAATGGAGAGGGACCGTAAGCGCGGAATCAAAAACCGGCCGGTCCGTGCCATGGTTGTTGGAATTCCGAATGTCGGAAAATCCACATTTATCAATTCGTATGCGGGAAAAGCGTGTGCAAAGACCGGAAACAAGCCGGGTGTAACGAAGGGAAAACAGTGGATACGTCTGAGCAAAAGTGTAGAGCTTTTGGATACTCCGGGAATTCTCTGGCCGAAATTTGAGGATCAGAAAGTTGGACTTCGTCTGGCGCTGATCGGTTCCATCCGGGATGAGATCTTAAATACGGATGAACTTGCGGTAGAGCTGATCCGTTTCCTGAAAACACAGTATCCGGGAATCCTGACAGAACGTTATGAAGTCGAAGAAACACAAAAGGAGACCGAACTTTTATGCGGGATTGCAGAAAACAGGAAATGTATCACGAAAGGCGGGGAACTCGATTACAGCAAAGCGGCAGCACTTCTGATTGATGAATTCCGGAGCGGAAAACTCGGAAAAGTTACGCTGGAGTGGCCAAAGGAGCAGGAAAATGGCTGAAAAAATTGATGCGATTAAAGAGGAACTGACAGCAACACCGACGGAAGCACTGGAGGCGTTTGTGGAAAAATATGCGTCGGATTCCCGCACCGGTGTGCAGAAACTGGTGGATACCGCAAAAAAACGCATGGATAAGCTACAGAAGGAAATGATCCGCACGGAAAATTTAAAGAAATATGAAAAAGAGTACGATACATATACATATATCTGTGGGATCGATGAGGTAGGACGGGGACCGCTTGCGGGACCGGTGGTGGCAGGAGCTGTGATTCTGCCGAAGGATTGTGATATATTATATATTAATGATTCCAAAAAACTTTCAGCGGCAAAAAGAGAAGAACTGTATGATATCATCATGGAGCAGGCAGTGGCAACCGGACTTGGCACGATCGGTCCGGACAGGATTGATGAGATCAATATTCTGCAGGCAACGTATGAGGCAATGCGGCAGGCGATTGCACAGTTATCTCCGCAGCCGGATCTGCTGCTTAATGATGCAGTGACGATTCCGAAAGTGACAATGCCGCAGGTACCGATTATCAAGGGAGATGCAAAGAGCATTTCCATCGGTGCGGCATCGATCATTGCCAAGGTGACCAGGGACCGGATGATGGTATACTATGATTCGATTTATCCGGAGTATGGTTTTGCTTCCAATAAAGGATATGGAAGCGCGGAACATATTGCAGCACTCAAAAAGTATGGACCGACACCGATTCACAGAAGAACCTTTATTAAGAATTTTGTATCATAAGATAATTATTCAAAAATCACAAAGGGGGCTGTTCGGATGCAGATTTCAGATTTGGTAAAACAGTATCATCAGGCGATCTCATCAGGTGCGGAGACGCTGACCGGGACGAAAGGTGTGGAAAATCTTGTGGCCTCTCTGCGGTCTCTGACAAAAGGAAATATTTTTGAGGGGACGGTCACTTCCGTTAAAAATGGCCGCGTGACGCTTTCTCTTTCCGGAGGGCAGCAGGTGATGGCACGGCTGGACGGAAAGATTTCCCTTATGGAAGGGGAATCCATGTTTTTCCAGGTAAAGTCCAACGATGGCACGCAGATTGCCATCCGGCCGTTTGCAATTGACGGGGCAGGCGCAAATTATACGCTGATGCAGGCGCTTTCCGCAGCGGGACTTTCCGCACAGCCGGAGTATTTGTCCATGGTTGACCGGATGATGGAAGAACAGATGCCGATTGACCGGGAGAGTCTGCAGCAGATGGCACGGCTGGTCAATGCAAATCCGCGGATTGATGTACAGACGCTGGTACAGATGCAAAAGCTTGGAATACCGATTACTGTAGAAAATGCCTCCCAGTTTGAAAATTATATGAATGACAGTCAGGCGATTACACGGGAACTGGATGCACTGATTGAGCAGTTTCCGCAGAGTCTGACCGGAACAGAAGGCACACCAGTAAAGACAGAGACCATGCGTCAGCTTGGAAATGAGTTGTTGCAGATTCTGACAGACGGGCTGGAAGAAGTACCGCAGCAGATACAAAGTCCGGAACCGGATATGGCATACAACCTGGATGGTCTGAATTATGAAAGCGTGCAGACAGATACCGCAGAAACGCAGATGCAGACGGAAGCTGCACCGGAGACTGCCACGGAAACCGTGCAGGAACATCCGGAAATTTTGTCGCAGCAGGAAGGTCAGGCTGCAGCGGAGGAGAAAGGCGTGGCCGGACAGCAGGAAGCCGAAACGATGGAAACTGTTTCCGGAAAAACAACTTATACCGGGCAGATGTCGCAGACTCCACATACACTGGGAGCTGTACTTTCACAGGAACAGCTGCAGCATTTAAACCGGATGATCGGAGATATTCTCGGAAAGCCGCAGAGTGCATATAACGCAAATAGCGGTACAGTAGAAGTGTTAAAGGATCTGCAGCAGCTGTGCAAAGATCCGTTGCCGTTGGAACGGGAACATCTCGGAAAGCTGTTTTCTTCCAGGGAATTCCAGGCACTTGTCCGGGATACGGCAGAACAGCAGTGGATGGCGAAACCAGGGGATCTCAAAGAGGGCGATTATGTCGGCAGACTGTATGAACGTCTGAACAGTCAGATGGAAAAAATTGAGTCAGCACTCAAAAATGCGGGACAGGAGCATACCGCTTTCTCACAGATGGCGGGAGAGATCCACAGCAATGTAGAATTTATGAATCAGGTGAACCAGATGTACACATACGCACAGATTCCACTCAAAATGTCGGGGCAGCATGCAAGCGGCGAACTGTTTGTGTATACCAACAAAAAGGCACTGGCGCAGGGAGAAAAGGATCTGACTGCTTTTTTGCATCTGGATCTGGATCATCTGGGAAGTACGGATGTTTCGGTCCGGATGAGAGGACGTGAAGTAAGTACACGTTTTTATCTGGACAATGACACTGCATATGCATTGCTGGAAAAAAATTATCCGGTGCTGGAAGCGAGGCTGGAAAAAAAGGGATATCACTGTAAGATCGACGTGGTAAATGAAGAAAAACATGTAAATTTTGTGGACGATTTTCTGAAGATGGATCAGCCGGCGGCGACACAGCTGCACCGGTATTCCTTTGATATGAGGGCATAAAATGGAAAATAATAATTTTAAACCCTTTCCTTTTGAGCAGTTAAAACAAAAGAAAGAACCGGAGAAAACGGCAGTGGCGATTGCCTATGAGCCGGGCGAAAAAGCACCAAAGATACTGGCAACCGGAAAGGGGCAGGTAGCCGAAAAAATTATTGAAAAAGCAAAAGAGAGTCAGGTTCCGACTTACAAAGACAATAAACTTGCGTCTACTCTTTCCAAATTGCAGATCGGGGACATGATTCCGCCGGAGCTGTATGAGGTGGTTGCGGAGATTCTTGTTTTTGTGGATGATATGGATCGTATGAAGGCAAAGATTGATCAGGCAGGGGTTAAATAAAATTTGAATAAACGTACAATTGGAACAGAATATGAGACCATGGCAGCCCGGTATTTGTGCACACATGATTACACAATTCTTGCACGCAATTACCGGACACCATTTGGAGAGGTGGATCTTATTGCACAAAAGGACGGGGTACTTGTATACGTTGAAGTAAAATACCGGAGCAGCAATGATTACGGAGATCCGTTAGAGGCGGTAGACCGGAGAAAGCAGCGCCAGATCTGTAAGGTTGCAAATTATCATTATGCAGGATATGCAGCAGGGCAGGAGATGGACTGCCGTTTTGATGTGATTGGAATTTATGGGGACGGAAGTATCCGGCACATCCCAAATGCATTTTATTTTCAGAGGTGACAGACATGGACAGAGAAGATTTTCAGTGGAAAAATAAAGAGCATATACTGGAACTGGAACAGTTTCAGGGCAAAAAGGGACAGGGGCTTCCGCTTTTGTATTTTCCCCTTCTTTTGGCACATACGGGCGTAAAGAACTGTTTTACCACCAGAGAGGGTGGATGCAGCACCGGAATGTTTCAGAGTCTGAATCTGAGTTTTACACGTGGAGATGATCCACAGGCAGTGACGGAAAACTACCGCAGAGTGGCAGAGGCAATGGGAGGAACGCTTTCGGATATTGTCTGTTCGGATCAGACCCATACGACAAATGTCCGGCGGGTGGATAGAAGCTGCGGGGGCTATGGTGTGACAAAGGAGCGGTCTTACACGGATGTGGACGGGCTGGTGACGGATGAACCGGGACTGATTCTGGCAACTTTTTACGCTGACTGTGTACCGCTTTATTTTGTAGATCCCATACACCATGCGATCGGACTTTCCCATTCCGGGTGGAGAGGAACGGTCGGACGCATGGGGCAGCATACCATCGAGGTGATGCGCAGGGAATTTCATAGTGACCCCGGAGAAATTCTTGCCGCCGTTGGACCGTCCATCTGTCAGGACTGTTATGAAGTAAGTGAAGATGTGGCATCTGCCTTTGCAAAAGAGTTTTCCGGTCATGAGTGTGAGATCCTGATCGAAAAGGGCGGTGGAAAATATCAGCTGGATCTGTGGAAGAGTAATGAGATTGTGCTGCGGGATGCAGGAATCCTTCCGGAACATCTGGCGGTAACGAATCTTTGTACCTGCTGTAATCCGAATCTGTTGTTTTCCCATAGGGCAAGCCATGGAAAACGCGGAAATCTGGGAGCATTTTTAAAACTTGTGTAACAAATTAAGAAATCCTTAAGAATGTATTTCAAAGATGTTAAATTACTCGGGGAAGATTTATGGTACACTGACTGTATTGAGGAAAGATAGGAGGATGCTCTTTGATGCAGCCAGATTGCAGAGATATCAAACCGGTCTATGAGCAGATCACGGACGGGATTCGAAAAATGATCATAACGCATGCGATACCGGAGGGAGAAAAACTTCCGTCAGTGAGGGAACTGGCTTCAAAATTTGCCATAAATCCCAATGCTGTAAGGAAAGCTTATCAGGAGCTGGAAGAGGAAGGGTATGTCTGTGACAGGGAAGGCGAACGGATGGCGGCATCGGAAAAGCAGATTGCGGAACTGATCCGCAAAGAGCTGCTGCAGGAGTTCGACACGGTGGTAATCAGACTGCAGAATATGTCGGTAGGGACAGAGGAATTGACAGGACGTATGTGGGAACTGGCAGGAGGAAGCAAAGACTTTGATTGAAGTAAATAATCTGATAAAGAAATTTGGGGATTTCCGTGCGCTCGACGGGGTAAATATGCATGTGGCGTCTGGAAACATATATGGGCTTGTGGGACCAAACGGTGCCGGGAAATCAACCCTGATCCGTCATCTGACAGGTGTATACCGGCAGGATGCCGGAGAAATTTTTATTGACGGGGCTCCGGTATATGAAAATAAACAGGTAAAGGCTCAAATGGCTTATATACCGGATGAGCCGTTTTATTTTTTACAGGCGGATACACTGGAAATGATGCGTTATTTCCGGGGAATGTACGAGTCCTTTGACGAAAAGATGTTTTATCGCCTGCAGGAGTTTTTCCCGGGAATTGATATGAAACGCAATATCCGCAGACTGTCCAAGGGAATGCAAAAACAGGTTGCATTCTGGCTGGCACTCTGCTGCAGACCGAAACTTCTGATTCTGGATGAACCGCTGGATGGCCTTGATCCGGTTATGCGGAAACAGATCTGGACGATCCTGATGTCCGAGGTTGCAGAGCGCAGGACGACCGTACTGGTTTCTTCCCATAATCTGCGCGAACTGGAGGATGTCTGTGATCATGTGGGCATTATGAATCACGGAAAGATTATAATTGAGCGTTCCCTGTTTGATTTACATGGAAACATCAGTAAAATCCAGGTGGCATGCCAGACCGGTATGCCGAAACTCCCAAAAGAATTTGAGGTATTGCATATGTCAAATTCCGGGCGTGTATATACAATGATTGTCAAGGGAAATCCCAGGGAGGTTGCGGCAGCCATCCAGACAGAGGGAGACCATCTGGCTATTGTGGACATTCTGCCGCTTACACTGGAAGAAATTTTTATTTATGAAATGGGAGGTTTGGGCTATGAAGTCAAAGACATCCTTTTTTAACCGTACGGTTTTTAAAAAAAATATGACCCTGTACTGGCCGATCTGGGTATGCTATCTGTTATATGGGATGGTAAAAGTGCCGGGGCAGCTGTGGTCGCGTCTGCAGCAACAGACGGACATGACTGCTTATGCCAGGGATTATGCATTGTACAACAGTCTGCGTCTGGAAGTGGATGTGGCCGCAATTGCAATTATGGCAGTCGTCTGTGGGATGGCGTTGTTTGGCTATCTGTTTACCCAGAAGAATGCGTATATGATCCATGCACTGCCGGTTACAAGGGGGGAACTGTATGTGACGAATATGATCAGTGGCCTTTGTTTTCTATTGATTCCGCAGGCACTGGTTTTTCTGGTAACGGTGGTTCTTTGTCTTTTGCAAGGCATTGCGAGTGTGCAGTTTCTGGGATTGTGGTTTTTAAGTGTTATGGGAATTGCTTTTTTCCTTTATGCAACGGTGTGTTTTTGTGTCATGTTTACCGGACAGCTGTTTGCACTTCCGGTGTACTTTCTGGCAGTTAATTATGTGGCATTTGCATTTTCCAGCGGTGCACGTTATGTCATCGGATATCTGGGATATGGACTTGGCATGAATACTGTGCCGGAATTTTTAATTTTGCGGATTCTCTCCCCGATGAATTATCTGTACAACAATGTGCGTTTTGTATTCCGGCAGTCCTATAACCAGGAAACAGACCTGATGTCGGGAGTGTTGTCCTACCGGGGACTGCGGGTACTTGCGGCCTATGTGGCTGCAGCAGTTGTCATTTATCTGATTGCTTATTACTGTTATAAAAAACGCAGGATTGAAAGTGCAGGGGATCTGATTTCTTTTAACTGGGTCAAACCATTGTTCCGCTGGGGCGTGGGAACCGGAGTCGGTTATTTTGCAGGCGTCCTGATGGCAGAATTTTTAGATTCCGTGCATCTGCATGTAAAAAAACCAATGTTGCTTGTTCTTGTGGTGGCATTTGGTTTTGTCAGTTTTTTTATTGCACAGATGTTTGTGGAAAAAGGATTTCGCGTATTTTGCCGCAGGAGATTCTGTGAGAGCGGGTTATTTGTGCTGTTTGTGCTGGGCAGTTTCTGGGGATGCTCAAAAAATGCCACCTATCTGGAACAGTATGTCCCGGATGCAGATCAGGTAAGCCGGGTGGAAGTTTCTCTTGATTATCCGGTAGAATATAAAGGGGACAGCGTTCGTGTGGCACGTCAGGCACAGAAAGAAATTTTAAGTCATGCGGAAATTTACAGGGAAAATAAAACGGATGACAGTACACAGATCATTTTTTATTACTACCTGAAAAATGGAAAAACGCTCTCGCGTACATATGAGATTACAGAGGAAAATGAAAAGCTTTCAGAAGTATTATTTGGAGAAGAAAATAAAGCAGATCATTTTATGGAATATCTCTTTGGAACGGATTCTGACAAAATTTCAAAGTTTAATAACGGAACCCTGACATTAGACGAATCATCGGAAAATTATAAGGATTGTGACTTTGATGCGGATACTGCAAAAAAACTGTATCAGGCGATTTGTGAAGACGCCGCAGATCAGAAGCTGCAAAAGTACAATCTGACGAATGCACTGAAAGATCCGGAAGAAACAGGGGAGTACTCTTCTGCCAGTCTCAGCATGGATTTTTATCACGTATCTGCAGACTGGAAAAATGTATATGACCGGCTCGATGATTACTACACGAATATGGGCGAATCTGTGGAAACATCCAGACCATATGGCGGATCAGCATATGTCAGCTTCGGGAAAGACTGTACCAATATCATAAATACCCTGATAGAATGTGGGGTCATTGACGATGTTTCGGAAATTCATTTTTTAAGTTCCGGAGAGAAAACATCACAGAGATGAAATCAGCAGGACTTTACAACTTCCGCGGCTTATTGTAAAATAAAGATGGCGTTTTCGGACGCCATCCATTTTTTTGTTGGAGGTAAAAAATGAGCAGACCAGTCGTAGCCATTGTCGGGCGTCCGAATGTCGGAAAATCTACGCTTTTTAATACATTGGCAGGAGAGAGAATCTCCATTGTAAAAGACACTCCGGGTGTCACAAGAGACCGCATTTATGCGGATGTCACATGGCTGAACTATAATTTTACATTGATTGATACCGGTGGAATCGAACCGGACAGCGGGGATGTGATCCTTTCCCAGATGCGTGAACAGGCAGAGATTGCGATTGCCACGGCAGATGTGATCATGTTTATCACGGATGTGCGTCAGGGACTGCAGGATGCGGATGCAAAAGTAGCGGACATGCTGCGCAGATCCAAAAAGCCGGTGGTTCTGGTGGTAAATAAAGTGGACAGTTTTGAAAAATTTATGCCGGATGTGTATGAATTTTACAATCTCGGAATCGGAGAACCGTATCCGGTTTCCGCTTCTTCCATGCTCGGACTTGGAGATATGCTGGATGAAGTGGTGAAATATTTCCCGGAAGGATCGGAAAATCAGCCGGAGGATGAAAGACCGAAGGTAGCCATTATCGGAAAGCCGAATGTCGGGAAATCATCCCTGATCAACAAGCTGGCACAGGAAGACCGTGTAATCGTATCGGATATTGCGGGAACTACCAGAGATGCCATCGATACAGACATTAAATACAACGGAAAAGAATATGTATTTATTGATACGGCGGGGCTTCGCCGCAAAAACAAGATCAAAGAGGAGATTGAGCGCTACAGTATTATCCGTGCAGTTACCGCTGTGGAACGCGCGGATGTGGTGATCATCGTTATTGATGCCACCGAAGGAGTAACCGAGCAGGATGCCAAGATTGCCGGAATTGCACATGACAGGGGAAAAGGTATCATTATTGCGGTTAACAAATGGGATGCCATCGAAAAGGATAACAACACGGTGAAGAAACATACCGAGAAAATCCGTCAGATCTTAAGCTTTATGCCGTATGCAGAGATTTTGTTTATTTCTGCAAAGTCCGGTCAGCGTCTGAATAAGATTTTTGAAATGATCGATGTTGTCATTGAGAACAACAGTATGCGTGTTGCAACGGGTGTCTTAAACGAAATCGTGACGGAAGCAGTTGCCATGCAGCAGCCACCGACCGATAAAGGAAAAAGACTCAAGATTTATTATGTAACACAGGTTGCGGTAAAACCGCCGACGTTTGTTGTATTTGTCAATGACAAGAATCTGATGCATTTTTCGTACACCAGATATCTGGAGAACCGTATCCGCGAAACGTTTGGGTTCCGCGGTACAGCTCTCAAATTCATTACGAGGGAGCGAAAGGAAGACTAGTTATGATGATCGTTGCAAGAATCATTGCATTACTGATCGGATATGGATTCGGTCTGTTTCAGACCGGATATCTGTATGGAAAAAGTAAGGGAATTGATATCCGTCAGCAGGGAAGCGGAAATGCAGGCACGACAAATTCTTTGCGGGTGCTTGGATGGAAAGCCGGCATTATTACATTTGCAGGTGATCTTCTGAAAGCAGTATTTGCCGTACTTCTTGTAAAACTGATTTTTCACGGAACGTATGGGGCTGATACAAAGGTGCTGGAACTGTATGCCGGGTTTGGAACCGTCTTAGGACATAATTTTCCGTGCTATCTGCAGTTCCGCGGCGGAAAGGGAATTGCCTGTACGACAGGCGTCATCCTTGCCGTCTGTCCTCCGGCAGTAATCTGCTGTGCCGTTGGATTCCTGATTATTGTGGGAATTACCCGGTATGTTTCGGTGGGTTCCATATTTCTGGTATCTGCCTATCTGGTACAGGCGATTATTTTCGGACAGATTGGCTGGTTAAAAATCAGCGGAGCCAGCCGGATCGAGTTTTACATACTGAGTGCATGTTTTACCGGCATGGCGATTTGGAGACACCGTGCGAATATTGTCCGTCTGATGAATGGAACAGAGAACAAATTCGGAACGAAAAAAGGAGATAAATGATATGGCAAAGGTAGGAGTGATCGGAGCTGGCAGCTGGGGCATTGCGCTGGCAAAGCTTCTTCGTACCAATGGAAATGAAGTAACGGTATGGTCGATCGTGGAAGAGGAAGTTGCCATGCTCCGCAGAGAGCATGAGCATATCGATAAACTTCCGGGAGTGAAGCTTCCGGAGGATGTCCTGTTTACAACAGATTTAAAAGAAGCAATCGTTGGAAAGGAGTTCCTGATTCTGGCGGTACCGTCTGTATTTACAAGAAGCACCGCAAAAAGTATGGCAGGATATGTGACAGAAGGACAGATCATTGTCTGCGTGGCAAAGGGAATTGAAGAAGATACCCTAATGACCATTTCCGATGTGACAGAGCAGGAGATTCCATGTGCGGATGTTGCTGTCATGTGCGGGCCGTCCCACGCGGAAGAGGTTGGAATCGGACTTCCGACAACCGTTGTGGCAGGAGCAAAAACAGAAAGCACTGCAAAAAAAATCCAGGATCTGTTTATGAATGAAGTGTTCCGTGTTTATACCAGCCCGGACATGCTTGGCATGGAACTGGGCGGATCATTAAAAAATGTGATTGCACTTGCTGCCGGAATGGCGGACGGACTCGGATACGGGGATAACACCAAAGCGGCCTTGATTACCCGCGGCATTGCAGAGATTGCGGGACTTGCCGTAAAGATGGGGGCAAAAGTGGAGACGCTCTGCGGACTGACCGGTATCGGAGACCTGATTGTCACCTGTGAGAGCCGTCACAGCAGAAACCGCAAGGCGGGTATGCTGATCGGACAGGGGTATACCATGAAGCAGGCTACCGACGAAGTGAAAATGGTCGTAGAGGGAATTTATTCGGCCAAGGCAGCACTTGCTCTGGCAAAAAAGTATGATGTGGAGCTTCCGATTATAGAAGAAGTGAATAAAGTACTGTTCGATGACAAACCGGCAAAGGAAGGTGTAAAGGATCTGATGGTCCGCGAAAAACGTGTGGAGCATCTGAATCTGAAGTGGGAAAACTGATATGCAGAAAATCAAGATTAAATATTTTACAGACAAAATCGAACCGCTGGATTACATTGAAGGAAAATCCGATTGGATTGATATGCGGGCTTCGGAAGAAGTAACTTTAAAAGCGGGAGAGTTTGCACTGATCCCGCTTGGCGTGGCAATGGAACTTCCAAAGGGATATGAGGCACATCTTGTGCCGCGCAGTTCCACATTTAAAAACTGGGGAATTATCCAGACAAACAGTGTTGGAATTGTAGATGGTTCCTATTGCGGGGACAACGATATGTGGCGGATGCCGGTTTATGCAACCAGGGATACCGTGATCCACGTAAATGACCGCATTGCACAGTTTCGAATCGTGGAAAACCAGCCAGAGATTGTATTTGAAAAGGTGGAACATCTGACGGGGAAAGATCGCGGTGGCTTTGGCAGTACCGGATTATCATAACAATAACAGCAACAGGAGAAGGAGGATTATACTATGGAAGATCGTATGATGAAATTTTATTCAAAAGAAAGCAACATGCTGGCGCTGCATGCCATGCACGGACATTTTGCAACGAGTCATTCCCACATTAATTATTATGTGGATGTGACAAGTATCAAGACACGTGTGGCGGAAGCAAAACAGGCGGCACATGTACTGTATTCGAGAATTCCAAAGACAAAATACGTGGATACCATTGTGTGTATGGATGGAACGGAAGTGGTCGGTACCTTTCTGACGGAGGAGATCCAGCGGGACGGAATTATGGGCACCACAAACCAGCATGAGACGGTGTATGTGATTTCGCCGGAGATTAACAGCAATAACCAGATGCTGTTTAGGGATAACAATAAAGCTGCCATCAACGGAAAACATGTTGTGCTTCTTTTAGCAACTACGACAACCGGCGAGACCATCCGCAGAGCACTCGAGTGTATCCAGTATTACGGAGGAGAGATCGAGTGGGTGGCTTCTTTATTCGGAACGATCAATTCGGTAGACGGCGTAGAAGTCGAGACACTTTTTGATGAAAATGATGTCACCGGATATGCGGCATATCCGGTTGCAGACTGTCCGCTCTGCCGGCAGGGACAAAAGATTGAGGCGATGGTTAACGGTTTTGGATATTCAAAACTGTAATTTTTGGGGGCATTGTTTACAACAATGTCCCCTTTCGTTATTTCGCCAAGAAACCATGTAAATATTTGGACGGATTGACGGTGGTAATTTCGGGCAGATTCCGTTATCATACACTTGTCAGGAAGTTCAAAGAAACTTCACCAAAGAAAAATAACGAAAAGCAAAAATCAGGAGGTTTTTCAAATGGCAAGTTTATCATTAAAGAACGTTTGCAAAGTATATCCAAACGGATTTGAGGCAGTAAAAGATTTTAATCTGGATGTTGCAGATAAAGAGTTTATCATCTTCGTTGGACCATCTGGATGTGGTAAGTCTACAACACTTCGTATGATCGCAGGTCTTGAGGAAATTTCTTCCGGTGATCTGATCATCGATGGAAAGGTAATGAACGATGTAGAACCAAAGGATCGTGATATCGCAATGGTATTCCAGAACTACGCTCTGTATCCACATATGACAGTATTTGATAACATGGCATTCGGTCTTAAGTTAAGAAAAGTTCCGAAGGATGAGATCAAAGCAAAGGTTGAGGAAGCAGCAAGAATCCTTGATCTGGAGAAGTTACTGGATCGTAAGCCGAAGGCTCTTTCCGGTGGACAGAGACAGCGTGTTGCCATGGGTCGTGCTATCGTTCGTAATCCTAAGGTATTCCTTATGGACGAGCCTCTTTCCAACCTGGATGCAAAGCTGAGAGTTCAGATGCGTATCGAGATTTCCAAGCTTCATGAGAATCTTGGTGCAACGATCATCTACGTTACTCATGACCAGACAGAGGCTATGACACTCGGAACAAGAATCGTTGTTATGAAAGACGGAGTTGTTCAGCAGGTAGATACACCTCAGGCACTTTACAATACACCTTGCAACCTGTTCGTTGCCGGATTCATCGGATCTCCGCAGATGAACTTCATGGATGCCAAGTGTGCAGTAAATGGAGAGGATGTTACTCTTACAGTTGGAAAGCATGTACTGAAAGTTCCTGCTTCCAAAAAGAAAGCACTGATCGAAGGCGGTTATGATGGAAAGACAGTTGTTCTTGGAATCCGTCCTGAAGATGTTCATGATTCTCAGGCATTCATCAACAACTCTGCTGACAGCGTGATCGAATCTACGATCAAAGTATACGAGCTTCTTGGAGCTGAAGTATTCCTGTACTTCGATATCGAGGGAACTCAGATGACAGCACGTGTTAACCCACGTACAACACTCAGAACAGGTGATAAAGCTGTATTCGCTCTTGATATGGAGAAGATCCACGTATTCGACAAAGAGACTGAGTTGACTATTACAAACTAATAGTATAAAATGAGGGGGTTGTACTTATTAAGTGCAACCCTTTTTATTATTCTGTAAAAAGATCTGCACAGCACAGATTTTTTACACTGGGCTATTTACCCCCGACATCATTTAATTTATTTTGGAGAAAATTCATGGAACAGACCCCTGAACTTACAAAGGCACTCAGCGAATTAAAGCGTCTCACCGGACTGACAATGCAGATCACCGCTGATACCCCGGAAGAGACCGCTGCTGCCCTGGAGCAGATCCGCTGTCTTTGCACTGCTTATCGTGAAAAATATAATAAAAATGATTTTCTTTTAGGCCTGATGAAGAATGGTATTCCGGCTTATGATATTTACGAACGTGCCGGACGTCTTCATATCCCGGTTGAAGAAAAGCGGGTGATCTATCTGCTGAAGACAAAAGAACTCACTGATACGATCATCGAGATCCTGAGAAATCTTTTCCCCCGCAGAGCAAAGACCTATCTTGTTCCGGTCAGCAAGGATACACTTTCTATCCTTCACCCAGTCAGGTCAGCCTCTTCTGAAGACGAGATCCGAAAAACCGCTCATATCATCGTAGATACGCTCAATACCGAGGCTCTCGCCCACGTTCAGATTTCCTACAGCGGCGTGATTGAAAATCTTGCTACGCTGCCCGGTGCTTTCCGTGAAAGTACTCTGGCATTGAAGATCGGTGAGCTTTTTTACTCTGAACAGACCGTATTTCCGTATAATGAGCTTGGAATCGGACGCCTGGTCTATCAGCTTCCGGTATCTTTATGCGAAAGCTTTCTTTCGGAAATTTTTGGTGAGGAAGTTCCCGATAGCTTTGACGAAGAGACTACTCTTGCGGTAAACCGCTTTCTTCAGAATAATCTGAACATTGCAGAAACTGCCCGTCAGCTTCATATGCACCGGAATACCCTGATCTATCGTCTGGAGCAGATCCAGAAGCGGACCGGTCTTGATCTGAGGTGCTTTGAAGATGCCATGACGTTCAAAATTGCAACTATGGTAATGAATTATCTCCATTCAGAAAGGAAATCATAAATATGAATGACGCTTTATACGAACAGCTTGTATCCCGCAGAACGAAACCTCTTTATTATATCCTGCTCGGCGGTGCTTTTCTCCTTGCAGTTCTGATTGCAGTTTTCGGGACAATGTTCTTTGGAGTTTTCTCTTTCATTGCAGGTACATTGATCGCATTGATTGCTTATTATTTCATTTCTCCGCAGTTAAGTGTAGAGTATGAATATACCATTTTAAATCATGACCTTCAGATCGATGCAATCTACAATAAATCAAGAAGAAAGCCAAAGATGACTTTAGATATCCAGACTGCCGAGATCATTGCTCCAAAAGATTCACACCGTATGGATTCTTACCGGCCGGAAAAGACTTATGATTTTTCCTCCGGTCGCTCCTCAGAAAAGACTTATGCGATCATGATCTCCTATAAGCAGCAGAACGCCTGTGTCCTGATCGATCCTGATACCAGAATGGTAGATCATATGGTACAGTGGATGGGATCTAAAATGTTCACTGACTAAATTTATAATTATTTTGTAACTGTTCAGAGCCAAGCAAAATTTCATAAAACAGGTGTAAAATGCTTGCATTTTTAAGACTGTTTTTGAAATTTTATTTGGCGGATACGCCACACCGACGAAATGCGTAGCATTTTGGAGGTTGCCTCTGAACAGTTACTTCTATTTTAATAAGAAAACGAGTAACAGGTAAACTGGATTTACGCTTACTTGCTACTCGTTTGTTATAATTATATTTCCTGTTTTTTAAAAAGTCAAACAAAAATTTTTCTTCTTATTTTTCAAATGCCTTACTCTCGAATCGTTATCCACAGCAGATTCATTCCCTAAAAAATACTATCACGTTTGCAGGCTATGCACTTTTGAGTGCTGAACATCTCTGTTCAAAATGCGATTATTATGCAGAGCACTGGAAACCAACAGCAGTAGAAAAGGAATATTTTGTATGACTTTATTTTATCATGAATTTCGAATATTAATTGATTTCAATTATGAAGTGTGCTAAAATGAATCTTGCAGATTAAGGCATTGTATAAAACAATGCCATTATTTATGTCTAAAGAAAAAGAAAGAGAGTATGGTATTTATGAAAAAAAAGAAAAAAATGTCGCTGGCGATGCAGATATTTATTGCTCTTGTTCTGGCTATCGCTGCCGGATTACTCCTGCAAAAGCATGCCCAGTTTGCCGAAACGTATATCAAACCGTTTGGAACAATTTTTTTGAACCTGCTTAAGTTCATTGTTGTTCCT
>OOAH01001472.1_pt1 | contig 20773 bp, 18 predicted proteins | sample 1671801 | NCBI WGS metagenome assembly OOAH01 (sample SAMN06348194, study PRJEB24527) | human gut metagenome | biome: human gut; feature: ankylosing spondylitis patient; material: feces | host: Homo sapiens | place: China | collected 2015-10 | reverse complement strand
CATCGAAAAGTTCGAGGGCACGCAGCTGCACTACCGTGTGCGCGATCCGGAAATGTTCGCGGGCAAGAACGTCGTCATCTGCGGCGGCGGCGATTCGGCGTTGGATTGGACGCTTAACCTCGTAGGCAAAGCCGAAAGCGTTGTGCTGCTGCATCGTCGCGACGGCTTCAGAGCCGCCGCTTCTTCGGTTGCACGCATGCGCGAGCTTTGCGAAAACTGGGAAATGCAGTTTGAGGTCGGTCAAGTTACAGGCTTTGAAGAAAAAGACGGCAAGATGACCGAAATTCGCGTCACAGGCGGCGACGGCGTCGTTCGCCGCATGCCGCTCGATCACCTTCTGGTCTTTTTCGGTCTGCAGCCCAAAATCGGTCCGATCGCCGAATGGGGACTCGAACTCGACCGCAAGCAAATCGTTGTGGATACGGAGAAGTTCGAAAGTTCCATCCCCGGCATCTTCGCCGTAGGCGACATCAACACCTACCCGGGCAAAAAGAAACTCATCCTTTCGGGCTTTCACGAATGCGCACTGGCAGCCTTCGGGGCCTCCAAGTACGTCTTCCCCGAAAAGAAGGTTTTCCTGCAGTACACGACAACCAGTCCCAAGCTGCATAAGGTGCTCGGCGTCGAAACACCTACGTTTGACGACTAACTCCGTGCAAGCCTGATTCGATATCGACACCGACCGCTGTCTTTTTTCGACTGCGGTCGGTGTTTTCTGTTTGAAGCCCGCATGTTCTAAACTGACTGCAAAACAACCCAAGTCCGACTGAACCGATGCAAAAGTTTGAGCGCGTTGCCGTCATTGCCAAGCCACAGGGCGCAATTTCCCGCTATGTCCGCGATCTTGCGGACATTATCGTGCGTTCGGGCTGCACTCCGTACCTTGATGAAAACGCGGCGGCTCACATGCCCGCCGACTGTCCGTTCGAGACAGGGTCAGCACAGGAAATCGCCGCCCTTTGCGACGTAGCGGTCGCCATCGGAGGCGACGGCACCATGCTAGGCGCAGCGCGCGCCGCAGCGGCGGCCGGAAGCAGCATCCCCGTGATCGGCATCAACGCGGGGCGGCTCGGCTTCATCACCGATATCGTGCTCGAAGACATGAACCGACTGCTGCCGGCGATGCTGCAGGGGCAATACGTAGCCGACGAGCGCCGTATGCTCGAAGGCTGCGTCTGGCGTGAAGGCGAGCTGCTTTTCGAGGGGCTCGCCGTCAACGACATCGGCATCAGCCACGGCCGCGCGCTCGGCATGGTCGAATACACGGTCTACGTAGACGGCCTGCAGATGGCCGTGCAGCGCGCCGACGGCGTGCTCGTGAGCACCGCAACCGGATCCACGGCCTACGCCATGGCCGCAGGCGGCCCGATCATGCATCCGTCGGTTTCAAGCATGCTTCTTGTGCCGATTGCGCCGCATACGCTTTCGAACCGCCCGATCGTTCTGGGCTCGCACACCGTCATCGACATCGAAGTCAACGAAACGCGCAGTGCCGTCGCAAGCTTCGACGCACAGGTTCTCATCGACGTGCAGGCCGGCGACGTGCTTCGCGTCAAAGTAAGCGACCACCGCTTCACGATGCTGCACCCGGTGGGCTACAACCACTTTGACCTGCTTCGCCGCAAGCTCAAGTGGAACTACCTGCCGCAGGCCGAGCGCCCGATTCATACGCCGCTGCAGGATCAAACAACACCCGTGCAACCGGTCCGCCCCACACCGGAAAAGAAGTTCCCCTGAAGCGTGCGGTCAAGTTCTTAAGCCGCTAAACTAGTGCGCTCCAAATTCGACTTCGAGAGCGTCCGATCATGCTTGAGCTGCTGACCCTGAAAGACTTCGTAATTGTTCCTTCCCTAGTGATAGAAGCCGGTCCCGGCTTGACATGCCTTACCGGTGAAACCGGCGCAGGCAAATCCATTCTGATCGACGCCCTGGAACTCGTTTTAGGTGCACGGAGCGATACGGGGCTGATTCGGGAAGGGGCCCAGCGTACCGAAGTCTGCGCCGAGTTCGACGTCACGCCGCGCGTCAAAAAATGGCTTTCAAGCGCAGGGCTCGATGAGTCCGACACCGTCATTTTGCGGCGAACGGTTGATGTCAAAGGACGCTCGCGTGCTTGGATCAACGCCACCCCTGTCACCGTTGCCCAAATTCGCGAGCTCGGCGAACGCCTGGTCGATATTCACGGTCAGCATGCCCATCAGTCGCTTTTAAAGCCCGCGCATCAACTGCAGCTCGTAGACGGTTTCGGCGCCACACAACCTCTGCGTCTTGCCGTGCGCGAAGCATGGCTCGACTGGCAGGAGCGCGTGCGTCTTCTAAATCAGGCCACACAGGACACCGAACGCCTGCAGGCCGAAGCCGAACGACTCGGCTGGATCAATGAACTCTTCGACGAACTTGATCCGAAAGAGGGCGAATGGGAAGAACTTTCCAAAGAACACAGTCTGCTTTCCAACGGCGCCGAAATCATCGCTCGTCTGCGGGCTGCCTCCGAAGCTCTCTCACAGGGCGACATCAGCGCCGTGTCGCTTGCTGCAGACGCCCAAGCAGAACTCTCTGCGGCAGCCAAATTCGATGAAACGCTCTCGCAATACGATGAATCGCTTTCGGAAGCTGTCGCTCTTCTGGAAGATCTTTCGCGCGATGTGTCGCATCATCTCGATCGGTTCAATCTCGACGAAGCGCGATTTGCCGAAATCGACGAGCGGCTTTCCATGTTCTGGCGGCTCGCCAAAAAGCTGCACCGTTCGCCCGAAGATCTGTTTGCTTATCGTCAGGAAATCAAAAGTCGACTTGAGGAAATTAACGAAAGCGCCGACATTGATGCGCTTCGAACTTCGGAAGAACAGGCCAAGGATGTCTTCATGAAGCGCGCCGCCGCTTTGACTCAAGCACGCATCAAAGCGGCCGAAGAGCTGTCTAAAGCCGTCACCGAACAAATGCAGCTTTTGGCGATGACGGGAGGTCGGCTCGAAATCAAGCTTCCCGCCTGCGAGCCCTGGGCCGGCGGCCTAGAGCGTTGCGAATTTTTGGTTTCGGGACATGCGGGAGCCACACCGCGGCCGCTTACCAAAGTTGCTTCCGGCGGTGAACTTGCCCGCATTTCGCTTGCAATTGCCGTCATCACCGCGCAAATCACGCCGGTGCCCACCTTGATTTTCGACGAAGTCGACAGCGGCATCGGCGGCGCCGTCGCAGAAGTCGTGGGACGTCTGCTGAGACGGCTCGGCCGCACACGACAAGTGTTGTGCGTTACGCATTTGCCTCAGGTCGCAGCCTGCGCCGACAACCAGTGGCTCGTGCGCAAGGAAACGCACGACAATACGACGACAAGCTCGCTTACTCCTCTAAACGAAACCGAGCGCATTCGCGAAATTGCGCGTATGGCGGGCGGCCTGCAAATTACTGAAGCCACCTTGAAGTCTGCGCAGGAAATGATTGAAAGCGCAAAAGCGGCCGACGCGAACGGCGCCGCAAAAAACTAAGGCGGGAAAACTGCCCGAGCTCTCCCGCCGTCAAGATGCCGGAGCCGGCTATCGCCGGCTCTTTTGCTATTTGCTTAGTCGTTGACAACCTTCACCGACGGCATCACTTGACTCATATCCTTTGCGGTGCGAGCGACATAAGCCGCAGCACGCAAAGCGATTTGACGATAAATCGCCGCGACCTCACCTTCGGGGTCGGCCGCCACGGTCGGCAAGCCGGAGTCGGCCTGTTCGCGAATCTTGGAGTCAAGCGGCAGCTGTCCCAAAACCGGGACGTTGTACTGCTCGCTCATGCGCTTGGCGCCGCCTTCGCCGAAGATATGTTCCAGATGACCGCAATTGGGGCAGCGGAAGAGCGCCATGTTTTCCACGATGCCGAGCACCGGCACGGACACCTTTTCAAACATGCGCAGTCCCTTCTTGGCATCAAGCAAAGCGATGTCCTGCGGAGTCGTAACCACAACGGCGCCCGTCACCGGTACCGACTGCGAAAGCGTGAGCTGCACATCACCCGTTCCCGGGGGCATGTCGATCACCAGATAGTCAAGGTTGTCCCATGCCGTCTGCTTCAGAAGCTGCGTAAGCGCCTGCGCCACCAACGGACCGCGCCAGATCATCGGTTCTTCCGGATCGATCATAAAGCCCACGGAATTGATCTGAATGCCGAGGCTTTCGATCGGATCCATGTTGACGCCGTCGCTGCTCGTGGGCTGCCCCTTGGCACCCAACATCATGGGCTGCGACGGACCATAGATATCCGCGTCGAGCATGCCCACACGGGCACCTTCGGCAGCCAATGCCAGAGCGAAATTGGCCGCTACGGTGGACTTGCCCACACCGCCCTTGCCGGAACTGATGGCGATGATGTTCTTTACGCCCGCCATAGTCTTCAGAGTACGCTGCACGCGGTGCGCAATGATATCCCCCGAAATCGTCACAAGGGCGCTTGCGGCACCCGCCTCGGTCAAGGCCTTTTTAACGCGGGCGGCAAGCTCGTCGGCAACGCTCTTTACAGGATAGCCGGGGCAGACAGTCACGGCAACGGTGTCGCCTTCAACGGCCACGTTCTTGATTGCCTTGAATTCGGAAAGCGGCAGGTTGAGCACCGGGTCGAGCACGGCACCGGCAATTTCCTGTACTTGTTCTTTGATCAGCATGGATGGTTCTTTCACTGAAAGCGGCGCTGTTGGGGCGCCGCGTGTTGCATCAAACTTTTTTATGTCGACGGGCAAGCCAATTCGCCCGTGCATGACCGAGCAGTTTACCGACATTAATCCGAGCAATCTAGTCGGATATTTATCCGAACCGGGAATATTCTCGAGACCGCCCGGACCGCATGATTAGCTCAATTAACCTTTTACACACAAGACCTGCCGGAATTTGTGCACGACGCGCACAAGATCGCTCTCGTTTTCCATCACGGTCTCGATGCGCTTGTAGGCAGCCGGAATTTCATCGAGCACGCCCTGATCCTTGCGGCAAACAATACCGTCGGTTTGGCGCTTCAAGTCGTTCACCGTGAAGCGCCTTTTGGCGTCCTGCCGTCCGTAGCGACGGCCGGCGCCGTGCGCCGAGCTCATGAAGGATTCCGGATTACCCAGGCCTTCAACCACAAAAGATGCGTCGCCCATGCTGCCCGGGACAAGACCGATTTCACCCGCACCAGCGCGAGTCGCTCCTTTGCGGGTTACAAAAACATCTTCGCCGAAGTGCGTTTCCTTCTCGACGTAGTTGTGATGGCAGTCGATGAGTTTTCCCACGGGTTCCACGCTCGGCCAAACGTCTTCAAGCGAATGGAGAACATCCTCAACCATGGTGCGGCGGTTGGCGCGCGCGTAGTTCTGCGCCCAGTGCACGGCCTGCATGTAGCGATCAAACGCTTCCTCTCCTTCTTCAAAGTAGGAAAGCGCACCGTCGGCAAGCTCAATGCCCTTGGCTTGCGTCAGCTCGCGGGCCTCGCGGATAAAGCGTGAAGCCATCACGTTGCCTGCGCCCCGCGAACCTGAATGCAGCATCAGCCACACGTCGTCGTTTTCGTCAACTTCAAGTTCGATAAAGTGGTTGCCCGAACCGAGCGTTCCCATCTGCAGACGCCAATCCATGTTTTTCATGGGTTCGAGAATGCCCAGATTCTTCGCTTTGATGTCCTCGATTTCGTCGACAAAAGGTGCGCATGCTTCGACATGGCAGTTCTTTTCGTGATGCTGCGTAAGTCCAACCGGCGTACGCCGCAGAATTGCCTCAAAGGCCTTCGTCAACGTGCGTTCATTCAAACGCTTGCGCTCCAAATTCAGCCTAACCGCCGCCATGCCGCAGCCGATGTCCACGCCCACGGCCGCCGGAATCACGGCTCGCTTGGTCGCAATGACGCTTCCGATGGTAGCGCCCATGCCGGCATGCACATCGGGCATGGCTGCCACATGATGAAAGACGAACGGAAGCCCTGCCACATTTTCCAGCTGATTCAGCGACTTCAGCTCTACCTCGTCCGTCCAGATTTTCACGGGTACTCCGCCCGTTTCCAATACCTTTTTGATCGGCATTTTTCTTTTTCTCTCATTTTTGGTGTTTCTGCAACGCGTCACACGCAACATATCATCATGAGCGACAGATTCCGACGCACAGTGATCTTCAGAACGCTTTCGATCCCGTTTGCCACGCAGAAAAACACGTTGTTGAGGTCAGTCTCGCGGCGGTAAAATGTTTGTTTGCGCCGCATTTGCTAAAAACGTGCGGCCGTTATTTTCGAAAACTCTTCTATCAAACCGAACAATGAGCAACGCCAAGCGCAATATTTTCGTGACCACCGCTTTGCCTTATGCAAACGGCGCCTTCCACTTCGGCCACATTCTGGAGTACATCCAGGCCGACATCTGGGTGCGCCACGAGCGAATGTGCGGCAACAACGTGCATTTCGTGTGCGCTGACGACGCTCACGGCGCACCGATCATGATCGCCGCGAAGAAGCAGGGCGTTACGCCGCAGGAATTCGTCGCCAAGATCTCCGCCGGCCGCCAGCAGTACCTGGACAACTTCTACATCAAGTTCGATCACTGGCACTGCACGGAAAGTCCGGAAAACACCGAACTTTCTCAGGACATCTACCGCCGTCTGAAAGATGCGGGGCTCATCTACACCACCGACATCGAACAGTTCTACGACGAAGAAGTCGGCATGTTCCTTGCCGACCGCTTCATTAAGGGCACGTGCCCGAAGTGCGGCGCCCCGGATCAGTACGGCGACTCATGCGAAAAGTGCAGCTCGGTTTATTCGCCGACGGATCTGATTGAACCGCGCAGCGCCATTTCCGGTTCCGTCCCGGTCCTCAAGACCTCCACACACTACTTCTTCCGTCTGTCGGATCCGCGCTCGCAGCAGTTCCTGCGCGAATGGACGACCGGAAAGGGAGCCGACGGCAAAGCCCGCGTGCAGTCCGAAGTGCTCGCCAAGGACGAAGAGTGGCTCAACGGCAATCTGGCCGATTGGGACATTTCGCGTGACGCGCCCTACTTCGGCATTGAAATTCCGGATGCTCCGGGCAAGTACTTCTACGTGTGGCTCGACGCTCCGATCGGGTACCTCGCGAGCTTTAAGGCCTACTGCGCCAAAAACGGGCTCGACTTCGTCACCGAGCTCTCTCGCCCCGACACCGAACAGATTCACTTCATCGGCAAGGACATCATCTACTTCCACACGCTCTTTTGGCCTGCCATGCTGCACTTTGCCGGCACACCCTACCGTGTGCCCGATCACGTGAACGTGCACGGCTTCATGACCGTCAACGGCCAGAAGATGAGCAAGTCGCGCGGTACCGGCATCAGCCCGCTCGATTATCTCGACTTGGGCATGAACGCCGAATGGATGCGCTACTACCTGGCCGCCAAGCTCAACAGCCGCGTCGAAGACGTCGACTTCACCAAGGGCGACTTCCAGGCACGCGTCAATTCCGACTTGATCGGCAAATACGTCAACATTGCCAGCCGTGCCGCAGGCTTCATCTTCAAGCGTTTTGAAGGCCGCGTCTCGGACGCCGCCATGAAGGACGAAATTCTTGTCGGCATCCGCAGTGCCGCCGACGGCATCCGCGACGATTATGAAAATCGCGAATACGCCCGCGCCATGCGCCGCGTGATGGAGCTTGCCGACGTAATCAACGAGTACGTCGACCGTGAAAAGCCCTGGGAGCTTGCCAAGAACCCCGAGGCAGCCGAGAAACTCCAGTACGTTGCCTCCGTGGCATTGGAAGGCTTCCGTCTGCTCACGCTCTATCTGAAGCCCGTGCTACCTGCTACAGCCGAACGCGTTGAGAAGTTCCTTAACTGCGGCAGCATGAACTGGGCGAGCGTCAATGAAACGCTTTCGAGCGAACGCCCGATTGCGAAGTTCGAGCACCTGATGGGCCGCGTGGACCGTGAAAAGCAACTCGACGTGCTGTTGCCCGATCCCGACAAGGCTGCGGTCAAGAGCGAAAAACCCGCCAAGAAACCTCAGGATAAGCCCGCTACTTGCGAAGCCAAGCCTGCGCAGAGCGCTGCCTCCCCTTCCGAAGAGAGCAAAGTGGAGGCTGTGGCCGACATTTGCACAATCGACGACTTCTCCAAGATTGACTTGCGCGTTGCGCGCGTCGTCAAGGCCGAGCATGTCGAAGGCGCAGACAAACTCATCCGCCTGGAGCTCGACATCGGCGACGGACGCAACCGTCAGGTCTTTGCCGGCATCAAGGCCTACTATCAGCCCGAAGCACTTGTCGGCAAGCTCATCGTGATGATTGCCAACCTTGCACCGCGCAAGATGCGCTTCGGTTTGAGCGAAGGCATGGTTCTTGCCGCCAGCTACCAGTCCGACAAGGGCGCCGGCGTGTATCTCGTGACGCCGTTTGAAGGCGCTCAACCCGGCATGCGCTTGCGTTAATCTGCACCAAAGCTAAAGCTTCAGCGGCCCGTATTTGAGAGAGTACGGGCCGCTTCTCGTTTTTCACTCCTCAATCCTCAGCTCAGTCAACGCCCGCACGGGCGCCCCGTCGACTGCATCGATTTTCATCGGGAAAGCCGCAAACCGAAGGATCGTACGACCGAGCAGATGCTCCATATCGGCAAGATTTTCCACTATAAGAGCATCTGTCGCCGCAAACCAGATCCGATGCAGACGGACACCCTCAACATCAAATCCTGAGCAATCCAGGGCGATGCCTTTGCGTACGAGCTCCGCCGCACGCCTGACGAAAGCCTCCGTGAACACGGGACCGTCCCGAAAGTATGAGGACGTTCCCCACTTGAGGCTTTGTCCCGTACAGACTAAGAGCCAGTCGCACTTCGAAATGCCTTCAAGCACCGAAGCGTCAACTGTGCCCGCGCAATCGCGCACATCAACCAAACAGGCTGTTCCGAAGAAAGCATCAAGCGGATAGTCCGTCAAGGAACGCCCCGCAGACATTACATGCGCCGGAGCATCCACATGCGTGCCCGTGTGGGTAGCCAACGTTGCCTTGGTCACTCGGCACTCATCGGAGTCAATCTGTGCAGCCGATTCAAAAACCGGCGCCGGATCACCCGGATACGGCAGCGTCGCGCCATCGATGCGGTGCGTCAGATCAACGATGCTCTCCATAGCTGTTATTTTTTGGTCGTGTCAACACGCTTGAGTGTGTAATTCAAGGATGACGGAATGCGCATTCCGTCGGCGCGCAGCATTGTTAATGTTTGCTCCTTGGAGTCAAAGCGGAAATTCGCCTGAATCTTCCCGTTGTCGTCGATCAGCTGCCAGACGGTAGCATTGGCATCATCCGGCGTTCCGCGCTGTGTCAAGCGCCGGCCGACGGATTCGAACGTAACGTCTTTCCCGTTTTCAGCTTCCAAGTACGTCATCGCAAGATGATAGGCACCGTCGCCGCTGTGTTCGCGATGACGAACAGTCAAGCTGTAGCGAATGCCGGGACAGGATGCCGCCGGCAGCACGCCCTCAAATCGTTCCTCAATCCAACCGCCCAGAGATTGATCGACATCGACCTTCGGCTGAACAGCCAAAAGCTTCATGCGCCTTTCAATCGTCCAAAGCCCTTCCGTTTGCTTCAGATTTTTCGTGTCGTCGTCTTCAACGTTCCAGACACTTGTGCCGGTGGGCAGTGTCCTCCGCTGCAGCGTTTCAACGGTTTTTCCATTGTTGGAATAGAGATACGCGAGCTTGCCGTCCGGACTGAAAAGCACGTAATAACTCGAACCGCGCTCGTTCACGCTGTTGAGACGAATTGCACTTTCAAAAAGCATACGGGGCGTCACAACTTCCGCGGCCGCCGAAACCGACCCTGCAAGCTGCTGTGCCGACGTTTGCCCAGATCCTAAGACTTGGCCGTTTTGGGTCTGAGAAGTCACTGCGCAACCGCTCAAAAAGACGCAGCCGATCAGTAATAGAGAAATCGTTTTCACCATCGTCTCCTGCTAACAAAAACCGGACTCAAACGGCAATTCCAACTTGCCGTCGCAGAGTCCGGTTCGGTTTGCTTGAGGCACAAAACGCGCCTCAAGCTTTCGCTTCGATTGAGTCGTTAGACCATCAGCAGAGCACAGGCAAGCACTGCAACGAAGCAGGGGATGGCGGTGCGCTTGACCACATCAAGCGGATTGACCATCGCGATGCCCGAGACAAGAATCGTCACGCCGGCAAGCGGAGACATCGTGCGGCCGAGAGCACCCGTCAAGAATGCCAGACCGCCCAGCCCCTCGATCGTCATGCCAAAGTCTTTGGCATGCGGCGTCACAGTTTCGTTGAAGGCCAACGTAGCCGCGTCGCCCGAGCCGGTGATCACGCCCATGATCCAGGGACCGATAGAGCCACCCCAGCGAGCGATATCGTTGGAGTCCTTCAGCGCTTCAACACAGGTATCGATAAGCCCCGTGGCGCGCAAGCCGGCAGCAAAAACACCGGCGGCAATGATGATGCCGAGCACGTCGGCATAGCCCTTGCCCATGCCGTCGAAGAACTTCTTGGAGAATTCCTGCGGATTGCTCAGAGAAACGGCCAGAGCGCAGATCGCGCCGATCAACATAGCCTGCGCAACGCCCATCTTGATGGCCGGAACCCACATATTGCCGACGACCAGAATCGTGATCGGGATAAGCGGCACAATGGCGCGCAGCGGGCTCGGGGTGAAGGCTTCGTTCTTGAGCTTGGATTCGTCAACCTGAGCGTTCGTGTCGCCCTTGCCGTCGCCCATCAGCATGCAGACGATGGTCGTGCCGACCACAAGAATCGCGCCGCACATGAGCGAGTAGTAGGTATGCGTGCCGATGAATTCCATCACATCCATGCCGGCCATCTTCGCAACGAACGGGTTATGAGAGGTACCCGGAGAGAGATAGGAGCCGATCGTGCCGGCGAGCACCGCGGCAGCGGCGGCGGCAGGCTTGATGCCGGCGCGCAGCATCAGCGGAATCAGCGTGGAGCCCACGGCGGCGGCGCAGCCCGCTGCCGACGGAATAGCGATGTTCACGAAGAACGTGATGATCGTCGAGACCGGGATCAGGAAAATGCCCAATCCGCGGATCGGGGCAGCCAGATAGTGCACGAGCGAGCGGTCGCACTGCGTGTAAGTGGCCGTAAAGGCAAAGCCCATCGAGCCGCAAATGGCCATGATGAGCGAGTTGTTCGTCATCGACTTGGCGAACTGGTTGAGACCCATCATCGGCTGCAGGCTGATGACGCACAGGAACAGGCCGGCCGCGATAAGCACAAGGCGTGTTTCCCAGCGCTTCACAAGCGCCCAGATGGTCGCAAAGATCACTACAACGGCAATCCAGGACAGAATGCTCATAGAGACTCTCCTAAAGTGGTCTGCGCTTTGTTTTCAGGCAGATTCTTCCAACAGATATTTCGAATTGTAATGGTCGGCCTGGCAATCAGCTTGCGTCCTACGCGCTGAATTACAGGCTTTTGCGCGTTTTCTTGCGTCACTAGCAAAAACATCGGCGCATTAACAAAAAGAAAGGCCCTCGAAACTCGAGAGCCCGTCCGATCGAAGCACCGATGCGTTCGGAGCTTTTTGGTTTTAAACCGAGAAAGACGATCCGCAGGAGCAGGACGTGACCGCATTGGGATTGCGAATCACAAACTGCGAGCCTTCCAGGTCTTCCTTGAAGTCGATTTCTGCGCCGACGAGGTACTGCATGGAAAGCGAATCCACAAGGAACGTCACGCCGTCACGTTCGATGATTTCGTCGTCTTCAGCCGGCTTTTCCTCAAACTGGAAGCCGTACTGGAAACCCTGGCAGCCGCCGCCCTGAACGAACACGCGCAACGGCATGTTGGGATTTTCTTCGGCGGCAAGCAGCTCCTTAACCTTGACCACGCAGGCGTCGGTAAAGACGAGCGGCGCCGGCGCTTCTTCAGGCGAAGGGTTCTGCACTTGCTTGTTCTCTTCAGTCATAGTCAAATTTCTCTTCAGTTGGAACCCGCCGCAAACGTTGTGCCGATTTCGACGGATCCGATGTCAAAGTTTCGCCATTATAGCGGTCGCATACCGTGCCATATGAGGTCGAACAGGCACAAATTCAAGTCCTACCGCACAAGCACCGAAGCCGGACTTTCACCTTTGGGCACCATGACCCAAGCGCGCGCCCGGCTCTTTTGTCCGCCCGCCATAGCTCCCGCTTCATTGCCGAGTCCCCAGAAGTAGTCAAAGCGGATCACGCCCCGAATAGCGCCTCCCGTGTCCTGCGCAATCACGGGTCTTGCAAAGGCCATCGGCGGATTGGTCTGCTCGATCTCCGTCACAAACGGCACGCCGAGCTTCCAGTATCGGCGATCGACTGCCACCGAAGCCATTGGCATCAGAGGAAGCCCCTGTGCTCCGATCGGGCCCTGATCGGCAGAGTAGCCTTCCCTTTCGGCAAAAAACACAAAGTTGGGATTTGCGTTCAACAACTCCTGACGCCGCTCGGGATTGTCGCGCACCCACTGTTTGATGCGCTGCATGCTCATCTCGTCGCGAGTGAGCCCAGCGTTCTCAATCAGCCACGCGCCCAAGCTCCTGTACGGATGCCCGTTTTGATTTGCATAACCGACTCGAATTAATTTCCCGTCGTCAAGCAGCACCCGACCCGATCCTTGAATCTGCAGAAAAAACACCTCGACGGGATCGTCAGCCCAACAGATTACGTGTTTCTGCTCCAGATCCTTGCGCGCAGCAATACCCGCGCGATCGTCGTAGGGCACCAGTTTGTTGCCGATCAATTTCCCGCGCAGCCGCATCCCCTTGAGCTGCGGATGAATGGCCGCGAGATCAACCGTGATCAGATCGTCGGGAACACCGTAGATCGGGTATTGGTAAATCCCGTGCCGCTTGCGGCTTGCTCGAAGAATTGGCTCGAAATATCCCGTCATGAGCCCCGCATCGGTCTCGGCCCCATCCGGAGACTCAAGTGAAAATACCTGCCAGAGATCGAAATTGTCTTCGAAAAAGGTTCGGGCAAGCCCCGTAGGGGTTTCTTGAGCATTCGCGCATGCGCGCTGCCACAAAGGCTGCGTCCCCATACTCGTACACGACACCCGAAAGGCGTTAAGCGAGCGCTCCCAATCCGTCTCTGTCGTGCCCGGCAGATCGGAAAAACGCGCCGAGCGCAAACGTACACTGCCCGACGTGAAGGTCTCGGGCTCCTGCAGATCGACTTCAATGCCCTCGGTAACCGTCGGTTCGCGCTGCGGCGTCGTACTGCAACCGAACAGAATACAGGTTCCGGCCAGAATGGCCGCAGCCAAACGAAATGTCAGCATTCGCTTTGTCCTTTACGCTTCGTTGTCGGGAAGGAAACGCTCCTGCACCGTGCTCAACCAATTGCGGCCCAACGGCGTGCAGACCAGACGCTCGGGATCGGCGGCGAGCAGTCCCTCGCGGCGCAAATCCTCGACACGCTTGCGGATGACATCGAAGTTAAGCCCGGTTGCCTCTGTCCACAGTGTTGTCGGCACTCCGTCGTATAGACGCAAAACGTTGAGCATGAACTCGAAAGGCAACGAATCGACAAGCACGAACCCTAACTGGGTTGCAAAACGACCGTTTACGGCATCGTCCATGTACAAAAGCGGGCTGGCTCGCCGCTGGGTGCGGAGAATTCCTCCATCGGTCGTAATCTTGCCGTGCGCCCCGGCGCCGATTCCGATGTAGTCGCCGAAGGTCCAATAGTTGAGGTTATGCCGGCAGCGGCGCCCGGGCCGAGCATAGCCCGACACTTCGTAATGCTCAAAGCCGGCCTCGGCAAGCGTGCTCTGCACCGCCTCTCCCATTTCGGCAGCTGTATCGCTGTCGGGCAGGCCGGCAGGCTCGCGTTTATAAAAAACCGTCCCTTCTTCAATCGTCAATTCATAGAAAGACAAATGCGTCGCGCCGCTACCAACAGCGGTTTCGGCATCGGCCAAAACACCCTGCATCGTCTGTCCCGGCAGTGCATACATCACATCGAGATTGAGATTGTCGACAAGCTTCAGTGCCGTCTCGACCGCCGCAAGCGCCTGCGCACGATTGTGAATACGTCCGAGAACCTTCAGTCGCTCGTCGTCAAAGCTTTGCACGCCGATGGAAAAACGATTGACTCCGTTGGCAGAGTAAGCGGCAAACCGGGCCGCTTCATGCGTGCCGGGATTGGCTTCCAGCGTAATTTCGATGTCTTCGGTAAAGGGCATTCGCCTCACAATACCCTGCATTAAGGCTTCAAACCCCTTTTCGGAAATCAGACTCGGCGTACCGCCCCCGAAAAAGATGCTCGAAAGCGGGCGACGGCCGGCAATTTCGACGGCCGCATCCAAATCCTTCATCAGCGCCGCAATATAGCCGGCCTCATCAACCCCCGTACCAAGCGCATGCGAATTGAAGTCGCAATAGGGGCACTTGCGCACGCACCAGGGCCAGTGCACATAAAGCGCAATGGGCTTTTGGCTAGCGGCCGACACCCCAACGCTCCTGAAGTTCGGCAAGAAGCAGCCGCATCGCCTTGCCGCGGTGACTCAATCGATTTTTCTCTTCCGCGGAGAGTTCGGCCGCCGTGCACTTGTGCTGCGGCAGATAAAAATGCGGGTCGTAGCCGAATCCTCCCGTACCGGCGGGCTTATCGGTGATTTCGCCGTACCAACAGCCTTCGCAGACAATCGGATCGGGATCGTCTGCAGAGCGCACGGCCACCAATACGCAGGTGTAGTGCGCCGATTTATCTTCGAAGTGAGAAAGCCGCTCGACGAGCTTGGCGTTGTTTGCCGCGTCGTTGCTCTTTTCACCGCTGTAGCGAGCGGAGTGCACCCCGGGCTCTGTCACCAACGCATGCGCCGTAATGCCCGAGTCATCGGCCATGGCGGGCAAACCCGTCGTTTTGGCCGCATGGCGCGCTTTGGCAAGGGCATTTTCCAAGAATGTGCCGTACGGCTCTTCGCAAGGCGTCACGCCGAGCGAACCCTGTGAAACCACTTCGATTCCATGGTCGGCAAAAAGCGCCCCGAATTCGCGCAGCTTTCCTTTGTTGTCGGAAGCCAAAACCAACTTCATTTTCCCCCTCCGTTCTTACGCTTCCAAAGAGCGCTGCTGCGTAGCCAGAATTTCTCGGCAGCCCTTCTCGGCAAGCGTAAGCATCGCAGCCAGATCCTCCCGACCAAAGGGTTCGCCCTCGGCCGTGCCCTGTAGTTCGATGAAGCGTCCGCTCGAAGTCATCACGACGTTCATGTCGGTGTCGCTCGTGCTGTCCTCGACGTAGTCGAGGTCGAGCACCGGCCCCGCGTCGGTCATGCCCACGCTGATCGCGCAGACCGCCTCTTTTATCGGATTTTCCGCAATCATTCCGTTCTTAAGCATGTAGCGAACAGCATCGACAAGCGCCACATAAGCGCCCGTGATGGATGCACAACGCGTGCCCCCGTCGGCCTGCAGCACGTCGCAGTCAAGCGTAATGGTATTGCGGCCAAGTTTTTGGCGATCCACAATGCCTCTGAGACTCCGACCGATCAGACGCTGAATTTCCTGCGTACGGCCGCTTTGCTTACCCTTGGCCGCTTCGCGATCGGTGCGTGTCCCGGTCGATCGCGGCAGCAGACCGTATTCAGCCGTCACCCACCCTTCGTTTTTATCGTTGAGAAATTTCGGCACGGATGGAGAAACACTTGCCGTGCAGAGCACTTTCGTGCGCCCGACAGATACCAAGACGCTGCCTTCGGCGTGACAGGTAAAGCCGCGCACAAAACTCAAAGGCCGCATTTCATCGTTAGCGCGCCCATCGTGCCGCTGTGTCATTTTTCTCTCCAAAACAAAAAATCAGCAGTGCTCCTGCAGCACCGCTCTACCTCACGCATTGTAAGGACTGCCACTACAATTAGTCCCGCATGCCCGTGTTCAAACGGGCGTTTTTTCAACCGAATTTGTCTATTTTTGTTATGTCCGGCATCCGATCCATGACCGGCTTTGCTTCCGCGCAAGGCCAAACTCCGCTCGGCTTCATGACCGTTGAGCTGCGCAGCGTTAATTCCCGCTTTTTGGACCTTACCCTTCGTCCGTGCGACGACTTGCGCTCGTGCGAACCCCTGCTTCGCGAAATGATCGCCGCGGAAGTCAAGCGAGGAAAGATCGAATGCCGCGCCAGCCTTAAGCAAACCGAATCATCTCAAACAAGCATCAATCAGGCCGCGCTCTCGGGGCTTCTTGCTCTGCAGGAGGAAATCCGCAAAGTCGTCCCGGAAGCCAAACCCCTGACGGTTGCCAATATTCTGGAGATGCCCGGCATTTTGACGTCACCCGAAGTCGATCAGGATGAACTCAACGCGGCTGTTGCCGATGTCATGCGTAACGCCTTACAGGCCTTTACGGCCTCACGCGAGCGAGAAGGCGCGGCACTTGCCGCGATTTTGTCCAAAAACTGCGACACGATCGAATCCGTGGTGAATTCCGTTGCCGAGCACATCCCCGAAATTCATCGCAATCTCAAGGAAAAGCTCGAACAACGCCTACAGGAAGCGTTGGGAACAACACTTGCCGAGTCTGCGAACATCACGCGCGAAGAAGTGAGCGAGCGCATCCGTCAGGAAGTGACCTTCTATGCACTCAAAATGGATGTGGCCGAGGAAATCAATCGCCTGCGCACACATCTAGCGGAAGTGCGTCGAATTTTGAAGAGCGGCGGCGCTGCCGGCCGCCGTCTGGACTTCGTCACGCAGGAAATGAATCGCGAAGCCAATACGCTCGGCAGCAAATCCGCCGCAATCGAGATGACCGACGCGGCAGTTGCTTTGAAGCTATCCATCGATCAGATGCGCGAACAACTGCAGAATATCGAATAGGAAAAAACCCGATTCGCCACAAACAAGGCGACCGTCAAGGTCGCCTTGTTTTTCTTCACTTGAACATGCGCCAACTGCGAAAACGCTTGTCCCCGTTGATCCGGTCCTGCTTGAGATCCTTGAAAAACGCGTTGACGGCATCTACGAATTCTTGCTTTGTCTTGAACTTGGTGCTGGTACCGATCTGATGCTTGAACTGACAGCGCACAAAAACGAGCCACCTCTCGAGCACCTTCGGATCCGGCGAACGGCGCCGCATGCGGCATCCGGCAAGCCCGATTTCGGCCGTCCAGATCTTGTGCTGTCTCGTTGCGGATTTATTCGAGGTATCGAAATAAATGCTTCCTTTCGGGAAAGGATATTTGCGGCCTTCGACCAGCATAAATCTCCCTGAGTTTTTCCTGTAAGCGCCGCATTCTGAGCACGGGTACCGTTGCGGCCGAACGGAATAATCTTCACAGCCTCGATTTTAGCATTCTCGAGCATCGCACCCACCCTCCCTAACAGGTGTTCAGGGAGGAGTCGGAAGCCTCCTCTTATTCGGCGGACAAAGCAGGAAGCCGCTAAAAAAAAATCAGCGCAGTCCGAAAGAAGAACTGCGCCTAGAAAATGTCTGATTTCGAAAATCTCCCTATACCTCAGAAAATTTCGGCTGCCCCTTCCTTTTGTCGCTTTTCCTGCCAAAAATCAAGTGTCATCCAATAAAAATGCAGCCCCACGTCAGCCACCATCAGGAAGTGTTCCTCGTTGGTCACAAACGGAAAGCGACGCGCCAGACGAATCGTTCCGAACTCGCCGATGCCCTTGAGAGCTTTGACGATATTGTCGTAGTCGGCTTCCTTGTCGGGATCGAAACCGAGCACCCGACAGGCCAGTTCAAAATTCTCGACTTCCTTCTTTGCGCGCGCGATGTACTGCGCTCCGTACGTACTGGCCATGCGTAAAAACCTTAACCGCGTTCGTGAAAAACAGATCGAAATAATCGCCCAAATTGTATCGAAACGATTCACCTAAGTTTGCCCCATGCCTCTGTTCATAGGATGTTTTGCATCGAAATGGATGTTCAGTCGGACATGCTCGAACTTGAATTTTTGCGCAATCTCCAAGAGTTCCCGGCTATGCTGAAAAATCTTATTTATGTGGCCTGTGTTTCTTAAACATTTTGCCGGGGATTTTCTCAGGCATGTGGCCACCAATTTCGATGCCGTGACTTCTGTGTGGCGGTATGTGTAGATCGTCTTTTTTGTGTAGCCAAGACCACCGATTGACCTGCCGCTCGATTTCAAAAACGGGCTGAAGGCAGGGCAAGCTGTGGTCTTGGCCTCCGCACTGGTTGTCAGGCCGAGATCAAGCGCGCTGACAGAGACTCAGGGGAGCGCGGAGCGTATGCGGAGCGCGCCCCGGCGCTTCCTATCCAAAGCTCAGATCTTGAATTCGACCCAACTACCAAAGTCGTCTTTAGGCTCAAGGACCCACCCGTCGTCCATAAGGATCGTCCAGAGCACCGCATTCTTTTCGACTTCTCATTGACGGGCCTTCTAAATCAATACGCCTGGCACGGGGAACCAACCGATCGAGTACCGAGTCTGCGATCGTTGCATCACCAATGCAGTTCTTCCAAACTTTGACTGGAAAGACACTCGTGATCAGCAAGCTCTTACCGCCATCGCGAGTCCGTTCATTTATGATCTCCAACAGGTCAGTGCGCTGTCCTGCGGTTAGGGAGCCCATCCCAAACTCGTCGAGCATCAGCAGGTCATACTTCTTTAGTACCTTGATCAGGCTCGATCGTGCTTGAGAGTTGGAGCTGCATTCTCCGTACTCAATCAACAGATCTCTAAGGCGGTAGTACTTTGCCCGCAGTCCCGCTCGACACGCCGCATTCATAAGCGCACTGGCCAGCCATGTTTTGCCGCAGCCGGTAGCACCGGTGATAATGCAGTGCTCCCCGTTGCGGATCCAATCGCAGCTAGCGAGCCGTTCCACAAATGCCTGGCTCAGACCACGCTCCGGAAGGTATAGGACTCGTTCAATACAGGCATCGGGGTAGAAGCTGCAGGTTTTCTTGATCTGCGTTGCCAACTTGCGGGTCTGGCGTCGTGCTGCCTCACTCAACAAGCATTCGTACATAAATTCAACCGGATCAAGATTTGTGTAGCCCGGGTCATTAACGAGCTCCAGTGCCTTGACGTAAATGCCGCCGGCATAGAGCTCGGCGCAGACGTCCCTGAGGTCGTAGACAGATTTCGTCATAGTCGTTCTCCTACTGGTAGTTGCCGCGAATGTTGGCGTGAAGCGGAGATTGGTAATCCTCTTCTTCTTGGCGATTGCCGTTGAAATCCAGCTCCATGTTGTTTTCTTTGGCAAAGGCAATTTGTTCGCAGCAGTCACGGGCTTCCCGATAGGTAACACGACCGCACTCAAGCCTGTGACTTAGCGCTTGTCTAACAATTTCGATGGGGTAATGCTTGAAGAGTTGCAGGAGAGCATTACAGGCACGGCCGCAAGGAAAATTGCTTCTTCCGTTGCGGAGATGGCTTACCAAAGCGTCGGCCAATTCAACGCTGAGGCCGGCTTTAACCAGCTCTGCAACCCACTCATGGGGCTGACGTCGGTACTTCTTTTCGGCGGCTGTCAGATGCTTGGGCAGGATGTGGGTTTTATTGCCGCGTGCGTTTGTGTAGCGCGGATGCTCGCCGATTGCTTCCCAAGTTTCGAGGTCGTAGATCAATACCTTGTCGTCGGTGACAGTAACCGAGACGCGTTTGCCGATGTACTCGGCCGGTGTGCTGTAGCGGTGGCCGTCATTGGCTAAGCGTATGCAATGCCCTCGATCAACCGTCAGAATTCGAATGTCGAGCGGACAGAAATTTTGAGGCGGGAGCTCGCCAAGGTGTTGGCGTTCCTCGTTCTCAAACATTTGCCGCCGACTGTCCAGAATCTTTGATGCCGAAAACGGCTCATCGTTAAGCTCTTTGAGCTTTTCCCAGACCTGGTGATTCAGATCTGCAAGATCTTTCGCGATCGGAGTCTGATCAAGCGACATGGCGGCGATGATTCTTCGTTCCGCCAAACCGACGCCGGCCTCAACTCGGTTTTTCTGCTTCGGCTTCCGCGGCTGACAAGGCCATGCTTCCATGCCGTAGTAGTTGCATAGCGATCGGACCGTTTGCTGCACCTCTCCCTCGTACCAATTCGACGCTTTAACCAGGGCTCTGGCGTTATCCATGACGAGAACCTGCGGCGTACCGCCGATGAAGTTGAGGGCGTGAACCACACCGGCGATCCAGCTCGGTTGTTTCTCGTTGTCGAAAGCTTCGGCGTAAGTAAGGTTGCTGTATGGCAAGACGGCTACAAAGACTCTCGCGTAACGGACATTGCAATCGGGATCGATCCACTTGAGACTATCGCCGGCGAAGTCAATCTCCATACGCTCCCCGGGGATGCGCTCTATGTTGCCTCCGGGTGCATCGACTCCGTTGGTTTTGCGCCATTCCCCATAGCGCCGACAGAATGACGCATAGTTGTACGTTTCTCGAACAGCCTGAGCCTTGTACTGCTTATACAGAAGCGTAAGCGTGACGCCTCGTCGGTAAAGCTTCTTGTGAATATCAATCCAGTCCGGCTCTTCTTTTGCTTTAACGATTGGCGGATAAAAGAACTCCAACAGCACGGAGTCTGGCATGTGTGCCAGTTGCTGGCGTTGCTCTTGAGTGCCGGATTGTATGCGTGCGGCAAGGTTATTGATGGTGGTCTTGGAAAGGCCGAGTTGGCTGGCAATGGCGCGGGAGGCCAAGCCCTGCAAGACAAGGCTTGCCAACGCTCGTAGTGTTGCGGCAGGCAGTTTCCTCATGGGTTCTCCTGTTAGGTTGATGGGAGAACCAATTTTGCATAGGGAGGGTGGCCAAATGTTTAAGAATGTGGAAAATGCAGTAGAAGTTTCACAATCCTCGGAACTATAGCAGGCAGATTTTTCAGAGACTAAA
>OOAH01001436.1_pt1 | contig 21375 bp, 19 predicted proteins | sample 1671801 | NCBI WGS metagenome assembly OOAH01 (sample SAMN06348194, study PRJEB24527) | human gut metagenome | biome: human gut; feature: ankylosing spondylitis patient; material: feces | host: Homo sapiens | place: China | collected 2015-10 | reverse complement strand
CCTTCGGGGAAGTAAACGGGTGATGGCAGGCAACCCAACGGTCGTCTTCTTCGGAGTACTCGAACATCGGGAAGTCGACGACCCACAGAGGACGCCAGCCCTCTTTGAAGAGGCCGTTCTTCTTGCCAAATTCGCTGTGGCCGATCTTCAGACGCAGGGCGCCGAGGCTGTCATAGACGATCTTGGCCTTGTCGGCGCCGAAGAAGATTACGTCGCCCGACTGCGCACCAGTGACTTCAACGAGCTTGGCAACGATTTCGTCGGAAAGATTCTTCACCACCGGACCCTGCATGCCTTCACGGCCGGCAGAGACATCGTTGATCTTGATGTAGGCCAATCCCTTGGCGCCGTAAATCTTGACGTATTCGGTGTAGCCGTCGATTTCGGAGCGCGGCATGGCAGCGGCGCCGGGAACGCGCAGCGCAACGACCTTGCCGTTGTGAATCGACTTCACGGAGGTGAACACCTTGAATTCGGAATTGGCGACGATGTCGGTTACTTCAACGAGCTTGAGCTTGACGCGAAGGTCGGGCTTGTCGGAACCGTAATCGGCCATGGCCTGCTTGTAGGGCATCACGAGGAAGCGTTCGCCTTCCTTGGCGAGGTCTACGTCGAGAACCTGCTTGAAGACGCGGCGGATCAGATTCTCCATGATCTCGCGGATCTCTTCTTCATTCAGGAAGGACGTTTCGATATCGACCTGGGTAAATTCGGGCTGACGGTCGGCACGAAGGTCTTCATCGCGGAAGCACTTGACGATCTGATAGTAGCGGTCGAAGCCGGCAACCATCAGAAGCTGCTTGAAGAGCTGCGGAGACTGCGGCAGAGCGAAGAAGTGGCCGTCCATCGTGCGCGAAGGCACCAGGTAGTCGCGGGCGCCTTCGGGCGTGGACTTCGTAAGGAACGGCGTTTCGACGTCAATGAATCCGTGATCGTCAAGGAAGTGGCGGAAAGCTTGCGTGACCTTAAAGCGCAGCTTCAGATTGCGCTGCATCTGCTGGCGGCGCAGGTCAAGCACGCGATAGGTGAGACGAGCCGACTCGCTCACCGTGTCGTCGTCGAGCTGGAACGGCGGCGGCAGCGACGGGTTGAGAATTTCAAGCTTCTGGCAGAGAACCTCAACGCCGCCCGAAATCAAATGATCGTTCTTGGTTCCTTCCGGACGGGCGCGCACGGTGCCGACCACGGCAAGGCAGAATTCGTTGCGGACCTTGTCGGCCGTGGCGAAAACATCGGGACGGTCCGGATCGCAAACCACCTGCACGAGACCTTCGCGGTCGCGCAAGTCAATGAAAATCACGCCGCCGTGGTCGCGGCGACGGTGAGCCCACCCGTAGAGGGTGACAGTCTGGCCGATCAACTTCTCATCGACCAAGCCACAGTATGTGGTACGCATAAATGCTCCGGTTTTGCAGTTTCTTTACTTCGGTCCGAACCGGACCGCGCCGCAAATAAAAAACGCGGCCTACTTGAACAATGAGGCAATATTAATGCCTGCCAGAACTCTTTGCGCGAATTCGCCGTCGCGGATTTTTGGCTGACATCGTACGCAGTTTGGTTTTCGGAACACACGGCAAAGCATGGAAACATGTTCTAACGGCATGACTAAGACAAACTGCCTAAAATTCGAAAATCTCATGCGGCCGTTAGGCCGCCAACCGAAATTTTTTGCAGAGATTTTTCCATGCAGCTTGACCGTTCCATTTTCAAGGCATACGACATTCGAGGCATCGTCGGCAAATCGTTGACCGAAGATGTCGTTCGCGCCGTGGGTGAAGTGCTCGGCACTCGGGCCGTTCTCAAAGGCATCGATACGCTGTGCGTGGGGCGCGACGGCCGCCTGTCCGGCCCGTCTTTGGCCGCTGCGCTTATCGAGGGCATTGTTTCGACCGGTGTCAACGTAAAAGACATCGGCATGCAGCCCACGCCGGTTCTTTATTTTGCAACGCACTACTTCGGATGCGGTTCGGGCGTTGCAGTGACCGGTTCGCACAATCCGTCGGAATACAACGGCCTCAAGATGATGCTCGGCGGTCTGACGCTTTTCGGACCTGAAATCGCTTCGATTGCCGACGCGATTGAAAAAGGCGACGTGATCAAGGCCGAAACGGCAGGAAAGATTGAGACGGTGGACGTGACGCCCGCATATCTCGAGAAAATCTGCGGCAGCGTAAAACTTGCTCGTCCGATGAAGGTGGCCGTGGACTGCGGCAACGGCGTCGCAGGTCCTCTTGCGAAGCGGCTTTTTTCCGGCTTGGGCGTGCAGATTGAGCCGCTCTACTTTGAGATCGACGGCAGCTTCCCGCACCACCATCCCGATCCGAGCAAACCGGCGAATCTCCAGGATTTGATTCGCGCCGTGCAGGCCGGAGACGCCGAACTGGGGCTGGCTTTCGACGGTGACGCAGATCGTCTGGGCGTGGTGACCCGTGCGGGCAATATCATTTATCCCGACCGCCAGATGATGCTGTTTGCTGAGGACATTCTCAAGCACCAACCGGGTGCTCAAATCATCTACGACGTCAAGTGCACGCGCGCTTTGGTTCCCTGGATTCGCGAGCGCGGCGGCGTGCCGACGATCTCTGCAACGGGACACTCTTTGGTGAAGGCCCGACTGCGTCAAACGGGGGCTCCGTTTGCGGGTGAAATGAGCGGCCATCTGTTCTTCAACGACGGTCGATGGCCGGGATTCGACGACGGTTTATATGCTGCCGCTCGATTGCTTGAAATCGCGAGCCGCAGCGACAATCCCTCCGCCGTACTTGATGCGTTACCCACAGCAGTAAACACACCCGAGCTGCACATCGAGTTTGCTCGGGAAGGCGAAAACAAGGCTTTTATCGAGAAACTCCGTCAGGCGGCGAAATTCGACGATGCCGAGGATGTGATTCTGATCGACGGCCTGCGTGTCGAATTCAAAGACGGCTTTGCGCTTGCCCGATCCTCCAATACCACTCCTGTGGCGGTGATACGCGTGGAGGGCGATACGCCCGAGGCGCTTGAGCGCATCAAGAAGCGTTTTGCAGAATTCATCCTCTCGGTGGACCCGTCGGTGAAGCTTCCGTTCTGACCTGAAATTCGCTCTCCGACATCGTGAAAAACGGCGCAAAGACCTCGACAGTCAATGCGCCGTTTTTGTCTCGAGTGAGCGGGTTTCAGAGTGCGTTGCCCAGGGCAAGTACCAGTCCGTTTGCGCCGGCAAATGTTTTGTTCGCTGCGAATGCCATGATCTGGCGACGCACAAGCATTTCGGGCCAGGCACCGAATTCGGCGCCGAGTCCCTTCAGAACGGCAAGCCCTGTGGGTGTTACGGTTTCGCCCGTACCGTTGTACGGACACACGGCGACGCCTTCGAGCTGAGCGAGCGTAGCCGGAGCCGGGTTTGGCACTTCGCCGTGTGCACAGTGCACGGTGCCGTCGGACAAAGGAAGTGGTGAGGAGACGAATTTTGCAGGCTGCATTGCGGCAAAGAGTTCGGCGATGAGACCGACCGCAAGAATGTTCGTCATTCGTCCGACTTCATGGAAATGAACATGCTCGGGACTCGCGTTGTGCACACGCGCTTCGGCGGCAGCAACGTTTGTCCAGATGCGGCCGGCTAAATCCCGAGCTGCGGGAGAAAGCACGGATTTGTGTTCATAGTAAGCCAGAATGTCCGAGGGAGAGCGGTGCACGTGACCCTCGAGGGGTGTCTCAAAGAAGGCGGAAACGCCGCCGATGCCATTTACGGAAACGGGCTTGACGGCAAGCAACGCTTCTGTTTCAGGGAAGCGACTGTGCAGGAACTCGTCGGCGCTCGAAAAGCGGCTCATGCCGCTTACGGTAAAAAGACCGGCCAACAGGCTGGCGGCGTTGAGCCCGGCGTGTACGCGTACGGTCAGAATTGGGCGGCTGAAAGCGGTTTGAGTCGTCATGATTGTGCGTTCGGATAAATGGCGTTGAGAATACGGGCGGCGGCGCAAGCGGCGCCGTAGCCGTTGTCGATGTTCATGACGGCGACGCCGGGGGCGCATGAAGAAAGCATGCTGCTTAACGCCGCATGACCGCCTTCGGCAACGCCGTAGCCGACTGAGGTCGGAACCGCAATGAGAGGGCGGTTCGTGAGTCCGCCGAGTACGCTTGCCAATGCAGCATCGAGCCCGGCAGCCACAACAACGACATCGGCCTTGTTGATTTCGTCAATGACGCTTTGAATGCGCCATAAGCCGGCTACGCCGCAGTCTTCGAAGCGCTCGCACGTCCATCCGAGGTAGGTGAGCGTCCGGGAAACTTCGCGAGCTACCGAACCGTCGGCTGTTCCGGCAGAAACCACGGCGACACGCCCTTCGGCTCGCTGCGGCATTTTTGCGTTCCAGGCTGTTCGGCTCAGAGGATCGTAGTCGTAGATGCGGGTGATTTCTTCCTCGAAGGAATGGAAAACATCGGAGGAAAGACGCGTGAAAAGAATCGGAGATGCCGGATCTGCCGCGAATCGCGCAAGAAGCGAATGCAGTGCGCGGCGCGGTTTGCCTTCGCAGAACACAGCCTCAGGCAGGCCGATGCGCTTGGGTCTGTCGGTATCGAAACGGATGCAGGGCGTGCTTTTTTCGGTCATGGTGGCGCTCGAATGATTTCTGATTTCGAAAGATTAGCCCGTGCGGATTGAAGAAAAATCCTGCACGGGCCAAGAGCCTACGATCAGGCAAGAACCTGGGAAACCGCGTTATTCGACGCGCGGCACCGTAAGACTGCCTTCGGGCATGAGAATGATCGAAGGTTTGTCGCCGACATACGGCTTGGCAATCTCAAGAGCTTCCTCAACGGTGTCGACGGCACCGGTAAAGAGCATGTCCTTGGCGAGCTGCCGATCCAGACGCGTGACCAGAATGTAGCGGGCGTGAGAAATCGGCCGCGTAATGGCAAAAGCCTTGTTGGCACCGATGCGGAAGTTGGCTTCGAGTTCGGCCTTGATGGCTTCGGGGGTCTTCAAGCGGCGGAAGGTTTCTTCGAGCACTTTGGAGCCCGAACCTTCTTCGCAGTCGGCAAGCAGAATCACCACACCGCCCTCGCGCACAGCGCACATGGCGTTGTCCATCGTTTTTTGCATTTGATAGACATTGATGTCCTTGGGATAGCCGCCGCAGGAAGCGATAACCAGATCGGCAAGTTTTGGAATCACGCAGCCGTAGACCTCGTCGACAAACTTGCAGGCCTCCTTGTGTGCGGCAATGTAGTCGCCTGCGAACATACGCAGGAACTCGTGCTTGGCGTTCAGAATGGCATTGAATAGGAAGAGTGAACGTCCCTTGGCAAAAAGGGCCACGCCTTCCATCTGATCTTCGTAGCAGGGGTTGCCGATGGTGCGGCCGAGACCGGCGTTTTTATCGAGCATGAAGCTGTGGTTTACACGCACGGTTTCCATGGCGGCGCAGCCCGGCAAAATGGCTTTGCGGCCGCCGCCGTAGCCCGAGAAGTAATGGTGAACAATCGTGCCCGTCAGAATCACGTGATCGACGTGGCAGAGGTGTTTGTTGATCCAGACCGGAGTGCCGCGGCTGGTCGTGCCGAAAAATTCGAAGTCTTCGTCTTTGGTGGCCGTGCTGTTGTACATCTTCAGGCGCGAGGAGACTTCTTCACCGACGGCCTCGACCATTTCTTCATGAGTCATGTCGCGGTGGGTGCCGAGCGAAAACACGATGTGCATGTCTTCGTCCTTGACGCCGAGCTTGTTGAACTCATTGACGAGCACCGGCATGAAATCGTAGCTGTTGGCTACGCGCGTCGGGTCGTTGCAGATGAAGGCTACGGTGTCGCCGGGCTTGATGATTTTGTCAATCGGCTCGCAACCGATCGGGTTGTAGATTGCGTCGAGCACACCCTGCTTGACATCGGCCATAGGGGTGAACTCTTCGGTGCGGACTTCCTTGACGACCAGGCTTTCGTCGATGGAAAACTGCTTGCGGCCGCGGCCGTAGGCGAAGTCGTAGGTCTTCATGTTCTCTCTCTTTTGTCTTGTGATTTTGCATGTCGGCCCAGCGTCGGCTTTTCGGAAGCCGAACGGAGGCAATCCGTAAATTATAAAAACGGAGCCGAAATCGATGCTGCGTAATGCCGAGCTTTTCGCACAGATCAAACAGCGAACGAAAGCTTACGCTTCCGAAAAGAGTTCGATCAGCTTGCGAGTGGTCGCCACGTCCAGCTGGCCGGGAGCAGAACTCTTAGTGGTGCTGGCAAATGTGGCACAGGATCCGAAGGCGGAGGCGCCTACGCGCGTGAGAGCACCGGTTTTTCCCATACACATGGCAATCAACGGTTGTCGAATGCCTAGTTCGACGCGGGCGACGGCTACCTCCTCGACAAAGCGGGCGATATCGATGCCGCCGGCGGGCATCGCAACGATTTTGAGAATGTCGGCCCCCGTATAGCGCATGTTGTTGATCCGGCCGAAGTAGCCGAGTTCTTCGTCGTATTCTCCCGGCGTGAAGCTGTGCCAGCTGACGATCGATGCAACGCCGGTTTTGCGTGCGGCTTCAACGAGAAAATCGGCTCGGCCGCGCTCGAACTCAATGTCGACGGCGTCAAAGAGTTTTGTTTCAATGGCCGCAAGGACTCTCTTGCGCCAGGAGGCGTCCGACATCGGAGTTTGTCGTGCGCCACCTTCGCTTTGGCTGCGGAAGGTGTAGATCACGGGTTTGGATACGGCAGCCTTCATCGTGCGAGCTGCGTCTTCCCAGCCGGAGTTGTCGTCGAAATAGTCCGCTCGCCACTCAATAATGTCGGCGCCGGCTTCTTCGATGGCCTTGGCTTGCTCAAGCATTTCCTCGGCATTGGCTGCGCAGACGCTGGAAATGATTTTCACGGGCGAGCGTCCGAGAGTGACATTGCCGATGCGAACTGCTTCGACGGATTCAAAGGAGGGAGAGCGGAATGCCATGGGATGCCTCATTTCAAAAAATGCAATTGCGCAACAGTCTACTTCCGCCGCAGGCGTAAGATAAATACCTGCATGCCTAAATCTGCGCTAGAGAGATTCGGCAGCATGAGAAATCAAACTTTAGGGAGTGAAGATCATGTCCGGACTCGGAATCATGATGATCGCCATCGTTGCGTTGGCTGTAGGCTATTTCGGTTATGCACGATGGCTTGAAAAAACATGGGGAATCGATCCTGCGCGCCCCACGCCCGCCGTAGAGAAGAACGACGGTAAGGATTTTTCACCGGCTTCGCGCTGGACGGTATTTGCACACCAATTTACGTCGATTACGGGGGCGGGCCCCGTAACGGGGCCGATCATCGCCGCCATGTTCGGTTGGGCTCCGGCGTTGCTGTGGATGATTGTGGGTGGCATTTTCTTCGGCGCCGTTCAGGATTTTGCGGCTTTGTACGCATCCGTCAAGAACGGCGGCAAGTCCGTCGGCATGATCATCGAATCGTATGTCGGCCGCACGGGGCGTCAACTCTTCTTGCTCTTTTGCTGGCTCTTTACGCTATTGGTGATTGCGGCCTTCTGCGATATGGTCGCCAACACCTTCAACGGTTTTGCCAAAGACGGCGCGACGATCATGCCCAACGCGGCGGCGGCTTCCATTTCGCTACTGTACATGTTTGTGGCCGTGGGCTTCGGTTTTTACCTCAAGTACGTCAAGCCTACGGCGGGCGTGCAACTTGTCGTGGGCATCGTGCTGATGGTGGCGATGGTCGCGGCGGGCATTTGTTTCCCGGTCTATGCCGATGCGGAGACTTGGCGCTACGTGGTGTTTGCTTATCTGTTTGCGGCTTCCGTTATGCCGATGTGGGCTTTAAAGCAACCGCGCGACTACCTGTCGATGTTCCTGCTGATCGGCATGATCCTTGCTGCCGTGATCGGCGTCTGCATCCAGAATCCGTCGATCAATATGCCGGCCTTCGCGGGCTTTACGGTTAAGGGACTGGACCTCTTCCCGATTCTGTTTGTGACGATTGCCTGCGGTGCGGTTTCGGGTTTTCATTCGCTTGTGAGCTCCGGGACAAGCTCCAAAATGATTTCCAGCGAAAACGATATGCGTCTTGTCGGCTACGGCTCAATGTGTGTGGAAGTGGTCCTCGGCGTCGTTTCGCTCATTGTGGTTTGTGCGGCCGCGACCAACGGCGTGCTGCCCGCAGGAACGCCTTTCCAAACCTTCTCGGGTTCCGTTGCGGCATTTCTGACTGAAATCTTCGGCGTGCCGCATCAGATTGCAGCCTGCATTCTCACGATGTGCGTTTCGGCTCTGGCTTTGACCTCCGTTGATGCTGTAGCTCGTATCGGTCGTATGTCTCTGCAGGAGCTTTTCATGCCTGAACCGGGCAAGGAAAAAACGGCTGTGCAGAAGCTTTTCACAAACACGGTTTTCGCAACTTGCCTTACGCTGATTGCCGGTTATGCGCTCTGCATGGCAGGCTACATGAGTGTCTGGCCGCTGTTCGGTTCGGCCAATCAGCTGCTTTCGGCTTTGGTTCTCACCGGTCTTGCCGTGTTCCTAAAGTCCACCGGCCGCAAGGGTTGGATGTTGTACGCTCCGATGACGATCATGTTTGCCGTTACGATGACTGCTTTGATTCAGGCCGTTATCCGCATTGTGCGCGCTTGGATGGACGGATCGTTCGTGTGGCTGATTCACGGCCTGCAGTTTGTCGTTGCTGCTGCGCTGATCGTGTTGGCCTTGTTGGTGGTCTACCACTGCGTTCTGAAACTCAAGGACGCGGCACCAATCGTCAAGCGCGAATAAAGACATCGATCGTTGTCACGACTGTGAACAAGACCGCCGAAAGGCGGTCTTGTTGCTTATGGGCTGCGTAGCACAACCATTGATTTCTTTAGACGGCAGTTGCAATCGTTATTCATTTAAGGTATAACGCATGTGCAAAGATGAAATTCTGATATTTTCAGCGTAAATGGTGTATAGCGCCATGTCGATTTTTTCTTTTGGAGTTTCATCATGAAGATTTCCGCTCGCAATTGCCTCAAGGGCACGATCATCGCCATTAAGGAAGGCCCCGTCACCACTGAAGTGACGATCGAAACCGAAGCCAAGGAACAGATCGTTTCCTCGATCACCACGGCTTCCGCCAAGAGCCTGGGTTTGAAGGTCGGCGGCGAAGCCTACGCCGTGATTAAGGCCTCTTCCGTGATGGTTGCAGTTGCCGACTGAGGCTGACAAAAAAAGGCGCCCTTGAAGGGGCGCCCTACCGACAGCGGGAAAGATTTCTTTTCCCTGGGTCGTGGTCCTGCTGGGACTTGCCGAACTGGCAAGAGAGCAGGCCCTTTTTTTGTTCCTTACTTTTAAGCGCGAGCGGCTTTTGCCTTCTTCTTTTCCTCATCAGCCGTCCGCATAGCCAACAGTACGGCGTTGACCCTTTCGACGGTGACGCCGTCGGAGAGTGTGACCGAGGCGGTGTCGGCGAGTCCTTGAGCCTTGAGTTGGCCCACGGCCAAGCCGGCATCTCGGCCGTTTTCATAGCCCTTTGAGGTCAGAAGTGTTTCGGCGCCTTCGGTGAGCTTGAAGTAAAAGAGTCCGTCGGACTCGCGGTACTGCTTGATGACGCCGAGCGGCTTAACCTGCGCTTTTTCCTGGGTTTTTGAAGAATCGGCGCTTACCGTGCGGAATGTACGCAGACCGACGGCGTGCTTGAGCTCTTCAAGGAAGGGAGCAGCGATTTTGCGCGCTTTTGCGGCGCCCGCTTGCAAAATGGCTTCGAGTTCGGCCGGATGCGAAACGTAGTACTCGTACTTTTCGCGCATGGGGCCGATTTCGCTGTTGATTTTGTCAATAAGCTTTTTCTTGGCTTCGCCCCAACCGAGTCCATCACGCAGTTCCTGGCGGAACGCTTCGTACTCTTCGCGAGTAGCAAAGGCTTCATAAATGCGTGTAAGCGACGTGCTGTCGGGATCTTTCGGTTCACCCGGCATTTTGCTGTCGGTAACAACGCGGCCGATCGCTTCGCGTAGTGCCTTTTCGCCGCCGTCGAAAAGCGGAATGACGTTGTTGTAGCTTTTGCTCATCTTGCGGCCGTCGAGTCCGGGCAAAAGTTCGACGTTTTCATCGACCTGCTCGAACGGCAGAACGAAAAATTCCTTGCCGTTGCCATAGGTGTTGTTAAAGCGCGTGGCCATGTCGCGTGCCATTTCCAGATGTTGAATCTGGTCGCGGCCAACCGGCACGCGGTCTGCGTGGAACATCAGAATGTCGGCAGCCATCAGCACCGGGTAGCAAAAGAGCCCCATCGAGACGCCTGCATCGGGGTCTTCGCCTGCGCTCTCATTGGCCTCCAGGTAGGCCTTGTAGGCATGGGCGCGGTTCATCAAGCCCTTGGAGCAGACGCAGTTGAGCATCCAGTTGAGCATCGGGATTTCCGGAATATCGCTCTGGCGGTAGAAAGTGACTCGATCGGGATCCAGGCCGCAGGCCAGCCAACTTGCCGCAATCTGCATGCGGCTCTTTTCAATGCGGTCGGGATCCTGGCATTTGATGAGCGCATGCAAGTCGGCCATAAAGAAGAAGCTTTCCACGTCGTCTCGACGGGAAGCTTGCACGCAGGGGCGGATTGCACCGCAGTAGTTGCCGAGGTGAAGTGTGCCCGTGGTGTTGATGCCGGTTAAAACTCGCATGAGATATTGCCATCCTATGGATAGGTTAAGGATCGTCGAGGCGGCGACCCGGAAAAAGACAAATGCGAAGTTTACCGCCGCCGGCTCGTTAAATTGTGTTTTCGGTAAAGCGCTTGCTTGTCTGCAAAAAAATCGGCCCGACCTTTGCGGCCGAGCCGAACGTTTCCTCAGGCGTCGATGACGCCTGAGGCGGGCAGATTAGGTTAAGAGAACAAGCCCTTGAGCGTTTCTGCCTTGTCGGTCTTTTCCCAAGTGAATTCCGGTTCTTCACGACCGAAATGACCGTAAGCAGCAGTCTTGGAATAGATCGGACGACGAAGGTCGAGCATCTGCAGAATGCCGCCCGGACGCAGGTCGAAGACCTTGCGTACGGCTGCGGAGAGTGCTTCGTCGGAAACCTTGCCGGTACCCATCGTGCGTACGGTGACGTTCATCGGTTCGGCCACGCCGATGGCATAGGCAACTTGACCCTGGCAGCGACTGGCGAGACCTGCCGCGACGATGTTCTTGGCCACATAACGGCAGGCATATGCGGCTGAGCGGTCGACCTTGGTGGGATCCTTGCCGGAGAAAGCGCCGCCGCCGTGAGGGCAGCTGCCGCCGTACGTGTCGACGATGATCTTACGACCGGTTAGACCGCAGTCGCCCTGCGGACCGCCTACAACGAAGCGGCCGGTGGGGTTGACCAGGAATTTGGTGCTCTTGAGCCATTCGGCAGGCATCACCGGACGGATGATGTTTTCAATGACGGCTTCGATGAATTCGGGCTTCATGGTGAGGCCGTCGCTCCATTCGGGCGAGTGCTGCGTGGAAAGCACGATCGTGTCGGCAGCCACCGGACGGTCGTTTTCATAGCGCAGCGTCACCTGGCTCTTGGCATCGGGACGCAGATACGGCATCGTGCCGTTGTGGCGAAGTTCGCTTTGGCGCATCATCAGACGGTGTGCGTAGTAGATGGCGGCGGGCATCAGCGTCGGGGTTTCGTCGCAGGCGTAGCCGAACATCAAGCCCTGGTCTCCGGCGCCGATCGTAAGCGGGTCGGCGTTTTTGGCGTCAACGCCCTGAGCGATGTCGTGAGACTGCTTGTCATAGCCCACCAGCACCGAACACCCCTTGTGGTCGATGCCGTATTCGGTGTTGTCGTAGCCGATGCGCTTGAGAACATCGCGCGTCAGGCCGATGTAGTCGACAGACGCGTTGGTGGTGATTTCACCGGCGAGCACCACGAGGCCGGTGTTGCAGAGCGTTTCTGCAGCCACACGGCTCATTGAGTCCTGCGCAAGACATGCGTCGAGAACGGCGTCGGAAATTTGGTCGGCGACTTTGTCCGGATGGCCTTCGCTCACCGACTCGGAGGTGAAAAGATAAGAATCGGACATCTCTTGAATCCTTTTTGTGTATTTGCTTGTCTATGGATGAGCGTCCAACGCAAATACGGAATTCAAGCCGATGTCCGGCAGAAAATATTGCGACAGACGCTTTAGCGGTTTGGGTTTATCGTCGCTCCGCAAGTTGTCTTGTTAACTCAGCGACGGTATTCAGGTAGGCGCAATCATACGCGAAATTGCGTCGGGATGCGTTAAAAAATCTTAAGAATTCCGTACCTTACCGTGAATAAGGAAGTAGATAACGGCTACAAGCACGGCACCGCCGACGATGTTGCCGAGCGTTACGGGAATCAGATTATCGATAAAGAATTTGTTCCAGTCGGCGGTAAGCGCCGTTGCCGCTCCGGCGTTAACGAGCTCAAGGTAGCGGGGGTCGGTTCCCGTAAAAATGGCTGCCGGAATAAAGAACATGTTGGCGATGCAGTGCTCCATGCCCATTGCGACGAAGGCCATCGTCGGAAACCAAAGCGCGAACATTTTGCCTGCGGTTTCCTTGGCGGCGTAACCCAGATAGACGGCCAAGCATACGAGCCAATTGCAGCCCACGCCGCGCCAGAACGCGTCTGCAAACGGCAGAGCCGTTTTGCCGTTTGCAAGCTTAACAAGCGCATCGGCCCATGGCATGACGGAAAGACCGGCGGCCGCCGGCGCTTTCTCGAAAATAATGCCGGTTGACCAGACGAGGAAATAGGCAACGAAAAGCGCGCCGATGAAATTGCCGATCCATGCAAAACTCCAGCTGCGCAGCACGTCGAGCCAGCGAACGCTTCCGTTGCAGCGGGCGCCGGTGAGCGTCATCGCGTTGCCCGTGAAGAGATCGGCGCCGCAGATCACAGTGAGAATCAGACCGAGCGGGAACACGGCGGCAAACACGAACTTACCCATGGATCCCCACTGCGCCCACGACAGTCCGAGACCGCAGCGCACGGCAAGAAATCCTCCGAGCGCAATGTAGGCGCCGGCAAGAAAGGTCAAAAGCAGCGTCTGCATGAACCCCTGCCGGGAGCGGGCGATGCCGCCTGCCACGCAGGATTCGAAAAGCGCTTTGTAGGGATTGCTCGGCGAAGCCGGTTTGATTTCGGACATGGGCGGAGAAAGAAGAGAAATCGATAGGAATGTTCGAGCATTGTCTCATGCATGTCGAGAAATTGCTTCCGACAAAAGGTGGAGCAGAACTAGTGCATGCGTACAATAGACGCACAAAAAAATCCTACAACGAAGAAAACCATGCCCGAACTGCCCGAAGTTGAAGTAACCCGGCGAGGTCTTGCGCCGCACTTGGTTGGTAGGCGCCTTACCGAAGTCATTGCACGCACGGTTTCGCTTCGCGGACCGCTTGATCGCGTAGGCGAGATCGAGGACATGCGGCTCGTAAGTCTGACGCGTCGGGCCAAGGTGCTTATCTGGGAGTTCGAGGACGATGACGGAAGCAAGACATGGCTTGCAACGCACATGGGTATGAGCGGCTCCTGGCGCGTCTATGACGAGCCTTGGCCTTCGGCGCAAAAGCACGAACATGTCGATCTGGTTTTCGGAGAGGTGCTTGCTCGTTACCGAGATCCGAGGCGTTTCGGATCCATGACGGTAATGTCGGTCGATCCGTGTTCGGTGCCGCCTTTGAGCCTTCTCGGGCCTGAGCCGTTTGACCCGATGCTCACGGAATCCTCCTTTGCGGCAAGTCTCAAAAAGACGCATCGGTCAATCAAGGAAGTTCTGATGTCGGGCTCCGCTGTGGTCGGTTGCGGCAATATCTATGCGAGCGAAGCTTTGTTTGTCGCTCGAATTCGACCGACGAAGCCTGCCGATCGGCTCACGAAAGTACAGTCGGGCCGCCTTTTGAATGCCGTGCGAAACGTGCTCGGATGCGCGATCGATGCGGGCGGCAGTACGCTTAGAGATTTCCACGGAACAGACGGTGCTTCGGGTTGGTTTGCGCTGCAGACGAGTGTCTACGACCGTGAAGGCGAAGCTTGTCCGGCTTGTGGCCGTCCGATTCGGCGCATCGTGATCGGGCAACGTTCCACTTACTATTGCCCGCATTGCCAGAAATGAAGAAATCTCAACCGTTCGAAGCCGCGCGCTTTGCCGAATTGCTCTGCGAGTGGCAGAAACTCAAAGGCCGAAAGAATCTTCCTTGGTTTACCGACGATCCGTATCGGCGTTGGTTGAGCGAAATCATGCTGCAGCAGACGCAGGTGTCAGTCGTTAAGGACTACTTTGCACGGTTTCTGGAAGCTTTTCCGACTGTGGAAGATCTTGCCTGTGCCGATGAAGAAGATGTCATGCGACTCTGGGCGGGGCTGGGATACTACAGCCGCGCCCGCAATCTGCATCGTGCGGCTAAGCTTGTCGTGCAGGCGGGAGGTTTCCCGATCTCCCGAGAAGAATGGGAAATGCTGCCGGGCGTCGGAACAAGCACTGCGGCAGCACTGGCGAGTTTTTGCAGCAGCGAGCCCGCAGCTGTGTGTGACGGCAACGTTAAACGCGTTCTTGCGCGTATTCTTGCGTTGAATGAGCCCGTTGATCAGGCTAAAACGGGAAAGTATCTGCAGCAGGAGGCCGACCGGCTTGTAAGCCGGATTGAGCCCGGCGTCTACAATCAGGCGATGATGGACCTTGGTGCCATGCTCTGCACCAAGCATGCGCCCAAATGCCCGGAGTGCCCCGTGACGGAATACTGCCGCGCGTATGCGGCGGGAAACCCGGAGGACTATCCCCGGAAGCTGCCTAAGAAACCGAAAAGGACGGCACTCGTGCATGCGCTGCTCGCTGTTGAGGGGAAAGGAGCCGATCGGCGAGTGTGGCTCGTCAAACGCACGTTGCTTCAAAAGGGCATGGGTCACTGGAAAGGACTCTGGACGCTGCCCGAAGTGCCGGAGTCATCCGAGCGTGAGCTTGCCCGCATTGAGCACGTAATGAGTCACGTGGCGCTGACGCTTGTCGTGCATGCTGCCAAGCCCGAGCAAATGCCTCCGGACGCCTTTACCGTGCCGGCTGTAGACATAGCCGAGGCGCCTTTGCCTGCGCCGGTCAGAAAACTTTTGTCGACGTTGCTTTTTGAGCCTCAGCTTTTTTGAGTTTCAGCAAGTTGTGCTTCATAGCGCGCAAGCGCCTCTGGCATTTTGGTCGACAGATTACGGTGACGCACTACGGTCATGACTTTGGACTTGAACAGAGTGCCGAGCGTGTTGGCTACATAGACGCTGCGGTGCTGGCCCCCCGTGCAGCCGACGGCTATCGTCAGGTAATGACGGTTTTGTGCCTCGTACGACGGCAACCATTTGGTGAGAAAGCGCTCGATGTCGGAAATCATGTCGCGCACATCGCCGAAGCGATTCAGATATTCGGCTACCGGCGCGTCAAGCCCCGTCAAAGGCCGCAGCGTCGGCTCGTAATACGGGTTCGGAAGATTGCGTACGTCAAAGACCAAATCGGCGGCAACCGGGATGCCGTTTTTGAATGCAAAGCTTTCAAAGGCAAGCGTCATCATCGACTGCTCTGCCTTGGCGAAAGTGCGCACCCAATCGCGCAGCGTATTGGGCAAAAGCCCCGTCGTATCGATGACGTGGGCGATTTGGGTTGCCGGCGCCAGGAGCTCTCGCTCCAGACTGATGGCATCGTTGAGCGTGCGATCGTTTAAACCGTCTTCCTGTGGTCCTGTCAGAGGGTGACGACGGCGAGTTTCGGAAAAGCGGCGGACGAGTTCGGGCGTGGAAGCGGTAAGAAAGAGAACGCGTACGTCGCAGCCGTCTTGCTCGAGCGCTTGCATTGCTTCCTTGGCTGTCTCAAGATTGAGCTGGCTGCGGGCGTCGATCGAAACGGCCAATTTTTTGAGACCGTGCTGCGCAAGGTGCCGCACGACGCTTTGAAGAAAATCTGCCGGTAAATTGTCCAGACAATAGTACCCGCTGTCTTCAAGCTGGCGGATGGCAATCGATTTGCCGGAACCGGAAAGCCCCGTGACGATGATCAGCTGAGCAGAAAGTTTGTTGCTGTCGGACATAACGCACGCTCGCGAAAAAAGAACCGAATCCGAGAGAGGATTTTCTCACGAAGCGGAGGCTGCGTTTCAGCGGAGGGGAAGATTTTGTTCGGTTTCTGCCGTTTAGGCGGGACTAGAGGAGGCTGAGTCTTCGCCGGTTTTTTCTGCGTCCGTTTCATCGCTCTCTTCCTGCGGAACATAACCGCCGACGATCCGGCAGATATCAAGCGGTTCGGTTGCGGCCAGCAGCCTCTCTTTAGTGCTTAGGTCCTTGAGCAGCCCGGCGATCGTTGCAAGAACAGGCAAATAGTGTTCTTCATCGTCGGCGGGAATCAAGATCCCAAAGAAAAGCCGTGCGCGGCGGCTGTCGGGAGTGTCGAATACAACGGAAGCTTTGGTGCGAAGCACGGCCACAACGATTTTGTCGAGGCCTTGGATACGTCCGTGCGGAATAGCTACGCCGCCGCCCAGAGCCGTGCAGCCGAGCCGCTCACGGGCATTGAGTGCTTCAAATGCCTCTCTGTGGGCAACGCCTGAGACCTTTTCAAACAAAAGCGAAAGTTCTTCAAAGGCGCGTTTGCGACTCGGCGCCTCCACGTCGAGAGCAATACCGTCAACCGTCAGTAGCGAAGCAACAGGATTCATTTGCAAAGGGCCCCTCGGACCATCCGAAAGTCCTGCGGGTTCGAGTTGAAACCTTGCGCATTGTACCGCCTTGGCAAAAAGGTGCTTTCTTTCGCTCTCGGGATCAGGGCAAGCGTTTTCTCAGACTTTTGGGCGGAATCTGCTCAAGTTCACGGTATTTGGCGACGGTGCGGCGTGCGAGGTGAATTCCCTGTTCGGCCAGAATTTCGGCAATGGCTGCGTCCGAAAGCGGTTTGGCGGGATTTTCTTGGGCAATCGCTTCGACGATCAGTCGACGAGCTGCCGCAGCGCTGGCTGCCTCGCCGTCTTCTCCGGTTAAAGCAGTCGTGAAGAAATGCTTGAGCTCAAAAGTACCCGCGGGGCTTTGCAGGTATTTGCCTGACACGGCGCGGCTGACGGTTGATTCGGAAAGATTGAGCCGTTGCGCAATGTCCTTGAGTCCCAGGGGTCTTAGTGAACGAGGGCCCTGGGAGAAAAATGCCTCCTGCAGGTCGGCGATCGTCTGTGCAACGGCCGTAATGGTGGAGTAGCGCATCTCCAAAGCGCGCACGAAGTTTTTGGCTTCGCGGGCTCGTGTGCGCCAATCGGTTAAATCTCGTCCTTCAAGCTTGGCATCAGTGAGCAGTTTGTATGTGCGCTCATCGAAGTGCAGTTTGGCGACAACGGCGGGATTGAGCAGTGCCTTCCAACCGTTTGCGCTTTTGACAAGGATGACTTCGGCTATCACACAGCCGGATCTTTGCGTGTCGCCGAAGGCCGATGCCGGATGGGGATTGAGGGACAAAATCAGTGAATGAGCCTCACGTACTGTTGTGGTATCCGTACCGAGAGTCTTGGCGGCCGTTTTGTAGTCTCGCTTGGCGAGAAACGAAGGGCATTGCGTGAGCAGCGTTCGAGCAACCGTGCGGATCGGCTTTGAAGCGCTGCTTCGATCAATCTGAAGTATGAGCGCCTGAGTTGGGCCTGCGGCGGCGACACCGACCGGGTCGAAGCTTTGCACAAGCCTTAGGGCTGTACGCCACGCAAGAGCGTCGCCGTCGTCTCCGGTCGAGGCGGCGCAGTCCTCAGCGATTTCTTCAAGCGAATCGGGTAAAAACCCCTGTTCGTCAAGATTTCCGATAATCCAGGCACAGCGCAGACGCTCTTGTGGAGACAGGTGCAGACAGCCGAGCTGTCGCAGAAGGTGGTCACTCAACGATTCTTCGGAACGAATCGAGCTGTAGGGATCGTAATCTTCGATCTCTGCGACAGTTCCGCGCCAGGTGAGGTAGTTGGGTTCGCGAAAATCTTGTGCGACACCGGCGTCTGCAGAATGCAAAGCCGCAGGCGAATGGGTTCTGCCGCTTTCGGGGGCCTGCTGAGAGTCTTCGTCAAATGAGGTGTCGGAATCGTCCTCGAGCTTTAAGAGAGGGTTGGTCGAAAGCTGTGTCTCGATTTCCTTTTGCAGTTCGGGGCCGGAAAGCTGCAACAATTCGACCGACTGGCGCAACTGTTGCGAGAGCGCAGTCTTTTGCGCTAGCGACTGAGAAAGGGAAGCTCTCGGCGCGGTCATAGCGGTGCGCAGAGTTTACATACGGAAGTTTTCGCCGAGGTAGATCTTTCTCACGGATTCATTGGAGATGATCTCTTCGGCAGAGCCCTTGGCAAGTACTTCGCCTTCATTGATGATGTAGGCATGGTCGCAGATGCCCAACGTTTCGCGCACGTTGTGATCGGTAATCAGAACGCCGATGCCGCGATCCTTCAAAAAGCGCACGATACGCTGAATTTCGATTACGGCGATCGGATCGACGCCCGCAAACGGTTCATCAAGAAGGATAAAGCGGGGGTCGGCAGCAAGCGCACGGGCGATTTCGGTGCGGCGGCGCTCGCCGCCCGACAGCGACAGTGCAGTGTTGGTGCGGATATGCTGAATCTGCAGCTCGTCAAGAAGGTTGTTGAGGCGCTTCTCAATTTCGGTACGCGAAAGCCGTCCCCCCGTTTTATCGTACTGAAGCTCAAGGATGGCGCGGATGTTGTCTTCTACGGTGAGTTTGCGGAATACGCTGGCTTCCTGCGGCAGGTAGGAAACGCCCAGACGAGCGCGTTTGAAAATCGGCAGGTGCGTAATGGGCTTGTCGTTGAGCAGGATATCGCCTCCGTTGGGAGGCACAAGTCCTACGATCATGTAGAAGGTCGTTGTTTTGCCGGCACCGTTGGGCCCGAGCAGGCCGACGACCTCTCCGCTTTTGACGCTCACCGAAACATCGCGAACGACTTTGCGTGCGCCGTAGCGCTTCATTAGGTTCTTGGCTGTAAGCGTGTCAATCTGCTTGTCGGACACAACCGCTCTCTCTTAGGTGTTGTTGTTGGTTACTGGCCCAGACGGGTGGAGCCCTGCATCGGAGCTGCTGCGCCGGAACTGGCGGCAGGAGCCGTTTTGTTGCTTTTTTGGCGCGGCGACAGCACCGTGCTGACGCGGTTGCGTTTGCCATCCACTACGGCGCCTTCTACGCGCGAACGAGCCGTGCGCAGGTTGTACACGATTGTTTCGCCTTCGCTCGAATCCTTTACCAAACCGTTTTCGCTGCGCGCAAGTTTGGCAAGTTCCGAAAGCGTAATGGTGTCTTTATGTTCTTCGTAAATAGCAGTGAGGCCGCTTGCGTGCACCCATTCCTCAACTCCGGGCGTTTTGGCGTCGCGCTTTTCCTTCATGCGCACGGGGTTGCCCGTGACAGTGATCGTGCGGTAGCCCTCGGGCGAGATCGAAACCGTGAGTTTGTCGCCCAGAATCTCGAGCGTTCCCTGATGCACTTCGACGCGGCCGGTATAGATCGCGAGCTGTTTTACTTCATCGCCTTGGAAATTGTCGGCGTTGATTTCGATGGGCTTGCTGCGGTCTGCGGTTTCCGCATGTGCAACACCCCAGACGGCCGTCAGTGCCAGGCCGCAGACGAGCGGCAACGAAGTCAGTTTCAGACGCATCTCGAATTCATCCTTTTCTTAGCGCGGAGCAAAGCTTGATTTTACGTTGCTGTGAATATTCACGGTGCGCTCGACGTTGTCGAATGTCAAACCGATGCCGGTGGTGACGTCAGCACCGTTTACGAGTGTAACGGGGGCGCCGGTCTCAAACACTTGCGTGTCGGGAAAAACGGTGAGCTCCTGCGTTTCAAAACGCATGGGAGCGTTATTACGGTCGCCGGCGCGGCTCACGACGACATTGCCTGCGAAATTTACGGTTTCGCCCGCATCCGTGCTAATTCCGGTATCGGCTCTTGCCTTGACTTGCGGTTCATCGACCGAAAGCGTGACCAGACGGGGCTTGATGCTCATCATGCGGCCGTCTTCATAGTGCTCGGCGTAGGCGGCAAAGATGCGCCGCTCGGCGGTGCCGTCGGGCTTGAATTGAGTGAGCGCAATGTTCGTGCTGGTGAAGTCGGGCGATTCGCGGGAAATCTCCGCGCGCAGAGCTTCCGTCTCGGCATGAATCGAGTAGTAGTAGCTCATGGCCGCTACAACGGCCAGAACGCCGATTCCAAGGCCGGCAGTGATGCGGTCGCGCAGATAGACCTTCACGAAAGGTCTCCTTCAACGTAGTTCTTGTTGATGAGATCGTCCCATTTGCTCTGAGAGCGCAGAATGAACTCGGCAAGACTTCGAACGGCGCCGTTGCCGCCTTGCTTAGGGCTGACCCAATGAGCAAGCGGCATGACTTCTTCCGAGGCATCTGCGGGAACGGTTGCAAAACCGGCGCGCTGCAGAATGGGGATGTCGGGAACGTCGTCACCCATGTAGGCGGCTTCTTCGGCCGTGACGCCGTGTTCGGCGAGGATTTCCTCCCAAGCATTTGTTTTGAAGCGCTTGCCTTGTTTTACGCAAACGATGCCGAGTTCTTTGGCGCGCGCAGCAGTCTGGGCCGAAATACGCCCCGTCAGAATGGCGACAGGAATGCCTGCGGCCTGAAGCATTTTGATGCCTAGGCCGTCGCGGGTGTGGAACCGCTTGACGAGTTCGCCGTTTTCACCGGTCCAAATCGACCCGTCGGTGAGAACACCGTCGACATCAAGCACTACGAGACGAACGGCATTGGCGCGTGTAAAGAGATCGGTCATCAGATTACCTTGCTCGACATGAGATCGTGGATGTGCAGTGCGCCCACCAGACGTCGTTCGGAATCAATGACAAGAAGCTGGTTGATCATGCGCTTGTCGATCAGCTTTGCGGCCGATGCGGCCATTTCATCGGCCGTGATTGTTGCAGGGGTTTTCGTCATCACGTCGTCAATCTTGATGCCGCGAATGTCCCCTTTTTGTTCGATGAGACGGCGCAGATCGCCTTCGGTAAAGATGCCGAGGACCTTGCGGTCGGCGTCAACGACGGCTGTCATGCCGATGTGCTTCTTGGTGATTTCGCGTGTGGCGTCAAGCACGGTTGTTCCCGACAGCACTACGGGAACAGCTTCACCGGTGCGCATAACGTCTTTGACGTGCGTCAAAAGTCTGCGGCCTAAAGCGCCGCCCGGGTGAGAGCGAGCGAAGTCTTCCTTCGTAAAGCCTTTTGCGTGCATGCAGGCAACGGCCAGTGCGTCTCCCATGGCCAACGCAGCAGTGGTCGATGAGGTCGGGGCAAGATTGAGCGGACAGGCTTCGAAAGGCACATGTACGTCGAGATTGACGTCGGCGTTTTTGGCGAGCGCGCTTTCGGGGTTGCCCGTAATCGAAATGAATTTGGCGCCTTCGCGCTTGATGATCGGAACGATCGTGAGCAGCTCG
>OOAH01001421.1_pt1 | contig 21575 bp, 10 predicted proteins | sample 1671801 | NCBI WGS metagenome assembly OOAH01 (sample SAMN06348194, study PRJEB24527) | human gut metagenome | biome: human gut; feature: ankylosing spondylitis patient; material: feces | host: Homo sapiens | place: China | collected 2015-10 | reverse complement strand
GGTAATAGTCGATGACATTCTCCATCGCTTCACGGAACTTGCCATCGGACTGGAATGTGTCTATCTCATCGACCATGATATGCCAGTCCATATGCGGTTCGCATAGTTTCTCGGCGGGGAGGCTCAATAGAAGGCGCATGGGATTTTGCTTCAACTCCTCGGGAGCTTCCTCAAGTTTCTTGTTCCAAAATCTTATGGGGGCTTCTTTGATGTACTTGAACTGCGCCATCACGCGGCCTAAACTGTCTGCTACCACGAGGATTTTCTTGTAAGGGAAAGTACCCGTTCGCTTCTCCGCGATATAGCTGCGGATTTGTTCGTCCGTAGGACTTTTGCAATTCTCCTCCGGAATATCGCTTCCGACATAGAGGAAGCGGTTCGATGTACGGTCCTTGTTATAGCCCCGCAGGTATTTCTGATAGGCCAGCTTTTTGGTCGGGAGGACGATAACCGTATCGCGCGGTTGATGCAGTGCCAAAGTAGTGGCTCCGATACCCGGAACGCTTTTCTTGACGATGCCATAGGGCAGGTTGGTGAAAATTTCGCCCAACTTGGCTCTCGGATAAAGCAGCGTCAGACGCATGCACTCTATGCGCTTATGCGTATCGTCGTGATAGACGATTTCATACCGGACCGGATTCTTCTCGTCGTCAAATGTGTTTATGAAAGCTCTGTTGTACATGTAGCTCCGGTAATAGCCTATACCATCACAGTAACCGCTGATATTCGGATAAAAGATTTCATAGCGAGGGTCCTCTATCTTTACGGTATTGGCTGGGAGTTTCTCCCGTGAAGAAAGTTTGGGTTTGACCTTATCGTCATTCATACATGGAACGCCTTTTGAAAAAGACCGCCTACGCTCTCACCATAGGCAGTCATGTAAAGATACAAGATGTTATTGAGATTATCAAGTCGCTATTCGCTAATCGTTCGTTTCCCCCAACACCTTTTCCAGCCGTCCGATATGATTGCTGATGTTCTTGTTCAGAACTTGCGCATAGGACTGCTGGGTAACTGAAATATTAGAGTGTCCGAGCAGTTTGCTCACCACCTCGATAGGAACATCGTTATAGAGCAGAATGGTCGTGGCAAAGGTTTTCCGGGCCGTGTGGTGCGTCAATTTCTTGTCGATACCTACTACATCCGCAATTTCATGCAGGTAGGAATTGACCTTTTGATTGGAAATTCGTGGCTGGATATAATCGTCCGTACTATTGAGTTCACGGAACCAGGCTATCAGTTTCTCAGCCTGCGGGAGCAATGGAACGGAAACCTCCCGGTCTGTCTTTTGACGGACAAGCGTTATCCAATTCCTGCCGTCAAATCCTTTCGTGATATGCTTCGGTTGCAACGCCTGCGCTTCATGGTAGGCAAGCCCCGTATAGACCGAGAAGAGGTAGATGTTCTTCACCGTTTCCAGCCGTTTCTGAGCAAAATGGTGATGCTCCAGTTTGTGCAGTTCCTCCTGCGTGAGAAATACCAGCCGTTTACGCTCTTTTAAGGGCCTGTATTCGACGAACGGGTCCTGCTGGATATAGTTGCACTTGAAAGCGTAAGTGACCATCTGACGCACCCGCTGCATGATTTTATTGATGGTGATGGCTTTCAGACCTTGCACAATGAGTGCTTCTTCGAACTGTTTTACAAAGCGATAGTCCACGTTTCGGATGGGAATGTCCTGCGTGTTGTACGAGGTGCGGATATACCGCTCCACATGGGCGAAAACCTCCCGGAATTTTTGCAATGTGGCAGGTGAATACTCCTTGCCTACGAGTTGCTCCATCTTGTTCAGACGCTCCCGGAAAATCCCGCACAACGTATGTTCCTCCACCGTCTTGTGCTTGTAGATGGAGTAGATTTCAGCCAGCGATACATTCCCGTCCGCTTCGTACAATTTACGCTCGATGCCTTTGAGTTCGATGGTGATGTCCTGCAAGCGGCGGTTAATCAGCACGGCGTCTTCCGAGGTTCCGCGGACGCATTGAGCGTCTTTGTCCCACAAATCGGGTGTTACATAAAGTCCCGTCGAAAATTGCTGGCGTTCTGCACCGTCAGTCGTTAACTTGCAGTAAATCGGGGCTGTACCCCGTCGGTTTCTCTTAAATTCGTAGAGATAATAAGTGATTCTCAGTATTTCAACCATAGTCAGCAGATCGTTTTCATAACCCGCTGGAATACTTTTCATTACAAGTCTGGAATACAACTTTTGCCCGAAAGCGAATTGTATTCCAACGAACCCCTGAAATGTCCCGATTTTGGATGATTATTAAAATATCTTAAAATATAGCAATTTTGTTTAGTTGCTGATTATAAGATGTTTATCTATTTTGTGGGGCATAAAAATAGGGGTCAGATTTTGCAATCTAACCCCTTCCGTAGCGGGTCCGAGACTTGAACTCGGGACCTCATGATTATGAATCATGCGCTCTAACCAGCTGAGCTAACCCGCCATTGCTGAAAGCGAGTGCAAAGGTAATAGAAATTTTCAATCGTGCAAAATCTTTCGGCAAAAAAACGCCGTAAAATTTATGATTCCGGGTTGTGGCATTGATTTTGAGCGCGCTACGAAAAAACCGCAATCTATGTCTCTTACCCAATCGGCGCGTGCCGGAATCCGTGATGCGCTCGGTGTTGTCAAACTCATCGCCGGACTGGTGCTCCTCGTGGCCCTCTCGTGGGAGATCATTGCCGGCGACCATGTCCACATGTCCCGCACCTACCTTGCGATCCAGTTCGTCGTCTGCCTCGTTTTCCTGTGCGATTTCTTCGTCCGCTGGGCCGCTGCCGAACGTCCGGGCCGTTTTTTCTGGCGCAACCTGCCGTTCCTGCTGCTTTCCGTACCCTACCTGAACATCCTGGCGTGGAGCGGCGTCGGCATGACCCACGACTGGGGCGTGCTCGTCGGGCTTATCCCGCTGCTCCGGGCCTTCCTGGCCATGGTGATCATCGTGCGGTGGCTGGTCTCCGAAAACAGGATGCGGAGGCTCTTTTTCGCCTATATCTTCACCGTCGTCATCTTTACCTATATCTCCGGGCTGGTGTTCTACGACTACGAGGTGCTCGTCAATCCCAAGCTCCACGGCTTCGGCAATGCGCTCTGGTGGGCGTGGATGAACGTCACGACCGTCGGTGCGGAGATTTTCCCCGTCACGGCCGTCGGCAAGGTCTTCTGCGTGCTGCTTCCGTCGTTGGGCATGATGTTCTTTCCGATCTTCACGACCTATGTCCTGCAGGAGTACACCCATAAGAAGGGGGAGTAGCCTTCTGTAAACCTCCCGGCCATTGTTACGGCCGGGAGGTTAAAATTGCCGGAACAGCGTTATTTTACGCTTTTCGGCACACGCGGCTCCGTCAGGACCGGGCGGCGATCCCGTTCAACCCGATCAGCTGCACACGCTGTTCCAGGTCGCCGACGTCGGGCCGCGAGTGCCGCTGGGTGAACGAGCGGTAGTTGTAGACGGTGCGGATCGAACAGTGCAGCAGCGCGGCGATGGTCGCCGTGTCGGTGATGCCCAGGCGGATCAGCGCGTAGATGCGCAGCACGGTGGTCAGCTCGCCGTCGTGACGCCCCTCGGTGCGGGCCTCGTCGGCAAGCAGGCCGTTCATCTCGTCGATGAACGAGGGAAAAAGCCCGAGGAAGGTCTTGTCGAAAAGCGCATAGAACTCCTTCAGCTCGTCGTTGCGGATGTTGCTGCGGGCGCATTCGCGGCGAAGTTCGGCGATCCGGTCGTCGCGCAGCATCTTGTTGACATACTGATACGTACCCGAGAGTTTGTTGATATATTCCGAAATCGTCTGGAGAAAGCCCCCGATATAGACCTCCTTGATCCGGTTGGCATCGGCGATCCGGAGGTTCTGCGCGCTCAGGCGGTCGTTCGTCTCGCGCAGGATCCGGGCCAGGCCGTTGAGTTTGTCGTTCGACTCGCGGAGGGTTTGCTGCACGGCGCAGAGCTTCCGGTTGCGGGACAGCACGTAAAGCCCCGCGGCGACGGCCGAGACGAAAAAGAGCAGGATGACGACAATCAGCACGATGTACATCGTGTGCAGGCGGGCGTTGCGCTCGCTGTAAGCCGCCTCGATCTGCGGCAGGATGGCCATGTCGCGCCACGAGCGGCTCGGGGAGTTGAAGAAACGCGTGTCGCGGATCGCCACGCGGATATAATCCATCGCCCGATCGACGTCGCCCCGGTTGAAAAGCTCTTCGGAGACGGCGCACAGCGACCCGTGGTCACGCACGGCGGACTGGATGTCGGCCATGGCCGAACGTATGAACCAGGCGAGTTCCTCGTCGGGACGCCCCGCCTTCTCCTCGAGCTGCGCCTTGTGGTTGGCGGCCTTGGCGTAGGAGTGGGAATCGGAAGGGACCGAGACCAGCAGGCTGTCGCAGAGGGTCGAAGCCTCGGACCAGTCCTTGCGGACGATGGCATCCATATACCCGTAGTACAGGCTCGTGAAGGTGTCCTCGCTGATTTCCGCCGCGCTGACCGCATAATAGTGCTCGCGCCGGCGGAAAAGGTCGCGGCGTTCGCCCGGCTCGGTCAGGGCGTAGAGTTCGCGGTTCATGCGATGCCGGGCGACATAATAGGATTGCAGCGCCCGGCGGCTGACGTGCACCGTGTCGCGGATACCGCTCAAGATCTCCTCGGCCTCGTAGAAACGTCCGCCCAGGCTGTAACAGAGCGCAATCCCGGAGCGGGCACGCATGATCAGGTCGTTGTCGCCGGTCTCTTCGGCCAGCGCAAGACTTCGCCGGAGGTAGAGAAGCGCGAAGTCGCTCTGGTAGGAGTTGTAATTTTCGGCGAGCCGCTCGGTCAGGTCGAAACGCTCGCGCAGCGAAAGCCCGTCGCGGGTCAGGGCGCACTTGAGCGAATCAATGCGGGATTCGCGCCGCGCCGTGTACTCGCCGCTGCGGGCGATCACCCGATCGAGACTGCGGAACAGCTCCTGCAGGTCGGTCTTTTCACCCGGGGAAGCCGGAGCCGCGGACAGCGCGGAGAACAACGCTGCGGCAAGAAGGAGGATTTTCATTTCAGGTTTCGGTTTAATGCAAACATAGCGTTTTAATAACACAAAAGCAAATCAGAAGAAAGGGCCTGTGTATTACAAATGTATTAAAAAGTAAAATATCAAAGTTTCAGCATTTACATAACGCACGGGGGTGTAAAAATCGAACATGCTGACAATAAACAAGATAAGATTTACATTCATTTACATTTTCGGGCAAGGCCCTTTCCGCATATTTATTAAGGGCTATCTTTGTAATGAAAATATTTTCAATATTCACCCGAAATTTAGCTAAAATTTTCCAAACTTTTTCAGACCAATTAACCTAAATGCTATGAGAACAACTCTATCTCTGAAAATCCCGAAGAGGAGCGTCACCCCGCTGATCGCGGTACTGCTGCTGACCGGCACGGTATCTCTGGGCACAGCCTGCGACGACGACAAGGACTACTCCCGCAGGGAACACATCGAGTGGTCGAACTCGCCCGAGTTCGAAGAAGCGCTGACGGGAACCCTGCACATCCCCGTCAGAGCGTCGAAAGAGCAGGACGCCACTCCGTTCAAAAGGTCCATCTATATCAGAAGCAATGTGGCTTATCAGGTCGGATTCGAAGGCGAAAAGGAAGAGTCCGGAGAACTGCCGGCCGAGGAGTGGCTCAACGTCGACGAAATCAAACGCGGCGTCAGGCCCGGAATCGACGAACTGGTCCTGCTGATCACCCCGCACACGGAGTCCTACGTAGAACGGAAAGGGTGCATCTCGCTGCACACCGACGTCGAATTCCTCAATGAATTCATCGCCGTGGTGCAGGGATTCCCGAAATACACCAAAGATTACGAGGGCAACTTCGACTGGCTGAAGTACGGTTCGGCGGAACCTCTGGAGACCCGGGGCGAAACGCCGATCGACAGCTGGACCGCCGACCAGAAGAAAATGGGGCTGGAATCGACGCCCGCACAGGAGGGAGGCACGGCCTACTGCTACGGCAAAAACGGCTACGTCAAACTCGGCGACGACGCCGGACACGGAGCCAACCTGCTGACCCCGTACGATCCGGGCATCCGGAACGACACGGCCGCCATGGTCCGTTTCAACGCCATCGCCTATGCGACGGCCGACGGCACGAAAGACAACGACGAACTGACCGTGCGGATCACGGGAGGCGGGCAGTTCGCCGACGGAACCACCGAGAAAACCGTCCGTGTGGGACACCTCGATCCCACGGCCGCGGAGCTTCCGACGGCCATGTGGAAAAACTCCCAGCAGGAGTTCATCATCTTCTCCCACCCCAAAAATCCCTTTACGAGCAACACGCGCATGGAACTGATGGCCGGCAAATACGAGATGGAGAGCGGCAACACACGCATCTTCATCGACAACCTCTACGTGCTGCGCCTGAAATGGTACGATTTCGAAGACCTGTTCGGCAAACTCCCCTGGGTACAGAATGCCCCGCGACACTAAAAACCCAAACTACGACATACGATGAAAAAATTCTACACCAAGCGCTTCAGCCTGATCTGCGCCTTCGCCGCCTCGGCCCTATTGCTCGGGGGGGGGTGCAGCGAGGATGAAACGGAGCCGGCTATCGGCTCGAAAGGCGTCAGCAGCGAAGTCTTCGTCTCCAGCGACGCAGGCTCCCGCACCATCAAGGTAGAGACCTCCGGACCGTGGCAGGCGCGACTCACGCCCGAGACCAGACTCTGGGTCTCGGTCGACGGCGCCGACAGCGGCGAAACGGGCGGCTCGCTCAACCTCAATTACCGGACCAACAACTCGCTTCCCCGCAAGGGAACCATCCTCGTCTCATCGGCCCGCCAGCAGGTCGTCGACACGATTTACCTGATGCAGTACGGCACGACGCCGCTCCTGGAGTTCAAGTACATCGGAAAACAATATTCGTCCGTTAGCACGATCGACTCCGTTGCGATCGACACCAACATTCCGCTGTCCAAGAAAATCTACTGGACGGTCGTTTACGACGAGAATTCCGCTGCCGAACCGTGGGCCGACAGCGTCAGCTACGCCCAGGATTTCAAATATTTCCGGTTCCGGATCGCCGACAACAAGAAATTCGAGCCCCGCGCGGCACGGTTTCGTCTGCGATTCCGGGATGACTGGGGCGAAGATCACACAACCTATTTCACAGCCTATCAGGGTATCCCGGGCGGTACGGCGGAGACCCGCGAGATGACCTTCGAGGAGCTGCGCGGGCTGATCGCGGAGGCGGAAGGCGAGATCACCCTCGATCAGGACATCGCCGTAAGCGGCACGGTCATCAGCGACTGGGCCTCGCCCAACATGGCCGGAAGCCCCATGCTCAAGGCCGCGGCAAAACCCGATCTGGGCATCAACGACTGCACGGCCTACATGCAGAACGCCGACGCCTCGCTGGGTCTCGCTCTGGTCACGACCGACGCCCAGCAGAACAACCTGCAACGATATGACAAACTCAAACTCTGGTGCAAGGGCCTCACGCTGACCAAGCGGAGCAACCCCGAGCGCTACACGCTCAGCGGCGTGACGCAGGACCACATCGTCACCAAAGAGGCCGGAACGGCCGAAGAGCTGCCCGCGAAGCGACGCTTCATCGACCAGCTGACCGCCGCCGACATCTACACCCAGGTGACGCTCAAACGCTGCCAGATGGCCGTGCGCACCGGACGTTTCATCCCCGTGCACATCAACTACACCAACAGTTTCAACAACTACTACCCCGCAGCCGTACTCGACCGTCACGGCGACATGATCTACCTGATGACCAACCACGGCTGCGACTGGCGTTTCAAGGAGATGCCCGACGGCGAGGGAACGATCACAGGCATCATCGTACACGAGCCTTACACCTTCTTCGAGCGGGGCGGCGACATCGGCCGTTACCAGATCCGCAACGTGACGCGCGAGGACATCGCGCTGGACGAATCGGCCGACAACGTCTTCTCGGCCGTGGCCGTGGAGTGGAGTCCCAACGGCAGCAAGGACCCCCGCGCTTACGCATTCCCGCAGTATCCGCATCCGGCAACCGACAGCGGTCAGGCGCATTGCGTGGCTGCAACGACGGGTTCGGGACTCTCGTTTATGAGCACCTACGCCTGGCTGGCCGTCGGCAGCGCCTACCGGGCCGCCGAAAACGGGCTGACCATCAACAACGCCTCGTGGGGCCACAAACAGCTGTGGGACACGGCGAAGAACACGGGAAACTCCCTGATCTTCGAGTTCTCGACGCAGGGCGTCAGCTCCACGCAATGCTCCTTCGTCTTCACCTGCCGCTACCACTCGGCACAGGGCGGACTGCGCTACTGGACGGCGGAATATTCGCTCGACGGCGACAACTGGAAGAAGCTCACCGATTTCACGGTTCCCGACAACGGCAACTGGGGCAACATGCAGCTTGAGCAGCTTTCGGGCGACAAGAACGTGTGGATGCAGGTTCCCACCGAGATTCTGGGACAGAGCGTGGCATGGATCCGCCTGCGCCCCGTGCAGAACAAGATCGGCACGGCGACGACCTACGACACCGCGACCATCGCATCCAACGGACAGGTAGCCAACGCATTCACCGAGGAGTCGCTCACGGCCCTTGCCGGCCGCTACGGGCACCCCTACGCCATACTCTGCAAGGAGAGCGGATTTCCGGTGGGGCTGACGTCGAAATACCCCATCGAACTGCGCAACCGCCTGCTCGAAGACGTTCCCCTCTGGCACGGAGCCATCCACACCCGCATCAAGGACATCAACGTCGTGGTGCTGCACCTCTATCCCTTCGGAACCTATCCCAACGGGCAGGGCGCAGCCGGGACGGGCAACACCTACCGCGACCGGGAGATCAACTGCATCCTCGACAGCACCATCCGCCGCTATCCGGTGGAACCGCTGTGGCTGATGGCGGGCGACTTCAACTCCTATTCGCCCAAGGATGCCGACGCGATGCCCGCGAACACCTATTTCGAGACGCATTCGATCGTACTCAAGAGCGGCTACTGCGACGCCCTGCGCGACCGCCACAGCCAGTTCTTCCACACCGTTCCCACCCCCTACAACGGCGAATCGACGGCGGATCAACGGCGGATCGACTTCATCTACGCCTCGCAGGCCGTGATGCGTGAAATAACCGACTCGCGCATCATCTACGACGAATTTACCGCCACGCATTCGGACCACTACCCGGTGATGATCGAATTCCGCCACTACCCCTCCGGGAAGCAAGCATCAGGAGTTGCACTTAAATAAAAATTCGCATGAAACAATATATCATATTACTGATCCTGCTGGTTTCGGGAGCGCTGACGGCAGCGCCTGCCTTCGCGCAGAAAAGCGGAACCAAACATACCGTAACGGGCAAGGTTACGGACCAGAGCGGCGAGCCGCTGATCGGCGCGACCGTACTGGTGACGGGCACGACGAACGGCGCCAGCACCAACGCCACGGGCGATTATTCGATCCAGGTTCCCGAAGGCGCTTCGCTGACCTTCCAGTACATCGGCTATGAAGCCAAAACCGAAAAGGTCGGCGCGCGCACGAAGGTCGACGTGAAACTCGAACAGAGCAAGCAGACCATCGACGAAGTGGTCGTGATCGGCTACGGCACGGTGAAGAAAACCGACCTGACGGGTTCGGTGGCCAACGTCAAGATGAGCGACATCAAGGACGTGCCGGTGGTTTCGGTCGACCAGGCCCTCCAGGGCCGCATCGCCGGCGCCGACATCATGGCCACGACCGGAGAGCCGGGCGCCACGACCTCGATCCGTATCCGCGGCACGCGCTCGATCTCGGCATCGAACGAACCGCTGATCATCGTCGACGGCGTCATCGACGGCATTCACGACCTGAACGACATCAACTCCGCGGACATCGAGTCGATCTCGGTGCTGAAGGACGCCTCGTCGACGGCCATCTACGGCGCACGCGGCTCGAACGGCGTGATCGTGATCACGACCAAGAAGGGCCGCGGCATGGACGGACGCCCCAACATCACCTTCAAGACCGACCTGGGATTTTCGCAGCTCCCGCGTCAGCTCGACATCATGGATGCCACGGAGTTCGCCCGCTACCGCAACGACTACGCCTATTTCTTCTCAAGCGCCGACGGCAACGATAAAATCGAACCCGACTCGCCGATGTCGAAATACCCCTTCCCCAACCCCGAGGCCAAAGGCGTCGGCACGAACTGGATCGACGCCATCACGCGCACGGCGCTCTACCAGAATTACGACCTTTCGATTTCGGGAGCCTCCGCGAAAAGCTCCTACTACGCCTCGGCCGGATTCAACGAAACGCAGGGCATCATCGACAACAGCGGGCTGAAACGTTACTCGGCGCGCCTGAAAGTCGACCACGAGTTCGCCAAATGGCTCAAGGCCGGACTGAACCTGAGCTACACCTACCGCGACCAAGACGAAAACCTGGCCACCATCGGCGGAACCAACTGGTGGAACGCCGCCGTGTTCCTCAGCCCGTTCCTCTCCCCCACATCCGACATGAACGACCTGTGGTACTCGGGACAGAAATTCAACAACCCGCGCATCATGCTCGACCACTGCCTCAAGAACGCCCGGCGCATTTCGCTCAACAACAGCGCATTCGTCGAGGTGACCCCCGTCAAGGGGCTGAAGCTGCGCAGCCAGTTCACCTACTACTCCTACCAGCGCCACGGACGCTACTACGAGCCGGGATACCTGCCTGCCAAGAAGGAGAACGAAGGCGGTTACGCCAAACGTGATGAATACGACGACACGAGTTTCTCAAGCGAAAATACGGTCTACTACGAATTGCGCCCCAAGAGCGGCCACAATTTCGACGTGCTGGGCGGATACACCGCGCAGATCAAGTACGACAACAACTTGAGCATCACCGGGCGCGGCTACACGCTCGACGAACTCACCTGGAACAACATGGCCGCGGTTCCCGACAAGCAGAACACCTCGATCAGCACCAACCACACGGACTGGACCAAGATGTCGGTGTTCGGACGTCTGAACTACAACTACAAGGAGCGTTACTACGTTACGTTCACGGCCCGTTACGACGGCGCCTCGAACTTCGCCGCCAACAAGAAATGGGGATTCTTCCCCTCGGCGGCCCTCCGCTGGAACATCGCCAACGAGAAGTTCCTGCAAAAAGCCAAGTGGATCGACGAACTGGCCCTGCGCGCCAGCCTCGGACGCACCGGTAACGACGCCATCTCGGCCTACCGTTCGCTGGCGGCCGTCGGCAACTCGACGAGCGGCTACCTGATGGGAGGCACGCAGCAGCTGGCAGTCTACCCGTCGCGTCTGGCATCACCCGACCTGACGTGGGAAACCTCCGACCAGTATACCCTCGGAGCCGACATCTCACTGTTCGACGGACGGCTCAACGTCACGGCCGACGCCTATCTGATCAAGACCCGCGACCTGCTGCTGACCGTACAGGTAGCCTCGCAGACGGGTTACACCAACTACTTCGCCAACGCCGGACGCACCACCAACAAGGGGTGGGAACTCACCGTCGAAAGCCGCAACATCGTCCGTCCGAAATTCCAGTGGTCGACGACCCTCACCCTGTCGCGCAACAGGCAGATGGTGGACGACATCGCCTCGGAAGACTTCGTGACAGCCTACTCGTCGCCGTCGTCGTCGGGAACCACCTACATGATGTACGGCTACAAGAAGGGCTACACGCTCAACGCCCTCTGGGGATTCCGCTACGGCGGCGTATGGCACAACCAGGAAGAGGTCGAGCGCAACAAGATCACCAAGGCCTACGCCTCGGCCAGCGGCAACACCTTCAAGCCCGGATACGCCCGCTATCAGGACATCAACCACGACGGAGCGCTGAACAGCGACGACCTGGTCTACCTCGGATCGGCCGACCCGGACCTCTACGGCGGTATCCAGAACACGTTCAACATCCATAACTTCACATTCAGCTTCTTCTTCAACTACTCGATCGGCGGCAAGATCTACAACGTCGCCGAACTCTGGATGGGCAACGGTTCGCCCTATACCAACCAATACAAGTACATGCAGAACTCCTGGCATCCGGTCCGCAACCCGAATTCGAACCTGCCGATGGCCGGCAGCTACGACGCCCTGCCCAGCGACCGGCTGGTGCACGACGCAAGCTACCTGCGGCTGAAGAACATCTCCGCGAGCTACACGTTCGACATGCGCAAGGTCACCAAAAACCGCCTGCGCGACATCCGCGTAAGCGTCAGCGGCGAGAACCTCTACCTGTGGAAGAAATACAACGGATTCGACCCGGACGTTTCGACATCGAGTTCCAACTCGGCCCTGCGGCGCGTCGACATCGGCGCTTACCCCAAGCCCCGGACCATTATTTTCAGCCTCCAGATCAGATACTAACAGCCAAGACCATGAAATCATACAGTTTCCTGAAAAAATACCTGCTGGCAGCCACGGCAACCGCCGCCCTGCTGTTCAGCGCGTGCGACCTGGACGAACACCCCACGTCGTTCGTAGGACCCAAGGAGTACTACAAGACCCGGGCGCAATGCCTGGCGGGCCTGAATGCCTGCTACATACCGATCAACAGCATCTATGACTACTGTTTCCTGATTATGACCGAAGGCGTCACCGACCTGATGTACATCGCTTCGGGAACCAAGGACGCCCAGCTCGACATATCCCCCGCGAAGCCGCTCAACGGCCAGAAGATATGGACCCAGTGCTACAAGGGCGTCATGTACTGCAACTCGACCATCGCCGCCATCGAACGTTCGCCCCTGAACGACATCAAGGAGTCTTCGGAAGCCGACAAGCTGCCGCTGCTGGCCGAAGGCGTGGTCATCCGCTCGTTCTACTACTGGCTGCTGACCTGCATCTTCGGCGACGTGCCCTTCTACACCAAGGAGGTCGCCGACCAACAGGTGATGCAGGAGATCGCCCACATGGGCCGCATGTCGGCAAAGGAGACCCGCGACTACCTGATCGACGAATTGCTGCGTTACGTGCCCTCGATGGACCAGGTGCGTTCGTCGGAGGTCGCGGACAACCGCATGGGCGCCGCGATGGGCTGGATGATGATTGCCAAGCTCGCGCAGTGGAACCACCGCTGGGACGACGCCCTCGAGGCGCTCGGCGAACTGGAGAAAATCTACGGCGACCTGCAACAGTATCCGCTCGAAGACATCATGTTCCGCAACAAGAACACCCCGGAGTCGATCTTCGAGGTGCAGCGCACCTACACGCCCGGCGGACTGTCCGTCACGACCAACGTGGCAGCCATCACCACTCCGTACCACAACGGCAAGGGCATCTACGACGGCGTGGAGATTCCCGAAATGGGCACGGGCATGACCACCTGGACCTCCATGCGCCCCAACAGCTACTTCTGCGACGGTCTCCAGACCAAAAAAAGCAACGACAAGCGCAAAACGCTGAACATGGCGTGGGAATACGACGGCAAGCCCTTCTCGGGCGTGGGAATCCGTCCGTGGCTCGGCCCGAAATTCTGGTGTCCGGGGATGCAGAACACCGCCGACTTCTCCAACCAGAAGGTATTCCGCTATGCCGACGCCATCCTGATGATGGCGGAGTGCTACGCCGAGACGGAGGACTCCGACGAGGCCGTCCGCTACCTGAACATGGTCCGGGAACGCGCCGGAACCACCGCCTACGTCTTCAAGAACAAAGATGCGCTTCTGGAGGAGATCCAGAAGGAGCGCGGACGCGAACTGCTGGGCGAATTCCAGCGCAAGTTCGACCTGGTACGCTGGGGAATCTGGTATCAGATGACCTACGAATACACCAACTACCCGACGCTCAAGGACAACATGCTCCCCTGCCACGAATACTACCCGATCCCCGACAAGGAGGTCGTCTATTCGGGCGGCGCGCTCGACAACAAGGCCTATAACGAATACGGCATGTAAGGCCGACGGAACGAACAAAAAAACACAACGATGAAAAATAACCTTACAGACAGCATCTACAAAGCGTGGCGCACGGGCATCCTGCCCCTCGTCACGGCGCTGCTCCTGCTGACCGGATGCGAAATGGATTCGGACATGGACCTGCCGCTGAATGTGGATTCCAACAAATACACGCTGACTTCGGACGCCGGCTCCACCCAGGTGCGGATCTATTCCACCGGCGAATGGTCGGTCCGTCTGTCGGAAGACGTGGAATGGGCCTCCATCAACCGCCTGAACGGCTCGGGAAACACCCCCGTACTGTTCAAATACGGCGCCAACTACGGCGTACCGCGCGCCGTGGACATCATCTTCACCCGCGGCGGACTCGAACAGGCGGTACGCATGACGCAGGAGGGCGAAAACCCCATCCTGTCGTTGGAGGAGAGCCGCATCGAGATTTTCAGCAACCCCTGGGACCTCCGCATCGGGCTTGACAACAACCTCCGGGAGGATTACAAACAGATCCGGGACACCATCGTCTATTCGGTGATTCCCGACGAGGACGACGACGAAACGCCCGAGCCGGACGAGGAGTGGATCGAAAACCTGGCCGTCGGAACCGACGCCGTCACGTTCAGCACCCTGAAGAACAACTCGCCGCGCAAACGGCAGGCCGCGATCACGCTAACCTATATCGACGCCAAGGAGAAGAAACACGCCGTCACGCTGACCGTCACGCAGGCGACCGAAGAGGCCTGCATGACCTTCACGCCCGACCGCGCCAAGACCACGCGCAAGGCCACGACCATCAAGGCCGAGCTGAAGCACAACCTGGGCAGCCTGCTCGGCAAGGTGGTCTGCACGCCGACCTACGAAGGCGCGTCGGCCGACTGGATCGAGAACATCACGCTCGAAGACAAAGTGCTGTCGTTCGACGTGAAGGAGAACGACTCGGAAGGCCCGCGCAGCGCGTCGATCGCCTTCTCGCTGCCGGGAACGGCCGGAGAGCTTACGCCCGCGGCGCCGTTCGTCGTCGAACAGACCTACGAAGCCGACTACCGCACGCTGATCAAGGGCGAGAGCGGACAGGTCGTAATCAACAATCCCGAAGCCAGCTTCGAGGGCATCGTGATCAGCGACAAGGACAACGCCAACGTGGAGACGACGCCCAACACGGAACGCAACGCCACCGACTACACGGTGAACGCCAAGACGGCCTATGTGCAGATGCTCGACGGCAGCTACGGATACCGCCTGCAATTCGACGCGGCGGACGACAACACGCTGAAACGCTACTCGCAGGTGAAAATCTCGCTCAACGGCGTGACCCTCACCAAGGAGGCCGATCCCGAACGCTACACGCTCAGCGGACTGACGGCGGCCAACATCGTCAGCCAGACGCCCGGAACGGCCAGCGACCTCATCCGCAAGGAGAAGTCGATCGGCCAGCTCACCGACGAGGACATTTACACCTACGTCTCGCTCCGGGAGGTGGAATTCGCCCTGCCCGACGGCAGCTACACCAACGTCAACGAAGGCTATTTCGGAACGGCCAACCACACCAGCTGCGTACCCCGAACGCTCTGTGACAAGGACGGCGGCGCGATCTCGATGCTGGTCAACAACAAGACTCCCTGGCGGCGCGACGGCAGCGGCATGCCCAAAGGCAAGGGCACGTTGAGCGGCGTCATCGTCCACGACCTCCAGCCCCGCTACGGCTACACCAACGAGGGGTACATCGGCCGTTACTCGGTCCGCGTGCTCGAAAAGGAGGAGATCGACCTCGCCGCTTCGGAGTCGAGCTCCAACCGCCAGACGCTCGTGGAGTGGAACTGGAACAACGCCGAGGTCAGGACCAACGCCGACGGAACGATCGCCCCGGATAGGGGCAACGGCTCGCTCTGGTGCACCGACCCCGCAGCCAAATACCTCCTGGACAACGAGTACAACGGACTCACGACCAGCGCCGGGCTGAACGGCAAGAACGCCCTGAAATTCGAGAACACCTACTGGTGGGACTTCGCCGAAAACACGGGCTACGCCGTGGCGCTGAAGTTCTCGACCGAGGGCGCCGGCGCGAACCTCTCGCTCAACTTCACCAACTCGCAGGGCAACGCCGGCGGCACGAGCATCTACGGCCCCGTCTACTGGCAGGTGGAGTACTCGACCGACGGGGTGAACTTCACCGTGCTGCCCGAATCGGGCTTCTGCTGCCGGCCGTTCGTCTATTGGCAGGGAGCAGGCGGCAAAGACCTCTCCTACTGCGCCGTCCCGGGCTACGCCGACCGCGTGTTCATCCTGCCGGACGCCCTGCGCAACCGCCCGGAGGTCACGCTGCTGATCAAGGCCCGGAGCACGCAGTGCATCGCCTCGAACACCGCCACGGTGGACCAGGGAGACACGGGCACGATCACATCCGACATGGCAGCCAACAAGCGTTCGCCGATGCGTTTCGGAACCATAGCCGTAAAGAGTAACAAATAAACCGCATCGGCGGGGAGGGCGCGTCCCTCCCCCGCCGATGCGCGAAACCAAATTCAGACCACGATGAAACAGATAAAATCATTGTACCGAAGGCTGCTGCTCCCGCTGCTGGGCGGGCTGGCGCTCACGGCCTGCGAAAAAGACAACGGCGAAGAGACCCGCGTCTCCGAGTTCGGCCCCTACAAGAAAGAGATCATAGCCCCCTGGAAAGGCGGCACGGGGAGCATTCCGGTCCTCGCCAACCAACCCTACGACATCGAACTGATCAATCCCGACAACGGATGGCTCACGCTCGACACCGAGGGCCGCGGAACGCATTTCACGGGCGACGACTATTTCAAATTCCAGGCCACGACCAACGACGGCTTCCCCCGCATGGAGGGCATCCGCCTCTGGACCCACAACCGCGCGGATACCATATACATCAAACAGGAGGGCTTCATCACCCCGAAACTGGACTTCTCGACCCGCAGCATCATGGTGCTCGGCGACGGCGGACAGGCGACGGCGCAGCTCTCCACCAACCTCGAACTGGAGGACCTCCGGCAGTCGATCGTCTACACGAGCGCCGACGAGGGCGGATGGATTTCGGACCTCGACATCAGCAACGGGTTCCTGATTCTCCAGACCGACCCCAACGCCGACCCCGAAGCCCTGCGCAACGCCCGCATCACCCTCAGCTACCGCGACGGGTGGAACCGGACCATCTCCTCGACGGTCTACCTCACGCAGGCCAACGCCAAGAACGAGTTCGGGCACGAAATCTCGTTCAGCGAGGTGCGCGACCTGGTGGGCATCGTCAACAAGGACGTCTACATCGAGGGACGCATCATCAGCGACATCGGCAACGGCAACAACGGCGAGAACATGATGACGGGACAGACCTCGATCGACTACACCGAGACCTACCGCACGGCCTACATCCAGAGCCTCGACGGTTCGCAGGGCTTCATGATCAAGACCGTGACCGAAGACGACAACATCTTCGAACGTTACAGCAAGGTCCGCATCCTGCTCAAGGGCGTCACGGTCGAAGCGGAGTCGAACCCCGAACGCTACATTCTCAAGAAAGTCACCTCGGCGATGGTCATGTCCTCGGTGTCAGGCTCGGCGGCCGACATTCCGCAGAAGGTGAAGCGCTACAACGAGCTGACCGACATGGACGTATACACCTGGGTAACGCTGGCCGACTGCGAACTTCCCGTGCGCAAAGGTAGCCTGACGCCGATCAACGAAGGCTATGCACGCAGCACCAATGCCAACCGCGAAACGAAATACCCGATGCTGGTGCGCGACAAGAACGGCGACAGTTTCTACATGCTGACCAACACCACCTGCAAATACCGCCGCGACGGCAGCATGCTGCCCTACGGTTCGGGGAACATCTCGGGCGTACTGGTTCACGAGACCCACGACCGCTTCGTCTGGATGGGATCGAAGGACATGGGCGACATCGGCCGCTACCAGATCCGCCACCTCACCCGCGAGGACATCGCGCTGGAGAAGGATTTCGAGAACAGCTTCTCGGCCCTCCTGACCGAATACCGCTACGGCAAGCTCGAAAGCCACATCTTCCGCCCCACGACCGGCGACAACGGCTACCTGACCTTCACCCATCCCGACGAGAAATCGGGCAACGCAGGCTGGGGCGTGAGCGACCCGAGCTACCTCGGCCCCATCGGCAACGAATCCAACCCCGACAAAGAGAAACCCTGGGGCGGCACCAATAAAGGCAACATCAACGGAAACGGCGTCGTCGAAAACGGCAAACAAATGTGTTCTGACCCCGGAACCAACCACGACGGCAAGGGAAACCTGACGAGCGCGGAATTCTCGGCCTGGACCAACAAGTGCCAGTGGTGGAACACCGAAACCGACCGCAGCGAAGCATGGCTGCTCCACTTCTCGACGCAGGGCATCTCGACCGATGTGCTCTCGATGCAGGTAGCCATGCAGAACCGCAGCATCGGAGGCCCCCGCTACATCAGGGTCGACTGGTCGGAACACGGCGACAACAACCGCGACGACTGGAACCCGATCACCGAATTCCAGGTCCCCGACATCGTGAACTGGAACTACACCCTCTACTGGCAGTGCGCCGGCTACAAGTACATCAACGTACCTCTGCCGCTCGAACTGCTCGGCAAGGACGACGTATGCATCCGCTTCTCGGCCGCGAACAAGAAAGCCGGCGGCAAGGAAGACGGCGAGTTCGACGACCAGATCATCACCACCGGAGAGATCGCCTTCTCCTACATCGGCGTACGTTACAACAAATAACCCTATCCGGAAGCCCCCCGCCTGCAAACGTTTTGCAGGCGGGGCTTCCCTAACCGCTCAACCAGAATCCAAACCGTGAAATACCTTCTATTCCTGATTTTCGCCGTCCAGGCCTGTCTGCCGGGATTCGCAGCCTGCGACGGACGCGTCCGCATCGTACCCCGCCCCGCCGAGGTCGAAGAACTGCCGGGATCGTTCCGGCTGACGCCCCGAACGCCCGTCGTCATCACGGACGAACAACTGCGCACGCCCGCGGAGATTTTCGCCCGCGCCGTCGGCAAGCTCACCGGAACCGAACCCGCCGTCACCGCCGCACCCGAAAAACATGCCGTGACGCTGCAACTGCAACCGGGCTACGAAGCCGAAGAGTACCTTCTGGAAGTCGGCAGACAGCGCATAACGGTCACGGCATCGACGCCCCAGGCGGTGCTGCACGGGCTTCGAAGCCTCCAGCAGCTGGTCGCCGGAGGAGAGATTCCCGCCTGCGTCGTCCGCGACAAGCCCACGTTCGCCTACCGCGGGGCGATGCTCGACGTCTGCCGCCATTTCTTCCCGATCGAGGACGTGAAGACCTACATCGACATCCTCTCGCTGCACAAGATCAACAAATTCCACTGGCATCTGACCGACGATCAGGGCTGGCGGATCGAGATCAAAAAATATCCGCTGCTCACCCAGATCGGATCCCGGCGTGCGGAAACGCTCGTCGGACGCTACGACAAGAACAAAGAGGGCGTTTACGACGGCAAACCCTACGGCGGGTTCTACACGCAGGAGGAGATCCGCGAGATCGTCAGCTACGCCGCAGAGCGCCATATCGAGGTGATTCCCGAAATCGAGATGCCCGGGCACGGGCTGGCGGCGCTGACCGCCTATCCGTGGCTCGGCTGCACGGGAGGTCCCTATGCCGTATGGACCCATTGGGGCATCAGCGACGACGTTTACTGCGCGGGCAAGGAGACGACCTTCGAATTCATCGAGAACGTGCTCACGGAGGTGCTCGCGCTGTTCCCCTCGAAGCTCATCCACATCGGCGGCGACGAGTGTCCCAAAGGACGCTGGAAGGCGTGCCCCCTCTGCCAGCAGCGCATCCGCGAGGAGGGGCTCAAGGACGAATACCAGTTGCAGAGCTACTTCATCCACCGCATCGAACGCTGGATGCACGCCCACGGCCGGGAGATCATCGGTTGGGACGAAATCCTCCAGGGCGGCATTTCGAAAACCGCGAACATCATGTCGTGGAACGGAAGCGACCCCGGAATCAAGGCCGCACAGCGGGGAAACCCGGTGATTATGACGCCGAAATGGTACTGCTACTTCGATTACAGCCAGACCTCCGACCCGGAGCGTTACGAACCGCTGGGCAACACCCGCTACGTCTCGGTGCGGCAGGCTTACCGCCTCGACCCCTGCGACCGGCTCACGCTGCCCGACCAGAAACGGATCAGGGGCGTGCAGTGCAACCTCTGGACGGAGTACATCGCGGACATCCGCCACGCACAGCACATGGTCCTGCCGCGCATGGCGGCTCTCGCCGAGACGGGCTGGGCCAACGACCGCAAGGATTACAACGATTTCGTGCGCCGGATTCCGGCGCTGGTCGCCGTCTACAAGGCCGAAGGCTACAACTACGCCCCCTATCTGTTCGAGGGCATCGAATGACGCGCCGGCAGCGCTTCCGAAGCCGAACACCCCGCAGGTCACAGGACCTGCGGGGTGTTTTTCCATGCGCCGCCCGCCCAAAGCCCCGCCCAAAGCCCCGGCCACGCCCCGGACGCAGCCATGGGGACATAGGCACGTGAAAGCGTCCCGGCCGAAAGCGGCTATTTCTCCGACACGTAAAACCACCGGCCCGTATCGAACTCGGCCCGGACCTTCCGGTTCTCCCAGTGGGATCCCGCCAACCCCAACAACAAGTACGAGGGTACGGCGGAGCAGTGGGATCACGCCCAGAGCACCATGGAGAAGATTTTGAAGGATCTGGACGTTCACTACTCCATCGGCATCGACGAGGCCGCCTTCTATGGCCCCAAGCTGGATATCCAGTATAAGAACGTGTACGGCAAGGAGGATACGCTGGTCACCATCCAGATCGATATGCTGCTGGCCGAGCGCTTCGGGATGTACTACATCGACGAAAACGGCAACAAGGCCCTGCCGTATATCATCCACCGTACCTCTCTGGGCTGCTACGAGCGGACGCTGGCCTACCTCATCGAGGAGTATGCCGGTGCGCTGCCCACCTGGATGATGCCGGAGCAGGTGCGCCTGCTGCCCATCACCGACCGGGCCGCCGACTACTGCGCCCAGCAGGCCCAGCAGCTGCGGAGCGAGGGCTTCCGGGTGGAGGTGGACAGCCGCAACGAGAAGATCGGCAAGAAGATCCGTGAGGCCACACTGGAGAAGATCCCCTATATGCTGGTGGTGGGCGACCGGGATATGGAGGCGGGTACCGTCTCCGTCCGTACCCGTACCGGCGAGGATTTGGGTGCCATGACCGTGGCGGACTTCACCGCCATGCTCCACGAGGTGGTGGATCAGAAGCTGAAGAAGTAAGCCCCATCCGGGAATTTAGCGAAATGTGATAAAAAGAGCGGCGCGCCAGTGTGAAGTGCCCCCCAAAAGTTAGACAAAATAAGAATTAAGCGATCTGAACGGTCTGAATCCTGTACTGCACAGGGCTCAGGCCGTTTAGTTTTCATTTGATTCTGTGGTTATTGTATTACGCAAAGGAATGTCCGCAGGTAACGGCATCGTTCATCTGCGACGAATCTCTCCATTCGCATAACCTCCCGTTCCTTTCTGTAATCACAGCAGCAGGAGGAATAGCGGAAATCGAATGTGCGGATAGTAAAAAGCGCCGTCCCGGAATCACTTCCAAGACGGCGCTTTTCTGCTGCGGATCAGAGCGAACACTTCACGGCGAAACCGCCGCTGAAGAAATAGGTGTTC
>OOAH01001405.1_pt1 | contig 21744 bp, 20 predicted proteins | sample 1671801 | NCBI WGS metagenome assembly OOAH01 (sample SAMN06348194, study PRJEB24527) | human gut metagenome | biome: human gut; feature: ankylosing spondylitis patient; material: feces | host: Homo sapiens | place: China | collected 2015-10 | reverse complement strand
AGGTAGCTCAGTTGGTAGAGCAGCGGATTGAAAATCCGCGTGTCGGCGGTTCGATTCCGTCCCTGGCCACCAGTTCTCGATTGACCACCCTTGCGGTGGTTTTTTCGCATCTGCGCAGGCCAAAACATAAATAAAGCCGACGCTCGGCGCTGCTTCAAGTCCTTCCAAGCCTAGAATTTCCCGTTGTTTTTGCTGCGTTTTCGGGAAGCGTCATGGCTGAATCTTCTGTTTTTAAGTCCGCTGTTTTTTCTTGTGCCGCAGTCGGTGTTCTTGCTTTTGCTTGCAGCAGCGCTTCGGCTGACGAAAAACAAACCATCTTCGTATACGGCGATTCCAATACCTTTGGCTGGGTCTACGATCCTGCCACCAAGGTTGTTTCGCGTCTTCCCGTTGCCGAGACTTGGCCGTATGTTATGGACAAAGCCTTGAATGGCAAATATCGTGTGGAAGTGGATGCACTGGGCGGACGTACAACCGATGTGGATGAGCCGGTAAGTACCGGCAGCGGTGAAATTCCCGGAGCGACTTACAACGGACTGACGACGCTTCCGGCAGCGTTGTCCGCGCATATGCCCATCGATCTGGTGATCATCATGCTCGGAAGCAACGATCTCAAGGCGGGGCATCGCCGCGGTCCCGAACGTATTGCGCAGGGACTTGTGAATCTCACTGAGTGCGTTACAAAGGCCCAGTGGCAGAGTCGCACGCGCTATAAGGCACCGCGCGTCTTGGTGGTGCTTCCGCCCGAAATGGACGGCGATCACACGCCGTACGGTGACTTTTTTGCCGGTGCATTGCCTAAGACCAAGGCATGGGGACCGGTGATCGAAAAAGCAGTGCGTGCTGCGGGCGCGGAATTTTTTGACGGTGCAGCAGTCGTAGGACTGCCCGATCAGCCCGACAATGTGCACCTGACGGCTGAGGAACATGCCATGCTCGGCAAGGCAGTGGCCCGCAAGGTGCGGGCGATGATGGAAAAATAAGACTGTCGAAAAGAAAAGACGCACTTTGGCTCACTGTTGTTCCTCAATCAGTATGTTGCCTTCTTCGGTCGTCGTGATATTTTGTGCGACAAAAAGAAGGTTCACCGAGACAATACGACGAACCTTCTCAAAATAATTTGATATAAAAATAATTTTCAGTCCGAAACAGTTCCGGGCGTAACAGGTTTTCTTCCGAGTTCTTGTGCTTTTTGAGTTAGACGAACGAAACTATCAAGCGGAAGAGCTTCGGCACGCGCACCAGGGTCGACGTCGCAGGCGGTGATTTCTTCGGCCGACAAAAGGCTGGAGAGTGCATTGCGAATCGTTTTGCGCCGCTGAGAAAAGGCGTTGGCAACGATTGAAGCAAAAAGCTCGAAATCGACTGCCGGAACTTCATTTTTGGCTTTCGGTACCATTCTCACCACCGAGCTCATCACTTTCGGCGGCGGATTGAAGGCGCCCGGCGGTACGTCGAAAAGCTTGGTCATGCGGTAACGCCATTGAAGCATCACCGAAAGCCGACCATAGGTTTTGCTGCCGTGAGCGGCCACCATACGATCCACTACCTCTTTTTGCAGCATGAAGTGTTGATCCTTGACGTGATCTGCAGCTTCAAGAAGCTTAAAGAGCAGTGGGGAGGAGATGTTGTAAGGAAGGTTCCCCACGACGCGCAGATTGTCATTTTGCGCAACTTGCGTCCAATCGAGTGTCAATGCATCGGCTTCGATGATTTCAAGCGTTTCCGGGAAGGTTTCCTTGAGCCAAGCTGCCAGATCACGGTCGATTTCGACGGCGCGCATCTTGCCTGCGGCCCCGATGAGCTCTCGCGTCAAAGCCGCCTGCCCCGGTCCGATTTCGACAATATCGTCGCCCGGCACCGCATCAATTGCCTTGGCGATACGCTCGATCCAGTGTCGATCGTGCAGGAAGTTTTGTCCGAAGCGCTTGCGTGCGCGGTGACCCTGAAGTCCGTCGCTAGCCATCGTGTGTTGCTCCTATCAAATCAACCTAAAAGCCGCTGCAGTTCACGAATGCGCTCGCGTCGCTCGGCCATGTGGCTTGCAAGCGAAAGCGCGGAAAGAAGGCTCCCTTCGTCGGCGTTGCCCGTGCCGGCAATGTCCAGCGCCGTTCCGTGATCTACAGACGTGCGAACCCAGGGCAGTCCCAGCGTTACATTGATGCCGTGGCCGAATCCGGCGCGTTTTAGAGCCGGAAGCCCCTGGTCGTGGTACATGCACAAAATACAGTCATAGTTTTTCGCGAGGCGTTCCACAAAAATGGTGTCCGCGGGCCACGGACCGGAAAACTCCGCGTTGTGAACGGAGTGTTTTGCTCGTTCGATTGCGGGGGCAATCACATCGATTTCCTCCGTTCCCATATGGCCGGATTCGCCGGCGTGCGGGTTAAGTCCGGTTACAGCGATTTTCGGCATCTCGATGCCGAAGTCGCATTTGAGGGATCGAGCGACCACGGCAAACGTTTCATCGAGCAATTTCGGCGTGATCGCGGCAGGCACTTTGGATAGCGGCAGATGCGTTGTGGCGAGTGCAACGCGCAGTGAATCGGCGAAACTTCCTGAAGTGAGCATCATGACGACGTGACTGACGCCTGCGGCCTGTTGGAAAAATTCGGTGTGGCCCGTAAAAGGAATGCCTGCTTCGATGATGATGCTTTTTTGCACCGGCGCAGTTACAACGGCGCTGAAGCGTTCCTGTTGGGCGCCGTCCGCAGCGCGGCGCAGCGTCTCGACAACATAGGCTGAGTTGGCGGCATTGAGTTCACCGGGGGTGACCGGGGCGACAAGCGGAACGTGCTCGAAATGCACCCAACTTGGAAAAATTGAGCCGAAGCCCAGTTTTTCGGATGTTTTGCTCAGAAGATTTTGGTCGCCGATCAATGTGACGGGCGACTTTACGCGACCGGTGAAAACGGCCTTGACGCAGATTTCAGGACCGATGCCGGCGGGTTCTCCCGTGGTAATGGCGATGGTGTTTGACATAGGCTTGTCTTAAGTCGTCCGAAATTAAAAACGCCATTGAGCGCCTGAAGTTTAGCCGTCAGGAGCTCAAGGCGTTTGCCGTATACAGCGCGACGCTCTATGGACGCGTCACATCAATAGTCGTTCGTGCGAATTTCTACGTAAGCACGATCGCGCAGTTCGCGCTGCCAGTTGTAGACGGCCTCGGCAAGCTTGCGCTCGCGCAATTGGTTGCGTGCGTTGATGCGGCTGCGTTCGGCGTTGGCCTCGGCCGAACGACGGTCGAGCACCTGAATAAGGTGATAGCCGTAGGGTGTACGCACGGGTTCGGAAATTTCACCCGGCTGCAGCTTATTCATCGCGGCCTCAAATTCAGGCACCGTATCGCCCGGGCCGACCCAACCGATGTCGCCGCCGCGCGTAGCGGAATTGTCAACCGAATTGAGACGAGCCAGCGTGGCGAAATCGGACTGCCCCGTAGAGACGCGGTGGCGGATGTCGTTAAGACGCGTGAGCACCTGATCTTCCGGCGTCAGGTCGGAAACAAACATCAGGATGTGACGCACATGGGTCTGTTCGATCGGCTTGCCCGCGAGCTTGGCCTTGACGCCGTCGCGGCTGTTTTCCAAAAAGACGACGTGAACGGCGCCCGAGGAGCGAACGGTTGTAACGAAGTTGCGCTCGGTACGGTGGTCTTCGATGGCCTTCCAGAAAAGCGTGGGCAAGCGCGAGGCGTCTCTCCAGCCCAGATCTCCGCCCTGAAGGGCATCTTCGGCCTTGGAGTTGGCCGCGGCCAGTGCACCGAAGTCTTCTCCGTTGCGAGCACGTTCGGCGAGATCTTCAGCTTGGCGCTCTACGTCGCGCGCTTCCGAGTCGGAAGCTCCCGGCGGAATCGGCAGAAGGATGTGACGCACGCGGTATTCCTGCGTGTCGTTGGTCGTAAAGCCGGTTTGTTCGGCAAGGAATGCATCGACTTCACTTTCCGGAATCGTGATCTTACTGTCGACCTCACGCTGACGCAGTCGCTGTGCAGTGATTTCGTCGCGTACCTGAGCGCGGAACGTGGCAAAGCTCACGTCGTCGGCACGAAGTCGATCGCGCAATTCCTGCACGGTGAGTTTGTTGTTGCGGGCAATCTGCTCGATCGATGCATTCACCATCTGCTCGTCAACGCGGATGCCGAGTTCCTTGGCGCGTTGCTCCGTCGCTTTTTCGGTGATCATGCGCTCGAGCACCTGACGGCGCAGTTCCGCCATCGGCGGCAGATTGATGTTCTGCTGGCGCAGATTTACTGCGGCTTGACGCACGCGGTTTTGAAGTTCGTATTCCGTGATGACGTCGTTGTTGACGACGGCGGCGATACGATCGGCAAATTTGGTCGCTCCCGCCTGATTGGCGGTGAGTTCGATGCCTTCGGAGGGCTGAGCGGCGGGCGCGGACGAAATCGCCTCGCGAAGACCGGACTGCTGAGCAAAGGCAGGCAGCGCTGCTAACACGAGGGCTGCTGCCGTGAGAGAGATTCGTTTATTGATAGTAGTCATAGGTACCGATGGAGGTGGGCACGGGGCTGCGGGTCTGATAGCCCGGGATGCTGCGCTGCAGCTCGGAGAGCGGGCTCGAACCGATGCCGCCCAAACCGTTCAATTCTAACTGCAGGAAGAAGTTCGTTTCATCCCCTTGGTCCCGATCACGAGTGTAACGTTGTGCAACGGCGCGCAGTGTCCAACAGCCGGCGTGGTACTCGAAGCCCGCAAGACTTTCGATGAACTTCTGATCATGGAAGGAATAGTTTTGACGCAGCAGAGCGTAAATCTTGTCGGACAAGGGCCACTGCACCGCCAGATCGATCTGATCGATATAGTCGTCGCTCAGCCGATCCTCCTGCCAGTTGTATCTGTAATAAAGACCGATGGTGCTCATGGGCTTGGGCTGCCAGCGAACGCCTGCCACGGCTTTCTTGAAGCTTGAGCGCTCCCAAGACCACTGGCCGAAAGCCGAAGCCGAAATGGTGCGCGTCAGACGCGCGCCGATGCTGGCCAGGAAATCGCTCTTCTGGTTTTCCATCGAGATGCGTTCGCCTTCACTGTTCACTGTGCGGTCGTTGAAGTAGTAACGCTGACCGATAGAGGCCTTGATCCATTCAAGCCCCGTGTTGGCGTCAATGAAGCGCGTCGAGACGCTTGCCGTGATTTGATTGGTTTCGGCGATGCGGTCGTATCCGGCCCAGGAATTTTCGCTGTAAAGCTGGGCAAAGTTCAGGTCCGCCACGCTTGAATCAAAGAGCGGAATCTTGCTTTGGTCGCGGTAGGGCGTATAGCTGTAGAAGAGCCTCGGCTCGAGCGTCTGGATCATGTCGCGGTTGCCCAAAGCGGCGTCGCGCTCGAAAATGAGTCCCGAGTCGATCGAGAACATGGGTAGCGTATAGCTTGGTGAGCCGTCGACGTAGCGCTGTTCGTCACGATCGCCGTCCAAATCGTATTGGGTGCTGATGAACTGCGCCTTGGGCGTGACAAACCAGCCCGCACCGCGAATCGGATAGGCCGCCTGCTGATGGAAGACGAATCGATCCCCGTCGAGCTCGGTCGGGTGCACGAAGCGTGTGGCTTCAAGGTGCGTGGTGAGCTCGAAACCTGCCGCATCGGCTACGAATGCGTTCCAGGAAAACTGCGGTTCGCGTTCGTAGGGTTTGTCTGCGTTGTCAATCGTTTGGTTTTTGGTTACGCGCACTGCCGCGTTCCAATATGTCGACGTGTAATTGAGCCAGTAGTCCTGCGGCAGAATGTTGTCCGTGTTGTCGCGCAGACTCGTCGAGAAATCGTCGAAGAAGTCATCGTCGGAAACGCGGTTGTAGTTGACGCCGTAGCCGAAGTTGTTCCAGCTGCCGCGCAGATTGATGTGTGCGCTGTAGCGATGGTCGCCGTACTCGCGGTCATGCGGCAGGTACTGACCGGCAACTTCGCCCTCAAGATGCTTGGTGAGGAAGCGGAATTCGTTGCCGAGCATCACGCCGCGCTTGGTGATGATTTGCGGCGTGAATGTGTAGTCGTAGTTCGGCGCGATATTGAAGTAGTACGGGATTGAAATATCAAGACCGCGCGCGGAACTCATGCCGACGGTGGGGGATAGAAAGCCTGACTTTCGCTCTTCGGACAACGGGAACGTGAACCAAGGAGAACCGAAAACCGGTACACCGCCCAACTTGAGCACGGCTCCGGTCCCCGTACCCGATTGTTCGTACTCGTCGAGCGTGAGTTCGTTCATTTCCACCCACCAGGCCGGATTATCGCCTTCGCAGCTCGTCATGAACACGTCCTTGAGTTCGCTCACGTCGGCTGAAGCAAACTTCATGCAGCGCGCTTTGCCGCGCAGGCCGCGCGGGGTGTACTTGTATTCGACGTTCTCGGCTTCTCCCGTTTGATCGTCGAGCTGATAGGAGACTTCGGGGGCGTTGAGCTGGACGCCCAGACGCGATACCTCGGCATCGCCCGTGACCTTCACTTCGCCGGTTTCCTGCGTATAGACGATGGTTTCACCTTTGATGACGGTGCCGGCTCGGCGCAGTTCCGCGTCGCCGGACAGCGTGAGTTCGGTTTCCGGTGAACCTTCGATTGTGTAGGCGTATGCAATTGAGGGAGATTCTGCGGCCGAAGCGGAAGGATCCTCGAGCTGGCCTGTCCATTGATCGAGCGATGCTTGCGTGCCGGTCGAACCGGATTGTGCGGGCGATCGAGCGTCAGCCGAGGCGTAGGCTATCGGAGTGTCGGACGGAGCGGCGGCGTCGGCGCCTGCGATGGTGAGCCACCCTTCGGTCGGCATGCGAGCCTGTGCGGCCTGCGCGAACAGCGCGGCCGTCACGGCGGCGACCAAAGGTAGCAGTTGCGGCTGTGATTTCCGGAACATTTGACAAAAGAGTGCACTTGTTTGGTGTTCGGATTATAGGGTAGCATCGGCGGGCTTCCGAGCAAAAAGGTGATCACAGAGGTGTTTTTGACGCGGTTTTGACGCTTAAAGCAGGAATCGGCTATTCGATCGGCAGTAGTAGGCCGCGAGCAAGCGGTCGGCTTTTCGGTAATAATCCGCGTCAAGAAAAAAGATGCCTGATGTCAGGCTTGGGATTAGTACCATGCAAACAGCACAAGACGAGCGCTTGAGCGCACTTCTGCGGTGGCTTGAAAACCAACGCGCCGTTTCCGGTCTGGATTTTTCGAGCATTGCGCCTGCCAGCGTTGATGCGAGCTTTCGCCGCTACTTTCGTATTCAAGGTGAGAACGGCAGCTATATCGTGATGGATGCACCGCCCGACAAAGAGCCGATAGCCTCTTTTCTCAAGGTCGATGCACTCATGCGGGAGGCCGGTCTCAATGTGCCTGAAATTTTCGCTAGCGACGAGGCGAAGGGCTTCATTCTGATGAATGACCTCGGGCGAGAGACGTACCTGAACGTTCTCAATGAAGAGAATGCGGCCCGATTGATGGATGCTGCAACCGATGCGATTGTTAAGTGGCAGGTCGCTTCCAAGCCTGGTGTTTTGCCCGAGTACGATTATGCGGTCATGCGCCGCGAGATCAATCTCTTCCCCGAGTGGTATGTCGGACGTCATCGCGGCTATAAGATGACCGAAAAGCAAAGCGAAATCATCGAGGGGGTTTACGAGAAGCTCATTGCTGCGTGTCTGGCACAACCGAAGGTTTACGTGCATCGGGACTTCATGCCGCGCAACCTGATGGTGTCGGATCCGATGCCGGGCGTACTCGATTTTCAGGATGCGCTCTATGGTCCTGTTTCGTACGACATCGCAAGCCTTATGCGCGACGCATTCATCAGCTGGGGCGAGAGCTTTGTTCTGGATGTGACGATTCGGTATTGGGACAAAGCGCGCAAGGCCGGTGTTCCCGTTCCTCAGGATTTCGGTGAATTCTGGCGCAACGTGGAATGGATGGGGATGCAGCGGCACCTTAAGGTGCTCGGTATATTCGCGCGCATCAATTACCGCGACGGACGCCCTAAGTATCTCGAGGATACGCCGCGCTTTTTGCATTACGTCCGGGAAACGGCCAACCGCTACCATGAACTCAAGCCCATCAATTGGCTGCTGGATCAGTTCGAAGAGCAGAAAACGCTGACCGGCTGGACCTACTGATTTCGAGACGAGCAAGATGCGAGCAATGGTGCTTGCGGCCGGACGCGGGTCGCGGCTGCGCCCTTTGACGGACGTTACCCCCAAGCCTCTGTTGGAGGTGACCGACGGCGTGCGTTTGGTGGATTGGACGCTGGCGGGATTAAAGCGCGCCGGCATCACCGATGTGGTTATGAATACGGGACATCTGCCGGACGCTTTTGAGCCGCTGCCGGCACAGTTGGCCCGTCGGGGCATTCGTCTGCAGATTTCACGCGAAGCCGAAACGCACGATCAAGCTCTGGAAAGTTTGGGTGGCATTGTGCGGGCATTGCCGCTGTTGACCGACAACGGTAAGGATGCGTCCGCTTTTGCGGTGATTGCCGGAGACATTGCTCACAACTACGATTTCTCGCGCCTTTTTGTGCGGGCCAAGGAAATCGAAGCCGGCCATTATGACGTGTTTCTTGTGGCCGTGCCCAATCCCGATTTCAACAGCAGCGGTGATCTGACTGTGTTTGAAGACGGTTCGGTGCTGCGTGGAGAACCGCCCCGTGCGCATAGCTATGGCTGCATCATGGTGGTTAATCCAGCCATTTTCTCGGGGCTTAAGCCTGTCTGGTGCAAGCTTTTTCCATGGATGTGGAGCTATGCCGATGCGGGACGAATGCGCGCCGAGGTTTTCGACGGATTTTGGGACAATGTCGGTACGCTTGAGCAGCTTACTGCGCTCAAGGCGAACACCGAAGCCCTCAAGTGGGCTCGTTTTTGAGTTTTGAGATGGAAACGATTCAGGATCAGATTCGCGTGCGGACAGCCCGCTTTCTGGAAATTGCGAAAGTGCGTCTGCCGATTATGAATGCTCCGATGGCCGAAGCCTCGGGGCCGTTGATGGTCGCTGCCGTTTGCCGCGCGGGCGGTTTGGGTGTGCTTGCGGGCGACGAACTTGAGCCCCGGGAGTTGGCGCAGGCCATTGACGAAGTACGTCGATTGGCCGGAGGAGATGCCCGTTTTGTGGTCAATCTGCGTGTGCCGCCGGCTAAGGCTCCGAGCACTGAGGCGCTCGAGCTTCAAAAGAAAATGGCTTATGCGCTCGAGGATTTGGCTGCTGAGGTGGGGGCGGTCCCGGGCGCTCTCCGGCCGCTTCCCGATTTCGATGCGCAGTTTGAGGTGCTGCTTGAAAAGCATGTACCGGGGGTAAGCGTCACCTTTGGCGGACTTCGTGAAGAATACGACGACCGACTCAAGCAGGCAGGCATTTTTTGGATGGGAACGGCAAGCACGCTGCGCGAAGCCAAGGTTCTTCGGGCTGCAGGCGCCGACCTTGTTGTTGTCCAGGGGATCGAAGCGGGCGGGCCGCGCCTTAGCTTCGAGTCAAGCGACAACGAGGCGCAACTTGGCATGACAGTGCTTGCCGCGCATGCGTCTCGAGCAACGCAATTGCCGGTGATCGCTTCGGGCGGCATTGCTACGCCGGAACTCGTGTACGCCGCGCTTTGTGCGGGGGCCGGAGCCGTTATGGTCGGTTCGGCTCTGCTTCGCACCGACGAAAGCGAGGTTTCGCAGTCGTTTAAGGATCTGTTGCCGCTCATGTCGGATGTTTCGATGCGCTTGACGCGCATTTTCAACGGCAGGCTCACACGGGTTTATCCGACCGAGTTGGTGAACGCCCTGGAAGAGTCTGGACTTACCGCGGCTCCTTATCCGCTGCAACGGGAGGTGATGCGTCCCATTTTGGCGGCGGCCGCAAAACTGGGGCGTGATGATCTTGCGTGCCTGCCTGTCGGTCAGGGGGCCATGCTTTCCCGTGCCGAGACGGTTGAGTCGGCGATCAAGCGGCTGACCGAATTTGTGTCTTAACAGAAATTTGTGTCGAGCTCTTACAGAGGTTGTTTTGCGGGCAAGTCCTAAACGGCACTCCTGTACAATGGCGGGGACTGACGAAAACGGTTTTCGCCGGGCGGAGTATTGCGTTTTGGTGCTGCCGGAATATTCTTTGTTTTCAGTGGGATGCAGATAGGTCCGTATCGATTGGACGGAAATGTGGTGTTGGCGCCGATGGCCGGTGTCACCGATGCGGCTTTCCGTGTGGTCTGCCTCCGGCATCAGGCGGCTTACGCCGTCGGCGAGATGGCGGCTTCGGGAGCGCACCTGCTGAACACTGAAATGACGCGGCGCCGGTATGCGTGCGATGCTCGGGAAGCTTTTCCCGTGGTGCAGATACTTGGTGCGGATCCTGCGGAGATGGCTTCAGCAGCAGCTCTGGCACAGGACTGCGGAGCCTCGATGGTCGACGTTAACTTCGGCTGCCCTGCGCGGGTTGTCTGCGGAAAGGCCTGCGGTTCGGCTGTGATGCGCGATCCGCAGCTGGCAGGCGATATTTTGCGGGCAGTGGCGCGTGCCGTCACGATTCCGGTGTCCGTGAAGATGCGGACCGGATGGGACGAAGAGACAAAAACGGCCGTGGAGATAGCTTTGGCTGCGCAGGACGCAGGGTTTTCGCTTGTGACGGTGCACGGCCGAACTCGTGCGCAGCGTTTTACGGGAAGAGTGAATGGAGCCGATATCGCGAAGGTGGTTGAAGCGCTTTCGATACCGGTGATTGCCAACGGCGACGTGACCACGGCGGAATCAGCACGCGAAATGCTGTCGGAGACGGGAGCTGCAGGTGTCATGATCGGACGAGGAGCCTATGGTAATCCGTGGCTTTTTGCCCGTTCGCAAGCCCTGATGGAGGGCAAGCCGGATCCGGGGGAGCCGTCGGCTGAGGACGTCTACTCCGTGGTGCGGATGCATCTTGAGGAGCTTTTTGCGGGTGAGGATTTGACTGATCCCGGGCGTGAAGTGGCTTTGGCGAGAACCTTTAGGAAGCACTTGCGCTGGTATGTGCAGGGCTTTGTCGAGCAGGACGAAAGACTTGCGGAAAGCCTTGCACGGATGATGCGCATCGAACAGAAAGCGGCGCTAGAAGATGCCGTGAAGGAATTTTTTGAGCAGGTGCCGGCGACGGCAAAGCGGGCGACAAGGAAATGACGGACGCAAAGCGAGAGGAAAGCGAACAAGCAATTGAAGCGATGCTGCAGCCCGGCGTAAATGCAACCGAGGCCTTCAATGCGCTTGTCGTGTATCGCGTCGAGAGCTACCTGCGCGACTTGGAGGGGGTGCGGGGTCTGCCTCTGCACGAAATGATTACGTCGGCTGCTGAACGACCGCTGTTGGAATGGGCGATGAAAAAGACCAACGGCAATCAGCGTGCCGCAGCTAAGGTTTTGGGAATTAACCGAAATACGCTGAGAAAGAAACTCATTGAACATGGGTTTTCGACCTCAGGACTTTGAAATTAAAGGAAAAATCATGCGCAAACAAGCTTTGATCAGTGTTTCCGACAAGACCGGCGTTGTTGATTTCGCCAAGGGGCTCGTGGAAGCCGGCTATCACATTCTTTCGACGGGTGGCACCGCCAAGCTGCTCGCAAAAGAGGGCGTTCCCTGCCAGGAAGTGGCTGATTACACGGGATTCCCGGAAATGCTCGACGGCCGCGTCAAGACGCTCGATCCGCATATTCACGCCGGCATTCTGGCTCGCCGTCCCGTGACCGAACACATGAAGGCGATTGCCGATCACGGAATTGATCCGATCGACATCGTTTGCGTGAACCTTTATCCGTTCGAGCAGACGATCGCACGTCCGGACTGCACGTTTGATCTCGCGATCGAAAACATCGACATCGGCGGTCCGACCATGATTCGCGCTGCAGCTAAGAATCATGAATCCGTGGCCGTTATTGTCGATCCGGCAGACTACGGCCGTGTTCTCACCGAAATCCGTGAGAAGGGTGAAGTGGCTGCCGATACGCGTCTGGCGCTTGCCAAAAAGGTGTTTGCTCATACGGCCCGCTATGACGGTGCAATCACCAACTATCTCACGAGCCTTGACGAAAACAAGCAGCGTACGAAGGCCTTCCCCGATGTCTTCAATCGTCAGTGGATCAAGGCTCAGGATATGCGCTACGGCGAAAATCCCCATCAGCAGGCTTGCTTCTACCGCGAACACATCGTTGCTCCCGGGCTGCTTGCCGGCTTTACGCAGCATCAGGGCAAGGAACTTTCCTACAACAACATCGCCGACTCGGATGCGGCATGGGAAGCGGCCCGCAGCTTTGAAACGCCCGCCTGCGTGATCATCAAGCATGCCAATCCCTGCGGCGCGGCTATCGGCTGCAATTCGCTCGAAGCCTATCAGAAGGCCTTCCGCACCGATCCCAAGAGTGCATTCGGCGGCATCATTGCTTTCAACCGCGCCGTCGACGGCGATACGGCCCGCGCAATCACCGGCCAGTTCGCAGAAGTGGTGATTGCTCCTGAATTCACGCCGGAAGCCCTTGAAGTCCTTGCCGCCAAGAAGAACCTGCGTGTTCTCACGGTGGCTTCGGGCGACGCAACCAACGATTTCGAATTTAAGCGCGTGGGCGGCGGTCTGCTGGTTCAGACTCCCGACAACCGCATTTGCCCGGAAAGCGCCCTGAAGGTTGTGACCAAGAAGCAGCCGACGTCGGCCCAGATTGCCGACATGATGTTTGCCTGGAACGTATGCCGCTTCGTGAAGTCCAACACGATTGTTTATGCGCATGACGGCATGACGTTGGGCGTGGGGGCCGGTCAGATGAGCCGCGTCGACTCCGCTCGCATTGCCGCGATCAAGGCGGCCGAATCCGGTCTGTCGCTGGCTGGCAGCGCGGCCGCTTCCGATGCCTTCTTCCCGTTCCGCGACGGGCTCGATGTGATTGTTGATCAGGGCGCGACCTGCGTCATCCAGCCGGGCGGCTCGATCCGCGATGAAGAAGTGATCGCTGCTGCCGACGAACGCGGGATCGTGATGGTCTTTACGGGCGAACGTCACTTCCGTCATTAATTTCGCTGCGATTGCCGGGAAAGAACCCGCGGGTTCTTTCCCGCGCATCGATTGAAGGCAAAGTTTTCCGAGACTCTTTTGCTCGGGCGGCTTTGCCGACACAAGGTTTATCGTTGATGTCAATACACTCTGCCGCTTCTTTTTCAAGAAGAAATCTGATGGCTGCCGCAGCCGCCGCAGGCGGTTTGGCCGCACTTCCGGCGTGGGCGCAGCTGCGCATCGAAATTACGGGCGTGGGGGCAAACCGCATCCCCGTTGCTCTTGAACGCTTTAATGGCTCGAGCGAAACCGGCATTGATCTTATGCAGGTCGCTGCTGCCGATTTGGCCCGCACCGGGGCATTTAATATCGAGACAGATTCGAGTTCCGAAGCGTCGTTGGAAACGAGCATCCGGCCTCAGTTCGAGCGATGGACGGAAAAAAAGGTCAATGTTTTGGCCACGGGTTCCATCGTGCGTCTTGCCGACGGCCGTTTCGACGTTCGCTTCCGTCTCTTCGATACAGTGGCGGGCGCTCAGATCGACGAATGGTTTGCGCTGGCTTCCGAGCGGCAGCTTCGAATGGTGAGCCACCGTATCGCCGACCGTATCTATGACAAGCTCACCGGACTCGGCGGACTTTTTGCCTCACGACTGGCCTACGTAGTGCAGCATTCTCGCGAAAGCTACGAATTGATTGTGGCCGACAGCGACGGCGCCAATGCTCAGCCGGCGCTCAAGAGCAAGGAGCCGATTATTTCGCCCGCTTGGTCGCCCGACGGCAAGCAGCTTGCCTACGTGAGTTTCGAAGCCCGCAAGCCCGTTGTCTATGTGCATACGGTGGCAACGGGCCAACGACGTGCGGTGGCAAACTTCCGCGGTAATAACTCTGCACCCGCTTTCAGCCACGACGGCAAGAAACTTGCTGTGGCGCTCTCGCGCGACGGCTATACGCAGATCTTCATGATCAATACGGACGGCTCGGGCGTGCAGCGCTTCTCAAAGAGCCTGGCGATCGATACCGAACCGGTCTTTTCGCCCGACGGACAATACCTGTACTTTACGAGCGATCGAGGCGGCAGTCCGCAGATCTACCGCCAGCCTTTGGCGGGCGGTTCTGCTCAGCGCGTAACCTTCAACGGCAACTACGCCGTGAGTCCCGCTATCAATTCGCAGGGCACGTACATCAGCTACGTTACCCGTGTCGACGGACGCTTCCGCATTGCTATCATGGAGCTTGCCACCGGTCAGGAACGGATCCTGACGGGCAATCAGTTTGACGAAAGTCCGTGCTTCTCGCCCAACGGCCGCATCATTTGCTACGCCAGCGAGCGCGGCAGAAAGGGGGTGCTCGGAACCGTCAGCACCGACGGCTCCGTGTCGGCATGGCTTACGGCGTCTGCGGGTGATATTCGGGAGCCCACCTGGGGACCGTTGCTCGACTGAAGACCGATATCAAGAAATTCGCAATTCTTTCATTTGGAGACGAACGCATCATGCAGTTTTCTCAGTTTGCTTTGCGCGGCTGCGCCATGGCGCTTGCCGCTTCCGGTCTGATGCTTGCCGGCTGCTCGAGCGTGCAGCTCGACGAATCCGCCAAGGCCGGCACTACGCAGGACGCGTCCGCGGCAACTCACCGCTCCGCCTCCGGCGCGGCGCTGGACAGCAATGCCGTGTATTTCGACTTTGACAGCTACACCGTCAAACCCGAATTCATGCCGGTCGTCGAAACGCACGCCCGCAATATGCTTGCAAATCCGAATCGTCATGTGACCGTTGAAGGCAACACGGACAACCGAGGCAGCCGCGAGTACAACCTTGCTCTCGGCCAGAAGCGCAGCGAGGCCGTCAAGCAGCGCCTGCAGCTGTTGGGCGTTCCTGCGTCGCGCATCGAAGCCGTGAGCTTCGGGCGCGAAAAGCCGCGTGCACTGGGCGACACTGAAGAAGCCTGGGCGCAGAATCGCCGTGCCGACATCGTCTATCGTTGATTTGGGTGAGCGGCAATGATCAGTAGAAATCTGGCGGCAGGCCTGTTGGCCGCACCGATGCTTCTGGCGGTGTCGCTGCCTGCGCATGCGCTTTTCGGCGACGACGAGGCTCGCATGGCAATTCTCGAGTTGCGCGAAAAAGTTGAAGCAGGGCAGAACGCGCAGCTGATGCTGCAGGGGCAGATCGAAGAGTTGCGCGAGCAAAATGCCCGTCTTACGGGACGCATTGAGGAATTGGCCAATCAGCTCACGCTTGAGCAGCGGTCGAGTCGAGATCTTTATGCAGATCTCGATCGACGCCTTGCCTCGCTTGAGCCCGCCGATGTTGAAGTCGACGGCCGTACGATTCGTGTGACGCCGGAAGAACGGCGCCTCTACACGCAGGCGCTTTCCTATTTTTCGCAGGGTAAGTACGACGCAAGCGAAGCGCTTCTGCAGAATCTGACGTCAATTTACCCGCAGACGGGCTACATGCCCGCGGCGCTCTTTTGGCTCGGTAATTCGCTATACGCGGCGGGCGATCTCAAGCAGTCGCTTGCGGTCGTCAATAAGCTTCTCAAGGACTTCCCGAAAGACGCCCGTGTTCCGGATGCGCTTCTAACGAAGGCCGCAGCCGAAGTGGGGCTCGGTCAGCGCACCAATGCCGGGAAGACGCTGCAGAGCATCATCAAGAATCACAAAGACTCGGAAGCGGCTAAGGTTGCCAAGGACCGGTTGAAGAGTCTCAAAACCAAAAAGAAGTAGCCGGATCCGGAAGAGCTTCGATCGGACGCGCACGACTGGGAAGTTTGTGCGCGTTTTTTCCTCTTTTCTTCGGCAGTTTTGGGAAGAAGAGCACGATGCAACTGCGATACAATCGCGCAAGGAGCCGTAAAACGGCACCGACGGGCGTTTTTGCTCTTGTTGAAGCACGCATTGCCTCTCAAGACAACTCCGTTTCCATAGATAATCTCGGGTCAGCCATATATGAATAACTGCAATGAAAGCGATCTGCGCGGCGTCAATCTTCTGCGCAATCCTTGGTTCAACAAGTGTTCCACCTTCACCGAAGAGGAACGCGACCGCTACCGCCTTCGCGGTCTTCTGCCTCCGCGTGTGTCGAGCGTTGAAGAGCAGATCAGCCGCCTTGAGGAAGTGATCGCTTCGCAGACGACGCCTCTGGGAAAGTATCTGATCCTTGACGGCATTCACTCCTCGGACGAACTTGCATTCTTCCGTTTGGTGATTAAGAACATCGAAGAATACATGCCGCTTATCTATACGCCTACCGTCGGCGAAGCGTGCCAGAAATTCAGTCACATCTTCCGCTATGCACGCGGCTTGTATGTCTCCATTCAGGATCGCGGTCGCGTACGCGAACTAATCGACAACGTACCTACGCACAATGTCGAGATGATCGTTGTTACCGACGGTCAGCGTATTCTGGGATTGGGCGACCTTGGCATCAACGGTATGGGCATTCCGATCGGAAAGCTTGCGCTTTACACCGCCTGCGCCGGCATCAATCCGCAGCATGTATTGCCCGTGACGCTTGACGTCGGTACGAATACCGAACACTATCTCAACGACCCGCTCTATCTGGGACTGCAGCAAAAGCGCGTGGACGGCGAAGAGCACTACGCTCTCGTGCAGGAATTCATCGAATCGGCCCGTGAACGCTGGCCCAATGTCATTATTCAGTTCGAGGACTTCCAGAATACGCATGCATTCGAACTCCTGAAGCGCTGGCAGGATAAGGTGCCCTGTTTTAACGACGATATTCAGGGTACGGCTTCCGTTTCCGTGACGGGCCTTTATTCGGCTATGCGCGTAAAGGGTGAGAAGCTTTCCGAACAGCGTGTACTTTTCCTCGGAGCAGGGTCGGCCGCGACCGGTATCGCGCATCTGATTGCCGATGCGATGGCAGAAGAAGGCTTGTCGCGCGAAGAGGCGCTTAAGCGCATTGCGCTTGTTGATTCCAAGGGTTTGGTGAGCTCGCAGCGCCCGGATAAGCTTGCGGACAATAAGGTGCCGTTTGCGCATGACCTTCCGCTGGCTTCGAATCTGCTCGAGGCTGTCAAGATCTTCAAGCCCACGGCGATCATCGGTGTGTCGGCTCAGGCCAAGACTTTCACCAAGGAAGTGATCGAAGAGATGTGCGCCATGAACGAGCGCCCGATCATCTACGCCCTTTCCAATCCGACTTCCAAGGCCGAGTGCACGGCTCAGGAAGCCTACGAATGGTCAAACGGCAAGGCGATCTTCGCTTCCGGTTCGCCCTTTGATCCCGTCACCGTCAACGGCAAGACGTTTGTACCGCGCCAAGGCAACAACAGCTATGTCTTCCCGGGCATCGGACTGGGCTGCGTGCTTGCTCAGCCCACGATGATTCCGACGGGAGCGTTCCTTACGGCAGCTAAACGCTTGGCCGAACTCGTTACAGAGGAAGACCTCGAGAAGGGCTCGATGTATCCGCCGCTTTCCGAAGTGCGCGCCTTGTCGGCCGAAATCGCTGCAGCGGTTGCCACGTACCTTTTCGACAAGGGGCTTGCTACCGCCAAGCGCCCCGACGACATGCTTGCCGCCGTGAAGGCCTACATGTGGTCGCCCGACGATCCGCATTTTGTCTGCGGCGAATAAATCGCTACACTATCCGCTGAGTTGAAACCGAATGGCCCCGCACCTTTGACGGTACGGGGCTTCGATTTGTTTGTCTAAGAAATTCAAAGAAAAGCCCATCATGCATTTGAAAAACACCTTGAAAGTTCTCTTCTGCGGGGTCCTGTGCACAAGCTGCGCCTATGCGGCTGCCGAAACGATGCGCATTGCGACGCTTCCTGCGGCCGACTCGATCGTGCTTGACGTTGCTGTTGAGGAAGGTCTCTTCAAAAAAGAAGGCCTTGATGTTCAGACGGTGCCTTTCAAGAGTGCTCTGGAAGTGGGTGCAGCCATGCGCGCCGGACAACTGGCCGGGCACTTTGGCGATCTGATGAATGTCTTTACTCAGAACGAAACGGGGGCCGAGCAGGCCGTTGTGATCACGACGACGCATACGACGCCCGAGCAGCGGGCTTTCGGCATGGTCGTTTCGCCCAAGTACGCCGATAAGATTCAGTCGCTTAAGGACTTGAAGGCTACGCCGACGGCGATGAGTGCTTCGACCATCATCGACTATCTGCTTACCCGCATGCAGGAGACCGCAGGCGTAGGGGCTTCGGCACTCAAAAACACCGAAGTGCGCCAGATCCCGATTCGTCTGCAGATGCTTTTAAGCGGTCAGATCGAAACGGCGCTGCTGCCCGAGCCGCTTGTAACTGTCGTGGAGCGAAAGGGCGGACGCGTCATTTGGGACGACACAAAACTCGACGAGTCGCTTGCCGTTGTGGCCCTTCGCAAGCCCTATCTCAACGACAAGACCGTGACGGCCTTTAAAAAAGCTGTGGCACAGGCTGCCGCAAAGATCGAAGCCGAGCCCGAAAAGTACCGTAAGCTGATGGTGCAGAAGCGCTTGATTCCGGCGCCGGTTGCTCAAAACTACAAAATGGTTCGCTTTTCCATGTTCGGTCGTGAAGACGGGCTGCCGCCTCTGCCGACTGCGAGCGACGTCGAGCGCGTGGGCAAGTGGATGGTCGAGCGCGGCATGATCAAATCCGTGCCCGACTTCAAAGCCGTGATCTACGGCGGCCGATAAGGTCATTTCAATTTGCGTGAGAGCCGTGGAAATCAATCGCCCGCTTTTTTCGCTCAAGGCACAGAACCTGTCTGTCGGTCGAGGCGGACAAGCGCTGCTTTCCAGCGTCAACTTTTCGTTGCGGCCGGGCAGTTCGCTTGCCGTGATCGGCGAGTCTGGCTGCGGCAAGACAACGCTGCTGCAGACGCTTGCGGGCGTGCTGCCGGCGGTCGGCGGAAAAGTGGTTTGCGAGTCGGATCAAACAAACGCCAAACCCGGCAATGCCATTGTTTGGCAGAGTCTGGCGCTTTTTCCGTGGCTCACCGTGGCGGGAAACCTTGCTCTGCCGTTAAAGCTCAAGAGAGAAGCCGATATTCCGGAGCGCGTAGCTCAGATGCTTTCCGAGCTGGAGCTCACGGGGCTTGAAAGGCGTTTTCCGGAAGCCCTCTCGGGCGGTCAACGCCAACGTCTCGCGCTCGGGCGCGCATTGATTGCAAAGCCCGACGTGTTATTCATGGATGAGCCTTTCTCGGCTCTGGATGCCGTGCTTCGCGAACATCTGCAGCATTTTCTTAAGAAGTTGCGCGAACGGCACCCTTGCACGATGGTGTTTGTAACCCACGATATCGGCGAAGCCGTCTATCTCGGCGAAAACATCATGCTGCTTGCGGCACGCCCGTCGCGCGTGGCAGCATTTGCGGCCAACTCGAGCTTTACAGCCGATGCGGATGTGGACGTGCGCGGTAGTGACGCTTTCTACGCCGTGCAGCGCCGTCTGCACAACGCGGTAGTCGCCGTGCGAAGCGGCCGAGAGCCTGTGCTTGAGGGAGGCTGTTGGTAATGCGCAAGGATTCGATCCGGCGCGGAGCGCTGATGTTGTTTATCCGCTATGCCTGCGCATTTCTCATCATCGGGCTCTTATGGGAGGCGGCAAGTCGCGCGGCCGGCGAGTCGCTTTTGCCTTCGCCCGTGACAACCGCTGCGCTTTTTTTTCAGTCGCTTTCGGATCCGGGCTATCTCGAACACATGGGCGTAAGTCTGAAGCGTCTCGTCTACGGTCTAACGGCGGGCGCCGTTCCGGCGCTGTTGTTGGGACTGCTCTTGGGGCATCTGAAAAAAGCCGACTGGCTCGGTGCTCCTTTGGTGTACACAACATTTCCGCTGCCCAAGATTGTTCTGCTGCCGGTTTTCTTTCTTTTTTTGGGGCTCGGCGACGCTTCCCGCGTGCTGTTGATTGCGCTTACGACGGGCTATCAGATGATCGTGATCGTACGGGCTTCGGCGCTAGCGCTCGATCCCGTTTACGAAACAGCGATCACGTGTATGGGAGCGGGCCGTTGGAACCGCATTCGCTATGTGTACCTACCTGCGGCTTTGCCGGCGTTCTTGACAAGCCTCAAGGTGGCGTGCGGCACGGCCGTGGCAGTGCTCTTTTTGGCCGAGAGCTTTGCCACGACTACGGGGTTGGGGTTTCTGATCATGGATGCCTGGGGCGTTGGCGATACGCTTGCGATGTTCAACGGCATTCTCGGCATGAGCGTGATCGGACTTCTGCTGTACGCGGCTGTTTGGTTGTCCGAGGTTGTGCTCACGCCTTGGTGCCGCGTTCGACACGAACGGTGAGGCAGATATGACAGCCGCCGATCAGACGCCTCGCCAACTGACGCTTGCCGACCTGATGAATGCCGATGCGGGGCAGGACACGACCCCCGAAGCCGTCGACGGGGTGGCGTTTGCGCGCCTATACGGCGAGCCGCTTTTCAAGGTGCCCGAGGGACTGTACATCCCTCCCGATGCGCTGCGCGTCTTTCTGGAAAGCTTCGAGGGGCCGCTCGACCTTCTTTTGTATCTGATTCGTCGGCAAAAGTTCGACATCATGCAGATCCCGATGGCCATCGTTACCGAGCAGTACATGAGCTACGTCGAGCTGATTCGCGAGAGCAATCTCGAGCTTGCCGCCGACTATCTTGTGATGGCCGCGCACCTAATGCAAATCAAGAGTCAGCTGCTGCTGCCGGTAACGCATGCCGATACGGGCGAAGAGGTGGCCGATCCCCAGGCCGAGCTCGCCCGTCGATTGCTTGAATACGAAAAAATGAAGATGGCGGCGGCGGAACTGGATCGCATTCCGCGCAACGGCCGCGATTTTCTGCGTGCCTATGTTCTCATCGAGCAGACGCAGATGAAGATCCTGCCGAAGGTCTGTGCGGACGATCTGAAGCTTGCCTGGGACGGGATCATTCGTGAGGCCAATCTGAAGGGACACCATAAAGTTTCCCGTCAGGAACTTTCGGTGCGTGAATTCATGAGCGCGATATTGAAGCGGCTTGGCTCCGAGCGATTCGTGGAATTTCAGGATCTGTTCGATCCTTCTGCCGGCCGCTCGGTGTGCATCGTGAATTATCTGGCGCTTTTGGAATTGGCTAAAGAAGGACTCATTCGCATCACGCAGGCTGCTCCGTTTGCGCCGATTTACGTCAGTGCGGCGGCTGTGCAGCCGCAGACGGAGGATTTGGATCTGTTCACCGCCAACGCTCGGCAAGATTCAGAGGACTGAAGGCGCGTTTGGCTAACCAGATACCATAAGCCGCACAAAGCGCGCCGATAAGCATGCCGGCGGCAACGTCGGTCGGCCAATGAACGAAAAGAAAGAGGCGTGACCAGGCAATCAGGACAGCTAAAAGCAGGGCGCCGAATCCCGCACGCGGGTAAAAGGCGGCGAGTGCAAGAGCTGCAGCAAAAGATGCCGTTGTGTGTCCGGACGGAAACGAGGCATCGAGCGGGCAGGCGTATACGAGATCTGCGGGAAACAGATCGCACGGGCGCAGTCGGTCGACAATCGGCTTTAGGGTGGCATTGCAGACAAGAAAACCGGCAAAGAGTGCCGTACCGACAGCGCAGCCGGCTTTGCGGGAACATGAGAAACAGACTAGAAAGAACGCAATCGCGATCCATACCAGTCCGGCATCGCCTAAATGAGTGACGAATTCCCAGAAAAGCCGCATAGCTGAGAAATCTTAGACATTCCTACGATGATTCTTAAACATTTTGCCAACCGAAATCTCACGCATTTGGCCACCCTGCATTAAAGGTTTCCCAATCTGGTGAACTATAGCTGCTGGTCTTTGCGCTTGCGGGGGC
>OOAH01001395.1_pt1 | contig 21872 bp, 19 predicted proteins | sample 1671801 | NCBI WGS metagenome assembly OOAH01 (sample SAMN06348194, study PRJEB24527) | human gut metagenome | biome: human gut; feature: ankylosing spondylitis patient; material: feces | host: Homo sapiens | place: China | collected 2015-10 | reverse complement strand
GCGGAATGGCGCTCCGTTCCTCTGGAACGGATGCGCAGTTCTTGCGGAATATGCACTTAGATAAAGGTTTTCCCGGAATTACAAAAGCTATAGCAATTCTTTCTTCGCAAAAAATTCTCCGCGGCACTCTCCCATCCTGGAAGAAAAGCCGCGGAGAAATAAATATATTTTCGGTGCCAATACAAAGATCATTAATCTTTACACCACTTTACAACTTTTTCATAAAAAAATATCGTACAGGACTTTCTGATGTATAATGAATTTTACCCAAAACATTACAAAGGAAAGTGACCCTGTACGACAAAAGTATTATACAATTAAAAAACTCTGATTGGTAGACTTCACAAATATTTTTTGATTTATTTTGAAACTTTTTCTGCTCCAACAGCAGATACTCTATTCCTGTTTATACTATCAATACTGACCTTGGAATCCGCACACTCCATACAGTTTTTGTATCAGCATTTTTTCTGAAATAACAGAAAAATCTTTCAGCTTTCTCTCAATTTCAAAACAGCGTCCTGCAGATATATCTTCCAGATTCACGCCGGCAAAACTTCCTGAAATTATATAAATGGTATTAACGATTTCATCCACACATCATGACTTTTGATTCATAGAGGAAATGCATCAACATCTCCAAACGCTTTAAGCAACACACATTTGCTTTCCATAACCAGCATGCCAGCTTCCAGATCGATATCTCCAAGCCCCAACACTACACTTCCATCAGTTACAACCAGACAGAGATTGTGACATCGGATTAGTTCATAACTTTGCTTCACATCTTTTTGTATCTTCAGATAAGGTTGTGATATGCAAGAGACAAATCATCCTCATTTGCGCAGGAACAGTCGCTACTACCTCTATCTTACCTTTCCACTCTCTGTGGAATTTTAATGACTCTTTTGCATACTCTATAGTAATCTGTTACTTCTTAATAAAATGCAATTCCAAGAAATACTGCAAATGCCAGTCCAATTAATGTAATACATACAGATGTGATAAATATCGGTTTGTAGCTTTCTTTATGTGTCATACCACAGGCAGCCAAGCAGGTAATCACCATACTGTTATGCGGCAGTGTATCCAGACCATTGCATGCAATTGCAGCTATACGGTGTAAAACTGCAGGATTTACTCCCAAGTCCATATATTTTTGTGCAAATACCTCCATAGCGATTCCGATACCACCAGAACCGGAACCAGTTGCTCCAGCGATTAATGTGGTAGCACTTGCAAAAGAAATCAGTGGGTTTCCACCAAGGTTTGACAACATATCTATCAGATTCTGGAATCCCACAGTTGATTTAACAACATAACCAAATCCAACAACTGCTGCAGTATTCATAATTACCATGCTGGCACGTTTTACACCGTCATCGATCAAATTCAGTTTTTTCGGAGTAGTATTCCAATATAAAATCACACAACAGAAAGAAGCTAAAATAATTGCAATATTTACATTTACCTTAAATACATTTAACAGAACAAATAACAGAATCATCGGAACCACAGATCTCCATGGTTTTACAATCTCCAATTCTTCAAATGCTTTCATTTTTTCTGCAATATCAGGTGTAATTACAAATCCGTCATTATTTTTCTTTGCTTTTCTGAATTCATACTCCAGATAAATAATACACAGAATACTGCTGAAGACACCAGTTGCAATACCAAGACCGGAAGCTGCCATAGTATCTGTACCAAGATACTGTGTTGGAAGCACATTCAATATAGAAGGAGAACCCGGGAACATGGAACTGTTATACGCCAGAGAAGTATAAATAACACCCGGAATCAACCATCTTGGCAGATTTTCCTGTTTAAATACGCACAGGAAGATCGGATAAGCGATAAACATCAATGCCCATCCATTCACACCTATATATCCTAAGATCAGCACTGCAAGCATACAACCATAAATCGCTCCACGTCCACCCACTTTAGAATAGATCATTTTTGCAAATGCTGCTGCAGCTCCGGATCCTTCCATCAAAGATGCAAATACGGTTCCGGTTGCAAAAAGCAAAAAGTTATTCTTCAGGAAATCAGAAAATCCTGTAAAATATGTATCTGTAATTGTATCCAACACAGACAAACCACTGAATATTGCCAAAATTGCAACACATATTAATGTTCCCACAACTGGGTTAAATTTACGATAGCAAATAATAATCAACACAACAAGTGCAACAATAATTCCCAATAAACTCATATCCATAGTTTTATCCCCCTACTGTATGTTTCCTGAAAGTTCAATCGGTACAGCTCCGCCAAGTTTTACGCTTGTGATAATCATTCCATTTACACTGTCATCCTGGAAATGCAGCGTATAGATATCGTAACCTGACATATTTAACCAGTACTGCTTTATCACCAATGTCTTATCATCTTTGAATGCATAAGAAAAGCTATTAAGAAAATGATGCGGATCATCAAATACAGCTTCCTGTGTAATCCAGTTTTCAAATCCAGCCTCTACACTTACCATCCTGTCCTTCAGGTGAAAATTAATCAGCAGTTCATTTTCTGTTTTTCTATTAATCTCTATGCTTTGAATTTTCCGGTCATTTTCTTCAAAGGAGAGTGTTTTATCAAACCATTTTCCTTCCAAGCAGGAATTTTTTGCTCCTTCCGGATATGGAAGACACAGGTCATCCAGATATTTTTTCAGTTTTTTCTCTCCATCTACATCTGTTTTCAATGTTCCTCTCTCTGTCGGTATAAACAACTTTTCATTTACGATTTTGCTAATCAGACGGTTCGGATTTCCATTTTTATCACTTGCTCCTGCTGTGATTGCAACTGCCAGTTTTTTCTCTGGATTAACCACGATCACATTTCCGAAAGCTCCATAAACGCCGAAGGAATGATCAGCAGTGATCCAATACTGATATCCGTATCCACAGACTGGATATTTTTCTTCGGGAGTATCAATCTGTTTTCTGGTTGCTTCTTTAAGATATTCTTCCGGAATAAGTGTTTTTCCGTTCCATTTTCCCATATTGGCAAGTAATATTGCAATTTTCGCGATGTCAGGTGTTTTCAAATACAACCCCCATCCTCCGACTGTATTGCCTTCTGGGCTTTCCAGCCATTCGATATCGGTAATACCCATTGGTTTCAAAACACGTTCTTTCATCAGTGCAAGCACATTTTTATGCATGGTTTTTGTAACCAGTGAAGACAACATGTAGCTTGCTCCTGTATCATACTGAAAGACAGTTCCCGGATCATGGGGTAATTTATATGTAAAATAATGTGTGATCCAGGAATCTGTCACTCCACGAAAACAGGTGCTTAATCTGCAGGAATTTGCTGCCATTGTTAACAGATTACGAACTGTCAGCTGATCGATTCGTTTATCATATTCTTCCGGCAAATACTCTTTAAAATAATCTATCACCAGATCATCCAGATGTAATTTTCCCTCGTCGATTGCAATCCCTACTGCAATACTGTTCATACTTTTCGAAAATGAATGAAGCATCTGCATAGGTTCTTCCGTATATGGTTGAATGCATTTTGAAAAAATCACATCGTTATCGCATACTACAGATATAGAATGAATATCTTCGACAAATGTCTCCAGTTCCTGTACCATACACAACAGATTATCTGAAGATATTCCATAGGCTTCTGGTTTATTTTTTATCATTTTGTGCTCCTTCTTTTAATATATTGTATTAAATTCTTTTCAAGCATTCATATGAAGTATTTACTACTATACTATCACAAGTTGTTTCTGGAAACAATTGATAGAATCGTCAAAAATTAATGTTCTGTTTTGGTAGAATTAAACAATTTATTTGTTCTTGCTTATGAATCATTTGATTCTTTTTCGAATTATAACATTCTCTATTGAATAAAAAAAAAATTTTTGCTATACTTGTCATATGATATTTTATTTATGGAGGTTACAATGAGCCTGGATCAACTAATCTATGAAAAAATCCCTTCACTATCGGCAGGACAACGAAAAGTTGCAGAATATATTTTAAATAATAAAGATGAATTCAGCTATGCAACACTAGCTAAACTCAGTAAGGATATTTCTGTCAGTGAAACAACTGTTATTCGTTTTGCTTATTCTCTTGGCTTTGACAGTTTTTCTGCCATGCAGCAAAAACTTCGTGAAGAAATTCTTTCTGTACCGCAGCGCAATCTAGAGGGGCAAATTCAAAATCAGACATTTTATCAGAAAATTTTTTCCAGAGAAATGCAGGCACTGCAAGACTGGATCTCACATATAGATGAAGAGCTTCTGGACAAGACCGTAGAAGCTCTTCTGAATGCAGATCATATTCTGGTAACCGGAGCACGCTCTTCTTATCATGCTGCCAACTGGTTTGGGAATCGTCTGAACCTTTTACTTGGTAATACTCACATTATCCAAGAATTTTACGATCCTCGTTTTGATTTATTAAATCATATCACAGATAAAACTGTTGTCATCAGCATAGCATTTGCCAGATATACCAAATGGACGTATCGTTATGCGGATTCTGCAAAAAAAATGGGTGCAACCCTTGTCTCCATTACAGACAGTGTTTCTTCTCCTTTTTTTAATATTTCCGATTATACAATTCTTGCTGCTCCGTTAAAAGACAGTATGGGATTTAGTTCACCTATTTGTATGTATTGCTTATTTGATGCGATTATATCTAAAATCCATGATGAGCGAAAAGATATGATAGTAGAACGTTTAAAACAATATGAAGATACCTATCGGGATTTTGATATGTATTATGAGTAAACACCACTTTACAACTTTTTCATAAAAAAATATCGTACAGGGCTTTCTGATGTATAATGAGTTTGCTCCAAAACATTCCAAAGGAAAGTGACCCTGTACGACAAAGACATTATACAACGAAAAGACTCTGACTGGTAGACTTCATCAATATTTTTTGATTTATTTTGAAACTTTTTCTGCTCCAACGTAAGTAGGTAATCATCCGTATCTGTTTTTTTGTTTTTTATTCTGCTACAATCTCCTTTTTCTTCAGAGATATAAGCTTCCGCTGTCTTCTCAAGCGGTTCCTTTGTCTTCTACAATGTGATCCAATGCAGCCAGCGGCTCTCTCCTTCGCGATTGTCGCACGTGTGCGGCGCTTTGGACGATATGGGCGATACAGGTCTTCTACTGCCACAAGCGTTTCCTCTGCCAGAATCTGTTTCTTTAATTCTTCTGTCAGTCTCTGATTAATATCCAAGCTTTTTAGTTCTTTCCACTTTCATAGGCGTTCTGCACCTGTTCGGTCAGCACTTTTCCACCGTTTGCATACCATTCTGCCACAAAAGTATCAAAGTAATCCACTGGTTTCTCCCCACTAATGATCTGAAGAAATGCTTCCTGTTCCAGTTCCTGTAATTCTTGCGGAATTTCTGCATTTACATTTTCCAGAGGCAATGTCGATGTACTTGTTATTCCTGCCTTCTGCAGTTCCCCCACAGCCTGAATTCTTGACGCATACGCCGCCCATCCATTCGCAGTTGTCAGCTGTCCATTCAAGTAAGATTTGCATGTATTAAAATAAGACTTTTCCAAACCGCTAAGCTCTGATACATCAAGCGTCTTATCCAGTGCTGCCTGAATATGTTCTGTCGTACGGTAAAGTGCATCCTCATAATCCACATTAATATTCAGTGGCCGGGCCGTCGGATCTACATTAATAGAAAAATAATCATTCACTTCTCTTGCCGCACTATCATTTGCATATCTAGACTGATCAAAAATCGCACTCACATACTTTGCTACAATTTCCGGATGCTCATATCCTTTACGCACCACCACATACATCCACTGGTCATACGATTCAAAAACTGATATCTTCTGCGTCTCATTTACCTGTTCTTTGTCTAAAAGATACGGTTTCCACTCTGCATTTGAATCGACATTATATGCTGCACTCAACGGGTTATTCGGAGCCCACCAGCGTCCACAGATAGCACCGCAATGTCCGGTTTTTAACAGATCATCTATGTTTTCCGTCTTTCGTAGCAGGAATCTCTGGTCGAGTATCTCATCCTCATATAGATTGTGAAGTTTCAAAAGCGCTTCTTTTGTTTCCTGTGTTACTGACCCATAAACTACATTTCCATTTTTATCCAGGATCCAGTGACATGGCATTGCACCGGCATGTATAAAAGTTGCATCCACTCCATAAGTCTGATCCGCACCGGCAACCACGTCTGTACTACAGGCAAGGCCGATTGTCTGACCGTCTCCTGCTGCATCCTGTTCTACAAATGCCCGGATCACTTCCAACGCTTCTCCTACTGTTTCCGGTTCCTTTAATCCCAACTTCTCAATCCAGTCTTTCCGCAGCCAAAGAAGCGGAGTTCCATCGTCAATCACCGTATTCGGAAATGCATATAGCTTTCCATCCACGGTTGCAGACTGTAAAAGAGAATCTCCATAACTTTCATACATTTCTTTGATCGTATCTGTCGTACACTCTTCATACGTTTCTGTAAGTTCTTCGATCAGGCCTGCTTCAATCAGGCGGAGCAGGTTATCTCTTCCCTTCACAACAAGCACGTCTGGAATATCACGATCTTCAATCGCTACATTGACCGCCTCTTCATAAGTATTGCCATCCTGCAATTCAAAGACATCTTCATTCTGAATATTAAGTATTTTCTTCAAATATCTCGTATATGCATTATTTTCGTACGTATTTCCTACAGGAAGATTCGAATTATTCGCCCCTGCAATCTTGCCAAGTGTATAGGTAACAGTCTCAGGATATTTCCCAAGTGGTGTATGCATCGCTTTATACATCAGCTTTCTTTTCACTTCAACTGCATTGCTTGCACCAGACCCACTTTGGGATGCTTCTAACTGTTCCATCTGTCTTTGACTTTCCTTCGTCTCAAAATAGGTTCCGCACCAAAGCATCAGCAATAAAATTAATGCAAGCTGGGCTGAGAGAATTCGCTTTTTCATATCGTTTTTCATAACACCTTCGCCTCCGTGTTCTTCGGAATTCGGATAAAGACCCGCGTTCCTTTTCCTGGAGTACTTTCTATCTTCATCTCACCTTTTTCTCCATAAAGGACATGGATTCTGTCACAGACATTTCGCACACCATAACCGGAGGACTGATATGTCAGAATCTGATCCGCCTTCTCCTGCGTCATTCCCGCACCATTGTCCCTGATTTCAAAGAAAATGTGCTCAGCCTCTTCACGAATCGTCAGCCACAACGTCGGATTCTCATTATCTGACACATCAATTCCATGATCGATTGCATTTTCTGCAAGTGGCTGCAGGATCAACTTCGGTATCAGATAATCATTAAGACCATCCGAAATCTGTTCAACCACACGGAACTCGTTATCATGCATAACAAGTTGGATTTTGAGATATGCACGGATGTTATCAATTTCTTTTGCCACTGTAGTCATTGTTTCACCACGATTCAGGCTTGTCCGATAATAAGTAGACAGTGCCAATGTCACATGACTGATTTCATCCTCCCCCGCTTCAATTGCTTTCCAGTTGATGATTGAAAGCGAATTATAAAGGAAATGTGGATTGATCTGTGCCTGCAGTGCTCTCATCTCACTGTTCTGAAGCTGGATCTTACTCTCATATACTTCTGAGATCAAATGGTTCATCTGATCCATCATGCGCCGAAATGACTGGATCAGCACACCCACCTCGTCTTTGGATTTACTCTGCACGGTAACTTTACGAAGTCCCATATTGATCAGGTTCATATTTTCAGTCAATAACTCCAATTGCGATACCATACGGAGGGAAAAAACATATCCCAGAAAACTCAGAAGAAGAACACTGATTAAAATAATCGGAATATTTTTGAGCAAAAGCTTATGGATTGCGTTTTCACTTACTGCCTTTGGACGATAGATATAGAAATTCCATCCTGTATCCTTCATTGTCCGCCGTACCAGATAATAATTCTCACTGATACCTTTCAGACTCTCAATATCCTTCGGACGATATTTCTTATCCATAGAACACTCGGCATAGACAATATTTCCATTATCATCCTGAATCATGCCTCCTGTATTATCTGTGAGCTGGCTCATGAATGGTTCAAGAACTTTTTCATAATCCAGACGCATCTCCAACACCGCTTTGATCGTATCATTGTCATAGAATTTCCGACTGGCAATGATTGATTTATTCACACCGCGAGTGATGCTCCACTGCATTAATGTTCCCTCATTCAACCTGGAATACCACTGTTGATTCTCCGCTTCCGACATTGGAAGAAGTGTATCTCCATGTGGCACTTCTATATTGTCAGAATATAATGTAATGCTCTGGATCTCTTTGTGATAGATCGTCGGCATCTGCAACAGTGGATCAGCCACCTTCACATATTTCAAATACTTCTCATAATCCGACTCTGTCTCCACATCAAAAATATTCCTGAGATTTTGAGAATAAGACAGATAATCAACCAGGTTCTCATAGATCTGAGACTGATTCTCAATCGAACTCACTGACTGTTCCAACATTTTCTCCAGATTGTACTGTTCCTTCTCTCGCAATTGATTCATCATGCCATACTGCATGGAAAAAGCAAGGAATCCTACCGGAACCAGTCCTGCAATCAGCATCAAAACAGACAGTTTTTTACGAAATTTCAGATTTTCAAATCGATGGATCAACTTCCGTATTTGTTTTCTCATCCGCCGCTATTCCTTTCCTGCATGCTTCCGGTGTATCTCCGAAAAACTCTCTGAAACTTCTGCAGAAGTATGAGTTATTGGAAAATCCTACTTCTTTCGCAATTTGGGAGATTTTCATATTCGTTGTCTCTAAAAGCTCTTTTGCTTTATTCATTCGCACTTCACGGATAAAACGGTTCAGTGTCATCCCTGTTTCTTCTTTAAATACAGCACTTAAATATCCCGGTGACAGAAAAACCATTGCGGAAAGTGTCTCTGCTCCCAGATCCTTTTCCTTATAATGGTGATAAATATATCCCTTCACGGTTGTAACTTCTGATCGGAACCCATCTTCCTGCTCTTGCATGCAATGTTCATATTCCTGAAGTACTTCTTCTACTATAGCAATCACATCATTAAGGTTTCTGCAGCGATATAATCGATCCACTCTCTTTGAAAGCATCTTTTCATCCAGCCCTTCCATCTGGTCGAGCAATTCTTTCATAATTCCAGAAAATACAAACTTTACATACATATCCGAAAATTGCTTATGCGCACGATATTTTTCTTCCAGTCTCTGAAAATCCTGACGGAGATGTGGCAGATCTTTATATTGAATATCTTTCGTAATCTGTTCCATGATTTCAGAATCTTCTGCCGGATCAGCTTTCTTCTCTTCCTGCTTCTCACCGTGGAAAAACAGATGCTGACGTGGCTGATAGAACTGCTCTTCTAACATTCCTTCCAGCACCTTAAATTCCTCTGCCAGATTTTTTCCATCTTCGATTTCCTCACTGACTGCAAAATAACATTCACTGTCAAACTGGTGCGCAAAAAAACGGTACATTTTCTCTACGATTCCATGATAATCTGCATATTTTTCCGTGAACAAAAAGATGGATTCGTTCGAATTCAGATTCACATAATGAAACTCTCTCTGCACCTCTTCCTTCAGGCTCATCAGGAAATGTTCCTCTTCCGTTTCGAAGAATCCATTTGAGGCACTGACAAGAACCATACGGGTAAATTGGGACAGATCATCTTCCATTCCATCTGTAAGTTTCTTAAACTGAACAAAATCTTCCTCTTTTCCCCCATACAGATATTTCAGTAAAAAGTATTTTTTCAGATAATCTTCTTTCTTTTCCTGCTGCTCTTTTTTCTCTATCTTGGAAGAAATATTTTCCATCACTCGTTGAAAAGTCTTATGGAATTCCTCCGGATCAACCGGCTTCAGAACATAGTCCACAACTCCATACCGCAATGCTTCTCTTGCATAAGAGAAATCATTATATCCGCTGAAGATCACGATTTCCATATCCGGATGATCTTCTCTCACTGCTTTCGTCAGCTCCAGTCCATTCATATAAGGCATCTTTACATCCGAAAATAAAATATCCACATGGTTTGATTCTAATACTCCCAGTGCATCCTTTCCATTCGTTGCTTCTAGGATCTGGAATTCTCCTTCCTCCCTCTTTAACAGAAAGCGGATTCCCCTTCGCTCCAGTTTTTCATCATCCACGATCAATATTGTAATCATTTCCCCACGCCTCCCACACGTTCACTTTACATTTTCACTATTCCTTTTATAACGTCCGAAAACAGCAGGGAATGTTCACTCACTCTCTGCTGTCTTTTTTTAATTTTTATAATTCTATTTTAATTCATTTTTTAGACAATGTCCACACTAGCCTTTAACCGCTCCGGCTACAACGCCTTCGATAATATATCTCTGGCAGAACAGGTAGAAGATGATAATCGGTACAATTGCAAGAACCAGAGTTCCCATCATTGCTCCCATATCTACAGAACCGTATCCACCTTTCAGATACTGAACTGCCATCGGCACTGTCTTATATTTTCTCTGATCCAGTACAAGTGATGGAAGCAGGTAGTCGTTCCAAATCCACATTGCCTGAAGAATTGTAACTGTTACGCAAGTCGGCTTGGCAATCGGAAGTACAATTTTGAAGAATGTCTGGATTGGTGTACATCCATCAATCATTGCAGCCTCTTCAATCTCCAATGGAATGGATTTCATGAACCCGGTAAACATAAAGACGGAAAGTCCTGCACCAAATCCAAGGTAGATCACAACCAGTCCCCACGGATTTCCCATATGAAGCATATTTGCGATCTTGGATAATGTAAACATTTCCATCTGGAATGGCACGATCATTGCAAACAGGCAAAGCATGTAAAGGATCTTTGTAAATTTTGTCTTCACGCGGCAGATATACCATGCACACATGGAGCAACATAAGATAATCACTGCTACAGATAAGATTGTGATAAATAAACTCCATCCAAATGCCTGAATCAGCCGTGTCTGCTTAATACCACGGATATAGTTCTCTAATCCGACATACATCTTTCCGGTCGGTATCTCGAACGGTGCTTTACTGATATAGGCTTTTTTCTTAAAGGAGTTGATAAATACCAGTATGATCGGATACAGATACAGCAGGCTGAGTAATGTAAAAATAACGGTTAATAATGTACCATGTTTTACTTTTTTATTCATTACTGCTGCACCTCCTTTGATGTTGTCAGTTTATTCTGGATCAATGCAATCACTCCTACGATAATAAAGAAGATAACTGCTTTCGCCTGTCCTACACCTTCCCAGCCAGTTCTTCCATAGAATGTATAATAGATATTCAGGGCAAGCATTTCTGACATCTTGTCCGGTCCACCGTTTGTCAATGCAAGGTTCTGGTCGAAAAGTTTAAATCCGTTTGTAAGTGTCAGGAAAGTACAGATTGTGATGGATGGCATAACCATCGGAATTGTAACATATCTTAAAAGCTGTACTTTATTCGCTCCATCAATCTGTGCTGCCTCGATCAGCTCTCCAGGAATATTCTGGATTCCTGAGATGTAGATGATCATCATGTATCCAACCTGCTGCCAGAGCATCAGGATAACCAATCCCCAGAAACCATATTTTGAAGAATATGTAAGTGTTTTCTGGAAATGTGCCAGAATACCATTTAATAACAGCTGCCATACATATCCAAGTACGATACCGCCGATCAGGTTTGGCATAAAGAATACAGTACGGAAAATATTCGTTCCTTTAATATTCTTTGTCAAAAGCATTGCTACCGCAAATGCAAAAATGTTGATCAATAATACTGTCACAATTGTAAATAATGCGGTAAACCAAAGAGAGTGAAGAAAATCTCCGTCTCCAAGGATCTTTGCATAGTTGCTAAGTCCAATAAATTTAGCGTCTGTCACCGTTGTGAACTTGCAGAACGAAAGATATACGCCTAACACAAACGGTGCAAGGAAACCTATCGTGAATGCAATCAGCGTCGGCAATACAAATACCGGAAAATATCTCTTTATTGCTTTTTGCATGTTCTTCTCCTCCTGTCTTTCTTTTCTTTAAAAAGCCTTTCTGCGCCTTTGCTTTTCACAATTCTAATTACATAATTTCAGCCTGCCCCGGTATGCTCGTTGGCAGGCTGTTTGATCTTCTTCTCTATTTCACAGCCTTTTTATCTGCCTATCCTGTGAAAAGTCTTTTTTATTCGTTTGCTGCTGCGTATTCTTCAGCCCATCCATCAACAAATGCTGTCTGTACACTATCCCATGCGCCTGTACCCTGTGCATAGTTCAGAAGAGCTCCACCAAGATTGTTTTTCCAGTTCTCAGATGGCATTGTTGTAAAGTTCCAGCTTACTGGTGTCTTTCCTGCCTCTGTATACTCAGCATTTGCTTTTACAAGCGGGTTGTCCGGAAGGTAGTCTGAGAATGTTTTGAACGGTGTTACAAATCCCATCTCGTTAGCCAGCATGTCACGACCTTCATCGCTCTCAACTACCCATTTCATAAAATCAAGTGTTGCCTGAATGTCTTCTTCTGAAGCGTTCTTATTTACACACCAGTAGTTCTCAGATCCTGTACAAAGTCCCTGATTTTCTTCTCCATCAACTCCGATGTAGATTGGAAGCATTCCCATATCTTCATCTGCTACTTCATTATCTTTGATATCATTGTAAGCCCATGTACCATTCTGATAGAATACTGCTTCGCCAAGTGCAAATTCACTTGCTGCGTCATCTCCTGTCTTAGAAGAAATCATAGATGGCTCACATGTAGAGTTGTTCAGATACAGATCCCAGATCTGTTTGTAGTTGTCAAGGTATGTTCCTTTGATTGCATCTGTGCTGTCAATTCCGTCTGCCTTATACTCATAGTAGATTGGAAGATTTGCAAGGTGTGTCTTGAATCTCCAGTCAGAGGAAGAATCCATTCCTGCTGAAGTAAAAGCTCCTTCTACTCCAAGATCATCTTTGTGTGCCTGAATCTCTTCTGCAACTGTCTTAAGTGCCTGGAAGTTATTCAGATCATCAATTGATTTGATACTTGCATCCGGCAGTTCGAAGTATTTGTTCAGAAGAGCTTTGTTGTAGATCAGACCATAAGTCTCAATAACATAAGCGATTCCGTCTACTGCGTCGCCATCTTTTAATATATAATCGTCAGACTCGACATCTTTATAAACATCGCTGTCTGAAAGGTCATAGCAATAATTTTTCCATGTAGCAAGTCCAACCGGTCCGTTTACCTGGAACAATGTTGGTGCCTCATCTTTTGCCATCTCTGATTTCAACTGTGACTCGTAAGTTCCTGATGCTGCTGTCTGTACATCAACCTGAACACCCGTCTCATCTGTATACTCTTTTGCAAGTTCTACCCACTGGTCAGCCTGCTCTGGTTTAAAGTTCAGATAATAAACTTTTCCGGATGACTTATCTCCTTTCGCTGTTTCATCTCCGCTTGATGTGCTTCCACATCCTGCAAGCATTCCGCCTGCCATTGAAGCTGCAAGTACAAGTGCAAGAATCTTTTTCTTCTTCATAATTGAATCCTCCTTTTATGATTACCTGTCTTTGTTTTTCTTGATGATGTTATTATAAGAAAAAGTTCCAAAATAAGATATAATAAAATTCCAAGAAACATAACACTATTTCAAGATTATTGTAATTTTTGAAGATTTTGTGTATGATACAAGAGTTCGCCAAGAATCAAAAGTGAAAAATAAAGGTAAAATTTACTTGTTATAAATAGGATTTGCAGAAAGGATGTTTGAACTCGTCTAAAAAGTTGAGTGACTCAACTTTTTAGACTGACTATCATTTATGGAGGTATTCACTATGGCAGAACAAACCAGTCTGGTTGCACAGCAGGTCCGCCTTATGCACTGGGCAGAACAGATCAGAGAATGTCAGAATCGTCTGGAAGGTATGGATGTATCGACCTGGTGTGAACAAAATAACATTACAAAAGCCAACTATTATTATCCACTGAAAAGGGTTCGGCAGATGTACCTGGATCAGCTTCCTGAGGCAGAAAAGCCTGCTTTCGTTGAACTTCCGCGTTTAAAAGCGGAAAGAACAGCAACTGTGCCCGAAGTTCCAGTGATGTGTATCAAAAACGGAAATGGACTTTCGGCAGATATATTTTCTTCAGTTGCTCCGTTGTCTGGTAGAGTCATTTAGTCATGTTGAATGATGCCGCTGTTTCACACTTCAAAAAAGTTTATCTGGCCCCCGGTTATACGGATCTCCGCCGGGGGATCGATGGATTGGCTTCTATTGTACGCTTTCAGTTTGAACTTGACTCTTATGATAAAAATACGCTTTTTCTGTTCTGCGGAAGAAAAAAAGCAGCAGGATCAAGGCACCAAATAAATTGTTTAATCCTCTTAATGTCCGTGTATAACAGATTTGTTTGTACAGTTTTTCAAATTTGCTCATTTATAGCTATACATTTAAAAGTTTTGCACTTGTTTTTTATCTCACCAAGAAAATTGTAAGAGGGTCAGACCCCAATGTCTCTCACACGCTTTCTTTTATACTCTGCGGGATGCTTTTAATCCTCGATTGCTGCCTTACGGGCATTGATTGCCTTTATCACATCCATATCAAACTTGGGTTTACGTTCATAGGTATACAGACCGTTTAACTCCTGCTCCACATCATACAACTGGGTATAGCAGAAGGCAAACATATGGGGATTGTCCAAAAGGGCATCGGTCAGTCCCTTATATCGGTTCAGGAATTCCTCCTTGGTAGCAGGACCTGCACCATAGCCCCAGCCATCCTTTTCAACACCTTCCTCGTCCCACTTGATACCGCCATACTCACTGATGAAGGTAGGGATACCCTTTACAGGTGTCTGCCTGTAGCCATGATTATCTTCCAAATCACCTCCCTGTTTAAAGGACTCGTAGGTTGCTGCAAACTTTGCCGGATCCTGCTCATAATTGTGTAAGTCATAGATGTCCGTCACCACATGATAATTTCCGCTGGTATCAATGCAGGGTCTGGTGGTGTCATACAGCTTTGTCATCTTATACACATTGGCCAGTAAGCTGTCATCCTGCCTTCTTCCCTCATAATCCCATGTCTCATTAAACGGACACCAGCCGATGATGGCGGGATGGTTGAAGTCTCTCTCCAAGGCTTCCATCCACTCAGGCAGGAAATATTTTAATGCTGCGGGATTGCTGTAATCCAGTCCCCAACAGCCCTGCTCGCCCCATACCAGATAGCCTGCTTTATCGCAGTGATACAAGAACAGAGGCTCAAATACCTTCTGATGGAGTCTTGCGCCGTTGAAGCCTGCAGCCATGGACAGTTCCACATCCTTGACAAGTGCTTCCTCTGTAGGCGCTGTGTAAATGCCATCCGGATAGAAGCCCTGATCCAGCACCAGTCTTTGGAACACGCTCTTATCGTTGATGAGGAATTTCTCTCCATCCAGTCTTACCTCACGCATACCAAAGTAGCTTTCTACCTTATCTTCTCCATAGGTTAATGTAAGGTCATACAGTCTGCCATGACCCGGCTCCCACTTTTCCAGACGGGACAAAGGAAGTGTCATGGTAACGGTGCCGCCCTCTGACTTTGCGCTTACGCTGCCACAGGGCTCTCCCTCATAAAAGGCCTTTGCTTCCAGTGTGCCCTGCCCCTTTACTACCGCCTTAATTCCCAGAGTTGCCTCTGCCAGGTTTGGATAATATTGCACTTTTTCAATGTAGCTTTCCGGTACCCACTCAAGCCATACCGTCTGCCAGATACCTGTCGTTCTGGTATAATCACAGCCTCTGGAGTAGAAGAAATGACTCTGCTTTCCCTTGGGCTGCTTTCCGCCTCTCACATCATCTGCTGCAAAAAGCGTAATGTCATTTTCTCCTTCCTTTACAAGCTTTGTAATATTAAACGTAAAGGAAACATAACCGCCCTGGTGTCTGCCTGCCTCTACTCCATTGATCCATACTCTTGCATCATAGTCCACTGCGCCGAAGTGTAAGAGAAGATCTCCCTTCAGCTCCTCCCCTGTCAATGTGATGGTGCGGTGATACCATACGCCGGGGATAAAGTCCTTATAGCCGATTCCGCTCAGATCACTTTCCGGGCAGAAGGGCACCAGGATCTTCTTCTCCCAATCTGTCTTTCCTTCCTGCCATTTCTGATCTATGCCGCTGCATCCAAAGTCAAAGGAAAAATCCCATTCTCCATTCAGGTTTTTCCAATGCTCCCTCTTCATCTGGGGCTGGGGATGCTCCGGTCTGGGTATTTGTGTCATAATTTTGTCCTCCTGTGATCATTTATTTGGGTTGATTTCATTTTTATTTTATATAGTGAAAGCCATAGTTGACAGGCTTGCTCTGTCCTTGGATCATCTGGCAGATACCGTTTCCCTATCCCGCTCCAGGCTCATCCACCTGTTCCGGGAGGTATATCATGTTGCTCCCTACCAGTATTACCTGTCCCAGAAGTGCAAGCTGGCCCAGTCCATGCTAAGCCGCACCACTCTTCCTGTTTCTGCCATCTCCACACAGCTTGGGTTCTTAGACCCTCACCACTTTTCTTACTTTTTCAAGAAACAGTGCGGTCTGTCCCCGGCTTCTTACAGAAAACTCCACACAGCGCCTGGGAATTTTCCCACCTAAGTATTATTCTTTCTAAAAATGGAACCAAGGCAACGAAACTACTTTTTTAAGTACTTTCATTGCCTTGGATTATAGTGCATTTTCTTTCTGTTTACGATACAAAATACAGCTAAAAAGGTATGAATTATTGCTACTACATATTCGGTTTACGTTTACCATTTGGGCTTCGATTTGATTTGCAATCTCACCCACCTAATCGCCTGATCAAGTTTCTGTTCGTAGGCTCAAGAACTTTGCTACACCACTTCCTCCATCCATACCGTTACTGATACTGACTTGTGATTCGCTACACTTGACGGTAAATACCCGTGACTGGACTTGCACCAGCAAGATTAGTGCCATGCTCGGCACACAAAATGACTGCCCCGCCTGCTCAAATGCAGGCAGAACAGTCATCTGATTTTTTTATTCACTTTTTATGAAACAAATTTTCCAACGATCAGGCAGATTACAATCGTAATCACCATATCCGGCAGAGTGTTTCCCAGCGGCATGTCGATGTTCATCAGATTTCGGTATACCACAAATCCAATCACCCAGATGATCAGATTCGGAATATGTACGGCCAGGCTGCTCTTGTCCCGTTTCAGCAGGAAAAAGTCGGCAATCTGGATTGCGATCATCGGTGCAAAGACCGAGCCGATCAGATAGAGGAAATCTGTGATGTTGTCCATCGGATATACAATCGCTGCGATGGTTCCAATGACGGTGACAACGATGGCCACATGCTTTCCATTCCATTTGCTTACGACGGTCTCGCTGGAAATTCCTGCGGAGTAGGCATCCAGAAATGTCGTTGTTACTGTTGAAAATACAATAATCAGAAGGCCCGCAATACCAAGGCCTGCCTTCAGCATGATCTGCGCGATGTCATATTCTCCGGTGATGATCGCTGCTCCCATTCCAATCACATACATCCAGCAGCTGACGATTCCATAGACAACCGCGCTGATGGCCGTTGCTTTGACCGGTTCTTTTGCTTCTCTTGTGTAATCGCTGATCAGCGGCAGCCAGGATAACGGCATCGCAACCGCAAGTTCTACTGCTGCACCGAATGTCATACTGTCATCCGATGGTGCTCCTGCTCCGCCTCCGGCAAAGATGACCTTGCTCAGGATCAGGCTAAGCAGAAATAATGCTGCCATGGCAACCGTGTTGATTTTACCAAGATTCGTGATTCCGATCACAATCCAGAGAATAATCAGGACTCCGATCACAAGGCACCAGATCCATCTGCCCGTATGCATTACGCCATCTGCGGCGAGCGCTCCGTCATAGATCATGATGGCGGTCCAGCCAACGAGCTGCAATACATTCAGGACAGCAAAAAGGATGCTTCCCTTCTGTCCAAAACTCATTTTTACGGTTTCCATGGCACTTTTTCTGACCCTGCCGCCGATCACGCCCGCCAGAAACAGCATCAGGCATCCGATGATATGGCCGATAAGAATCGCTGCCAGACCTTTTCCCATGCCGAGCGGTGCAAGGTAGGTTCCGGTCAGGATTTCGGCAATCGAGACACCTGCCCCAAACCAGATCAGGCCATTCTCGAACAGGCCGGTACGTTTTTCGTTCATTTTCATGTTCCTCTCTTTGCTTAAATTTTCATACCGGAAACCATTTTAGCACAGAAAGGAAAATGCGGCAATGAATTTACTCTATCCGTTCATCTGACTCCCAATCTTTCTCTAATCATCCCAGCTTTTCAGACCATTCTGCTTCCTTAAAGCCGATCAGCACGGTATCACCATCGATCAGCAGCGGGCGTTTCACCAGCATACCATTCGTGGCAAGAAGCTGCAGCTGTTCCTCTTCGCTCATGGCAGGAAGTTTGTCCTTCAGTTTCATTTCTTTATAAAGAAGGCCGCTGGTATTAAAGAACTTTTTAAGTGGAAAGCCGCTCTTAGAATACCATTCCTTTAACTCACCGCAGGTTGGATTCACATCCACGATGTTGCGCTCGGTATATTCTATTTTCTGTGCATCTAACCATTTTTTCGCTTTCTGGCAGGTTGAGCATTTTGGGTAACATATAAATAACATTTCTCCATCTCCAATCAAATATAATTTATCCATAATCCTGTATCTTTTGCCGGAATCATTTCAGCACACGAACGGAGGATCGGCAATTATTTTCCTTCTTCCAAGATCAATTCCAGCACCTTCATCAGCTTCGGAATCCAGCCCATCTATCTTATATAGACGAGCTGTTTGAGCTCTTTTGGTCTTTCCTTTTTCACAATTATGCAATAATAATCTATAACTTTGCACATACCAAATCATACAAAGCACTCATAAGTTCTTCCCCGTTCCGGCATTCTGCGACCATCGAAATAACCGCATTCTTGTCCGGAAGGATCATGGAAATCTGAGAATATTTTCCATCCGCCCGGTAGGAATTGTATTCTCCTCTCCAGAAAAGATAACCATAATTGTCTGTATCGGATGCTGCTGTACTTTCTTCTATCCATTTTTCGGATAAAATCTGTTTTCCATTCCATTTTCCCTTATTCAGGTAAAACAATCCGAATTTATGAAGTTCAGAAAGTGTAAGGAACAATCCACCTGCGCCAAAACTGTTTCCAAGAGGATCCGTCTCCCATGTCGGCCGCTTGATTCCAAGATGTTTAAAAAGCCTTGGTGTAAGATAAGAGACCAGATCGCATCCGGAACGTCTCTGTACAAGAATGCCTGCCAGGTAGGGACCAACATTATTATATACAAAATGTGTACCTGGCTTATATTGAAACGGAATCGCCAAAGACATTTTTACCCAGTCATCCTCCTGGTATAATGGCCGCTGTTCTCCCATAAGGCTGCCCTGTTCCTGTCCTAAACACATCGTAAGCAGGTCTCGAACCGTTGCCATTTTCAGATTATCATCGATCACATCGGGTAAATCTTCGGGAAAGGCATCCGTCAGTTTTTCATCTAAAGACAGTAATCCTTCCTGGACAGCAAAACCAACTGCACAGGATGTGAAGCTCTTCGTTGCAGAATAGATATTTCTACGGCATTCGGGTTCGCTGTACCATTCATTTATGAGGTCGCCATCTTTTGTGACCTTTATTCCAAGGACGTGAAAGGTTTTTGCAGCTCCTATAAAATCAGATATGTCCATAGCTAGGTTCCTCCTTTATTTTTACTATAATAATTTGTAGTATCTTTGCCATGTTGTCTTTCTGAAATTTTTATAAACCTATGTATATTTCCTCCTCATCAACCACTTCTGATCAATGCATTTCACCTCACCATCAAACCGAATATGAAGATGAACTCCGCCAGATCTCAGATTAATCTTTTCTACGATTCCATCTCCGAATTTCGGATGTGTGACATTGTCTCCAATTTTATATTGAACAACTTCATCCTTCTGCTTCTGTGCTTTCTGCTGGCGCTGATACGTATCTCGAATCGGCACTGTCTTATCATGAATCCGGCTTTTTAATACTTTATCATAGTTATGATCCAACAGCGCCTCTCCTGCCTTATAATAAGGTGTCGGTGCTGCACCTATAAGAGAACAACAATATTTCCACGCACTTCCATGTGTTCCAGCCTGCCATTTATACTTCTCAGGTATCCGCATATTGTACTGCATGTAATGCGCATATTCATGCTTGAATAAATCGATACGGTCCTCTTTTGACAACGGATTGTTGACTCCATACGCAACAAAGAGCAGGGAAAAATGAAAATGTTCCTTTTCATGAGCACTCTGCCTTGTATAGGATCCCAGAGAATCGGTCTCAAATCCAAATGTTACCGGTATTTTTGCTCCATTCAAATGAAATTTCCGGTCCAGTTCCTGATATAAATTCTGAATTAATGCTGTCAAAATTGGGATTTCTTTCTGCAGCCGCTGGCGTAAAAACTGGTTTTCTTGATCATAATAAGTCATTCTTTCATGTTTCCTCCCAGCTTTTCTATTGCCACTTCTTCCATATCTCCGGCTGATAACCGAGCGTAGAAAGTTTTCCATTTCTGACCACTGGTGTCTTAATTACAGATGGATTTTCCATCACTTTCTGAAGCTTATCCTCATCAGCAATGTATTTAATCAAAGCTAATAAATCCTTGTCTTTGCCATCCCAATTAATCATATTTTCCAGTCCGCCATTTGCCTGAGCTACAGAATTAAATTCTCCTTTGCTCATGCCTTTTTCCTTCATATCTACAAACTGATACTTGATGCCGCGCTCTTTGAAAAAACGCTCGGCTTTCTTTGTGTCGTTGCATTTCTTAGTTCCGAATATTTGTATGTTCATTGTAATGTTCCCTTCTAGCTTCAAAATTATATTTAATTCTTCGGATTATCCCTTTCGCAATAAAGCACTATAACAACTGTGTCATTAATCCTCAATAACCAGTACCTTCTCACCCTATCACATTTCCGAGATAATCACACCTTCACTTAAGGCGACTTGATTCCATACTTTACAGATCAGTTCATACTTATTTCAACTCACGTCTTTATGGAATACGACTGTAAGAAGATCCAACTTTACAAATTTCTTTTTTTCTATTTTCTAGATTTTTTCTTCAATATATCCCGTTTTCTGTAGTAACCGACTCTTCCATCGTATCTGATATTTCCTATACGCACTGGAATGTATTTCCTGTGTTTTACATTTATTCGCAACAATTCGGTATTGCAATTGATATTCCACTAGCTGAGACCGCAAAGCATTTTCCGTTGCCTCTAGTTGACTGGCAGCCTTCACAAGATCCGATCCTTTTAATTCAATCAAATATGCTGTCTTGGAGGTTTCGTTCATAAGAAGATAATCACATCTGTCACCTGTCTTAATTACTTTTCCGTCTATCTGATAATGTGTTACTTCCGAATTTGAAACATTATTTGCTTTATGATATTGTGGATTCCCTTTATCTCGAGAAACAATCTGCTTCGCATTTTTGCTACATAAAGACGTAAATCCGTTCAACGGCATTAGAGCACCACACTTTCTTCATTGGTAGTCTGCAGTTCCAGCAATCGTTCAAAATCTTCATTAATCACTTTGGAGATTTCGTCAATTTTTTCATTTTGAATCATATGAATATCTGCATCCATACAATTTTCAATTGTTCCATTTTTTACAAACCAAGAATCAAATGCATTATAATCGTGGCTTTCATTGATTTCCCTAGCAAAATGACAAAGCAGATGTTAAAGGGCATGAAATTATTTTACCAAGTTGCTGAGGAAATACAACAACCTTTTAATCAGGTTCTCTGGAAATAA
>OOAH01001364.1_pt1 | contig 22281 bp, 36 predicted proteins | sample 1671801 | NCBI WGS metagenome assembly OOAH01 (sample SAMN06348194, study PRJEB24527) | human gut metagenome | biome: human gut; feature: ankylosing spondylitis patient; material: feces | host: Homo sapiens | place: China | collected 2015-10 | reverse complement strand
TAAAATAATATATAGAAAATATAGATAGTAAGATTGGAGAACATATGAAAAAACTAAAGAATAAAAATGGAGTTACACTAATTGCGTTAGCAGTAACAATAATAATAATGTTAATATTAGCAGGAGTAACAATATCAATGCTCACAGGGAATAGTGGAATAACAACAAATGCTTCTAAAGCAAAAACTAAATCATATTTAGCAGATATAAAAGAAGAATATGAATTATATCTAAGCGAAAAAAGAATGGATGATGAATATGATTTAGATACATTATATGCAAATGACAAGACAATTAGATATGAAGGAAATGAAGTTGGAACTGGAATAGCAGAAATATGCAGTTCAATAAAAAAAGGTGATGAAAAAAAGTTTGAAATAATAAAGGGTAAAATTTATTATGTTAGTCAAGATAAAAATGTAATACCAATTGCAGTAGAGCTAGGATTTTCAATTAACCCATATGAAATTACAGATAGTGGGGTGTTAAAATCTTCATCAATGAATCTTTATTTAGTTGACAATGATGGACATCTAGATTTAAGTGAATATGAAGGGAAAATTAAAACAATAGAAGCTGGAGCTTTTTCAAAAGTTGAGATTGAAAGTGGCATAAATCCTTTGCAATCAATAGTTTTACCAAAAGGAATTACAACAATAGGAGATGACGCATTTTCATATAATACAAGCCTTACAAGTATAAAAATTCCTAATACAGTAACAAGTATAGGAAAAAGAGCCTTTCAAGGATGTACTAATTTAACAAGTATAGAAATACCAGATACAGTAACTTATATAGGTGATTATTGTTTTAGTGGTTGTAATAGATTGCAAAAGATAAAATTATCTAAAAAAATTCAAACAATAAACCAAAGATTATTACAAGGATGTAGTTCTTTAACTGAAATAGAAATACCAGAAGGAGTAAAATCTATTGGCTATGCAGCATTTAGTTCTTGTAGTAAATTAACAACAATTACATTACCTGCAAGTTTAACATCTTTTAATGGAACTGCGCTAGCTGGATTAAGTAGATTAACAGAAGTAAAAGTTGCAGATGGAAATAATAGTTTTAAATTTGAAAATGGAATGTTATTCTCAAAAGATGGAAAGACAATGTATATGGCATTATTAACTTTAACAGAGATAAATGTTCCAAATGGTGTTGTAAGCATAGTTGGAGATACGTTATCAGGTTCTAGTGCAACAAAAATTATATTACCAGATACAGTTAGCTCAAATTTAAGTGGAACAGTTTTTAATGGAATGAATAAATTGTCAACAATAGAATTGAGCAGTACTAGTAAAAATTTAAAATTAGTAGATGGAAACTTATATTCATATGATGGAAAAAGATTTATAAAATATATGGGAACTTCTAAAATTTTTACAGTACCAGAGGGAGTTGAAACATTGGTTTGTAGATGTATAACAAAATCAATGACAACACTTAATTTACCATCAACACTTAAAGTTATAGAAGGATGGTCACTTGCAAGTATGTCCGGAGTAAACTTATTAAATATTCCAGCAAGTGTAACAACAATGTATACATATTCATTTCATGCTAATACAAAGCTTAGAGTTGCAGAAGGGAATTCAACATATAAAAGTATAGATGATGTATTAATATTAAATAAAGCAGGAACAAAAGTAATAATGGCTAATAAAAATGCAACAACATATAATATTCCAAATACTGTTACTGAAATCGGGAAAAATGCATTTTATGGTTGTAGTAAAATAACATCAATAACTATCCCAGATAGTGTAACAACAATTGGCGCAGGAGCATTTGAGAGTTGTAGTTCTTTAACAGAAATTACAATTCCTCAAAGTGTAACTTCAATAGGTTCTGATGCATTTGTATATTGTGGAAAATTAATGGCTATTAATATAAAAGGAGAAGAAGGTAGAATTTCTGGTGGACCTTGGGGTGCACAATATGGAAACAGAGTAATAAATTGGAACGTATAATATTTTAAATTTTAGAAAGGGAAAGAATGTTTAACATAGAAGAACAACTAAAAATGCTACCAGATAAACCTGGAGTATATATAATGCATGATGTAGATGACAAAATAATATATGTAGGAAAAGCAGTTAATCTTAAAAGAAGAGTGAAATCTTATTTTAGAAAAACAGACAAGACTGAAAGAATAAAAAGAATGGTATCATTAATAGACCATTTTGAATATATAGTTGTTGATAATGAAGCAGAAGCATTAATATTAGAATGTAATCTAATAAAGAAAAATAGACCTAAATTTAATGTATTATTAAAAGATGATAAAACATATCCATATATAAAGATAGATATAAAATCAGATTATCCAAATGTAACAATAACAAGAAAAATAATAAATGATGGTTCAAAATATTTTGGACCATATGCAAATCCTGGAGCTGCAAAAGAAATGCTTGATTTTATAAAACAGAAATATAAAATTAGACAATGTAAAAACTTTAGATCTGAAACAAGAGCTTGTTTAAATTATCATATAAATAGATGTTTAGGCCCATGTATGGGATATGTTTCAAAAGAAGATTACAGAAAACAAATTGATGAAATAATAGACATTCTTGATGGAAAAGTTGATAAAGTATTAAAAGAACTTGAAAAACAAATGATTGAAGAGTCAAGTAAAATGAACTTTGAACAAGCAGCATATATAAGAGACAGAATGCTTGCAATTCAAAGGGTTAATGAAAAACAAAAAGTATCAAATATAACAGAAAATAATATAGATGTAATAGGAATTGCAAAATCTGAAATTGAGGTATGTGTTGAAATATTTTTTGTTAGAGGAAGCAAAATGGTAGGAAGAGAACATTATTTTTTCCAAGACATAAGAGAAATGGAAGACAAAGAAATAATTTCAGGTTTTATAAAACAATATTATATAGATAGTCAAAATTTACCTAATAAAATAATGATAAGAGAAGAATTAGAGGATCAACAAGCAATAGAACAATGGTTAAGCAAAGAAGCTGGAAGAAAAGTAGAAATAAAATCACCCAAAAAAGGTGAAAAATTAAGATTTGTGGAAATGGCTGATAATAATGCCCAAATTACTCTTGAAAATAAAGAAAGAGATAGAAGCGAAATTTTAGTTGAATTAAAAGAAGTATTGGGATTAGACAAATTACCAAGAAAAATTGAAACATTTGATATATCAAACATTTCAGGAGAATATATGGTAGCTGGAATGTGTGTAATGGTTGATGGAACAATAAAAAGAAACATGTCAAGAAGATTTAAAATAAAAACAGTTTTAACACAAGATGATCCAAAATGTATGCAAGAAGTAGTAACACGTAGGTTGAAACACTCAATTGACAATAGTAATTCATCAGGTTTTGGTAAGCTACCAGATGCGATATTTGCAGATGGAGGAATTACACAAATAAGAGCAATAAAACAAGCAGTAAAATCATTAGAATTAGATATTCCTATATTTGGTATGGTTAAAAATGATAAACACCAAACAAGAGCATTAATAAATGAGCAAAGACAAGAATTTGAAATATCAGAAAATTTAATGAACTTAATTACAAAATTTCAAGATGAAGTACATGATACAGCAATTTCTTATCATAGAAAATTAAGAGATGAATCGATAACAAAATCAGAATTAGATGATATAAAAGGAATTGGGGAAACAAAGAAAAAAGCATTATTAAAATATTTTGGCAGTGTTGAAAAAATTAGAAATTCTTCAATAGAAGAAATTGTAAAAGTAAATGGAATTAATGAAGAATTAGCTCAAAATATATTACAACAATTAAATTAAAATTTTGTAACATATTGCGATGAAAACAGAAAGCAAATTATGAATATTTTTAAAAATTTTACATATACATATTAAGGACAAGTATTTTGGGAGGTTTGTATATGAAATTTTTTAAAAAACATAAGATGCTTTCTTTTTTTATGGCTACATTTATTGCACTATCAATTGCTAATTTTGTTATGATTTATGAATTGGTAAAAGTTGGAGTAAAATTAGCAACAATATAAAAATTTGATTGACATCAAAATAGAAAAGTGATAAATTAAATACGTAAGTTGGAAGTTCCACAAAGTCTTTGAAGGGGGTAACTTATATGACTTTACAAGAACTGCAAAAAAAGGTTTTCGAAACAAAGAAACGGTGTGGTTTTAATACCACAGACATGAATGAAGAATTTTGTCATCTTATTGCAGAAGTTGGAGAAGCATATGATGCTTGGTTCAGAGGAAAAGACACATTTGCAGAAGAACTTGCAGATGTAGCAATTTTCCTGTTGGGAATTGCTGAGATGAAAGGTATTGATCTTCAAAAAGAAATTGAGAAAAAAGAAAAAATCAATGAAAGCAGAGAATGTGTTACCAATGAATTAGGCCACCGTGTACACAAAACATAAATATAAGAGCATTATTTTTTGATAATAATTTATCGAAAAATAGTGCTCACTTTATTTTTATTAAGACATAAAATATTTTAGGAGGATAAAATTGAAAATGAGAGGGTTATGTTTTTGTGGAGGAGGAATAAAAGCTGCATCACACATAGGTGCACTTAAAGCATTGGAAGAAAAAAATATAAAATTTGATTGTGTATCTGGTGCATCATCTGGAAGTATTATAGCAACATTATATGCACTTGGATATAATAGTGATGAAATGTGGAAAATGTTTCAAAAATATTATAAAAAAATAAAATATGCAGAATGGAAGCAAATATTCAAATTAATTTTGGGATTATTATTTAAAGGTGAATTAGTAATTGATGGTTTAAATAGTGGAAAAAGTATTGAAAAAATAATGAGCGAAATATGTAGAAAAAGTCATGTAGAAAATATAAATCAAATAAAAATGCCATTATTTATTTCTATGGTAGATTTACAAACAGGAACTGTATATATTGCATCATCTAATGAAAATAGAACACAATTATTAGATGATACTCAATATATAACAGATATCCCTATAAGTACAGCTGTAAGAGGAAGTTGTAGTTTTCCAGTAGTATTTTCACCTTGTAAGTTTGAAAACATACAATTAATAGATGGAGGAACACGTGAAAATTTGCCTTGGAAGTGTTTGAAAGATATTGGAGCAAATGAAGTTATAGGAATATGTTTTGAAACAATTCATAAAAAAGAATGTTGTAAAAATATTATAGAAGTTGCAACTAGAGCAATGGAATTACAAGGAAGAGAATTATCGTCATATGAAAAAGATGGAATTGATAAATTGATAACAATTAATTTAGAAAAAACATCTTTGTTAGATTCTGAGAACATTTATGAATTGTATAAACAAGGATATATTCAAGCTAAAAAATACCTTGAAAAATAAGGAAAAATATAGTATAATTGCAAAAGAAAAAAATAGAAAGAGAAGGTAATATATGAATATAGCAAATAATTGGAATGATTATAAAATATTAGACATGGCAGATGGACAAAAATTAGAAAAATGGGGAGATGTAATATTATCAAGACCAGACCCACAAATAATATGGAAAGATAAATCATACCCAGAAAAATGGAAAAATATAAATGCAACATATCATAGAAGTAAAACAGGTGGAGGAACTTGGGAATACAATAAAAAAATGCCACAACAATGGCAAATAAAATATAAAGATTTAACATTTAATATAAAACCAATGGGATTTAAGCACACAGGATTATTTCCAGAGCAAGCAGTCAATTGGGATTGGATGATGGATAAAATAAAAAATGCCAAAAGAGAAATAAAAGTGTTAAATTTATTTGCATATACAGGAGGAGCGACAGTAGCTTGTAGCGCAGCTGGTGCATCAGTTTGTCATGTTGATAGTTCAAAAGGAATGGTGACATGGGCAAAAGAAAATATAGCATCATCAGGTTTAGCAGAAAGACCAGTAAGATATATAATAGATGATGTTGTAAAATTTGTTAATCGTGAAATACGTAGAGGCAATAAATATGATGCAATAATAATGGATCCACCATCATATGGAAGAGGGGCAAATGGAGAAGTTTGGCAATTTGAAAATAATATTTATGATTTAGTAGAATTATGTACAAATGTATTATCAGATAATCCATTATTTTTCTTGATAAATTCATATACTACGGGAATTTCAAGTAAAGTTCTAGAAAATATATTAAATTTAACTGTTAATAAAGAACATAATGGAAAAGTTTCTTCAGGAGAAATTGGATTGCCAATGGAAAATTCAAAATTGGTGTTACCTTGTGGAATATATGGTCGTTGGGAGAAGATTGAAAAATAATTACAATTTTGACTGTGTTAAATTTCATTTAAAACGCGGTTACATACACTATGTATGCGCCCTTGCCTTTTAAATAAAATTTGCCTTGTCAAAATTTAATTCTTTTTCAATCAGAAAATAGCTTTAGGAAAGAGATGAAAATGAATATGAATAAATTAAATGTAATATATGAAGATAATCACATAATAGTTGTAGAAAAACAACCAAATATTCCATCACAAGCAGACAAAACTGAAGATATAGATATGCTTACAATTATAAAAGAATATATAAAAGAAAAATATAATAAACCAGGAAATGTTTACTTAGGATTAGTTCATAGATTAGATAGACCTGTTGGAGGAGTCATGGTATTTGCGAAAACATCAAAAGCAGCATCAAGATTAAGTGATCAAGTAAGAGAAAAAATATTTAAAAAGAAATATTTAGCTGTTGTAGATGGAAGATTTGAACAAATCAAAGGTATTTTAGAAGATTATTTATATAAAGATGAAAGAAATAATATAAGTAAAGTTGTAAATAAAGATAAGAAAAATGCTAAATTAGCAAAACTAGACTATGAAGTTTTAGCATATAATGAAGTGAAAAATTTATCATTAGTAAGAGTAAATTTGCATACAGGCAGACATCACCAAATAAGAGTACAATTATCACATGCAGGACATAGCATATTTGGAGATCAAAAATATGGAACAAGAGGACAAGGAAAACAAATAGCATTATGGGCTTATGAACTTACAATAGAACATCCAATAACAAAAGAAGAAATGACATTTAAATGTTTACCAGAAAGTAATGGAACTTGGTGTATTTTAAGAGATGTTAGTATATAAGAGATAGAATGATAAAATAGAATCAAAGTATTGATTTTTCACACTTTTTAGAGTATAATAAAATCCGTAAAAAGTGGAATTAGATAGGAGAAAAATAAAATGAAAGCAATAGAAATAAGAAATAAATATTTAAATTTTTTTAAAAATCATGGACATGTTGTAATACCATCAGCACCAGTAATACCAGAAAATGATCCATCAGTATTATTTACAACAGCTGGAATGCAACCATTAGTACCATATTTATTAGGAGAACCACATCCAGCAGGAACAAGACTTACAGATTATCAAAAATGTGTAAGAACAAATGATATTGATGAAGTTGGAGATAATAGACATTTAACATATTTTGAAATGCTAGGAAATTGGTCATTAGGAGATTATTTTAAAGAAGAATCAATCCAAATGAGTTATGATTTCTTAACAAAAGAATTAGGAATACCAGTTGAAAAATTATCAGTAACATGTTTTGCTGGAGATGAAGATTGTGCAAGAGATGAAGTAACAGCATCATGTTGGAAAAAAGCAGGAATTCCAGAAGAAAGAATATATTATTTTGGAAAAGATGATAACTGGTGGATAGCAGGTGAAACAGGACCATGTGGACCAGATACAGAAATGTTTTATGATACAGGAAAGCCAAAATGTTCACCAGAATGTAATCCATCATGTGGCTGTGGAAAATATGTTGAAATTTGGAACAATGTATTTATGGAATTCTATAAAGATGAAAATGGTAAATATTCAAAACTAAAACAACACAATGTTGATACTGGTTTAGGACTAGAAAGAATGACAATGTTATTAGAAGGAAAAGAAACACCATTTGAAACAGAATTATTTGCACCAATTATGGACAAACTAGTAGAGTTACAAAAAGTAGATAATATAGCAAGCAGAAGAATTGTAGCAGAACATTTACGTTCAAGTATGATGATAATATGTGATGGTGGAAGACCAAGCAATGTTGACAGAGGATATATATTAAGAAGATTAATTCGTAGAATGGTAAGACATATGAATAAACTTCAAATATCATTAGATGAATTATCAACACTAATAGATATAAATGTTGAAAACTTAAAAGAAATGTATCCAGCACTTGAAGCAAATAAAGAAACAATAAAAAATGTAATCTTAGAAGAAAAAGACAAATTTGTAAAAACACTTGAAAAAGGTGAAAAAGAATTTGCAAAAGAAGTTGGACAAGTTAAAGAACAAGGTGAAAACACAGTACCAGGTAAAGTTGTATTTAGATTATATGATACTTATGGATTCCCACCAGAAGTTACAGAAGAACTAGCTACAGAAAATGGAATGAAAATAGATAAAGAAGGATTTGATAAACTATTTAAAGAACACCAAGAAAAATCAAGAGCTGGTTCAGAACAAAAATTCAAAGGTGGATTAGCATCAACAGGAGAAATGGAAACAAAATATCATACTGCAACACATTTATTAAATGCAGCATTAAAACAAGTATTAGGCTCACATGTACATCAAAGAGGAAGTAATATAACAGCTGAAAGAATGAGATTTGACTTTTCACATCCAGCAAAAATGACAGATGAAGAAAAACAAAAAACAGAAGACTTAGTAAATGAATGGATAACAGAAGCAATTCCAGTAGAACATTTAGAAATGAAAAAAGATGATGCAATAAAAATGGGAGCAGAAGCAATGTTTATTGAGAAATATGGTGATATAGTTTCTGTTTATAAAATTGGTGATGTTTCAATTGAATTATGTGGAGGACCTCATGTTTCTAATACATCTGAATTAGGACACTTCAAAATAAAGAAAGAAGAATCAAGTTCTTCAGGAATTAGAAGAATTAAGGCTATATTAGATTAAATAAATATATTTTGAAAATATAACTATTTCATAGCAAAAACATAGCTAGGGTCATACCTACAGGTCTTTGCTTTATTCAATAGTTATATTTTTCAAAATAATAAAATTTAATTAGAAGGAGATTAAATATGGAAGAAAATTGTTTATTTTGCAGAATTATAAAAGGAGAAATACCATCAAGTAAAGTATATGAAGATGAAGAGGTATTAGCATTTAAAGACATAAATCCAGCAGCACCAATACATGCATTAGTAATTCCAAAAAAACATATAACATCACTTGCAACAATGGAAGATGGAGATGAAAAAATAATTTCAAAAATATACAAAGTTATCAATGAAATTGCCGAAAAGCAAGGCTTCAAAGAAAAAGGATATAGAGTAATTGTAAATTGTGGTGAAGATGGAGGTCAAGAAGTAGGACACTTACACTTTCACCTATTAGCTGGTAAAAAACTTGGAGAAAAAATAGTATAAATTTACAAAAATAGCTATCTTTTTTTTAGAAAATATGATATAATTAAAGTATAGGTTTTTAAAGAGAAAACATATAATAAAAAATATTATTGAAAGGGATGATAATTATGAATAGTAAATATAGTGCTTTTTTAACAGTATTATTAGTAATAATTATAATTGCAATAGTAGGAATAATAGGATTTTTAGGATATAAATTTATAGCAAGTGAAAATAGCAAGAAAGAAGCAGAAGATTTTGCAGATTCTTGGAGTGAAAACATAAGTCAAAATACTAAAAAAGAAGAAACAACAGATACAAAAATTGATGATAATCCAATAACAGATCCAATTGAAACACCAACAACAGACTCAACATCAAATGGAACAAATACAAGTTCTGGAGAAGGAATGAAATATAATGGATTTTTAACAGCAGGAAAAATCGAAATACCAACAACAGGTTTAAAAAGTCCAATAATATCATACTCAGAATATTCTAAATCATCATTAGAAACAGCAGTATGTGTTGTATATTCAACAACAGGAGAACAAAATACTCAAGGAAGTGGATTAAATAAACCAGGAAATACAGTAATTGCTGGACATAATTATAGAAATAGTAGATTTTTCTCAAATAATAAAAAATTAAATATTGGAGATAAAATTTATGTTACAGATTTAGATGGAAAGAGAATGACATATACAATTTATGATAAATTTGAAACAGATGATACAGATACAGAATATATGACAAGAGATACACAAGGAGCTGTAGAAATATCATTAACAACATGTACAGATGACAGTAAAGCACGTTTAATTATTTTAGCAAAAGCAGATGCATAAATAATAAAAAAAGTAAGATAGAAAAAATTCTATCTTATTTTTTTGCACTAATATAGAATTTTTTCATTAACAATGATATAATCAAAATGAAAATTTTACATTAGGAGGAAAATTGAAGACATGGATAAAAAACAAGCAAAAGAAAGAATAGAAGAACTAAGAAAAAAAACAGAATATTATGCCCAAAAATATTATGATGATGATAATCCAGAAATAACTGATTTTGAATATGATATGATGATGTTAGAATTAAGAACATTAGAAAGTCAAAATCCAGAATTTATAACCAAAGATTCATTAACACAAAAAGTAGGAGGACATGTAAAAGAAGGATTTACTAAGGTAGAACATGAAGTACCACTTCAAAGTTTACAAGATGTATTTAATTTTGAAGAAATTGAAGCATTTGATGAAAGAGTAAAAAAAGTAGCAAGTGAAAATGGAATAGATGAAGTAAAATATGTTGTTGAAACAAAAATAGATGGTTTATCATCAGCATTAGAATATAAAGATGGAAAACTTGTAAGAGGAGCAACTAGAGGAAATGGACTAGTTGGAGAAGATGTAACTGAAAACTTGAAAACTATAAAAACAATACCTCAAGAATTACCAGAAAAAATAAATATAACAGTTAGAGGAGAAGTATTTATATCTAAAAAAGAATTTGAAAAAATGAATCAAGAAAGAGAAGAAAATGAAGAAGAATTATTTGCAAATGCAAGAAATGCAGCAGCTGGTTCATTAAGACAATTAGATAGTAATATAACAAAGAAAAGACCATTAGATATTTATATATTTAATGTTCAAAAAATAGAAGGAAAAGAATTTAATTCACATTTTGAAGAATTAGAATATTTAGAAAAATTAGGATTTAATGTAAATCCTGTTCGTATACCATGTTCAAATGTTGAAGAAGTAAAGAAAGCAATAAATAAAATCGGAGAAGATAGAGAACAATTAACTTTTGGAATAGATGGAGCAGTTGTTAAAGTAGACAATTTAAAATTAAGAACAATTTTAGGAACAACATCTAAAGTTCCCAAATGGGCAATTGCATATAAATATCCACCAGAACAAAAAGAAACAATTTTAAAAGATATAGAATTTCAAGTAGGAAGAACAGGAGTAATAACACCACTTGCAATACTAGAACCAGTAAGAGTTGCTGGATCACTTATATCTAAAACAACATTACACAATGAAGATTTTGTTAAAGAAAAAGGATTAAAAATAGGTGATAGAGTTATAATACAAAAAGCAGGTGATGTAATACCAGAAATAGTACGAGCAGTTGTAGAAAGAAGAGATGGAACAGAAAAAGAATTTGTCATGCCAACACATTGCCCAGTATGTGGTGCAGAAACAGTAAGAGAAGAAGGAGAGTCTGCAGTAAGATGTACAGGAATAGAATGTCCAGCAAAATTATATAGAAATTTAGTGCATTTCGTATCAAGAGAAGCAATGAATATAGATGGACTAGGTGAAAATATTATAGGAATATTACTTGAAAAGAAAATGATTTCAAATATTGCAGATATATATGATTTGAAATTTGAAGATATAGCATCATTAAAGAAAAATGGCAAAAAGTTCGCTCAAAATCTAATAGATAGTATAAATATAAGCAAGCAAAATGATTTATATAGATTAATAACAGCATTGGGTATAAGGCATGTAGGAGTAAAAGCTGCTAAAGTATTAGCTAAAACATATGAAAATATGGATAATTTATCAAATGCATCAATTGAAGATTTAAGTCAAGTAGATGAAGTTGGACCAATTGTAGCAAATAGTATAAATGAATTTTTCTCTCAAGAACAAACAAAAGACTTGTTGAAAAGACTAAAAGATGCAGGAGTAAATATGGAAAGACAAAAAGAAGAAAATGAAGATGACAGATTTGCAGGAAAAACTTTTGTATTAACAGGTTCACTTGAAAAATATTCAAGAGAGGAAGCATCAAATATTATAGAAAAATTTGGAGGAAAAACATCAAGTTCTGTATCTAAAAAAACAACCTATTTATTAGCTGGAGAAGATGCAGGAAGTAAACTTACAAAAGCACAAAATTTAGGAGTACAAATTATTAGTGAAAATGAATTTGAAGAAATGTGTAAATAACAAGGAGGAAAATTAGTGGAAAATTATACATTTGAAGATATGTGGTTAGATTTAAAAAATGGATATCAAATTTATTATACGTATGTAAGAAATCGATATGTATTATTTAGAACTGCCAAAAATTGCTATACACAAAAATTGTTGTCAGATGACCCTAAAAATCCACAACCTAAAATGACAATGCTTACATTAAAAAGAGTGAAAGAAATATTTCCACACATGGAAGATATTGAATATAAAATAACAGGAGATTAGAAACAAGCTTGTTTCAACATGAAAGCATAGTGGAAAAAGTGAAAATGTCAACCATTTGTCAACCAAAGTTTTTAATGGTTGACAAGAATAATAAAAAATAAGAGTCATTTTGACTCTTATTTTAATTTACAGCTTGTTCAAATATTTGAACTGAATTATGGCTCATTGTAGGAGTGTGATGTACATAAAGGTTATAAGTTGTATCGATATCTGAATGTCCAAGCCTAACTTGTACATCTTTTATTTCTGCACCATTTTCAATTAAAGTTGTAGCATGAGTATGTCGTAATGAATGATATGAGAAGTTAATTCCTAGTTCATGATTAACAATTTTTGATACATATCTAAATGTACCAGGAGTAATTACACTTCCGTTTTCTCTAACGCATACAAAATCAACTTTTTTGTATATTGTAGATATATTAGAAGGTAAAAAGTATAATCTTCTATATCTTTTATTGTCAATTATTTCTTCATTCTCATATGAATTAGTATAATAAATACCATATTTTAATTTGTTTTCAGATTGTTGCTTTTTACATTTTTTTAAAAGATCTAATAGTGTATCACCGATTTCAATTGTTCTAATGCTAGTTTTTGTTTTAGGAGTTCCCAAATACCATGATTTTGTTTCTTCATTATAATACATTGATTTATTTATTGAGATTGTTTTATTTGAAAAATTAATATCCTCCCAAGTTAATCCAAAAGTTTCTCCTATTCTAAAACCTGTATAATATCCAATCATAAGTGGAAGATAATAACATGACGAAGAGTCAAATCGAGTTATTATTTCTTTAAATTGTTCTTTGGTAATACATTTTGCTTCAATTGAATCTTCTTCTTGTTCATCATATTTAGGAATTGTTACATAATTCATTGGATTCTCTTTAATAAAACCACATGGGTATACTGCATATTTTAGAGCTCCAGACAAGACACCTTTTAATCCTCTTAAAGTTTCTTTTTTTAATCCCTCCTTATAAAATTTTGTAAGAAGATCTTTTAATACAGATGGGGTTAAATAATTTAATTTATATTTCCCTAAATTAGGTTTAATATGATTTTTGATGTGATTATAATAATTTTCTTGAGTATTAATTTTTAGTTCTATTTTGACATAATTTTCATACCAATAGTCAAAATAATCTGATACAGACATATCGCTTGGTTTAAAATATAATCCAGAATTATTGTACTCTGCAAGAGCTTTAATACCTGCCTCTAAAGCTTCTTTCTTTGTGTTAAAACCAGATTTTGTAATTTGTTTTCTTTTTCCTTCAATTTTTGCAGCTTCGAATTGATACTGCCATTTTTGTCCTCTTTTTCTTACATTAATTTCAGACATAAAAATACCTCCATTTTTCAATAAAATCTTTTAATAAACTATTGAAAAGTGAAAGCATTTTCTGTATAATATTAATACATTCACTTTCAATAGTGTTTGGTAGGGAATAAATGTATCGGGTTGTGGTGATTTGATTACATCTATTCCTTTTTTTATATTAAACTAATACGCCGTATTTTTCAACATAAAAGTTAATACATTCAATCATATATTTACAGTCTACATTGAAGTAGTCAGATAATTCATACAAATTAAAACCTTGTATGAGTTTTTCTTTTAATTTTTGAAATGGAACTAAAATAGAATAAGCCCATTTCATAGCTCTATATTCACATTTTTTCTTTTGTATATTGTCAGAATTAAGATAATATAAAGCATTACAATAATAATGCCCGTAATTCTTCTGCTAAAATTTCTTTTTCTTCAATACTATTAGTTATTTGACTATTATCTAAAGCAATATAGTAGTTATTATTAATTTCAAATATTCTAGCTTTAGTATTTGTCCACTTATAATTTAAAACATCTACTTTTTCATTTTCAGCAATTTTATACATATCTAAAGCGTTCATTTTTGTCCTCCGTAAATTTTCATAATAATAATTAAAAGCAAAGCCAGTTATTTTTGCATTTGGATGTTTATAACGATATTCTCTTTCAAAACAACGACAGCATTCTGTATAGTCTTTTAAACTTTTTTTATCAGTTAATTTCCATTTGGAAAATTTAAAATCTTCGGATTGAGGCCAATCTTCATAGCAATCATAATATGTATGATAAATTTTTTTAGTTTCATCATAATTTGATTCAGAAAGTAAAACAAGTTTTTTATTGTCGATATGATTACAATATTGTTTAATTTTATATTTGATATTATCAGGAGTAATTACAATTACTTCTTTATTTATATATGTATCTAATTTGGTTGAAGAATTTTTTTCTAAGTTATTATTAAGATTGCCCTTTTGGTTGAATAAACAATTAATAAAGTTTACGATAATATTTTTCATTTCTATTAAAACCTCTAACACACTTTTATTTTTTTTCATTTTTCTTTTTATTCTTTATAAATTCGACAAATCTATTTATTTCTTCAATATCTGTATCGTCTAATCCATCTGTATTAATTCCATTATTTGAAGCAAAACGAAAATCATCAAATTTAGGTGCTTCATTTTTTAAATTAAATTCTTGATCGTCTTCTAATGAATGTAAGATATCTTCAATAGACATATTCATAGCTTGGGAAACATATTTTATTGTGTCTAAGGTAGGAGCTATAGGTTTTCCAGTTCTACTATCAATATTTTTTTCTAATGCAGCTATATATGTATGACTCAAATTACATAATTTTGCAAAATCCCTTTGAGATAGCTTATTTTGCATTCTATAATTTTTTATTAGGTCCCCTAAAAACATAATAATCCTCCTTTTAGTAAATATTGTACAACATAATAAACAAAAAGTCAAAAAAAAATTCATATTTTTTGTACAACATACTTGACAATATAAAAAACAAGTGATAATATATGTACAACAAGATGAACAAATGGAGGTGAAAAGATGAATAATAGACTAAAAGAAGCAAGAGAAGAAGAAGGAATATCTCAAGAAGAATTAGCAAAGAAATCAACAGTTTCAAGAACAATAATATCAGAGTTAGAAAATCAAAAAACAGAAGTTATAACAAATATAACATTAGAAAAATTGGCAAACGCGTTAAACAAAAAAGTAACTGATATTTTTTTTGTAGAACAAGTACAACATAATGTACAAAAATAACCACAACCCGATACAAAAATAGAAAGAGGTGAAAAAATGGAAGATGTATTGTACACAGTAAAAGAAACTTCAAAATTATTAAAAACAAATCCTAATTATGTTTATGAACTTATAAAAAGAGGTATGTTACCAGCTTTAAAATTGGGAAGTTTTAAAATTAGGAGAACAACAATATTGAATTTTTTAGAACAGAATGAAGGAAAAGATTTAACAGATTTAGATAATATTTCAAGTTTATAAGAAAGAAGGGAAAGAAATGAAACAAAAAATAATAACATTTATGATAGGAATAATATTTATGTCCATGTTCGTAGTATTACCAGTGGGAGCAGGATTTTTAGTGGAATTTTTATCAAATATAATAACGATGGATTTTATAGTTAAAATAGCTTATATATTTTTAGTTTGTAACATTATATTTGTTTTTAAAATAGAAAAAAGATTACAAAATTCTTAGTTTAAAAAGTAAAGGAGAGAGTATTATGGAAATAGCTGAAAAAATCAAGGAAATTTATAAACTTGCTGATGAAATTCAGAAAAAAAATAATCAAATACTTTTTGAGATAAATATTTATCAGAGTAGAAAATATGATTCTTTTTTTGAAGAAATAAAAGTAAGTATCTATTTTGTTGAAAATAATCAAGTTTCTTATTTACTAAGTGAAAAAGAAACAGAAAATGAAGAACTAGACAAAATAATCCAAAAAATTAAAAAGATAAAGGAGGAAATTTAATGGAAGTTTTATTAATATTGTGGATCTTATTAACAATATTAGCACTTATATTAGATATAGAAAATGATAAAGAAACCAATAAGATAATAGAACAATATAAACAAATTTGCACAGAATATAGCAAATTAACAAGTAGATTAATGAAAAAGATGATAAAAATAAATTTAATAATTTACTCAAATTTATCTGAAGAAGAAAAGAATAAAAAAATAGAAAAAGTTATCCAATCAAGCAACCAAACTGACATAGATAACTTTAACTAAAATCAACATAACTAATGATTTTTCAATTTAATTATATCAAAAAAACATTGAAAAATCAAGAAAAAGAGTGAAATATATGAAATGTATTAACTTCAGAATCAGAACTAAAAAATACGAAAAATATTTTTATTGTATCAAACAGAGAAAAAAAATTCAATTAAAAGAATGTACAGAATGTTTTTATAAAGAATACAAAATTCAAAAAGAACTAAAGAAAAAATCTAAAAAGTTAAAGAAACTAGAAGATAAAAGATTCAGCATAATAACAGATAATTTAAAGATATGTTACATATGTAATGTGAATAAAAAGGACGATCTAAATGAAATTTTTGAGGGAAAAAATCGACAAATGAGTATGAAGTATGGACTAATTATACCGATTTGCCGTAAATGTCATCAAAAATACGATTTAGATATTGAATTAAGAACTAAATATATGCAAGAAGCTCAAATTATATTTGAAAAGAAATATAGTCATGAGTTATTTATGCAAGAATTTAAAAAAAATTATTTATTGGAGGATTAAAAAATGAGAGTAACAAGAGTTAATATAAAAAAAATAAAAAATGCAGGCTGTATAAAAGCTATTGCAAGTATAGTTTTAGACGAAGCCATTTGTGTAAAGCAAATTGAAGTTGTAGAAGGAAGAGATGGAGAATTATTTATAGCTTTTTCAAAATTCAGAAATATGCAAGGAAAATTTTATAATGTAGCACATCCAATTGACAATGAGTTAAGAAAAAAGATTCAAAGTGCAGTGTTAGAAGAATATAAAGAAATGGACACCAGGGATAGACAATAGTTTATCCCTTTAATTTTATTTTTTACGAAAGGAAAATGAAATGACATACATAGAATTAATAAATGCATTTGAAAGATGGCTCGAAAGTAATTATTTGCCAACTCCAGCAGAATTATTGTGGTATAAGTTAATTCATATATTCAATAAAGCTGGGTGGAGCGAATGGATTGTAGTAGATAACTATCGATTAATGACATGCATACATATAAAACGAGAAGCAACTTTTATATCATACAGAGACAAATTAATAGAAGCGGGGCTTTTTGAATATAGAAAAGGAAAAAAAGGAAGTCCGAACAAATACAAAATTTGTACTGACAATTTTGAAAGTATAAATAGTAGTATATCGAGTAGTAAAAAACGGAGTACAAATAGTAGTTAATACCGCAAACATAAAAGACAAAGACAAAGACATTTATATTATTTTATTTAATAAATATAAAGAAGAGCTCGAAAAAAATCCGAAAAAATTTATAAGGATTATGTCAGATTGCAAAAAAGATAAAGATTATCAAAGAATGAGTGAAGAAAGTAAAGATGAATTATTTTTTGCACTATCACAAGTAAAATAATTTGAGAGGAGAACAAATGAACGAAAAAAATATTGATATAAAAAATTATTTATCAACAGAGAAATACACAACACGAAAAGAATTAATTGAAGCAACAAAGCTTACTGATAGAGAAATAAGAAGTAGAATAAGTGAGCTTAAAAAGAAAAGAGTTGTAATTTATAGTAGTCAGAGTGCTGGATATAGATTAGCAAAAGAATTAAAAAGTTTAACAAAAGAAGAAAGAGAAAAAGAAGTAGATCTAGTAAAACATAGTTTAAATGATTGCAAATCAAGAACTACACAATTGAATAAACAAAAGAGAAAATATATAGCATATATCAAAAAAGCGGAGCAGGTAGCTCTTGAAGAAGATCATATACCAGGAATAGAAAATAAAGGAGCAAAAGAGTGTTAGACATAACTGAAATAAAATACAGAAAAGCACCTTCTAAATACACTAAAGTTCAAAGTGAGGGAGAAAGAAGTAATATAACAAATCGTAAAATGACTAAATTATACGATTATTACATTTGTGATTATTGCAAAGCTGAAATAAGACTAGATAAAAAAGCAAGAAGAGCGAAGCGGAGGGATAGTAGTTTTACCACATTCGTTGACAAAATGTGGACAAATTACAGCAGCCTTATGCTGTAAGTGTGTTAAAGAAGCAATAAAACAATTAGAAAAATAATTAGAAAACAAAGGAGATTTTAAAGTGGAAAATATAAAGGTTTTAGGAATAAAAATAAAATATAATGCTGCAGATGTTAGGATATTGAATCCGCGTAAAGCGAAAAGTAAAGAATTTATGAAATTAGTGTTAGAGGAATTTAAATTTAGGACAAATTTTGTTAGTAAAAGAAGCATTAATAGTTGGGTTAGAGAGTGGAAAGCACATAATATATTATACAAACTTGGATTATTCAAAGAGCATACAATAGATTGCGATTTGGAAGAAAATGAGAAATTACATAGATTAATAGCATATTGGATCATAGGAATTTTTTAATGAAAAAGGAGAATATTATGAGTGAATTAGATGATGAAGAATTAATAGCAACAAGACGATTAAATGGAGTAGATGATAACTTGTATAAGGAAGAAAAGGAAGCAATTTTAAAAGGAAAAGCGAAAGAGCTAGATGATTTAGATAATTTTGCAGATTTATTGAGACCAGAACAGAGATATTATAGTAATATAATCAAAAGACTGGTTCAAAATGCTAGAAAAAGAGGTGTAGATGGAAAATTTGATTAAAGTAGGAGAATATATAAGAACAAATAAAGGGAATATAGGAAAAATAATTGAAATAAGATTAGGATTTAATAAAGATACTCAATTGTATCAGGATATATATATATTAGACAATGGATTGTGGACAGTATTAGATTATATAGTAAAACACAGCAAGATAATATCAGAAGTTGTAGAAGATGGAGACTATGTTAATGGAAAATTAATCCATAAGATAGATAAAGGACCAAATTATTGTTATTTATATTATGGTAAAGGTAAGACATTTGTAGATTATCAAATAAAAACAATACTAACCAAAGAGCAGTATATGTCTAATTGCTATAAAGTAGGAGGAAAATAATGGGATTAGATATATCAATAAAAGGATTAAGTCGAGAAGATACATATCATGCAGGATATATAAGATTTGCAAATTATAGAATTAAAGTAGCAAAAGCATTTAATAAAACAATAGGAGAAATTTATGAAAAACCTTACTTAAATTATAAATATAAATTTTTAGAAGATGATTTAAAACAATGGAATGAAATTCTTCCAAATGAAAAATCTCCTATGAATAAATTTTTATGGCATAGTGATTGTGATGGAAAATTTACATCTAAAGAATGTAAAGAAATCTATAATGAATTAAAAAAATTAGATGTAGAAGAAATATATTATAGTGATAAATATACAATGCATGAGTTATGGTTAAATATGTTCAAATATTGTTATAAACATAGAGTGAATATGTGGTTTTATTAAGTAGGAGGAGAAGAATAATGAGTGATTATGTAAGAAAAAAATGTGTAAGGTTTAAAATACCTCAAAATATAATAGACAAATTAAAAAACGAAGATGAATGGTTAGGGGATTTATTACTAAAAGAATACAATGTTAAAGAAAATTATCATACTAAAAATGATTTTACAATTAATAGTGGATTGAATTATGAAAATGATGAATATGAGTACTTTTTAGATTATCAACTAGACTATGAATATGGAGCAAGTGGAGATTTTGAAAATGTAAGATTATTAACAGATACAGAATTTGAAAAGTATTCAAGAATGTTTGCAAAATATTTTAATGAAATAGGTAGAGATGAATTAAGATTAGTTCATTATTCTTACTATAATGGTTGTGATGAACCAAGTATATATGAATTAGAAGAAATTTAGGAGGAGAATAGATATGGTAAGAAAAAGTGATGCTGCAGAATTAAGTGAATTAAAAAAGTTTGGATTTAAGTACGGAACAAGAGATAAATTCGAATATAAAACAAAGCAAAATGGGCTTGAATCAAGAATATATATAGATTTATTGCCTTGTAATAACAACAATAATGAAATACATGTAGAATGTTATAGTCATTCTATTCCAGAAAAAATATTAGATAAATTATATGATTTAACAAAAGCAAATCTAATAGTAAAGGAGTAAATAAGATATGAGTGAAGAAATTATAAAAGTAATAGATGAATTAGGAAAAAGATTTGGGATTGTAATAGATTGGAGCAATCAAAATATAATTCCATATTTACAAGAATTATTGAAAAGGTTTATATGTTATCAAAATATAACAGCGTGTGTGTGGATAATAATATCAATAGTAATAATAATAAGTGGAGTTGTAATGATTAAGTTTTTAAACAAATGGAGAAAAAGCGACAATTACAATGAAAGTTATTGCAGTGATGACGAGTTTCTAGCAGCGTTGGGATATATATTGTCAATATGCATAATAGCGTTAGGAATAGGATTAATAATTGGAAACATACTTGGAATTGTTAAAAATATATGTATGCCAGAGATGGTAGTATATGAATATATAAAAAATATTTATTAGAGAGGAGTGATCCATAGTGAAAGAAAAAATAAATAAAAGAACAACTAAAGATAGTATTGAATATTTGGAACTACAATGTATTGTTAATAATAGAATACATGATTATGTTGCAAAGTATCATAATTACCCTAAATATATTAAATTACCTTTATGGATATTTGAATGTTTAAAACAAACAATGTGTGAAGTAGACTTAAAAATAGATTATAAAACAGAAGAGTTTACATTCTTTAATTTAAAAGTTTGTGAAACTATTAGCATAGAAAAAGTAGAAGAAATTGAGGTGTTTTAAGTGAAAGAAAAGGAAGAAATATTAAATAAAATGAAACATAAATATAAATTAGCGTTATTTATGGTTATAAGAAATTCTTTGGTAATGACACGAGGCATTACCAAAGGAAAAACTATGAAAGAAATAAATAAAATGTCTTATGAAACTATGTGTTCAGTATTAACTATGATTGATTATGACCAAGCAGAGAAATTTTATAAGGAGGGTAATGGTGGAAAATAGTATAGAAGATGATATAAAAAATGCAGAACATTTTATAGATTCTATAAAAACAGATAAAGAGTATAAAGAAGAAAATGGTTGGCATGGATATTACAATAAAGAAATTGTAGAGCTTACTAGAATATTGGAACATATTTTATCAGATTATAAAAGAGTATTAAAAGAAAATGAATTGTTAAGACAACAAAATATATCATATAAAAATAATATTCATGAATTAAAGGAAGCGAGGAATAAATGAACGAGGAAGAAAAGAAAGCTTTAAAAGTAATAAATACAAGAACAAAAAGATTGCTTGATGAGTTTAAAATAGAAAAAGAAGATATGTCAGATGAACCAAAAATAGCTTATTTAATGCAAGAAATAAGAGCAAATAAAACGATATTAAATTTAATTGAAAAACTACAAAAAGAGAATGATTCTAAAATTCTTATTTCCATCATTGATGACGGAAATGGTATCAGAAGTAGCGAACAACAGAAAATATTTCTTCCTTTTTATCAAATACAAGAAACAAAACAGCATTTTCAAAATCTTGGAGGGACAGGAATTGGTCTTTCTTTCT
>OOAH01001271.1_pt1 | contig 23704 bp, 22 predicted proteins | sample 1671801 | NCBI WGS metagenome assembly OOAH01 (sample SAMN06348194, study PRJEB24527) | human gut metagenome | biome: human gut; feature: ankylosing spondylitis patient; material: feces | host: Homo sapiens | place: China | collected 2015-10 | reverse complement strand
AAACGCATAGGCAATGCCTTTTCGGGCGCGCTGGGTGATGTCGAGGCCCGTGATGTCCTCGCCGTCAAACAAAATGCGCCCCTTTTGCGGCCGAATCAGACCGCCTATGAGCTTAAGCAGGGTCGTCTTGCCCATACCCGAACCGCCCATAATGGCCACGACCTGACCTCGCCCGAAGCTGAGCGTCACGTCGTTGAGGATGACTCGCCCGTTACCGTAGCTGAAGGTAACGTCCTCAATACTTAAAAATGGATCGGACAAAGACATATTCGAAAGCTGAAAAAAGAGCGAAAGCACCCCTGAACTTTCGTTCACTCATTAAGGCACGGATGATTATGGCACGAAAAACAGCGCATTCCGTCAGAAAACTTTGAAAAGATCTTCTTGACTTCCTCTCGCCTCAGTTCGCATGCGCCGAGCGCATCGCCGTGGGCAGATAGCGAACCGGGCGCGCGATCCCGAGCTCATTGAGCCGCGGATCGTCTTCAGGAATAACAACAAAGCAGCTTGCCACTGCTTCCGGCAGCTCGCTTGCGCGGCGCGTCTTCAAATCAATGTACACCCACTCCGTTGCTGCTACGCAACAAAGTTTACCGTTGACCTTCATCGCATACCGGCGAAGACTCGTCGTCCCGTAAAACTCCTGCACCCAGGTATAAACCTCCACGGTGTCGCCGAGTTTGCAGTCGCGCAGGTATTCGATCCAGTGCTTTCTCACGACCCAGGCTCCCAGGCCTTCCTTGAAGTAGCGCTCTGTGGGCCAGCCTGCCATGGCGGATCCTTCTCGCGCTGCCTTCTCGAGCCAACGCAGGTAGACGACATTGTTGACATGCTTGAGTTCGTCGAGGTCTTCGGGTTCGACCTGCACCGTGAGCTTGGCAATTCCGTCGAACATCACGCTTTCTCCCCGGCAGCGGTTAATTCCCGAGATGCCTCAAGTTCGGCAAGCGGATCAACGCAACCGATGAGCGCACACATATCGGCACTCACCTCGCGGCACAAATCGTGCCGGTTTTCACCGCGGCGCGGCTTCAAAATGTGAACTTCCAGATGAAGATCATCCATCGTGACAACTTTCCAAAGACACTCGAAGAGGCCTACGTCCCCGACATAAGCCGGCACCGTCGTCACTTGCCCGTGCGTCTTATAGCGCAGCACCACCGGAATCACTTCGGCCTGCTGGCGCACGGCACCTTCCATAAGATTGCCGTGCAGCTTCTTCAGTCCCGTGCCGTCGGAAGTCGTTCCTTCGGGAAACATCAAAAGGTTGCGCCCTTCGGTTAAGGCCTTGGCCATCGCTTCGGCCGTCTGAATCAGAGACCTGCGGTTTCCGCGCTCAATAAAAACCGTATCGACCGATCGCGCAATCAGACCGAACACAGGCCAGCGGGCAATTTCGGCCTTGGCGACGAACGCCGAAGGCAGCACGCAGTTCAAAGCAAAGATATCCAAAAACGACACATGATTTGCAACGATCAAACGGCCGGTCTGCCCGGGCGTGCGTCCCGAATCTTGAACTCGAGAGTCACCCTCGTAGCGGCCGATGACGTCGACCTTAACACCGAGCCAGCGAAGGATACGCGCCGACCAATTGCGGATGATGCGGCCTTTGCCTTCCGGGCTTGAAAAGGGAAACACCCCGAAAATAATCACAAAGCAGCACAGGATGTATACAAACACGGCCGCAAACCGAGCCGCTCCGACCAACACATGCATTTTCACTTTCCTTCCGGAATCTCAATATCCTGAGGTTCACGCTCGGGCGAGCCCTCATCAAACCATTGCTGCAAAATAACGGCGGCCGACTTGTCGTCGAAGGCCCCTGTTCCGTCATCCACCACAACCGACGAAAAACGCTCGTCGGTCATGTACACGGGAAGCTTCGTGCGCCCGTAGAGCCGCTTGGCAAAATTAAGCGACATGCGCGTAGCGGGCTCAGCCGTGCCGTCTCGCCTCGTCGGCAGCCCCACCACCAATGCTACGGGGTCCCATTCACGTACAAGCTTGGCAACGGCCTCCCATTTGGCTTCGCGGCCGGCTGCGGCATCAACGATAAGCAACGGTCTCGCCGAGCCCGTGAGCGTTGAGCCCACAGCCACTCCGATGCGCTTTTCACCGAAGTCAAATCCCAAAACGGTTCCTTCAATCATGCCTTGATTTCCTTTAGCGAGCCGCCGCTTATTGCGTTGCACTCGGAGCCGACTATTTTAAGCTGATGCCGATGCCGTCTTCGTCACTCTTTCGGCCGAAGCGGTTATGATGGCCCTGTTTTTTCAATTTCCCGATGTTCGGCAACGGAAGCATCATGGTCGAAAACGTTCTTCAGAAACTCTGCGATAAATTTGATGCGGGCCATGCCCGCTACCGCGTTCTGCACCATCCGGCGGGCGATCGTTCGAGCGAATCCGTCGCGAAGGTACGCGGCACCGCAATCGGCCAGGGTGCCAAAGCGCTCGTCTGCATGGCCAAAGGCAACGGCGTGAAACAATACGTTCTGGCTGTACTGCCGGCGGATCAACAGGCCGATTTGAAAAAGCTCGCTCACGCCCTGGGCGCAACCCGTGCGGGTTTGTGCAGCCCCGAAGAAGTCATGGAACTCACCGGCTGCATTCTCGGCGCCGTCCCGCCTGTGGCACTGCACGAAAAGCTTCTCGGCGTTGCAGACCCCTCACTTTTCACCCGCTACGAAGAACTTGCTTTCAACGCAGGTGCTCGCGACGTCTCGATCATCATCAACACCGAAGATTTCCACCGCATCGTCGCGCCGAAAGAAATTCCCTTCCTCAGAGACGCCGAAGTCACTGAAATTGCATAAAATTCCGGTCCTTTCGCTGTTTTGCGAAAACTCGTCCCGAATTCTCGATTTCTGCGTCAAATGCCTCACATTGACTTTGCAACCATTCTGAGCTCAGCACTCACGCCCATTACCCTGATCTCAGGCGTGGGCCTGCTATTGATGGCGATGTCGGCCCGCTACGCTCAGGCCTGCGACCGCGTCCGCGACAACCTGCGTCAGCAAGGGCTCACGCCCGACTTCGACGCCGGTATCGAAGAGCGCCTCATCCTCAACTACCATCGCGCCGAGCTGCTGCGGAAAGCCATTCTTTTCGTGGTGCTGTCGGCCGCAAGTTCCGGCCTGCTCGTTCTCGCCTCCACACTCGAAGGCATGTTCGGCATCGATCTGCTGATCGCCAAACATGTCTTTCTGCTTGCCTCGGTGGCCATGATCGTTGCCTCCACCGCCTGCTTTGCGCTTGAGGTAACAACGTCACTCAAGGCGCTCGCGCTGCGCAAAGAACAAGAAAGCGCTATCCGCCGCAATCGCCCCAAGCGCAAATAAAGCGAGGCTACTATGAACCACATTGATTTCGCACTGATTCTGAGCTCGGCCTTGACGCCGATCACGCTTATTTCCGGCGTCGGTCTGCTTTTGATGACCATGTCGGCCCGCTACGCACACACAACCGAACGCGTTCGTCAACTGCTGCATGCCGACGAAATGTCGGGCGGTACCGATCCGACGCTTGCAGAGGCAATCGAACTCATCTTTCACCGTGCAGAACTGCTGCGCAAGGCCATTCTTTTTGTCGTCCTTTCTGCTGCCTGCGCCGGCTTGCTCGTTCTCACAAGCACCCTTGAAGCGATCTTCGGCCTGGATCTCGATACCGCCAAGCACGTCTTTCTTCTTGCTTCGGTCGCCATGATCGTGGTCTCCACCACTTACTTCTCGCTTGAGGTCGGCACCTCGCTCAAGGCGCTCGGCATGAGCGTGCATCACTAAGCCCAGATGCAGGAAGGGACGCACACCAGGCGTCCCTTCTTTTTACTGCGAAGGCCTTCCGCTCACGAAAGGCGTCCTGTTTCACTTGTCAGCCGCAGGTTGGGAGGCCGACGTTTCGGCAACCTTTTTCGCCGGCGCTTTCTTTGCCGTCGACTTACGAACGACCGGCTTTTTTACCGCAGACTTAGCAGCGGAAGTTTTGGCGGGAGCCTTCTTCACTGAGGTCTTCTTTTGGGCCGGCTTTGCCGACTCGGCCGTTTCGGGAACCGTGACATCAGCCTTTACTTCAGCTGCCGGGCTTTGCACGGCAACCGCCTTTTTGGGAGCTGCCTTCCTGACGGCTGTCTTTTTAGCTGCAGTCGCTTTTACAGGAGCCGTCTCGGGCTTTGCTTCCTGGGGCTGAACGGGTGCAGCAGTTTCGGACGCAGCCTTCACGGACTTTTTAGCAGGCGTTCTCTTAGCGGTGGTTTTCTTAGTAGCAGGCTTCTTGGCAGCAGATTTCTTTGCGGGCGTACGGGCCCCTGCGGCCTCTTCAAGGCATTGCAAGGCGCCGTCGGTATCACGCAGAAATGCGAGCAGCGCTACGCGGCTGCGGCGCACGCTTCCTGCAGCCGTAAACTTCACCTTCAGAGCTTCGATCGCATCACGGATTGTGAGCGTCTTCAATACTTCCGCCATCCTGCGTTCGACGTCAACAACTTCGGGCTTGACTGCGGTCGCCTCCGTCTTTGCCGTCGAAACGGAATCGGTGTGCGTCTGCACGGGCTTTGACTCGGTCACATCGACGGTTTTCACCGGAACCGGGCGTTCGGCAGGAACCGAATCCCCGAGATCCACAGTCTTGACCGGAGCTTCGCCTTCGGGACGCATCGTCGTCCATTCATAGTCAAGCGCTTTGCGGCTCTTGGCCGTGCTTCGTTTGCCAAGCCACTCAAAAAACGCTCTGATCTTCTGCAAAATCATTTCTTTGCTCCTCGGTTTGCAGGATTGGCTGAGAGCCGCTGCAGGCGTCGCATTTCTTTCTTGCGCGCTCGCCCCTGCCTGCACAAAGGCAGGCACTAGACCTGAGTCTACACCAGGCTCGACTCGCCTTTTGCCAAACCCATGGTTTTTCAGTCAAAAAGCAAACCGAAATCAATGCTTTGAGGCCTTCTTGACACAAAGTCGCTACACAGACAAATGCGAAAAGGCCTGCTGCAAGTCATCAATCAGATCCTTCGGATCCTCCAAACCGACGGCCACGCGCACCATGCGGCCGAAAGGCGAATTGCGCTCGGTTCGCTTTCCGTAGCCCGGAATCAGAAGACTTTCGAATCCGCCCCAAGAATAGCCCCGGCCGAAAATTTTGAGGGCATCGATCATAGGCGCAAGCCTGCCGTCGTACTCGGGCTTGAAAACCACCGCAAACAACGATGTTCCGCCGGTGAAGTCTCGTTTAAAGACAGCGTGATCCGGATGACTCTCAAGCACCGGCCACAGCACCTTCTCCACCTCCGGACGTGCTTCGAGCCAAGCGGCAACCTCTTTTGCGCCGGCAAGGGCTGCTTCAATTCGTGCCTTCATCGTGTGCAATCCGCGATAGGCGACGTATACATCGTCGGGCGGCGTTGTCTGCCCCATGGAGGTTACCGTCTCGAACACCTTGGGCCAAGCTTTTTCGTTGCAGCACACCACCCCCATCAGAATATCGGAGTGCCCCGCAATGTACTTGGTGGCGGCGTGCACGACAACATCGACGCCCACCGCAAGAGGTTTGAAATAAAGCGGCGTCGCCCATGTATTGTCTATCACACTCCAAACGCCGTGCGCGCGGCACTTGGCCGCTATTGCAGGCACGTCGGGCAACTCGAAGCTGTGCGACCCCGGCGTCTCCATCACCACAAGCGTCGTGTTCGGCTTAAAAAGTTTTTCGATATCCGCACCGACATAGGGATCGAAAAACTCTACCTCCACCCCCATCTTCGTGAGAATCTTTTCAGCAAAGTCTCGAGTAGGGCCATAGATGGTATCCATGAAAAGCGCATGGCAACCCGCATGCACAAAAGCAAACAAAGGCGTCGTCGTAGCCGCAAGCCCGGAAGCAAACGCCCAAACGCCGGCGGCGCCCTCAAGCGCCTTCATTGCATCGTAGAAAGCTCGGTGCGTTTCGGTGCCCCAGATGCCGTACGTCGGCACGTCCTCAACCAACCTTTGGCGGCTTTCTTCGCGCGCAATCATGTCCTTTACGGACTCGTGCAGCACCGTGGAGCCCTTGACGATCGGCGGATTAACGAATCGGTGCTCTTTGTTGCGATGCCGCCCGGCGTGCACCAGAACGGTCGCGGGGGCCATCACATTGAAGTCGACTTCATCGCTCATGCTTTCTCATCCTTATTTCAACAAATATCGACAGACGGGCTAGCGGCGCCCGCTCCTCACGGGCGCCGGCGCCACAAATTCGCGCACGATGGCATTGACTTCGTGCCCGTAGCGTTCAAGCTTGACTTCACCCACGCCCGAAACTTCAGCCATCTGAGAACTGTTGACGGGACGACGACGCACGATGTCCTCAAGCGTTGCATCCGTAAACACTTGGTAAGGAGCCTTCCCCGTATCCTGCGCCTTTTCGCGGCGCCATTGCTTCAGACGCTCAAAAAGCAGCAGATCCTCGCCCGTCATCTCGTCGAATACGATTTTGCGCCGCTTCGAGGCCTTCTTGTAGGTACGGATGAAAATGCGTTCTTCGCCCTTAAGAAGCCCCCTTGCCTGCCCCAGCGTGAGACCGCCCATATTGTTCGACTCCACGCGAACGATATCGCGGGCGATCAGCTGACGCAGAATACGCCGCCACTCCTCGGCCGACAGATGTCTGCCGATGCCGTACGTCGAGAGTTTGTCGTGTCCGTTCAATAAGATCCGGTCGCTCGCCTCGCCCTGCAACACCTTAATGATGTAGCTTGCACCGTAGGCGATTCCTCCCGATTGATGCACGCGCCAAATACAGCTCACCAGGCGTCGGGCATCTTCGGTTACTTCATGCATCTCGGGCGGCTCGATGCAGTTGTCGCAGTTGCCGCAGGGTTCGGACTCCTCTCCGAAATAGCGCAGAATCATCTGTCGCCGGCAGCCGGCGGTTTCGGCCAATGCGAGCATCGCCTCAAGCTTGGCTCGGGTAAGCCGAGCATACATCTCGTCGGAGCAGCTTCGCTCAATGAGCCGCCGTTGATTGACCGCATCAATGAGGCCGTATGCCATCCATGCGTCGGCAGGCTTTCCGTCCCGACCCGCTCTTCCCGTTTCCTGGAAGTAATTTTCAATGCTCTTGGGCATATCCATGTGCGCCACAAAGCGCACATCGGGTTTGTCGATTCCCATTCCGAAGGCAATCGTCGCCACCATCACGACGCCCTCTTCGCGCAAAAACGCTTCGAGGTTGGCGGTTCTGGCCTCGTGGGTCATTCCGCCGTGATACGGCAGTGCACGAATGCCCCGTGCGCACAACTCCTGAGCAAGCTCCTCTGTGGTGGCTCGATACATGCAGTAAACAATGCCGGCCTCGCCCGCATGCTCGTCCTTGATGAAATCGACGAGCTCGGCAAGCGTCTCGGCAGCCGTCTGCTTTTCGGCGACCCGATAGCGGATATTCGGACGATCGAAACTGGCTACGAATTCGCGCGGTTCGATCAAAAGCTTTTCGACGATCTCCCTGCGCGTGTTCAGATCCGCCGTGGCGGTAAGCGCAACGCGCGGCACGGCCGGCCAGAGTTCGCGCAGCAGCGACAGCGCTCCGTATTCCGGCCGAAAGTCATGTCCCCACATGGAGACGCAATGCGCTTCGTCGATGGCAAAAAGAGCGATGCGGATGCGCTTGAGAAGCTCGATCGTTGAGGGCATCACAAGCCGCTCGGGCGCCACGTACAGCAGTTTGATCGTGCCCGCCGCCAGTCGCCTTTGCACCTCGCGCTGCTCCTCTCGGGAAAGCGCGGAATTGAGAAAAGCCGCGGGAATGCCGAGTTCGTCAAGCCCCGCAACTTGATCGGCCATGAGCGCAATCAACGGGGACACAACGATTGCAACGCCGTCGCGCAGCAACGCCGGGATCTGATAGCAAAGGCTCTTGCCGCCGCCCGTAGGCATCAACACGAGCGCATCGCGGCCGTCAGCCAAGGTCTCGATCACCTCGCTCTGAAAGCCTCGAAAGCTGTGCAGTCCGAACACTCGGTTCAGAAGATCCTGTGCACGCTCCATTGTTGCCGACGAGTCCGCCAATGCGCATCACCCTCAAAAAAAATGCGGCACTCTCAAGGATTCTGAGTCGTGCCGCACGAACCTCAAACGAGGCGGATTTTAGCCGCTTAGTTCGAGTCGATGTCCCGAATAGCCTCCTGAACCTCGGCCTGCTGCTGTTTCTTGATGCGCTCGTAGCGCATGCAGGCGGCCGCCGTAAAGAGCGCATCGGACGAAGAATTCAGGGCCGTTTCGCAAGAGTCCTGCACCACGCCGATCACAAAGCCCACAGCCACAACCTGCATGGCAACATTCGAGTCAAGTCCGAAAAGCGAACAGGCAAGCGGAATCAGCATCAGAGAGCCGCCGGGCACGCCCGCGGCGCCGCATGCGCACAGACTCGCCACAACGCTCAACAGTACCGCCGTCGGAATGTCGACTGCAATGCCCATCGTATAAGCGGCGGCAAGGCTCAAAACGGTAATCGTAATGGCGGCGCCGGCCATGTTGATCGTGGCGCCGAGCGGAATCGAAAGCAGATAGATGCTTTCATCCAAACCCAGGCGTTTGCACAAATTGATATTCACAGGAATGTTGGCCGCCGAAGAACGGGTAAAGAAAGCCGTGATGCCGGACTCGCGCAGCGTCTGTAGCGTGAGCGGATACGGATTGCGGCGAATGCAGAACCAAACGATGAGCGGATTGAGCACCAGAGCGACAAAAAGCATGCTGCCCACCAGAAGCACAAGCAGCTGAGCGTAGTTCACCAAAAGATCGAGCCCTTCGGTGGCAAAGGTGCTGGCCACAAGACCGAAGATGCCGATCGGAGCGCAACGGATCACGATGCGCACGATGAATTCGACGCCGTCGGCAAAGTCGTTCATCACCATGCGAGTCGTATCGCTGGCTTTGCGAATGGCGATACCCAAGCCGATCGCCCAGAAAAGGATGCAGATGTAGTTGCCCTGCATCAGCGCCTTCACGGGATTATCGACCACACTGAGCACCAGATTCTGCAGCACTTCGCCGATGCCGCCCGGAGCGGAAACCTGTTTGGCGTCGGCAATCAGGTTCACCGACACCGGGAACATAAAGAAAGCAATCACCGCCGTGGTAGCGGCCGCAAACGTGCCGACAAGGTAAAGCAGCAGAATCGGCCGCATATGCGCAGCCGTTCCGGATTGATGATTGGCAATGGCTGCCGCCACCAAAACAAAAACGAGCACCGGAGCCACGGCCTTCAAAGCCGAGACGAAAAGATTGCCCAAAAGGCTCACAGACTGAGCGGCGCCGGGGGCCACCAGGGCAAACAGGATGCCGAGCACCAAAGCAATGACAATCTGCCGCACGAGGCTGCCGCCGAGAATGAGCGGCATAGCTCGGTGCATCAAGCGTCGGGGTTTCTGATTCATTTTTTTCTCCCTGCAAAAATAGTGTTCCTTTATTGTGGCGACGAAAGCCAAAAAAGGCTCTAGGCAATACGTCTCAGACGAGGCAATGCCCTGCAAAATTAAGCCGTTGGGTTCGCCTTAGACGGATTTTTCCGCCCGCACGACAAAGTCTGTTACCAACTCCTCGCCGCTTACAGGATCCGTAAGCGTCCTGAGCACCCGGCAGGATGCTCGAGCACCGAGTTCGGCCAGTGTGTCGACATCCCAATCCGGCCGCATAACGCGCCCGAGAGGCAGTTTTGCGGCAATGGAATCAATGATGCTTGCGTCCACTCCGAGCATCTGATGGTCGCTTCTCTCTTCCCATGCCCGATGTACGCGTGCATAGCGTTCGTCAAACAGATACCGGTAGTGATTGCCATCAAAGATGAGAAGCGTACCGCCGGGCTTTAGAACGCGCAGCCACTCGCGATAGGCCTCTTCGGGCGACTCCAGATTCCAAACCAAATTGCGCGAGCACACGCACTCGAAGCTGCTGTCGGCATAGGGAAGCTGCTGAGCATCGCCCAACACCGCCTCGATTTGCACGCCCGCCGCACGAGCTCGATCGCAAGCCTTGGCAAGCATGCCTTCGCTTGCGTCGAAGGCAGTCACACGAAACCCTCGGCGGGCAAGCACGACCGAAAAAAAGCCCGGGCCGCACCCGACATCAAGAACCCGACTCTCAGGCATGAGGCCTTCAAACCAAGACAAATACGCCGCATCCAATCGATCCCTCAGCTCGGCGTCGACTTGCTGTGAATAACCCTGTGCACGTCGATTCCAGTAGTCTGCAATCTGCGACAAGACCGATCGATCGCTGAGTTCCGTGTTCACTATGACGTTCCTTTGCATACCTATTTGGATCATGCGCCAACGTCCGGCGCTTTCGCTCACATGGTACGGAAAAAACCCCAGAAAAACCCGCAGAATCCGAAAACTGCTTCCTTCGGCGTAGTTTTTTCTACCACCTTCGGTCGGCTTTTCTTCCGTCTGCGACGCTTTTCGTTAATATCGGCATGTTTGCAACCGGCCGAAAAATAACGCGCTCAGACATTCGCCGCAGCCCTTCCTTTCTATGAAACTGCCGTCCCGACTGTGGTTCATTTATGCCTGCATCTTTCTGGATGCCCTGGGCATCGGCCTCATCATCCCCGTTCTGCCGCGCTTAATCGGCGTTTTGGCAGAGTCTCGCGATGCACAAACTTGGTGGTACGGCGCCATCATGCTCAGCTACGGCGTGATGCAGTTTCTCGCCGCTCCCGTTTTGGGAGCCCTCTCGGATCGAATCGGCCGCCGCCCCGTTCTTCTAAGCGGCATATTCGGCCTAGGCGTCATGTTTGTGGTTCCGGCTGTCAGTACATCGCTCACAGCGCTTTTCGTGAGCCGTCTCATCGGGGGATTGCTGTCGGCCAACATGTCGGTGGCGCAGGCCTACATCGCCGACATCACTCAAGGGTTCGAGCGCGCCGCCGCGTTCGGCCGAATCGGCGCGGTGTTCGGAGCAGGTTTTCTGATCGGCCCCGCTCTGGGCGGACTGCTCGGCGCAACGGATCCGCAGCTGCCCTTTATCGTCGCCAGCGCAGTGACGCTTCTGAACTTTATCTACGGCCTGTTCGTTCTGCCCGAATCGTTAACCAAACGCAGTTCCGAACCGCTTTCATTGGCTCGCAACAACGCTTTCGGCAGTCTGGCTCGGCTTCTGAAGATGCCTCAAATCCGCATTTTCGTCGTGACGCTGGCCTTCTTCAGTCTTGCCAACAGCCTTATGCAATATTCCTGGGCGCTTTACACGGAATTTCGTTACGGCTTTACGCCTCGGGAAATCGGACTCACAATTTTCGGGCTGAGCCTCGGCATTGCTCTTGTGCAGGGCGTTTATCTGCAAAGACTGCTTCTTTACATCTCTCCCGTTACGCTTACTCTTTCGAGTCTGCTGCTGGGCGTCGTGCTGCTCACAGGAGTCGGGCTTTCCACGTCCGGCCTCGCAGCCGGTGTGTTCTTCTGTCTGTATGCGCTTGCAGCTTCCGTCACTCCCCTGATTTCCGGCGCCATAAGCCGCCGCATGCCCATGGATGTGCAAGGCGCCACCATGGGAACGGTGGGGTCCGTTCACTCTCTGATGGGCGCCGTTGCGCCGGCTTTCACCACGCCGATGCTCATGTCCGCAAGCCACAATGCCGACAACGTCCTCGCAGGGCTGCCATTTTTCGGCGCAGCTGCGCTTTGTCTTCTCGCTTTCGTCTCCTTTGCCGTCGCCTCACGCAAACTGCGCTCGCAGGAACGCAGCGACGTTCAGGACTTGATCGAGGATTGACGCCTCTTTCACCATAGATCAACGATTCCGATGATCGATGGCATGCGCCTGCTTGAGCACCTTGAGCATGTGCAGCAACTGTTCAAGAGCAATCACCTTGCCCCTGCTGCTGGTCAAATTCGGATAAATCTCTTTGATCACATCGGGCGAAGAAGCCGCAAGCACCAGGCACGGAGAAAGGATCGACATCACGATTGCTTCGATTTCGGGCCCTGTGTCGGGCACTCCCAAATAGGAAGCCATCACCTGTCGGACGGCCATCACGCGCTTGGTTGCGCGGGATCGCACTACCTGAATGAATTCTTCCGAGGGCCCGGTAAAAACTTCTCGCGCCCAGAGCGCCAGGTGCCATTGGCTGCGGCCGCGCGGCGCCATGAGAAATGTTTCGAGCGCCGTTCGGATCTTTTCCAAAGGTTCGGCGTCGCTTTGAAAAAATTCCTCGAGCCGCTCGTCAATGATCCCTTCGGGAATCTGCCGCACCACCTCGCGGTAGAGCTCGTCGCGGCCGCCGAACCAATAATTGACGCTCGCCGCACTCACGCCGGCAAGCTTGCACACGTCCTTGGCTCTGACCGAAGCCCAACCGTGGCGTGCCGCCAAAATACCCGCCGCATCAATCAGCGCCTGCCGTGTTGCTTGCCCGTCCGTACGCGCCTTTGCTGTTTCTTTTCTCATAATCGTTTTTTGAAGTAGTGATATGCAAGAGGAAGACTGACGGCCGCAACGGCCGCCGTCGGAATCATGGTTTTCGCAATATGAATCCAGCTCGCGTCCGCCAGATAAATGCGTCGTACGCTCAAAAGCGCAAAACGCAGCGGATCGGCCCAGGTGATCGCCTGAATCCAGTCGGGCATGTTGTCCACGGGACTGAAAAGTCCCGACAAAAGCACCATCGGAACCAAGGCCACAAATGCGATCAGCAGCCCCTGCTGCATGGTTTTGCTGTAGGCCGAAATGGCAAGTCCGAGCCCGACAACCGCGAGCACAAAAATCGTCATCACCGCATAGATTTTGGCAATGCTGCCAACCAACGGTACATCAAACCAGAACACCGCAATCAGAAAGATCAGCGTTCCCTGAAAGATGCCGATCAAAATCGGGACGAGCGCCTTGGAAGCAAGCAGTTCGCCCGTCGTAAAAGGCGTCACCAAAAGCTGCTCGAACGTTCCCATCTCCCGTTCTCGAGCTACGGAAAGCGCCGACAGCACCATGATCTGCAGCATCGACAGCATCATGATGAGCGCGGGCATGATGAACCACTGCGTAAGGTTGTTCGGGTTATAAAGATAGCGAATGCTCTCGAACACCGTTCCCGTTCCGGAAACATTGCCTGCGATGATCGACAGGTACCCCGCCGCAAGCTGTGCGGTGGTGGAATTTCGTCCATCGATGATCACTTGCACCTGTGCCGGCCGCCCCTCGAGCAGTCTCTGTGCATAATCCTGCCCGATCACAAGCACAACCAACGCTTTCCCCGAATCGATTGCAGGCGCAATCTGAGCGGTGTTTTCCAACGTAAGAACTCGATCGAACACGGCGCTTTCGTCGACAGCGCGAACAAGCTGTGCGCTCTGCTTCGTTTTGGACATATCCAAAAGCGCGTACGGTGCGTAGTCGAGATTGAATGTTGCAACGTAGCCGAACAAAATCACATACAAAATCAGCGGACCGACCAGAATCATGCGGCTTGTGCGATCCTTGAGCGTGGTCAGAAGCTCTTTGCGAAGCAGCGCCCGAAAGCGTGCGCTGCGCTCAATCCAACTGCGCAACAGGTTCTTCATTTTCTCAACCTCTTTTGACACAGTCGGTAGGAAGCCGCAAAGGCTGCCGCCGCAAAAAGCGCCAGAATCACCATGTTCTTGAAAACAAGCTCCTGCATCCCCCCTGTCAGAAAGCCCACCTTGAGCACTTCGAGGTAGTAGACAGGCGGCAGGCAGTGCGCCATCGCATCGGCCCAGGCCGGGGCCGAGCGTAGATCAAAGATGAAGCCCGAGAGAATGACGGCCGGCAGAAAGCTTGCCAACACCGTAATTTGGGAGGCCAAAAACTGCGAGCGCGTCACGCCCGAGATCACGAGCCCCAATCCGAGTCCTACCAACAGATACAAGGCCGAGGATGCCAAAATAATCCCGAAACCGCCCCGAATCGGCACCTCGTAGATAAAGTAGGCCGCCCCCATGCAAAGCAGCCAGCCGAGCATGCCCAGACAGAAATACGGGATCGTTTTGCTTGCCAAAATCGCCGAGGGCGAGGCGGGCGTCGCAATCATCGCCTCCATCGTGCCTCGCTCCCATTCGCGCGCAATCACCAGACTGGTCATCATGCAGCCCGTAAGGGTCAGCACGATGACGAAAAGCCCCGGCACCAGATACCAAGTGCTGATAGCCGATTCGTTGAACCAAATGCGCGGCACCGCCGTAATGCCCGCACCTTCGGATTCGCCTGCCATCGCAATGCCGACGGCGCCGGAAACGGCATTGACGATCATGGTGGCGCGCGGCGCATCAATTCCGTCCACAAGAATCTGGCGCGACACCGTGCCGGCATTTTTCTTTTCAAAAACCGCCAGGGCCTCCACCTCGAAATTCTCGAGTGCTTTGTTTGCCTCACTACGAGAAGTAAACACCGTGGTTCGGAAGGTTTTGTTCGCCGCAAGCGAGGCCGTGATGCGTTCGGTCTGTGCCGTTCCTACGGCATCGACAACCCCGAGCCGAATGTTGCGGACATCAAACGAAATGCCGTAGCCGAACAGCACAATGAGCATCACCGGCATGAAGACGCCGAGCAAAATCGCGCTCTTGTCGCGAATAATCTGCCGCGTCTCCTTTAACGTCAGTGCCGAAACATGCATGAGCCACAGGGAAAGCGCATTCATTTCGCCCCTCCTGCAGCCGCCTCGCGTGCGTTCGTTACCACGCGGATGAAGGCTTCGTTCATAGTGGCGCATCCCGCACGCACCGCTTCGGGCGTACCCAGAATCAGACTTTTTCCCGCGTCCTGAATGAGGATTCGATCGCAGTAGAGAGCTTCCTCCATAAAGTGCGTTGTCACGACGACCGTCGTACCTTGCCGCGCCAGAGCGGTGACCCAGCGCCAGAAGCGCCGGCGCGTCGGAATATCGGCCCCGCTCGTGGGCTCGTCCAGAAAGAGGATTTGCGGGTGATGAATCAATGCTGTAGCCATCGAAAGACGCTGCTTATAGCCGCCGGGGAGCGTTCCCGCAGGGCGCCCTGCCAAAGCCGTCAGGCCGAAGGCCTGCATGACCTGCGCAATGCGTTCCCTGCCGCAGCTTCCCGTCAGCCCGTAGGCGCCCGCAAAAAACGTCAAATTTTCCAGCACGGACAACCCCGGATAAAGCGAAAACTTCTGCGACATGTAGCCCAGAAGCTCTCGCGCTTTTTCACGCGCACTTCGAACGTCGATACCCGCAACGGAAAGCTCTCCCTCAGAAACTTCCAGAAGCCCGCACAACATTTTGAAGGTCGTTGTTTTACCCGCGCCGTTTGGCCCCAACAGCCCGAAAATCTCACCGCGAGACACATCGAAGTCCGTCTTGTCCACGGCAACAAACGAGCCGAAGCGGCGCACGAGATCTTTGGCATGAATCACGACGGGCGGTGTTGTTTCCTTAATCGGTCCGCTCCGTTCCGCTGTCGCGGACTGCAGCTTCTCAAGCAAAGCGCCGCCCTCGCCCGACTGCGTTCGCCAGTCCCCCAAAAAGCCCTTGCGAAGCACCAGATAACCGTCTTCAAGGGTTTCTTCGCGCTCCCTAAAAATCACATCGGGATACCGTGCAGTCAGGTGCTCCCGAGTCACCGAATCGCCTGCCAGCAGCCGCACGCCGCCTGCTTCGGGAACAGCATCCAGCAGATGTTCGACATCGGCAATCATTCGGTCCTGCAGCACCCGTACAGGCTCGCTCGAATCGATAGGCTCGGCAAAATAAGTACGGCCGTGCGCGTGAGCGGCAATCTGTTCGGGCGTACCTGCAACACGCATGCGGCCTTCCTCCAGAACGATCACGTCGTCGCACAACGCCGCCTCATCCATGTAGGTTGTCGCCACAACGATCAGCATGTCTCGTGCGGCCGCGTTTTCACGCAAAATCTTCCACAAATCACGACGTGAGAGCGGATCAACGCCCACCGTAGGCTCATCGAGCAGGAGAATGCGCGGACGATTGAGAAGCGCGCATGCAAGTCCCAATTTTTGCTTCATGCCGCCCGAGAGCTTTCCCGCAGGCCGCTCGGTGAAGTCCGTAAGCCCCGTCATCGCCAAAAGCTCCCGCGTCCGTTCGGCGCGCTCGCTTTTGTCTAGTCCGAACAAATCGGCGTAAAGCTTGAAGTTTTCAGCGACGCTCAAGTCTTCGTAGAGTCCGAACTTCTGAGGCATATAGCCGCAAAGCTTCTGCAGACGAGCAAGTTTCGGCCCGTAGAGTTCCTCTCCGAACACCAACACGTGTCCGGACGTCGGCTTGAGGATGCCTGCGGCAATACGCATAAGCGTTGTTTTGCCGGCACCGTCGGCCCCCACAAGCGCCACCAATCGAGACGAGGAAAAGCATCCCGAAATAGCACTCAGGATTTCACCCGCTCCCTTTTCCGAGCGGCTTACCGACTCGAAGGCAAGTGCGCAGATTTCCGTCCGGCCGCCGACCTGTACAGACACTTCGCTCTCCTAGCGCTCGATCCGCACCGTTGCGGGCATGCCCAGCCGCAGTCGCCCCTCAGGATCATCCACCGTCACGCGAACTTCGTACACCAATGCCGTGCGCAGTGCCTCGGTCTGCACCGTCTTTGGCGTAAATTCCGCCACCGTCGACACAAAGCCGACAGTGCCAGCAAAGGGTTCGTCGGGGTAACTGTCCGAATACACTTTCACTTTTTGACCGACGGCAATCCTGCCGAGATTGACCTCGTCGATCCACGCGCGCACCCACAGCGGATTCATGATCGCCAGTTCGTACACCGGCGCGGCGGCCGAAACCATGTCTCCGCGCTCCTTGAGTCGACTGCGGATGACGCCGTCCGACGGCGCCTTGAGTTCACAGTTGCTCAGTGCTCTGCGCGCATCGGCCAACACTGTTTCGGCAAGCGCAGCATTGGCTCGCGCCACATCGATCTGCTCGATGCGCGTGCCCGCAAGCAGCAAATCGAGGTTCTTTTTGGCGGCTAATGTTTGCGCCCGCGCCACGCGCGCTTGCGAGCAAGCTTGATCAACCATTTGCTTGGTGGTTGCCGCACCGAGTTTTTCCTCGCGGCGGCAAATGCGCTCGGCCAGCGCTGCGGACGCCGCATTGGCGCGATAGGTGGCACGCGCTGCGTCAATTTCTTCCGTTCGGGAACCTGCAAGCAGCAGATCCAGTTCCTTTTTCCGTACCTCAAGCGCAGCAGCCGCATTGTCGACTGCTATGCCGTAGCGTTCCCGATCCAAAAGAGCCAATGTCTGTCCGGCCTTCACCGAGGCCCCCTCTTCGACCAACACCTTGTCGATGCGGCCGGCCTCCTCAAAAGCGAGGGAAACCGTGCGCATGTCTACGCTACCGTAAATCTTGAGCGATCCGTCGCCTTCGGCACGGTCGGAGACGTATTTGTAGCCGAAACCCGCAGCCAGGCACAACACAACAGCAACCGCAAGAATCTTTTTGGGCGCCATGCTTGTCATCCTTTCTAACAGCCAGATTTTCGAATTCTAATTGAAATTAGAATTCAAAGATGGCAAAGAAAACCCGACTTCGATCCCGCAGCGTTTTGCCGCTGCAGAATCGTCGCCGGGCTTCATCGCTTCAGCCGATCGGAACCGATCAGATGTCTTCGCTCACCATATCGATAGCGCCGCAGGGGCATTCGTTGGCACAAATGCCGCAGCCCTTGCAGTAGTCGTAGTTGAACTTGAACTTCTTGCCGGGACCGAGCTTCACCACTGCATTGTCCGGACAAACGCCGTAGCAGTTGTCGCACTCAAAGCAGTTGCCGCAGCTCATGCAGCGTCGCGCTTCAAAAAGTGCATTTTCTTCGGTCAACCCGTGCTGCACCTCGTCAAAAGTCGTCGTGCGACGCGCCAGGTCGAGCATCGGACGCACCGTCTTGGGTGCATCGGCGTAATACCAGGTATGCAGACGGTCAAAGCTTGCCAAGGGCGCCTTGGGCGGTTCGACGTACCTTTCACCCTTCAGATAAGCCGAAATGGCAAATGCAGCCTTTTTGCCGTGACCGATGGCCACCGTGACGTTCTTGTCGCCCTTTACCATATCGCCGCCCGCAAAAATTCCGGGCACCGTCGTCATCATGGTTTCGTCAACGACAAGTTCGTCGTCCTGCGCCTGAAGGCCGGGGAAGTTCGCGAGGAACCCGAGATTGGTCTGTTGCCCGAGCGCCAGCACCACGGTATCGACAGCGATGTTTTCGTATTCGCCCGTTCCGCGCGGCTTGCCGTTTTCATCGAGCTCCATTCTCTCGATCTTGATTTCTCCGCCCTGAGCTTCGCGAATCGTCGAGAGCCACTTCATGTTGACGCCTTCCTCGATGGCCTCCCGGATTTCGGCCGGATGCGCCGGCGCACGATCGCGCGTGCGGCGGTAGACCACGAGAGGCTCCGCACCCATACGACGCACCGTACGCGCCACGTCGATGGCGGTGTTGCCGCCCCCATAAATGGCAACGCGTCGGCCAAGCATCGGTTTTTCGTCTTCGGCTACGTCCTTCAAAACGCTCACGGCGTCCAGAACACGGGCGGCGTCGCCCGCAGGAATATAGGTGCGGCGGGCCAGATGCGCGCCTACGCCGAGAAAGACAGCGTCATAGTGTCCGTCCTGCATTTCCTTTGCCAGATCGGTGACTTCGCGGCCGCACTCGATCGTCACGCCCGTGCGTTCGATTCGTGCGATTTCGGCGTCAAGCACTTCACGCGGCAGACGGTACTTCGGGATACCGTAGCGCATCATGCCGCCGGCAGCCTGTGCACCTTCCACAACGTGAACCGTGTGGCCCGCACGCCGCAAATGGTAGGCAGCGCTTAGGCCCGCAGGACCGGCACCGACCACCAAAACACGCTTGCCGGTTTCTTTTTCGGGTTTTTCAAAATCCCAGCCCTTTGCCAAAGCGTTGTCGCCAAGAAAACGCTCCACCGAATTGATGCCGACGGACTCGTCGAGTCCGCCACGGTTGCAGGCCGTCTCGCATGTGTGATAGCACACGCGGCCCATGCAAGCCGGGAAAGGATTGTCGGCCGTGATGCGCTTCCAGGCCTCTTCATAATTGCCGGACTCGGCCGCATAAAGCCAAGCCTGGCATTTTTCACCGGCGGGGCACTTGGCGTTGCAAGGCGGCAGGCGATTCACATAAACGGGTTTGACGGTACGCCAGGAACCCGTGCGGTTTTCCAAAGAGCTGCCTACGTCGAGCGTAATGGCAAACGGGGTATTTTTCTGTGTCATTTTTTCTTTTCTCCGCTCACAGTCGCTTTGCAGCGGATCAAATCACGTGATGGCGTTCTTCGGCCTGTTCGGGGACCGGAATATCGTCGCCCTGCTCGTCGCCGAGAAGCCCGTAGCGGGCAATGTTGCGATCGGCAAGCGCCTGCATGCGCTGCACGATTTCCGGATTTCCCTTCTTGCCGAACAGATGCGCAAAGCGCTTCTGCAGCATCATGTACTTTTCAACAGGCTGCTTGCGGCGGATCTTGGAGACCTTGGTCACTTCCCCGTACTCGGCTTCAAAAACCGGGAAGAGTCCCGTCTCGTGCGCCAGACGTGCAAGTTCGATTGTCTTTGAAGATGCTGCGCCCCAGCCGAGCGGGCACGGCACGAGGATGTGGATGTAGCGTGCGCCGTGGAAGGTCATCGCATAGCGCACCTTGCGCTCCAGGTCGTGCAGATCGGCCACCGTGGCAGTCGCCACGTAGGGAATACCGTGGGCCATTGCAATGGCGGGAACATTCTTGCCCTGACCGAAACTGTTGCCCGGGAAATCGGGCGTGGGCATCGTCGTTGCGGTGCGCGCCGCCGGCGGCGTCGCCGACGAGCGCTGCACGCCGGTATTCATGTAGGCCTCGTTGTCAAAGCAGATGTAGAGAACATCGTCGTTGCGCTCGAACATGCCCGAGAGGCATCCGAAACCGATATCGGTCGTGCCGCCGTCCCCGCCCAAAGCGAGGATGCGCACGGGCTCGCCCCCCTTCTTGCGCGCCTTAACGCGTGCAGCGGCGGCAAGCCCCGTTGCCACGGCCGCTGTATTGCCGAAAAGGGAGTGGAACCACGGCAGCTGCCATGCGCTTTCGGGATACGGCGTGGAAAACACTTCCAAGCAGCCCGTTGCGTTGGTCGCGATGATCTGACCGTCCGTTGCCGCAAACGCTGCGTCAACCGCATAACGTGCGCCGAGCGCCTCACCACAGCCCTGACAGGCGCGATGTCCCGAATTCAAGGCGTTGTGACGCTCCTGCGAAGACTGTACGGTGCGGGCATCCGGATCAAGGAGGCGATTGCCGACCGTCCAGGTTCCCGTCTGATAAAAGCGGATTGCTGATTCCTGCATTTGGTTTAGCCTCTTTGAACGTTACTGACGCATGGCCGCATCGCGAACCAACGCCTCGGGAATGGGCCCGGACTTGCGGGTCTTGCGTTCGCGCTCGAGCTGTCGCTCCACTAGATCCTTGTCGAGATCCATGAACGTGAGCGCTTCGAGTTCGTGTGCGGCGGCTTCCTTGAGCATCTTCTTGATCGAAGCTTTGGTGATGGCGCGGCCGCCGAGACCCGCGATAACGGTATAGCGGGCAACATCGGGCTCCTTGATGGAAACCATGATGTCGCGGCTAAGCACTCCGCCCGAGCCCACGGCAAGCGTTCGTTCGAGTACGACCACGGTCTTGGCACCCTTCAGCGCCTGCCCCATAACATCAACAGGGAAAGGACGGAAGCACTTGACGCCGACGACGCCGATTTTGAGATCCGTTTCTTCGCGCAGTTCGTCGACGGCATCCTTGATGGTGCCCAGACACGACCCCATGGCAACGATGCGGATGTCGGCATCTTCGCAGCGGTAGGTGTGCACCAGACCGCCCGACGCACGGCCGAAAATTTCCTTGAATTCGCCTGCGACCTGAGGAATGAGTTCCAGTGCCTGAAGCTGCTTGACGTGTGCGAGATAACGCACTTCGGTGAAGGCTTCCGGGCCGACCATGGCGCCGATCGAAATCGGATCGCTCGGGTCCAGTTCCTGTCGCGGTGAATACGGCGGCAGGAATTTATCGACTTCCTCCTGCGAAGGGATGTCGATGCGCTCGAAGGCATGCGTAAGAATGAAGCCGTCCATGCAGACCATCACCGGCAGCGACAGCTCTTCGGCAATGCGAAAGGCTTGAATGTGCAGATCGGCTGCCTCCTGGTTGGTTTCGGCAAAAATTTGAATCCAACCGCTGTCGCGCTGGCTCATCGAGTCGGAATGGTCGTTCCAGATATTGATCGGCGCACCGATGGCTCGGTTGGCGACCGTCATCACGATGGGGAGTCCGAGGCCCGAAGCGTTATAAACGGCTTCGACCATATAGAGCAGCCCCTGTGAGGCGGTTGCCGTGTATGCACGAGCCCCGCCGACGCTTGCGCCGATGGCGACCGACATAGCGGCAAATTCGCTTTCGACGTTGATGTATTCGCAATTTTGGATGAGCCCCTTGCGGACCATTGTTCCGAGCGCTTCCACAATGTGCGTCTGCGGCGAAATCGGATACGCGCAAATCACTTCAGGTCGGCAAAGTGCCACGGCCTGCGCTACGCCCTGACTGCCTTCAATTTGCTTGAGCATCAGTTTTCCTCCGATTGCGTCGATTGGGCTTTGATATGGTCCCAGGCAGCCTGCGCGATCTTGGCATTGGCTTCGGCAATTTTGCCGCCGAAGCGCGCGTTGTAGGCCGCCTGCACGTTTTCAAGCGTAATGGCGCCCGTCATGGCGGCAAAACCGGCAAGCATTCCGGCTCCGGGCAACGGTCGACCGATGTTTTCAATGGCAAAGCGGGTGGCCGGAACTGTGCGAACGTGGCCCGCGGGGAGACGGTTGACGAGTTCCCCAAGCCCCAGCTCCTCAGGCGTCGAGGAACTGTTGATCAGTACGTAGCCGTCGGGACGAATACCGCCGAACACATCTTCGCTATCGAGCAGCGTGCGATCCTGCACAAGAACCACATCGGGCTCCTGAATCGGTTCGCGCAGACGGATTTCCTTTTCGTCGATGCGGGCAAAGGCAACAACCGGAGCGCCGGTTCGTTCCGAGCCGAAGCTCGGAAACGCCTGCGCCCAATGGCCTTCGGTAAAGGCGGCCACGCTGAGCATTTCGGCGGCGGTTACGACGCCCTGTCCTCCGCGGCCGTGGATTCTGATCTGATACACGACGGACTCTCCATGTGCGTTGTGTGCGCAAATCCGGCAGCCGATCTTTGGCTGCCGAGCGCACGAAACCGCGCGGGCGCCCCAATCAAAGGCGTCCGTGCATGGGGTTGACAAATTTTTTTATGAATTCTGCCAAAACTTTCGCATCTTGGCTCCACGCGCTCCATAGTCCATAAAGCGGATACTCACCCTTGAGCTTAAGCTCTGAAAAGTCCTCGTTCTCACACTAAAATCGGACGTCTCAAATGAAACTTCCTTTTTGCGATCAGCCATGACTCTGCTCCGCCTTTCTTTTGTCGTTCTTCCGGTCGTTCTCGCGGGCTGCTCCACGCTGCAGAGCTTTTTCGACCCCCTTTCACCCGGAGCCGACTCCTCTGCCGCCTTTGTGCTCACCGGGGAAGGCGTGCAGCAGTTTCAATGCACAGCCGACGCCAACGGTCGCTTTTGGAAGTTCATTACACCTCAGGCGCAGCTCCGGGATCGCCAAGGCCGAGTCGTGGCACGTCAGGGTTCCGAAGGAAGCTTCTTTGCAACAGACGGTTCGATCCTTGCCGCTAAGATCGAGAAATACGCTGAAAAATCCACCGCCGGCAACATTCGGGACCTCGTCTACCGCACGACCTCCCGCGGCAAGCAAGGCATGCTCACCGGCATCACACACGTCAAGCGCAGCGAGGGCAAGGGCGGCGTACCGCTCACCCGTTGCTCGCCTTCGCAGTTGGGCGCCACGCTCAAGGTACCCTTTACGGCCACCTACACTTTTTATCGAGCCGATTGATTCCACCTTAAAAATCAATGAACTTCCTTTCTCGCGCTTACCCTTCGAAGCTTGCAACTGCATGAAATTAAACTTCAAATCAGGTAAAATTTAGGTCTTCGTTGTGCGGTGAATTTTGCCGCGCCGGCATGTGTAATTTGGGGAGGTTTTATGGTTGGAGCTACGGTTTTGGGCGTCTTTCTGCAAGGATTGCCGCCGGATCGTCGCGTCGCTATGGCCCGAGTTGCGAGTTTGATTCGCCGTGCTGCACGCGGTGTGCGTGAGAGCAAGCGCTTCGGCCTCGTTTTCTACGAATTGAACGGGGGCCCGCTCTTCGGACTGGAATCCCGCGAAAAATCGCTCACGCTTTACATTGCCGAAAAGTCCGTCATCGAACCTTTCATCTCCACAATGAAGGGGATTGATGCCGAACACAGCCTCATCGAGTTTACGGATCTCAATCGTCTTCCGCTTCCCGATATTGAAAAAATTGTGCGCGCAAGCGTCGTCGCCCGCCGCGAGCGTTCGGCTGCCCCGTCGCAGTCCGAAATTCTTGCCATGTGGGGCGTCAAGGAAGAGGAAGTCGCAGTGGCTCCCCCCGTCGTTCGCATTTCCATGAGAACCGCCGAGGACGAACAGGCCGAAGCTGCCGCAAAAGCCGAGGCCGAGCGCCTTGCCGCTGAAAACAAGAAGATCCTGCGCCCGACGCGGCCGGAAAAGTCGCTGGTACAGAAGCGCGCCGCTGCCGCAGCTGCAAGCAAGCCCAAGTCAACCAAGGCAAGCAAAGCAGCCGCAGAGGAAAAAAGCGCTGCCAAGCCTGCCGTGCGTCGTA
>OOAH01001259.1_pt1 | contig 23895 bp, 20 predicted proteins | sample 1671801 | NCBI WGS metagenome assembly OOAH01 (sample SAMN06348194, study PRJEB24527) | human gut metagenome | biome: human gut; feature: ankylosing spondylitis patient; material: feces | host: Homo sapiens | place: China | collected 2015-10 | reverse complement strand
CCCTGGACACCCTGATTAAGAGTCAGGTGCTCTACCAACTGAGCTAGCGGTGCATTTTCTTTGTCGTTGTTGTGTCTCCCGCAACGACAAGACATATGTTATCACATGATTTTAAATAATGCAAGTACTTTTTCAAAAAAAATTAAATATTTTTTTCGATTTTTTTATATAATAGGTGAAATTAGTGATTTTCGCGGGCTTCCTGACACTTTTTGCAATAGCCATAAAGCTCTAATTTGTGTCCGGTAACGGTAAAATCTCCGGTATCCTGTTCCAGATGTACGTGTGCAAAGGGGCAGCTGGGCAGCGGAATCCGCTTATGACATTCCAGGCAGACCGCATAATGGGTATGTTCCCCGCGGTTCAATTCGTATACTACGGTACCGTCTCCCATGAACGTTGTCTTCTCTACCATTCCATGTTCTTCAAATGTTGCCAGGATCCGGTAGATTGTGGATACAGCATAATCGCTGCCTTCGTGTTCTTTCTCAATACGATTGTAAATCTGCACGGCGCTGAGGGGTTCGGTCGCTTCCTCCAGTACCTGATACACGCATTTTCTCTGTTTGGTCCATTTCAATCCCTTAGGGTAGGAAATATCATTGTGTTCACATTTATGTTCTTCCATAGATATCTGTCCTTTAATATCGCGATCCTGGGCATCCGCAGTGCTGCTCAGCTCGGTAACGCCCTGCGTTCCCTCACTGGACGGGCGTCGCCCTATCAAAATTGGATCTGCCTCTTATGCCTGCAAGCAGTCAAAGAGTCAGCTCTCAATTTTGGCACTGCTTGTGCCTACAGCCAGTTTATCACAATTCCTGCTAAAACGCCAATCACATATAAAATTCCCACGATTTTCAGATTTTCCTTTTTATCCGGATTCACGCGGAACAACACCAGCAGTCCTACTCCCGCGCCCACCAGCAATCCGGACATCATGGCTCCAAGGCTGATCACACCACTGATATACAATTGCGTTATGGTCACAGATGCTGCACAGTTGGGGATCAGTCCCACCACTCCTGCCAGCACAGGTCCCAGTACGGGACGGTTCAGGATCAGTCCGGCCAGAACATCTTCTCCCACAAAATGCAGTGCTGTGTTCAGAACAAATCCAATGACTATAATGAAAAAGGTAATGTGAAGCGTATGCTTTACCGCAGATAGAAAAATGCCATCCTTTTCACAATGGCAGTTCTCATGCTCACAGATTTCATGAATGTGCTCTTCCTCTTCATGATCATTTTCCTCATGCCCGTGAACATGGTCATGAGGATGTATCTTCCTCTCACGGACCAACAGATCGATCACAAACCCGGCTATGGCACCAATGGCTGCTTTCGCTCCCAGCACCCCCAGTACAAAGCGGATATCCATTTTCTCCGAAATCAGGATCGGCAGCATCTCATCAGAAGTGGACAGATAAATGGCTATCAATGTTCCCAGGGTGATCACCCTGCCTGCATATAAATTGGATGCTGCTGCCGAGAATCCACACTGAGGCAGCACACCTGCCACGCCACCGATCAACGGTCCCATTTTACCTGCTTTACGCACCATATGTGTGGTCTTCTCGCCAGCCTTATGCTCCAGATATTCCATAGCCAGATAGGTCAGGAACAAAAACGGCACCAGCTTTATACTATCTATTAAAGTATCTAAAATAACTTCCGACATGACTCTTACCTTTCCATACTTTCTTTATCAAATGAATACTTAATCATATATTTGTTCTAAATGCAAATGAGTTGCATTTGCATTTAGAACTATAACACATTTTTTCACATTGTCAATATTTTAATTATAAAAAATGCGCTATGCTATGACAAGCTACGAAAAGCAAGAGAATGCCCATCCGGGCAAAAGCCAGCCGGTATACCGTCTTATTATTGCACTTCGATCAATCTTCGATCAATCCTTTTTTCTTCCATGCTCCGCTCCGCCAGCGCAACATCATGCCGACCGCACGGCTGCATTCATCTGCTGTCAGACCGATATAAGCACCCACTACTGCCAGATGCAGCTGTATCCCCAACAGATACGTTCCTCCCGCTGCACACAAAAACATGAAAACAGCTCCGAGGATCACCGGAAATACAGCATCTCCACTGGTTTTCAGTGCATTTCCGTATACCAGATTTGTGACTCGTCCGGCTTCCAGGGCAATATCAATAAACATCAGCTTCTGCACTAATTCTACCATACTCTTATCCTGCGTGAAAAAAGAGATCAGAACCGGGGCACTGACTGCAAACAGAAATTCTGTTCCCATCGCCAGTACCGCTCCGATCGCCGCAGATTTTTTAGTCTGCTTATCACATATTTCATATTTTCCCGCACCCATGTACCATCCGGTCATAATAGCATTCGCCTGGGCAAGCGCACTTCCCACACAGAAGGATAAATTTGTGATCTGTGCCGTATAGGAGCGGGCTGCCACATTGATTCCTTCTGTATCCATCTGGTTCAGAAAACGGATCACCAGTGTCATCGCTACATTATAAATAATATTCTCCAAAGCGGAAGGTAATCCGATCCGGATGATCTTCCGCAAAATCTCTCCGGAATTTACCCTCTCCGAATATTTTTTTGCAGGGATCAGCCGCCGTACAAAGATCACTATCAATATCAGATTCACTACTTTGGAGATCACTGTTGCGGATGCGACCCCCTGCACGCCGAGGTGGAATCGAAACAGAAACACGGCATTTAATATAAAGTTCAAAATATTACCTGTCACAGTTGCGATCAGAGGCTGTTTCGTATATCCAAATGCACGCAGATATCCTGCCAGTATGGGAATCATTGCGTTCAGTATACTTCCGCCTCCTACGATCCGCAGGTATTGTACGGCAGGCTCCTTCAATGCCGGTGCAATACCTACCACATACAGAATCCCATCGGAACAGAAAAACAAAAACACAGACATCACAACACCCAGGATCCCATTAAACCATAATCCCAGAGTCTTTGCCTGACAGGCGATCCCCGGTCTGCCCGCACCGATATTCTGTGTCATCACAGCCAGCATTCCCATAGAAACTACCGAATACATAATAATGAACACACCAATATAAGTATTTGCTGTTCCGACTGCTCCGACTGCCTGATCTCCCACAGAAGAAAGCATTAAAGTATCCACCATTCCGGACAACATGTAAAAGATCGTCTCCAGACACAGTGGTACAAATAATTGAAATAATGACTTATTCTGTCCTTCCATCGTATGTTTTATATCCTTTCTGCGGTTCCTGTAAATTTGCATTTTCATTTTGCAACTATTCAGAATACTATTCCGAATAGTCCCTTCAATTTTTACATATTACTACTTTATCTTTCCTAAAACTTGCATTTTTACCACAGAAAATTGACTTATTTCTACTTTTATAGTAATCTGACCATAACGTCCCCCGATCCACTTCACAGAAAGGCCTGCTTATGTACCCTGAATTAAGAGAAGAACGCATTCACGGAACAAAAGAATTTCCTTTTAGCTGTTATCACCTGCATGATATGCCTGCTTTTTTTCAGATTCCTGTCCACTGGCATCCGGAGGTTGAGATCATATATGTCCGCTCCGGCTCTCTTAAGATCATCATTGAAGGAGAAGAATACGAAGCGGCCGGCGGCTCCGTATTCTTTGTGAACCCCGGCGAGCTTCATTTTATGGGTTCCGCAATTCCGGGCGTAGACTATCATACCCTGCTGTTCCCACTGGAATTTATTTCCTTTCAGACGGATGATCTGTTGGAAACGGAGTTTCTCCTTCCCTTGCGTAACCATGAATTGCTTTTGCATCATAATCTTTCCCACGAAAAAAGCTGTCCTGACATCATTTCTCTCATCCGTGAGATCCTGTCTGTCAGACAGCTTCCAAATACATTGAGCGGGCATTTCCGATTACGTATTTTATTGTTGTCACTTATCCAAAAAATTGCTTCCTGCGGAACCATTAACCCCATGGGCTCCAAAAGAAATGATCCGATGCAGCGTGAGATACTGACTTATCTGCAGTATAACTACACGGACCCCCTTCGGTTGGAAACCCTGGCAGAGCAATTTCATTTATCCGAGAAATATTTGTCCCGCTATTTTAAGCAGCATTTTCATCTGACTCTGACGCAATACCTGATGCATCTGAGACTGACCCATGCCTGCCATCTGTTAGAGAGTACCTCTCTGCCGGTTACAGAGGTTGCCCTGCAGTCCGGCTTCCCCAACGTGAGTCATTTTATCCGCTGCTTTCACAGGACATATCAGATGTCTCCGTTACAATATCGTAAACAGCTGCCCTATCAATGATCGTTTTCAAGAGCTCTTCTTGCCAGCTCCAGACATCCCATAATGCCCTGATCATCGTGAAGAGATGCCGGCACCACATAATGCTCCATGTCTGCAAGTTCATCCGTTACGATATAGCCATTGATGTATTCCTTAAGCTTCTTGCGGATAAGCGGGAACAACTGCTCCTGGTGCATGACACCGCCGCCTAAAATGATCATTTCCGGAGATACCGTCATGACATAGCCGGTCAGCGCCTGAGCAATGTAATCTGCCTCCAGCTCCCATACTTCCGGGCAATCTGCCAGGTCCACCGCTTTCCTGCCCCAGCGTTCTTCGATAGCAGGGCCTGCCGCCAGACCTTCCAGACAATTCTTATGATAAGGACATCTTCCGGCATAAGTATCTGCGGTCCGCTTCGTGATCAACACATGTCCTGTCTCCGGATGGAGCATTCCGTGATGCAGCTCTCCGTTACTATAAATACCACCGCCGACACCGGTACCGATGGTCAGATACATGACACACTTTTTCCCTTGTGCCTGTCCGAAAGTCACTTCGCCGAGGACAGAACCATTCACATCTGTATCAAATCCCACGGGGCAATGAAGTGCCTCCTGCATCTGCCCCACAATATCGCAGTCCCTCCAGGCCAGCTTTGGCGTGGTTGTGATATAACCGTATTTTTCGGAATCTCTGTCCAGCTCAATGGGTCCAAAACAGGCAATTCCCAATGCATCGATCCCCTTGTCCCTAAAATAAGCGATCATCTTAGGAATCGTCTCCTTAGGTGTAGTTGTAGGTATCGATACCTGTTCATAAATTGTACCATTCTCATCCCCAATAGCGCAGACCATTTTTGTACCGCCGGCTTCCAATGCACCCAGACGTAATTTTGCCATATAAACTCCCTGCCTTTCCAGATTCTGTCTGTCAAACATATCCTGAGCTTTTTCTTCGGATTCTGCTCTCTGTGGTTAGTATAGCAAATCCTTTTGTCCCTGTTAATATCAATTTTTATAGAGTTTCTCTCTCTTTTTAATTTTCTCTTTTCCGGGGAATCTTTCCTATGATATACTTGTTATACTGTTCTCAGTTACACACAAATTGCAGGAGGTTATATTACAATGAAAAAAATATGGATCGTCGGCTCCCTCGGTCACATGGGACAGGCGTTGATCAGGTTGTTAGACATGATGGAATATGAATTATACGAAACCGATAAGGATGAGCTGGATATCACGGATGAACATGCTGTTTCCCTGTTCATGCACCGGAATCGTCCCGATGTCGTCATCAACTGTGCAGGATATCATCCTTCCGCCGGTGCAGCGCAGTCGGAGACAGATATGGCTTACAAGGTAAACGCCGTAGGTGCGAGGAATCTGGCGCAGTCTGCGGAGAGCATTCAGGCAAAACTCATACAGATCTCTACGGATGATGTATTTTCCAGCGCATCCGACACACCCTATAATGAGTTCGATGATGTAAATCCCGTAGGACTGTTTGCAAAATCCAAATACGCCGGAGAGAAATTCGTCATCCAGCTGATGACCCGCTATGTCATTATCCGCAGTTCCTGGATCTATGGCATCGGCAAAGACTTTTTGAATGAAGTACTGGAAGCTGCCGCAGATCCCAAAGTATCCACCATGGAATTATGGAACAATGACCGCGCCGTTCCCACTTCTGCCGCTGAGCTTGCCCGGGTGGTGAAATTCTTCATCGACAACGACCACTACGGTATCTACCATGCTGTATGCAGCGGAGGGTCCTGCACACGTCTGGAATTTGCCGAAGAGATCCTGCGTCTCGCCGGAAAAGAGGATCAGCTTACCGTCACGGTAAAAGATAGGGCTCCGGAGAAATATTCCGTGCTGGATAATATGATGCTGCGCCTCAACGGAATCGAAGAACCCGATGACTGGAGGGAAACACTGGCCGCTTATATGAATGAGACAGGAGGACTGGAATAGTGGAAAAACACGAAAAAGAAAAGAAAAAACTCGGTCTGTCCACCAAAATCTTTATCGCCCTTTTAACCGGTGCGGTATGTGGTGTGCTGATCCATTATTATATGCCGGAAGGGTACTTCAGAGATACGATTCTGATCAACGGTATTCTCTATGTACTGGGCAACGGTTTTATCCGCCTGATGCAGATGTTGGTGGTCCCTCTGGTATTCTGCTCCCTCGTCTGCGGCGCAATGGCCATCGGTGATACGAAAACATTAGGAACTGTGGGTGTGAAAACGATCCTGTTCTATCTGTGCACCACTGCTTTGGCGATCTGCGTGGCACTGGGCATTGCCAGTCTGATCAATCCCGGCGTCGGTTTAAATATTGCGTTGCCGGAGGATGCCACCGAAGTCGCGACCACCCAGGTAGATTTTGCGGAGACGTTGTTGAATATTATTCCGAAAAATATTTTTACCTCTCTGTCCGCCGGAGATATGCTGCCGATCATCTTCTTTGCTTTATTTGTTGGCATTCTTCTGGCTGCCATGGGCAACCGGGTCTCCACTGTGGCGAACTTTTTCAGTCAGTTCAATGACATTATGATGGAAATGACGATTGCAGTCATGAAAGCTGCCCCTGTCGGTGTCTTCTGCCTGATTGCCAAGACCTTCGCAGGCATCGGCTTCGACGCTTTTGTACCTATGCTGAAATATATGGGAAGCGTAATCCTGGCGCTGGCAGTACAGTGTTTCGTGGTATATCAGGTCATGCTGTTTGTGTTCACCCGCTTGAATCCTTTTAAGTTCATTAAAAAGTTCTTCCCGGTTATGACCTTTGCCTTCTCCACTTCCACCAGTAATGCGACGATCCCTCTGTCTATCGACACTCTGTATAAAAAAATCGGTGTCTCCAAACAGATTTCGTCCTTTACGATTCCTCTGGGTGCCACCATTAACATGGACGGTACTTCCATCATGCAGGGCGTAGCAGTTGTTTTCATAGCACAGGCTTACGGTATTCCTCTGACCCCGGCTGCCATTGCTACTGTCATTGCCACCGCGACGATCGCTTCCATCGGTACTGCAGGTGTCCCCAGTGTCGGTCTGGTCACCCTGTCCATGGTACTGACCTCTGTAGGACTGCCTACCGAGGGCATTGCACTGATCATGGGTATCGACCGTATCCTGGATATGCTGCGTACCGCTGTCAATATCACCGGTGATGCCGTATGTACCACTATCGTGGCTAAACAGCAGGGTTCCTTTAATGAGAAGACTTTCCAGGCAGATAACTGATCACCCGTTTACAACTTTTCAGACGACTGCCACCGTATAAAAAAAAGAGTGAAACATTCTGTCTTGTGCTCAAGTGCACCGTCAGATGTTTCACTTTTTTATAGCTCGAAGCTATTCTATTTCAGTTTATTTAATTTTGCCCGGTTGGCAATAACGATCAGCCGCATATCCTGTGTCAGAGGTACTTCCGGATCGATATTGGTATTTACATTTTTTCCTTCGATGATCGCCACCACGTTAATGGAATATTTTTTCCGCAGATTCAGCTCGATCAGGTTCTTCCCGATCCACTGCTGTTTGACTTCCATTTCCACCATAGACACATCCTGGGACAATTCGATAATGTCCATGAAACCGGAGCTTAACAGATTTTTGGCCAGGTGGATCCCTGACTCACTCTCGGGGAATACTACACGGTCTGCTCCTACTTTCGTAAGGATCTTGCAGTTTATCTCAGTGGCGCATTTGGCGATAACGGTCTTTACGCCCAGTTCTTTACACAGCATGGTTGTCATAACGCTTGCTTCCAAATGATTTGCCATGGTCACAATGACCACATCAATATTGGCAATACCGATCTGTCTCAACGCTTCCGGATCTGTAATATCCGCACATTTACAGTATGGAATCTCTGAAATTGCCGCATTGACAACTGCCTCTCTGTTGTCCACCGCTACCACCTCTGCGCCGTTCTCGGCCAACTCCTTCGCCACACTTCTTCCATATCTTCCAAGTCCAAATACTGCATAGGTCTGATTGATTCCCATAGTCTCTTCCTTCCTGTTGCTTCGATCTGCTTTATCCGACGCTGATCTCTTCTGTCGGGTTCTTCACAATATTTTTGTTCTTTTTCTGCGTGCTGAATGCCACTACCAGAGATATGGGGCCGACTCTTCCCAGATACATGGTCACGATAATAATCAGTTTTCCCCAAAGATTCAGCATGGAAGTCAGGTTCCTGCTTAATCCCACAGTAGCTGTGGCACTGACTGTTTCATACACAATATCTATCACATCCGCCTCTGTCACTGCAGATAAAAGAATCGCAGACAACGACGCAATGATAAAAAACATACCTACAACCGCTACCGATTTATTCACCGCCTGCTTCGGAATATTTCTCCCAAAAAGCTCTGCATCCTCCTTATTACCTATGGTGGCAAACATAGATACCAACAGCACTGCGATCGTAACTGTCTTCATTCCTCCTGCGGTTCCCACCGGAGAGCCGCCGATCAGCATCAAAAGCACCGAAATGATCGCAGAGGTATTGGTCAGATCCTCTTGTGGAATCGTGGCAAAACCTGCGGTTCGCGTAGTTACTGCCTGGAACAGGGATGCCCAGATCCGTTGCGGCACCGTGTAATCCTGCATCGTCAGAGGATTATTGTATTCAAAAATATAAAATGCCGCCGCTCCCACTACAATAAGTATTCCTGTCACCGTGAGTGCTATTTTACTGTGCAGCGTCAGCAGTCGGAAACATTTCAGCTTCTGGCTCCGGATATTTTTCAAAACCCGCAGTACATCCCACCAGACGATATAACCTAAACCACCTAATATGATCAACAGCATCGTGACCAGATTGACCATGGGCTGAAATACATAGCCGCACAGACTGTCTTCCGCCATAATATCCATTCCTGCGTTGCAAAAGGCAGATACAGCATTAAAAATTGAAATCCATATGCCTCTAAGTCCGTATCCCGGCACAAATACTGTCATGTACAAAAGAGCTCCGCATCCCTCAACCACCAGAGTACCTATGAGAACCTTGCGGAGGAATTTCACGATTCCGGAGATATTATTCAGATTAAATACATCCTGCAGCATCCACCGGTTACCCAGTCCCAGTCGTCTGTGCAGTCCCATCATCACACCGTACATGACCGTAATGACTCCCAGACCTCCCAACTGGATCAGAAACAGGATCACGATCTGTCCCCAGACGCTCCATGTGGAATATGTGGGAACCGTCACCAGACCGGTCACACATATGGATGTGGTAGCCGTAAATAAAGCATCTATATAAGGAACCGCTTCTCCGGTAGCTGAACTGATGGGTAATGCCAGCAGGAAGCTACCCACTAATATGGCACACAGAAAGCTAAGCATGATCTTCTGTGTCGTAGACAACTGTATTATTTTTTTACTGTTCATAACACACTCCATTCCGCCGATGCTTTATCTCATCAGTGGAATCGCTAATCAAATTTCACGGGTGCAATCCGCAATGCTATGATTATAACACACTTTTAGATAAAAAACTCCTATTGGAGACAGTTTGTTGCCGAATCCATCATAGGAGTTCTCTTCTGATCTTATTTTTCTTCTTTTATACTTTAAATCGGTAGCCCACACCCCAGATGGTCTCGATATACTGAGGCTTTGCAGTATCTTTTTCAATCTTCTCACGGATCTTCTTGATATGCACGGTAACCGTAGCGATATCACCGATGGAATCCATATCCCAGATCTCCCGGAACAATTCTTCCTTGGTAAATACATGGTTCGGATGCTCCGCCAGGAACGTCAGCAGATCGAATTCCTTGGTCGTAAACGTCTTCTCCACACCGTCCACATAGACACGTCTTGCAGTCTTATCAATACGGATACCGCGGATCTCCACGATATCATTCTGCTGCTTCTGGTTGGTTCCCACCAGTCTCTCATAACGGGCCATGTGCGCCTTCACACGGGCTACCAGTTCACTGGGGCTGAAAGGTTTGGTCATATAGTCATCCGCACCCAGCCCTAAGCCGCGGATCTTATCAATGTCGTCCTTCTTCGCAGATACCATGAGAATGGGAATATTTTTCTCCTCGCGGATCTTCTTACATACTTCGAAGCCGTCCATGCCGGGCAGCATCAGGTCCAGAATGATCAGATCATAATCGCCTGCCAGTGCGGTCTTCAGTCCCTCATCGCCGGTATTGCAGATATCGACCTTGAAATCACTGAGCTCCAGATAATCCTTCTCAAGATCTGCAATTGCTACTTCATCTTCAATAATTAAAATCTTACTCATTATTTATCCTCCATTTACAGAATGTCCTTGTATTATCGGTTATCATGCCAATTCTGTTTCATTCCTTATTCATTACTTGGTTCCACCCGGCTGCAGCTCGATATATTTTCTCAATACAAAATGCATACAGGTTCCTTCCCCTTCTTTGGCTGTCGCCCATACATAACCGCCATGATCCTCAACAATTTTTTTAACAATGGATAATCCGATGCCACTGCCGCCCTGGGCCGAGTTCCGGGAAGCATCCGTGCGGTAGAACCGCTCGAAGATCTTCTGCAGATCCTTCTGTGCGATTCCCTTGCCGTTGTCCTCGATCTCTACCCGGATGGAATCCACTTCGTCAAGAATACGGATATCAATATGCCCGTCAGGCTTGTCCATATATTTTACGCTGTTACTGATAATATTATTGATGACCTTCTTCATCTGCTCCGGATCCGCAATGACAACTGTGTCAGGAGATACCAGATTCGAATAGTTCAGCTTGATACCACGCTGCTCCAGATCCAGTCCGACTTCTTCCACACAGTCACCGAAATAATCCGCCACGTTGATCCGGTGGAAATTGTACGGGATCCGGTTATTATCAATTCCGGAATAAGTGGTCAGCTCGTTGATCAGACGATCCATATCAATGGCTTTATTGTAGATGGTCTTGATGTATTTGTCCATCTTCTCCGGCGTATCTGCCACACCGTCCATGATTCCTTCCACATAACCCTTAATGGCTGTGATAGGGGTCTTCAGATCATGGGAAATATTGCTGACCAGCTCTTTGTTCTGCTTCTCATGCTGAATGTTCTCTTCTGTGGATTCCTTCAGCCGCAGACGCATATCCTCGTAATTGCGGTAGAGATCACCGATCTCCCCCTTGGCATCCGTCTCCAGAACATAATCAAAGTTGCCTTCCTTGATCTTGCGCATTGCCACATTCAGCTCATTGATAGGTTCAAATACGCCCTTGTGGATCCACTGGGTCAGCATCAGGCTGGTGAAGATCAGGATCACAATGATCGCCACGAACATATCGATCAGCAGATGTCTCGAGATCAGCGAATTGACCTTCGTGACGATAAATACGCTGCCCGGTGTTCCATCCCGGAAGGTGAAATCAATCTGTTTTACATACTTCTCCAGTTCATTGTAGAAATATCCGCTGTCATCCGACAGATTCTCGTCACCATAGGCAGGCAGTTTTTCAAAAATCTGCTGTGCGGCTTCTTCATTGCCGGCATAATACAGCTTATCACCTTTTCTTACAATAATGTAAGTAGACTTCCGCGATACCTCCTCATTGATATGATCCAGATATTCTTTATCTTCCAGCCTGCTACTGTCTTCCTTCGCCTGGTCCAACAGCACATAATACGCCTGATCCGTGGTGTTGGTGAATTCCCTGAAATTCTCCGACATCATGGAATAATCAATATCCGTCAGGCTGAGACCCTGAGAGTAATTCATCAGGTAAATAGCAATCATTACAAAAGCCATGATCGTCAACAATAACGGAAGTAATATAATACTTATAAATGTTACGCGAAGTCTTGTTTTAAATTTCATATTACTCTTGCCTTTCAGCAACCTGCACGTGAATAATTTATATTTTATACTTTACTTGCGCTCATTATAGCATGATTCCCACCTCCTGTGTATAAAGGAAGCAAGAATATCATTAAAAAAATATAAACAAAATTTTTTCATTTTTCTGTTGACATTATTCTCGCATCATGTATAATAAGCTTATAAGAAACAGTAATCATTACTATTATTGAGAAAGGGGCTTATCATGGCACTGAAACGAAGCAGACAACGGGAAATGATCAAATCCTTTCTCATGGGACGCAAGGATCATCCTACCGCTGATGTGATCTATTCTAATCTGAAGCAGCAGGATCCGAACTTAAGTCTCGGTACCGTCTACCGTAATCTGACTCTGTTGTCGGACATGGGAGAGATTTTACGACTCCGGGTCGGTGACGGTGTTGACCATTTTGATGCTGATACTTCCGAACATTATCATTTCGTGTGTACGGAATGCGGAAGCGTCATTGATCTGGACATGGATAGTATTGATTCCATCATGGAGACAGCCGGAGAGAGATTTGACGGCCGGATCCGGGGACATGTCACTTATTTCTACGGCTCTTGTCCCGCCTGTACCAGGGTTGCTACGGAGTCCTAGTTTTCTGAATGAAAACTAGCTTCGTTCCATAATATATTTGTGCTTATAAAGCACACGCAAAAAGAGAAAACTAAAACAAAACATTTCATTAGAGAAAAGGAGAAAAAATTATGGCAAAGTATGTATGTCAGGTATGTGGTTATGTTTATGAAGGTGATGCGGCTCCCGCAGAGTGCCCCATCTGTCACGCTCCCGCTTCCAAGTTCACCAAGCAGGAGGAAGGCAAGACCTGGGCTGCTGAGCATGTAGTAGGTGTAGCAAAGGGTGCTCCCGAGGATATCATTGCTGATCTGCGTGCGAACTTCCAGGGCGAATGCTCTGAGGTTGGTATGTATCTGGCAATGGCAAGAGTTGCTCACAGAGAAGGTTATCCCGAGATCGGTCTGTACTGGGAGAAGGCTGCTTACGAAGAAGCTGAGCATGCTGCAAAATTCGCTGAGCTGTTAGGTGAGGTCGTAACCGATTCCACCAAAAAGAATCTGGAGATGAGAGTAGATGCCGAGAACGGTGCTACCGCAGGTAAGTTTGATCTGGCTAAGAGAGCAAAGGCTCTGAACCTGGATGCTATCCATGACACCGTACACGAAATGGCTCGTGACGAGGCTCGACATGGCAAGGCATTTGAGGGTCTGTTAAAGAGATACTTTGGCTAAGCTACAAGCCATGCAAGGATAAAATAAAAAGTCACTGGGAGGACATTTATGTACTTCCAGTGACTTTTTATTTTAGATTTATACGGCGCCAGCCGTCCATGAGCAAGTTACGCAGTGACTGCGAATGGGTTGCATGGCGCCAGCCTTAGGAGCGCGGCAGCCCTTATACGGTTCCGGAGATCACCAGCGTGCTGACACCGGGGTTGATTCCCCACGCTCCCGTAACGGGATCCTGGGTGTAAGTTGCTGCGGGTACGGTAATACCTCCTGCAGTTCCGGTGAATAATCCGGTATTCGTATCATACGTATAGTTTGTTCCCTCTGCCCATGCAGTTCCATTAAAATTCACAGTCAGATTCTCCAATACGGGATTAAAGGTATCCGTGATCACGACACCGGTAGCTGCATCCGCTGCCGTATTACCCAGATTCTGTATCAGGAACGTATATGTCAATGTTCCATTCTCTGTCACAGGTACGGGGCTGACAGACTTTGTGATCGTAAGAAGCGGTCCGCTTACCGCATTTACTGTCTCGTTCACAGTAACAGGAGTGACCCCTGCCCCGGCAATCGTCGCCGTATTCGTAATGGAAGCCTCTGCTGCCAGCGGTGCATAAGAGTTCACCTCAGCCTCATAGGTAAGTGTCACATTACCTCCCGCAGGCACGGTAATTCCCGTGATTGTCAGAGGAGGGCCTGCCGTTACAGCCGGTGTTGCCTGTAAAATTCCGTTTGCATAGTATTTTACGGTCCCCGGAATATACGTCAGAGGTGTCAGTTCTCTGGTATTAAACAAATACTCTCCCAGATTATCTGTTACTGTAATTCCGTTAAATGCTGTAGTTCCTGAGTTCACAATGCTGATCACATACGTCACATTTTCATTCTGCCCGTAGGTATCCCGCACTGCTGTCTTGGTTGCAGAATACCTCCGTGATCTCACCCACTGCTATATTGGAGTTTGTAATCTCATTTCCATAGCGAAGCTGTGCCTGGTTCGTAAATCTAGCCATATATTTTTGTATCCTTTCATTGTATTTGGATTTACTATAATATATGACTGTTTTTAAGAAAGTTGACGGATTCTGTCACCGCATTTCTTGACTTTCCTCTTCCACCTCCGTATGATGGAATCACAGGCATTCACTGGCGCTGCTCCAAAAAACATCGAGGATTCAACATGAAGAAAAAAGTATTTAACATCATCCAGATCGGTGACAAAAGTAACCGTCTGAGCCGGCTCTTTGATATTTTTATTGCTATCGTTATCTGTGCAAATATTCTGGTGACTTTTCTGCAAACCTTTGATGAGCTTGCTACTTTATTTCCGGTATTTCACTTGATCGAGGTTATCACTATTCTGATCTTCTGTGTGGAATATATTCTGCGGATCTGGACTGCGGACTATCTATATCCTGATAAAAGCGAGTTCCGCTCCCGGCTACGGTTTCTGATCTCCTTCGACGGCATTATCGACCTGCTGACAATTTTACCCTTTTTCTTCCTGTCCGGCATGGTCATCTTCCGGATGCTGCGGGTGGCAAGGATCTTCCATCTGTTCCGCCTGAATGCCCGATATGATTCTTTCAATGTCATCACTACGGTATTGTATGAAAAACGCAATCAGATCATTTCCTCCGTGTTCATCGTCCTGATCCTGATGCTCGCCAGCAGTCTGTGCATGTACAGCGTGGAGCATGATTCCCAGCCGGAAGTATTCCGCAATGCCTTCAGCGGCATCTGGTGGAGCATGTCGACATTACTCACCGTTGGTTACGGAGACATCTATCCCATCACCACGCTGGGGCGGATCATGGCGATCAGTATTGCCTATCTCGGTGTCGGTGCCGTGGCTATCCCCACCGGTATCATCAGTGCCGGTTTTGTAGAACAGTACCAGCGCAAAAGCAGTCTCTCTAATATTAAAGAAGCAGATATTCATGAGATCGCCGAGATCTTCGTGGATAAACGCTTCGCCGGCAAATCCGTGGAAGAAATGGAAGCGGCAGAACAGGTCACGATCTTCCTCATTCTGCGGGAGGATCTGTCCATTCTGCCTCATAAAGATACGATGTTGAAATTAAATGACATCATTGTCATTCGTGGTGAGAATCCCTAACAATAGTGAAGACTGCCTCTTTTGCAGGGGCAGTCTTTATTATTTGTGATACTTATTTGGCTTCCACGGTTTCCGTAGTTTCTGTTGCCACTGTTTGACTTTCTGCGGTTTCAGCCTCGACATTCTCGGTCTCCGTCGCAGTTTCCGTTATCGTAGTATCTGTAGCTTCGGTGCTTTCTGTCTCTTCAGCGGTCTCCTCCACCTCCACCAGATCCTCCAGTGTATAATTGAATCCGGTCACCACGTTGGTGGCCACGACATACACTTTCATTTCAGAGGGAAATGCGACGTAATACTGGCTGGTCATGGAATTCAGATTACCGACGTTAATGATCACGCTGCGATCTGCAGTCTCGTACTGAATGGTACGCTCCGGATCCGCCAGTCCATACTGTGACATATCCGTCACATTTTCAATCACCTGATCTGCCTTTAACGGTGCCACCTTCAGGATCATCGCCTTGATCCGGTCCTGGTTCAGATTCAGGGAATGATCGTCCGCATAGTACCATGTTTCATCCTCTTTTTCAAAGGCATAGGTCTCTCCCTTATATACATAGCGGAAGCTGGTAATATCATCGGAGTTCACATCCAGCACCGTCTCCTGTGTATCCTCGGTGGTGGAAGCCGCAGACGATGCATTTTTATTATACTGGCGGATGCCCAAGAATGCTGCCGCCAGCACCACCAGTGCCAGCAGCATTCCGATCATCTGTCTTTGTTTCTTTTTCATATCTATAACTCACGCCTTTCCCAATTATTTCTTCCGTCTGCGGAACCAGATCACGAATCCGGCGATCATACAGCCGATAGGCAGTATCACAGTAACCAGCAGTCCCAACAACAGAATCTGTGCGGAATCCACTACCAGATTAGATACCTCATAGCTTTTTACCGGAATGGATACCGAGGTCTCATGATCTGCCATTCCACTGAACGTATTGGTGAACAGGGTCAGGTTCGCACCGCTGACGACAGAGTTGGCATCGTCGGTGAACAGCTGCTCACAACCGTACACGATCAGTGTCGCATCCCCATCATCCAAAGTCTTTACTGCCTCAACACCTAATGCGAAGGGACCATTCACATCATTTTCACCCTGTGAAAAATCCTGTGTATTGTTAACATCCTGTTTTGCAAAAGAGCTGTCGGAGGTGCTCAGGAATACATCATAGGTAATATCGCCGGTGGCTGTCTCGTCGGTACTTACTTCCTCCGGGACGATGATGCCCTGAGAATACGGCAGGAACAGATATTTTCCGTAGGTACCGGAGGTATAGCTGTCAGAGCTCTGTGTCGGCAGAATATAATACGGGCTTCTGTAGTAGCCGTTGGAATCATTCTCCACTACCAGTCCTTTGGCAATGCTCAGATTCATGTAGCTTAAGATAGCATCTATATTGGGTGTCTCCTCATCGGTATAACCGGTTACCAGGATGACTTTTCCACCGTTGTTCAGATAGTCGATCACCTTATCCTTATCATCGGATGAAAAATCGCTGGTGGCACCGTTAATGAACAGACAGGCCGCATCGTCAGGGATAGCATCCAGATCCATCAGATTTACGGTCTCATAATCCACATTTTCTTTGTTCAGTGCGGATGTAAAAGTGTTGCTTAAACTCAGTTCATTATGTCCTGTTGTCATATATACCTTGGGCATATCATCATTTAACACATAATCCAGTGCACTGGTGATCTGTCCTTCGCCATCATAACCGGTGGTCGTGGTGTTATAACTGTAGGTCGAATAGTCAAAATCATAGGAAGACTCATAGACATCGTTGTAATCAATGACCTTGCTGCGCTTGTCGCTGACCACGATCAGGCTGTTCGTGCTGATGTTGCCGGTGGTGTACTGGGTATAGAACATCGGGTTAACGGTGGGATCCACATATTCCACGGTGATATGATCCGACAGATCATCGTATCTCTGCAAAGTCTGCCCCAGTGTGGTATCCTGATTGTCCTGATTTACCAACACATAGATTGTCACATCATCCTGCATATTTTTCACATAGTCGACGGTCTGATCTGTCAGGGAATACAGCTTCTGGCTGGTCATGTCGATTGCTGTCCAGCCGGAAGGCATCTCGCCCATGATAATATTAACCACTACTACCAGCGCTACCGCTACAGCGATCATACCGGTACTGTAAGCACTGAAGCTTAAGTTCTTCACGGACATGCTGTAACGGCGTTTCTGAATGGACTGTACCGTCAGGAACAGAACCAGTGCCGTAACGGATACATAATATACGATAGAAGATACATCCAGTGTGCCATTTAACAGGTTGGAAAATGGTGTGTAAAGGTCAAAGCAACGCAGCAGCTTTGTCAACAGATTGCCGGTGCTGGAAATAATGGAGCAGATGGAATCCATCATATATCCCAGGAACAATACTAAAAAAGTAAGTACTGCTGCAATGACCTGGCTCTCCGTCAGGGAGGACAGGAACAGACCGATGGTAATGGCGGTCATTCCGAAAAGGAAATATGCCAGGATCGACAGGTAAGCCTCTCCCATGGGAACACTGCCGTACTGCGCCATGATCAGCGGGTAAAAGCAGATGATTGCTACGGGAATGGCAAATATGGTTAACAGCGCCAGGAATTTTCCCATAACGATGCCGCCTACAGACACCGGTGCCGTCAGGATCAGCTGATCCGTCTTGCTCCGCTTTTCCTCCGCCAGGATACGCATGGTCAGGATCGGCACGGTCAGCATGAATAAAAAGGTAACGCTGGATACCACATACGCAAAATAAGGATATCCATTCATCAGGTTATAAACGCTAAAATACAGTCCCAGGAAAAACAGGGTGACTGCAATAAATAAAAATCCGATAAAGGAACGGAAATAGGATTTCAATTCTCTCTTATAAATGGCTAGCATATGATTCCGCCTCCTGGTATGATGTAGTCATAGACCAATAGCAGTCTTCTACATCATTATTTAATCTATATCAAGGTTGGTAGGAGGATTCTCCTCTGATTTCATTCCAACCAAAGATACGTGTATAAGTTACATGTTTTTAGTATAATTATTCACTCCTAGACTTCGTCTGTTACATAAGGTATTATATTCCATTGAATAGGGAAAAGGACGTTCGCCTCCTAGGGAGCTGGCTTATGTCCAGCAATACCCGTAACTTTAGACAGTCATTCCATCAATGAAAATTTATGTTTTAGGCTGGTTGGGAGCAATTAAGCTATACCCGTATCACGTGCCAGGTAGTGTATTCATTGTTTTTATGGAACCCTATCGGAAGGAGCTTACAATGTACAACAAAAACTATATTTCCGTCGGTATCGATGTCGGTTCTGCCTTTAGTTTCATGACCATCGTTGCACCTGACGGCTCTGTAATCCAAAAACCTTTTAAAATTACACACAATAAACCGGATTCTCTGGAAAAGGCCGTTTCTGCCATAAAAAAAGCAGAAGAGCTACATTCCTTAGAAAGTCGCACCTTTCTGGAATCCACTGGGATCTATCACTTCCCGCTCTTCTGCTACCTTGTTGATTGTGGTTTTCACGTCTCCATAATCAATCCTATTATTACACATTCTGCGAATAATACAAGTATCAGAAAAGTAAAAAATGATAAAGTTGATTCCATTGGTATTGCAAAGCTGGGATTATCCGGTGATATCCCTGTATCTCAATTCCCAGCAAAGCTGGTCCTTGAGATTCGATCCCTTACACGCAAGTATTATGATCTGACCGATGAACGGTCTGCTCACATCAACAAACTTAAGGGCGATCTGCATACCGTTTTTCCACAGTATCTGGACATCTTTTGTGATGTCACTGGCAAAACATCTACCATGATTCTCCGTCAGTATGGTACTCCGGATAAAATACTCCGTGGTCATAAAAAGACCATGATTGAAAAAATATCAAAAGCCTCAAGAAAAGGACTTTCAAAAGCTGCCGAGCGCTATGAAAAGCTCTGTGCCGCCGCAACAGCCGCAAAAACTTTCGGATGCCAGATTGATAGTATCTATTTCAACATCTCTCTGACTCTTGACCTTATCGAGAAGCTTGACTCTGCCTTGGATTCTATTTTGCAGCGGATCCATCAGCTGGTAACGTTCAATAAATCCGAAAAGTTTATCCAGCAGATTAAATGGCTTGATACCATTAAAGGGGTTGGATTTCTTACTGCTGTGACCATCATGTGCGAAATCGGTGATTTTTCAGCATTCCGCAATCCAAAACAGTTATTCGCTTACTTCGGACTTGATCCGGAAGTAAATCAGTCTGGTAAGTTCGTTGGCACTGAAATGCATATGACCAAACGAGGCTCCAGAATCGCCCGCCGCGCTGTCTTCGCAGTAGCACTGGCATCCATACGCACTAAACGCAATGGAGAAGGCATTAACCCATATCTTCGTGAATACTATGAGAAGAAATCCGGGCAAAAACCAAAGATGGTAGCTCTTGGTGCAGTAATGCACAAAGTGTGCAACATCATCTTTGCTGTTCTTCGTGATGAGAAAGAATTCGAATTACGGTCTCCCGAAGAACACTGCAGGCAGTATCAACGTCCTGCTTTACAGGCTGCATAAACATTCATCCTGTGCTGTATATAACCATCAACAAAGCGAAAATCCAAAGGATTTACGTTTATTAAAGTTACTCATTTTTAGGTTTCAATAATCAATAGAAAAAGTTCTATTTTTTATCATTTAGGGCTTGACTATAACTAGCTGGTCTTTGTAGTTACAGTTTCTTTTTTCTCTTCTCCGGGCTGTGCTTCCTCTTCCGAAGCTTCTGTCTGCTGTGCGGCAGCATCTGACATTTCCGGCCTTTTTCTTTTTGAGAATAGTTTGTGCTTCTCCGGCTGTGTGGGTGCTACATCCTCGGTCAGTTCCAGGAAGATGTCTTCCAGAGACTTCTCCGCATGGGTCATCTCTAAAATAGGCAGCTTTGCATCTGCCAGTGCATAGAATACCTGCTCTCTGATATCTGCATTCTCTTTGGAGATCACTTTCAGCTTTGCAATATTTTTGGATGCCTCCGTGTTCTCTTCGATCCGGTCGATCTGTGAGATCTCCTGCAATGCACTCTTCACCGCAGCGATGCTTCCCTTTACTTCCAGATCCAGTTCCATGGAACCACTCATAAGCTTCTGCAGATTCTCTGGAGAATCACTGGCTACCAGCTTACCGTGGGCTATGATCATAATATGGTCGCAGACCGCACTGACCTCCGACAGAATATGGGAGCTGAGGATCACGGTATGATTCTCCCCCAGCTTGCGGATCAGATCACGGATCTCGATGATCTGTTTCGGATCCAGACCTACCGTGGGCTCATCCAGAATGATAACCTCAGGGTAGCCAAGGATTGCCTGCGCCAGTCCGACTCTCTGCCTGTAACCTTTTGACAGATTCCTGATCAGACGCTGCTGCATATCGGTGATCTGTGTCATTTCCATGACCTCATCAATCTGCTGCTTCCGCTCTTTTTTCGGCACTTTTTTCAGTTCTGCCACGAAATCCAGGTATTCTCTGACAGTCATGTCAACATACAGCGGCGGAAGCTCCGGCAGATAACCGATGGCACGCTTTGCCTCCTCCGGATCTTTTTGGACATCCTTGCCATCGATCGTCACAGTACCCTCCGTGGCTGCCAGATAACCCGTGATGATGTTCATGGTCGTGGATTTACCTGCGCCGTTTGGACCAAGAAAGCCGTAAATCTGTCCCTTTTCCACACGGAAAGAGAGATGATCTACGGCAATATGGTCACCATATTTTTTTGTAAGATTGCTTACTTCTATCATATTTGCCTCCCTGAGATGGTGTTCTTTCCCCCACCTGTTGATATCCCGAATTGCTGCGCGGTAACCCGCTCCCGCAATTCGACTATATTATTGTATGAGGCAAATGTCATGAAAAGGTGATTTCTTTGTGAAAATTGTGTGAACCCGAAGGGATCCGGCTGATCGTCAGCGCCGTATTCAGATTCCCGGCTTCCAGAGCCAGCCGCAAGGGCAGCTTCGCCACCGGGATATCCTCGAAGATATATTCCGGTCCGCCGGACTGGAATAAAAAGAGCACTCCCTCGATGTAGAGCGCTACCTTTTTCTGATTGCTGTAAACCGTCAGAGCGAGCATTCCGTCCGGCTGTCTATGCAGGGTCGAGAGCGCCGGACAGAGCACGGGCTGTGTGCCCCACTTTGCCTGATAGCGGTAATAGTTCTCTGTCAGCGTCCTGCCGTCAGGAGCCAGCAGCTCCTCCGGTGACTGGGCGGTCGCGGTTTCTTCCCGCACGGTTTCGCCGGGGCAGCCTGAGGATCTCGGATATCCACGATACACCGGAATCTTTTCCTCGGTTATCCACCGGTTTCCCGTGAGGAATCCACGTTCGAGACAGATCTGGTGGAAAAAGCGCATCTGTGAGCAGTCCGGCTCCTCCCGCACCAGCAATGCATTGGCTCCCATGCAGGCAAGCAGCTCTAAATCCTGTGTAACCATCTCCGGATCCCAGCCGCCATCCTCCTCTCTCTGATCCGCGTTCCCGCTCTCCCACGGCAGATGATATTCCACGACGTGCAATGGCAGCTCTGCATCGTTTAGAAAGATTCCCTTTTTCTCTATGACACGCAGGTCATAAATCGCCAGCTTCTGCCGCCACCACAGCTGTGTCAGCGCGTCATCCACCCGGAAGTTCCCGCAGGCTTCCACCTCATATAAATACGGATCCCGCATCCCATTCCACAGATGCGGCCGCAACAGCAGCGCCGTCATCGGCTCCAGCTCCCCGGGATCATACTCCCCGCAGAATATCTGCCTTCCGTCTCCGGCTTCTCTGATCACGATCCGGCCACAAGCGTCTCCCTCCCGCAGCTTCTCCGGCAGTGTGAATTCCAGATACGCTTTTCCGTTCTCTATTCTCGTCGTTATCCCCAGATCATCCCGCATGGCAGCCTCTTTTCTCTACAAATCCCGATCCTGACGATTGTCCGGTTTCTCATGAAAAAAGTGTTTGCCATTGACTTCCTTTGTATACATTGTATATATTTTTTCACAAAAAGCTTTTACAAAACCCTTGCTTCCGACCCATTCCGGATTTACTATGGAAGAAAGACTATATAATATACAAGGAGGAACTATTATGCCTTTTATCAATTCCAAGATCAGTACGTCTGTCTCCGCAGAACAGGAGCAGGCATTAAAAACCCGCCTCGGACAGGCAATCTCCATCGTTCCCGGCAAATCCGAGAACTGGCTTATGCTGGGCTTCGAGCCGAACTACAACCTCTACTTCCGCGGTGACAACAGCGAGCCGCTGGCTATGGTCGATGTCAGTGTCTTCGGCGACGAGGATGCCGCAGCCTTCTCCGCACTGACCGCAGAGATCTGCAAGATCTTCGACGAAGTCATGGGCATCGCGCCGGATCACGTCTACGTGAAGTACCAGACCGTAAAATACTGGGGCTGGAACAGCGACAATATCTGACGCTCTCCCAACCCCATATACTCAAAAGTCTGTCATCTGCAGGGTCTCCTGCATGATATGTCCCCAGCGGACTGCGATCTGCTCAATGCCTCTGACACTGGGATGTGTGCAGTCCGCGGAGATCAGTGTCGGATCTCCCAACAGTTGCAGACCATCTGTGAATATCAGACGTTCTGCCGCATATCTGCGCACGATCCGGCGCATCTTCTCCGCCAGTTCCTGCTCTGCATCCTCTCCATTGAATACGAAGATCGATGTGGCAAATACCGGTCGGGGATCCGCCGCCAGGATCTGTGTAAACCGATCGATCCTCCGCTCGAATTCCGCAAGCTCCAGTCTCCGTTTCTCTCCTACCGCATTGATTCCCATTTCCACCGAAGCAAAATCCCAATCTTTACGGGATATGAGATATTCCGCCATCTCCTCTTCCATCAACGCACACCCGGCAAATCCCAGATTCAGATAATCTGTCCCCAGCTGCTGTGCGATCCGGAATGCATAGGAATCCGGCTGGATCAATCCGAGACTTCCATGTGTGATCGACGAACCATACGCCAGATACGTCTTCTCCGGCAGGTCTCCGCTGCGGGGCGGCTCCACTTTCCCCTTCACTCCGACGTAATAACACGGAGTATAGGGCATCACCACCCGCACCACCACCGGGGAGTCGCCGGACACCACCTGGCGGGAGCTGTCCACCATTTTGATCGTGGACGACGTGATCCCCTCCATCCGGGAGAGCCTGCGGGCCAAGTTCCGCCGGGCCAAGAACACCGCCCAGAGCCGGGGCGCCATCCGCACCCAGGTGGTGCTGGAGCTGGAAAACAAGCTGGCGCGGGAGATCATTACCGGATACGGCGAGGTCTCCGTAGAGGCCGATGCGGACAACCCCACGGTGTGTCTGGT
>OOAH01001246.1_pt1 | contig 24042 bp, 25 predicted proteins | sample 1671801 | NCBI WGS metagenome assembly OOAH01 (sample SAMN06348194, study PRJEB24527) | human gut metagenome | biome: human gut; feature: ankylosing spondylitis patient; material: feces | host: Homo sapiens | place: China | collected 2015-10 | reverse complement strand
ACGATTCGCTGGCCGAAGCCTCGATCTTCGTGGAGGTCATCGAGAAGCGTCAGGGTCTTAAGATCGCCTGTCTGGAAGGCATCGCCTACCGCAACGGTTGGATCACGTCGGAGAAGCTGCGCGCGCTTGCCGAGCCGATGCTCAAGAACCAGTACGGACAATACCTTTTGAAACTCCTCGACGAAAAATAATCCCATGAAAGTTCTGACAACGGCCATAGAAGGCGTGGTTATCCTTGAGCCGGAGGTTTTCGGCGACGCGCGGGGTTACTTCTTCGAGAGCTACTCGCAGCGGAAGTTCGACGAGCAGGTGCGTCCCGTGCGCTTCGTGCAGGACAACGAATCGCATTCGCGCTACGGCGTACTGCGGGGCCTCCATTTCCAGAAGGGCCTCTGCGCCCAGTCGAAACTCGTGCGCGTTGTCCGGGGCCGTGTGCTCGACGTCGCGGTTGATATCCGCCGTGGCTCGCCCACGTTCGGACGACACGTCTCGGTGGAACTCTCGGGGGATAACAAACGCCAGTTCTTCATACCTCGCGGCTTCGCACACGGCTTCGCCGTGCTGAGCGATGAAGCGACGTTCCAGTACAAGTGCGACAACCCCTACGCCCCGGAGTCGGAGGGCGCTATCGCGTGGGACGACCCATCGCTGGGCATCGACTGGCACCTGCCGCCCGGAGATGTCGTGCTCTCGCCCAAGGACAGCCTCCACCCGCGGCTGGAGGAGGCCGGGGAGTTGTTCGACTATAATACGGATTACTATGCTTAATATCCTGATCACGGGAGCGAACGGACAGCTCGGCCGCTCCCTGCAGCGTCTGGGCGGTGTCTCGCCCCACAACTATATCTGTACGGACGTCGCGGAGCTGGACATCACCGATGCCGGGGCGGTCTTGCGTGCGGTCCGGGAACAGGGGATCGACGTTATCGTGAACTGTGCGGCCTATACCGACGTGGAGAAGGCCGAGGAGGACGAGGCGAGGGCCGACCTGCTGAACCACAAGGCTGCGGGCAATCTCGCAGCTGCAGCCAAGGAGACGGGTGCGACACTGTTCCATGTCTCGACGGACTACGTCTTCGACGGTACGGCCCATACGCCCTATACGGAGGATGTGACGCCTTCGCCGCTGGGGGCGTACGGCCGCACGAAACTTGCGGGCGAACGCGCCGTCATGGCCTCGGGCTGCCGGTATCTGATCTTCCGCACGGCGTGGCTCTATTCGGAGTACGGGAAGAACTTCCTGAAGACGATGCTGCGCCTGACTTCGGAGCGGGATACGCTGCAGGTGGTCTTCGACCAGATCGGCACGCCGACCTACGCCGGGGACTTGGCGCTGGCGATCTTCTCGATCATCGAGGCGGGGCGCTATGCGGGCAATGAGGGCGTGTACCACTTCACCGACGAGGGCGTGTGCTCGTGGTACGACTTCGCGGTGGAGATCGCCGCGGCCGCGGGTCACGGCACGTGCCGCATCATCCCCTGCCACACGTCGGAATACCCCACGAAGGCCACCCGCCCGGCCTACTCGGTGCTGGACAAGACCAAATTCAAAGAGACCTTCCAAATGGACATCCCCCACTGGAGGGAGGCAATGATCTACTGCATGAAACAACTCGCCGAATAATCCAATCACTATGCAGCGCACTATCCTGATCACGGGCGGCGCGGGCTTCATCGGCTCGCATGTGGTTCGTCTTTTCGTGACCAAATACCCCGATTACCGGATCGTGAACCTCGACAAGCTGACCTATGCGGGCAACCTCGCCAACCTGCGAGACATCGAGGAGCGGCCGAACTACACTTTCGTCAGGGGCGACATCTGCAACTTCGAGGCGATGCGTGAACTGTTCCGGCAGTACGGCATCGACGGGGTGATCCACCTCGCAGCCGAGAGCCACGTGGACCGCTCGATCAGGGATCCGTTCACTTTCGCGCGTACGAACGTCATGGGCACGCTGTCGCTGCTCGAAGCTGCGCGGGAGTACTGGAACGGTGATTGGGCAGGCAAGCTGTTCTACCACATCTCCACCGACGAGGTGTACGGGGCGCTGGAGCTGACCCGTCCCGAGGGAGATGCTGCGGGCGGGGAGAGCGGCGGCGGGCCCTTCGGCGAGGAGTTCTTCACCGAAGAGACGAAGTACGCCCCGCACAGCCCCTACTCGGCCTCGAAAGCCTCGTCCGACCACTTCGTGCGGGCCTACCACGACACGTACGGGATGCCGACGCTGGTGACCAACTGCTCGAACAACTACGGGCCCTACCAGTTCCCGGAGAAGTTGATCCCGCTTTTCATCAACAACATCCGCCACCAAAAGCCGCTGCCCGTGTACGGCCGCGGGCAGAACGTGCGCGACTGGCTGTACGTCGAGGATCATGCACGGGCCATCGACGTGATCTTCCACAGGGGCAAGGTCGCCGACACGTACAACATCGGGGGCTTCAACGAATGGAAGAACATCGACCTGATACGGGTGATCGTCAGGACGGTGGACAGGCTGCTGGGCAACCCCGAGGGGGCGTCGGAGAAACTCATCACGTATGTCACAGACCGCGCGGGGCACGATATGAGGTACGCCATCGACTCGCGCAAACTCAAGCGCGAACTGGGCTGGCAGCCCAGCCTGCAGTTCGAGGAAGGAATCGAAAAAACTGTCCGCTGGTACCTCCAAAACCAATCGTGGATGGACGACATAACCTCAGGCGAGTACCAGCAATACTATCAGAGCATGTATAAGGGAAGATAAATGACCCGTGACGAGAAAATATATTTTTTCTTACTAAGGATAGGATTAGGAACTGAAAGCCCGGGAGAAATTTTACCGGAATTGGCTAAACTCCAATGGGGTGAACTTTATCGTTTGGCTGTTCGACAGGGGACGGGGGCATTGATCTGGGATGCTTTGCGGCAATTGCATGCAACGGAATATTTACCATTGTCTTTGCGTGTGCAATGGGCCTATAATGTCAAACAAATTGAAGATCGTTATCGAAAACAGGAAAAAGTATTGGCTGAATTGTCAAAATTCTATGCTTCATTCCATTTCGCTGATGCTCTTGAAAGGGTATGGACTGAGCTTTTGCTATCCGTGTCCCGAACATCGGGAATGTGGCGATATCGATATCTGGCTTTTTGGTCGACAGCGTGAAGCGGACGAGTTGTTATGTCGTGAATGGGGAATTCGGATCGATGAAGACAAACACCATCATACAGTTTTTCTCATCGACGGAATTATGGTCGAAAATCATTACAACTTTCTGAATGTTCATGCTCATGCATCGAATCGTGAGATTGAGCAGTTGCTGAGAACCTATGCCGAAATCCATGGTGAAACGATCTGTCTGAAAGATACGGAAATTCATCTCCCGTCACCCTCTTTCAATGCATTATTTCTGTTACGGCATGCCGCAGCACATTTTGCTGCAGCGGAGATTGGGATAAGGCATATAGCCGATTGGGGCATGTTCATCCGCCGTTACTGTGATAAGATTGATTGGACGGAGCTTTATGCGACGGCCCGCCGGATGAACATGCATCGATTTCTGAATTGTATAAATGCTATTTCAATAAATAACCTAGGGGTAGATGTGAAACTATTTCCTTCATTCGAACGTGATTTAAAACTCGAAGAGCGGGTTTTAAATGATATTTTGCATCCTGAGTTCAGCGAGAAATTTCCTGAAAAAGGTTTTATCCGGATAATACGGTTTAAATTCCGCCGTTGGTTGGCGAATCGTTGGAAACACCGGATCGTTTACCGGGAAGGTTTGATACATACGTTTTTCAGGCAGGTATACAGCCATCTGTTAAAGCCTAAGTCCATAGCGCATTAGGTCGTGGACACTGTTTTGGGTGTAATGATATGTTTATTATGAAATGGCTACTTCTTTGGGCGGTATTCCTCGCTCTGTTTTATAATTTCCTGTGGTGGGTTATCCGCCGGACGCCGGTGACCAAAGACGATGAGAAAGAGGGCTGGATAGATTGAAATGATAATATCGTACTAAATTATGATATATCAAGTGTTTCTAATTATTCCAATTTTTTGTACTTTTGCAATGGTTATTTGAAGTAAAGAAAATTAGTGCAAGATACTGACAAAAAACCGTTGCCTTCTCGTCACCTGTTATTTATATAAAAACTGTAACGATCCGATAAATCGAATCGTTACGGCTGTTTAATCCCGCTCTCGGAAGAACTTGGACAAAAATCAATTTATCGTCATGCTTGACACACTGCTTAACCGTCGATTGTCGGATGCGGAGTGTACAGCCTTTCATGCTTCTTATAAAGAGTTTATCGACCTGCTGCACGAACTTGCCCGCCTCCAATCCCGCCTGATGCGGTTGCAGGAGCGGATTGTCGAGAAGGAATCTCCGCAAGCGTCGCTGCTCAAATCGGCGCTTCTGTTGACGAATTTCGAAATCCGATTGGTCTTTACCCGGCTTGTTATCCATCCATCGCCGCTCCGGTATCGGTCGAAGTATCCAAATCACCACTGTTTCTCTCCGAACAATATCATGGAACTGATAACGGCTCTGCATCTCTCCGGAGCCATACGCCGCATAGACGGCACACGGGTCGATCTGGCGACACTTGTCGATGTGCTTTCCAGAACTTTCAACGTCCGTATCAACAATCCGGAATAGTGTCGCCATACGCTCATCAATCGAAAGTTGCGGCTGACGCATTTTCTCGACATCCTGCGCAATAATCTGATTGCCTACAGTCAGCGATAGCTGGAATGCCCAATTAGAGAAAAGCAAATGAGACAATTCTTTCCATTTGCTTTTTTATCGGCTATTTCATATCTTTGTCATAGAGTCTTTGACAAGTTAAATGGAATGCAAAAGCACTGGCTTTATAATCGCCAAACCATTACCTATTATTTCACAATATATTGTTTATTAAATAGTTGAATTTGATTGAAGCTTTTGCCACCAAAAGGTACAAAGCCTCCGCGGCATACGCCGCGGTTAAGGCTGCTTTGCCGACCAAAAAGCGGCAAACAACACCAGTCGAAGAGTGCAAATATCTTTTGCAGCCGGGAGATACGCAAAAAATCCCCGCGTTGAAAACGCAGGGATTCAGTCGCCGGACTGCGAAACCCGGCGCAATGCGCCCGGACTACCGGATTCCGTATTTGCGCAGGATCTTCCGGATGCGGGGCAGCCGCTCCGAGATCATGCGGTCGTAGCCCAGGTCGGAACCGTGGTCGCAGTCGATGGTTCCCTCGGCGTCCCGGCCGAAGAACCATTCGCCGTCGAGGAAGTAGACGTTGTCGTATTGCTTCGCCAGCCGCCGCATCATCCCGTCCGCGGTGTCGATCCGCTCGCGGTGGAATTTCGCGGCCTCCTGATCGAGGTTGCCTGCGGTGTGCCAGTGGGTCTGCATGAAGATCAGCGGTTTGTCGGGATGGGCCTTGACGAGCGTCGCCACGAACGCGTCGAGGCGCTCGCGGATCATCTTCGGGGAGGGGTTCGAAAAGGCGTCGAACAGGAAGGCGTCGGCGTCGGTCTCGGCGAGCAGCCGCGCGAATTCGGGTTGGAGCATGCAGTTGCCGCTGTACCCCAGATTGACGAACTCGATGCCCGTCATGCGGCTCATGCGCGCAGGATAGGTCATGCCCGGGCGGCTGGCCGAAGCTCCGTGGGTGACGCTCGATCCGAAGACGATCACGCGGTGCTTGTAAGGCGATTCGAGCGGCGTAACGGATGCTCCTTCGTCCACGCCGATCTCCAGCGTCAGCAGTTCGCTCCACGCCGGCAGGTAGAGCATGCACTCCTTGGGCTGTCCGTCCATGTGCTCGACGATGGTGCTGGCGTGCCGGTCCTGTAATCCGGGACGTGCCGCACCGGCCATCGTCCATACGCCGTTTTCGCGGACGTAGAGATCCATGCCGCGTTGCAGGACCGGGGTCATGTTCCAGCCGTAGTTGCGCGGTGCGGTGGTCCAGCGGGCCTCGATCCGGCGGCTGTCGGTGGTGAAAAGCACGGCCACGCCGGCCGGGTAGCCGCAGTAGTGGCGGATGGTGGCGTTGTCGAAACGGTAGCGCGTCGTGTCGACCCGGTAATAGGGATGCCCCTCCATCGGGCAGGTGCGGCCGATGATGGTCAGCGTCGAGGCGTCGACGTACTTTTGCGCCGATGCGGCGTGAAACATCGACAGCCCGGCTGCAATGAATAATAGGTGTTTTATCATGGTTGGTTTGAGTTGGTCAGCCTTCGATCACGCCCGATCCGACCAGCTGGTCGCCGTCGTACCACGCCGCGAACTGTCCGGGGGTGATGCCCCGCTGGGGCCGGTCGAAAACGAGGTAAGCCCCTTCGTCGCGGACGAACAGCCGCGCGCCCTGCAAGGGCTGACGGTAGCGGATGCGGACGGAGAACCGGGCGCTCTGCCCGGCGGTCAGCTCCCGGGCGGGGTTCACCCAGTGGATTTCGCCGGGCGCGATGTGCAGCGCGGGGCGCCACAGCCCGGGGTGGGCGTCGCCCTCGCCGACCCAGATCACGTTCTGCACCGTGTCCGTGGCGAGGATGAACAGCGACTCCCTGCGGCCTCCGATGCCGAGTCCCTTGCGCTGTCCGATGGTGTAGTAATGGGCGCCGTTGTGCTCGCCGATCTTCTTGCCGTCGCGCACGGTGTAATGCCACGGTTCGGCCAGCGCCGCGAGTTGTCCGGTCGTCGGCTCTCCCTCCGCCGGGACCTCCTCGCGCACGTATTTCGGCCATGCGGGGAGTATTTCGTGGATGTTGCCCTTTTTCGGGGCGAGCTTTTGCTGGAGGAAGGTCGGCAGGTCGACCTTGCCCACGAAGCAGATGCCCTGCGAATCCTTGCGTTTGGCCGTGGCGAGACCCTGCTCCTCGGCGATGCGCCGCACCTCGGGTTTGAGCAGCCCGCCGACGGGAAACAACGCCCGGCTGAGCTGCTCCTGCGAGAGCTGGCAGAGGAAATAGCTCTGGTCCTTGTTGGGATCGCTGCCTGCGAGCAGCTTATGGATCGTCCTCCCGTCAGGCAGCGTCTCTTCCGCCTTGCGGCAGTAGTGGCCCGTGGCCACGTAGTCGGCGCCCAGCTTCAGTGCCTCGCGCAGGAATACGTCGAATTTGATTTCGCGGTTGCACAGCACGTCGGGATTGGGCGTGCGGCCCCGTTCGTATTCGGCGAACATGTAATCCACGACACGCGTGCGGTAGTCTGCCGAGAGGTCGACCACGTGCAGCTCGATGTCGAGTTTCCTGGCCACGAGTTCGGCGAAAACCCGGTCGTCGTGCCACGGACAGTCGCCTTCGAGCGTTCCCGTCGTGTCGTGCCAGTTGATCATAAAAAGCCCTACGACCTCATGCCCCTGCTCCTTGAGGAGCCAGGCCGCCACCGACGAATCGACGCCGCCCGAAAGTCCGATTACCACCCGTGCCATCCTTATTCCAATGTCAAGAGTCCTTCGGGCAGCACCAGGTGCATCGTGCGCCCCTCGAAGTCGATGCGGGCGATGAACTCCTCGACGGCGGGGACCAGCACCTGCCGTCCGCCGATCTCCAGTTCGAACAGCGGATTGGCGTCGCTGTCGTAGTAGTCGGTGACCGTCCCGCAGAGTTTCCCGGAGGCGCATGCCCCGGTTTCGCCGGCGGCGGTCGCCGCCCTTCCGGACGAGGCTCCGGCCTCTTCGGCCACGACCGCGAAGCCGATCAGGTCTTCGAGGTAAAATTCGTCGTCGTCCTCTTCGCCGTTCATCTCGATCCGGAATTCCAGCCCGACAAGCTCCTGCGCCCTGCGCTCGGTGTCGAAATCGGCGAATGTCGCCGTGGCTCCCGACTGGCCGCGGCGTTCGAAACGCTCGCACCAGAGCGGAACCTCCAGCGCGTCGATGGTGACGCGCAGCGGGGTGTCGGTCGTGAAATCCTCGGGGAAAGCGGGGTAGAGCGAGAGCATCACTCCGCCCTCCGTGCCGAAAAGTTTGTTGATTCTGCCTGCGGGAATGATCATGTCGGTTGAATTATGGCGTAAAAATACAAAAAAAACGGTAATCTTCCCGTGGGAAGTTTACCGTTTTTATTCGGATCGGGAAACGTCTTGCCGCGTCCCTTCCCTGTGTCGCCTTATTATTCGGCGGCGGGAGCTTCCGGAGCGGCCTCTTCGGCAGCAGTCTCCGCAGCGGCAGCCTCGGCGGCCTCACGGGCGGCAGCCTCGGCAGCGGCCTTCTTCTCGGCGATTGCGGCAGCGCGCTCCTCCTTGATCTTGGCCTCGGCAGCCAGACGGGCCTTCTCGGCCGACTTGGCGTCGGTGGCCAGCTTGTTGGCCTTGGCTTCGATCTTGCCGGCTTTGGCTTCCATCCACTTGTTGAAGCGGGCTTCTGCCTCGGTTTCGGTGAACGCACCCTTGGCGACGCCGCCCAGCAGGTGTTTCTTGTACATTACGCCCTTGTACGAGAGGATAGCCCGACAGGTGTCCGTAGGTTGTGCGCCTTTCTGTAACCAATCCAGGGCTTTCCCGAAGTCCAGGTCGATCGTAGCAGGATTCGTGTTGGGGTTGTAGGTTCCCAGCTTCTCGATGAATTTACCATCACGTGGCGCTCTGCTATCTGCGGCAACGATGTGATAGAAGGCATAACCCTTCTTACCGTGACGTGCCAGACGAATTTTAACAGCCATTTGCTATAAAATTTTGTTGTAATTAATAAAAAACGCTCACCCCTTCGGGCTTTTAAGCCTGCAAATGTAGGGAAAATATTCCGCCCGGCAAAATAAATGCCCTAAAAAACTGCATTTCACGGCTGTGACGGGGTTGTCCGGAAGAATGGGACGGGCCGCTTCGGGTTGTTGCGGGGCGGGTCGGAAATGAAAGACGGATTGAATTCAATTGCCTGAAAACCAATCCGTCCGTTGTGATCCCGGCGGGATTCGAACCCACGACCGACAGCTTAGAAGGCTGTTGCTCTATCCAACTGAGCTACGAGACCATCGTTGAAACAACGCTGCAAAAGTAAGAAATTTCGGGCCAACTGCAAACTTATCGTCCGATTTCTTGCTCCGGACCCGGACGGTCCGCCATACTCCGGAAAAACGGTACCGGCTCTATTTCGTGAGGTATTTGTCGAGATACATTTTCAGTTCGCGCGGCATGACGGGCTTGGTGATGAATCCGTTGCATCCCGCCTCCTCGGCGACGCGCCGGTCGGTGTCGAAAGCATAGGCCGTCTGCATGATGACGGGCAGACTGTCCGTATGGAGCCGAATCTCCTTCAGCGCCTCGATACCGTCCATCACAGGCATTTTAATATCCATCAATACGGCGTCGGGATTGTGCGATAGCGCATACGCCACTGCCTCCTTGCCGTTCTTTGCCCAGAGCAGGTCATACTCTTTCTTGAGGATTATTTCCAGCAGCTTGTAATTGCTTTCCACGTCTTCTGCAATCAGGATCAACGGCTTACGTTCGGATGTATTGTTGTCTGTCATTGTGTATTACGTTGCAGTTCCCGCAAATATAGGAAATTTTTTCCAAAACCGTCGTTCGTCAACGGTAAAATGTTCCTTCGAAATGCGTTGCGTTTCCGCATCCGTCGGTGACCGAAAGACGCACGGCGTGGGTGCGCCGCTGCGCCGGCGCGTCGAAGAAATGAACCAGCGTTCCTTTCATCGGAAAACGGTCGCAGGGAACCCATTTGCCGTCGATGTGCAGCCTCCACGAGGCGATGCCCGAGAAGTTGTCCGCGGCGCGGAACCGCACCCCTTCGGCCCGGGTGAGGTCGGCGCCTTCGGCGAAGAGCGGACGGATCGCGGGCGGCAGCGTGTCGGCTACGATCGCCAGGTCTCCGGCCGTCCGCACCGAAGCCGTCACCGCGCCGTCGGCATATGCGCCTCCGACGCAGGCCAGCGAGCCTCTGCGCGTGCGTACGGCCAGTTGGGCGCGTAGTTGCAGCGGGCGCGGCACGCTGCCGCGGAGCGTGACCTCCACGGCGCGGAAAAGGGGCGTCGCGGGGTCGAAGAAACGGTAGGCGGGCGAGAGCACGACGACGCCCGAATCCGCCTGCGGGGCCTCTCCGAGTCCGGGACGGACGAAGATCGGCTCGTAAATCGTCCCTTCGGGAATGCGGACCTCCGCCTCGCGTCCGACGCGCAGGACCGAAGTCCGGTCGGGCCGCAGCGTCACGGCCGTGGTGTCGGCCTCGGCGCGGAACTCCCCGGCGCGTCCGCGGACGGCGAATTCCAGCGTCGAGACATTGCCGCAGTCGTCCTCGGCCTCGATGCGGATGCGGCGCACCTGCCCTTCCGCCGTGCGTATCAGCCCGCGTTCCGCCATCGTCGGGTAGAAACTGTCGGGCGCGCCCTCCAGCTGGGCCAGGCGGATCGCCTCGTTGCGCGAATTGATTTGTATCGGGTAACAGCTCACGGCATCGCTGCAACGCGATATGTCGTAGGTGAAGCTGTCCATGCGGAATTCGAAGCAGGGGATGCCGTCCGCGAAGGCTGTGACGCGCCATACCCCGAAGGTGTTCCAGACATCGTTGCGGCGGTCGGTGACTTCGGCCACGAAATAGCCCCTGCGGCCTACGCCGACGGGTCCGTCGTGCGTCAGGGCGTAACGGCCTGCGGCCGTGCGGATCACGGCGTAGCTCTCCGGGACGCTGCGCACGGGCACGCCCTGCACGGTGTCGACCTCGACGTAGTGCAGGCGCACGATGCGCGGCGGATATTCATCCCTGGGGCGGATGATTCCTTCGCGGACGGGGTTGTAGAGCCGCTGGGTCTCCGTGTCGCGGATTTCGTAATGGAGGTGCGGGCCGCCCGACGAACCGCTGTCGCCCGAGTAAGCCACCACGTCGCCCTGCTTCACGGGCCAGGTTCCGGGACCGAACCAGAGGTTCACGCCGTTCGAACGGCGTTCGTAACGCTCCCTGCGCACGTGCCGCTCGATGTCGTCGCGGAAACGCCGGAGGTGGCCGTAGACGACCGTCGTGCCGTTGCGGAGCGTGAGGTAGACGGCGCGCCCGTAGCCGCCCGCCTGCAATACCACGCGCGAAACGTAGCCGTCGGCCGCGGCCACGACCGGTTTGCCCTCCTCGGCGTCGGTCTTGATGTCCACGCCCGCATGGAAATGCCCGGGACGGATTTCGCCGAAATTGGCCGAGTAGAGCCGTTGTTTGAGCTCCCGCAGGGGGTAGATGTAGTCGTTGGGGGCGAGTTGCTGGCCTTGTGCCCCGAGGCAGGCCGTCGTAAGCAAAAAAAGTATTAGAAATCGTTGCATGTGTCCGTCTCCCTGACCATTGCCGAGGCTGCGTCCATGACGGCCTCGTAGTCGTATCCGAGCGAAAGCCCGTAGCGTATCAGTTTGGTTTTCAGTTCGTATTGCGAGGTGTATTTCACCGTCCGGGCCTTGCGTTCGAGCTGCTGCGCGAGCCGCTCGCCCATTGCCGGACGGTCGGCCTGCGACAACGCCGCGTCGATCCGTTCCTTCGAAACCCCCTTGCGTTGGAGCGCCGTGCGGATTTTGTACTCGCCCCAGCCGCTGAGCCGCAGTTTTTCGCGCACGAAGGCCTCGGCGTAGCGGCTGTCGTCGATAAAGCGGTCGCGCACCAGCCGGCCGAGCACCTGCTCGGCATCCTTTTCCGCCACTCCCCAGCCGCGCATCAGCCGCCGGGCGTCGCCCTCCGACTTTTCGGCGCGGGCGCAGAGGCGCATCAGCGCCGCGAGCGCCTCGTCGGGCGTTTTGTCGCGTTTTTTCCTTATTTCAGCCGGGTGCATACCATGCGCGGTTTTCCGAAGAGGTCCTCGCGGACCTCGGTGTCGGTGTATCCTTCGGCGCCGAGCATGCGGACGATCTCCGCCGCGGCGCGTTCGTAAATCTCGAACCAAAGACGTCCGCCGGGCGTCAGCATCTGCCGTCCCGCCCGGGCGATGGCGCGGTAGAAACGGATGGCGTCGTCGTCGGGGACGAACAGCGCCAGGCCGGGTTCGTGGTCGCGGACGTTGGGGTGCATCGCCGCGCGGTCGCTCTCGGGAACGTAGGGCGGATTCGATACGATCGCGTCGAACCGCTCCGGAAAAGCCTCCTCCAGCCCGTTCAGGGCATCGGCTTTGCGGAGCGTGACCGCCGCGCCGAGTTGTTGGAAATTCTCCGCCGCCACGGTCAGCGCGTCGTCCGAGATGTCGGCGGCGAAGACCTCCGTCCCGGGCATCCCCAGAGCCAGCGAAGCCGCGATGCAGCCGCTGCCCGTCCCTACGTCCAGCAGCCTCCGGGCTTCGCGCTCCCCGTGCAGGATCGCGTCGACCAGCTCTTCGGTTTCGGGCCGCGGGATCAGAACCCCTTCGCGCACGGCGAAGCGGCGGCCGTAAAATTCCGTGTGTCCGACGACGTATTGCAACGGCTCGCCCGCAGCCAGACGGGCTGCGGCCTCTTCCAGCCCTTCGACGGCGAGTTCCGCTTCCGGGTCGGTCAGCAGGGCCGACGGCGAAAGCCCCGAAAGCTCCGCCACGGCGGCCAGCGCGATGCTGCGGGCTTCGCGTGCGTCGTAAAGTCCCGTGAGCCGTGCGGCCAGCGCGTCGATGCTCCCGCGGCGCGTCATTGGCGGATGAAGTTGGCCAGGGCGATGGCCACGGCGGCTTCGACGACCACCGCGCCGCGCAGGGCGACGCAGACGTCGTGGCGGCCGTGGATTTCCAGCGGTTCGACCCTGTTGGTCGCCAGGTTGTAGGTGATCTGTTCGCGGCCGATGCTCGGCGTGGGTTTCAGCGCCGCGCGCACCACGATCTCGTTGCCGTTGGTGATGCCTCCGTTGATGCCCCCGGCGTTGTTGGTCGCCGTCGTGCCGTCGCAGTCGGTGAAGCAGTCGTTGTTCTCCGAGCCGCGCAGACGCGCTCCGGCGAATCCGCTGCCGAATTCGACCCCCTTGACCGCCGGGACGGCGAACAGCAGGTGGGCGATCATGCTTTCGGCCGAGTCGAAGAAGGGCTGTCCCAGGCCGAGGGGCACGCCCTGCACGCGGCATTCGACGATGCCGCCCACCGAGTCGCGGTCGGCCGCCGCGGCATGCAGCACCTCGTTGAAACGTTCGGGGTCGGTGCAGCCGCCGATCTCGGTCAGCCGGGTCGCGAAGCGGATGCTTGCGGGCAGCATCTTTTTGGCCACGACGCCCGCGGCCACCAGCGCCACCGTGAGGCGCGCCGAGAAGTGTCCGCCGCCGCGCGGATCGTTGAATCCGGCGAATTTGTGGTAGGCCACCAGGTCGGCGTGCGAGGGGCGGTAGTGGCGCATGACGGTCGAGTAGTCCTGCGAGTGGGTGTTGGTGTTGGCGAATTCGATGGTCAGCGGCGCGCCCGTCGTGTAGCCGTCGTAGACTCCCGACACGATCTGCGGTACGTCGGGTTCGCGCCTCGGCGTCGTGCCGGGCGCTCCGCTGCGGCGTCGCGCGAGGTCTTCGGCGAAGTCCTCCTCCGAGAGCGGGATGCCCGCCGGGACGCCGTCCAGCGAAATGCCTATCTGGTGTCCGTGCGACTCGCCCCAGATGGCGAGCCGGAAATTGTGTCCGAATTGGTTCATGGGCGGTTTGGTGTTTTAGACCCGAATATGTTCCAGGTCCTCGAAGAACCCGGGATAGCTTTTGGCGACGCTCTCGGCCCCCTCGATCTCCACGGCTTCGTCCGAGCGCAGGGCGGCGACGGCCAGCGACATGGCCATGCGGTGGTCGCCGTGGCTCTGCGTGCGTGCCGCGCGGACCTTTCCGCCGCGTATTTTCATCAGATCCTCCTCCGAGGTGTCGACCTCGATGCCCAGTTTGGCATACTCCTCGCGGATGGCCTCCGAGCGGTTGCATTCCTTGTATTCGAGGCGCGAGGTTCCCCGGATGACGCTCACTCCGTCGGCCGCGGCGGCCAGCGCGGCCAGCGCCGGGAACAGGTCGGGACAGTTCGTGGCGTCGAATTCGAAGGCCCGGAGCGGCCTGTGCAGGGCCGTCACCGAGTCCTCCTCGTTGATCACGGCGGCTCCTGCGCGCACCAGCGCGGTGCAGATGGCCGTGTCGGCCTGCTTCGAGAGCATCGAGACGTTGCGCACGGTGACCTCTCCGGCCGTGGCGCCTGCCACCAGCAGCATCGCCGCGGCGCTCCAGTCGCCCTCGATGCTGAAATAGGTCGAACGGTAGCGCTGCCGTCCGGGGATGTAGAACTCCTCGTAGTCGCGCTGGCTGATTTCGATGCCGAAGCGCGCGGCCGTGTCGAGAGTCATATCTAAATAAGGTGTCGAGACCGCTCCGCGTACGTGCAGCGAGGTGTCGCGCCTGGCCAGCGGCAGCGCGAGCAGCAGCCCCGTGATGAACTGCGACGAGACCGACCCGTCGACTTCGGCCTCTCCGCCCTGGATCGGGCCGCAGACCTCGATGGGGAGGAATCCCCCGTTGTCGCGGACCCGCACGCCCAGCCGGCGGAGCGGTTCGAACATCATCTGCATCGGGCGGCGCAGCAGCGAGCCGCGCCCCTCGATGGTGACGGGTGTGGGGCAGAGCGATGCCACGGGCGTGAAAAGACGTGTCGAGAGGCCCGATTCGCCGACGTTGAGCACGCAGCCCTTCGGGGACAGTCCGCCTTCGATCGAGAGCGATGTGGGATCGACCCGGCGCACCCGCGCGCCGAGCGTCTCGATACATTGCAGGGCGGAACGCGTGTCGTCGCAGAATTCGATGTTGCGCAGCACCGAAACCTCCTCCGAGAGCAGTGCCGCTGCGAGGGCACGCTGTGCATAGCTTTTCGAACAGGGCGGCGTCAGCGTGCCTTTGACGCGGCCCGGCGGAACCGTTTTATCCATATTTACTCATTAACCTCCTGTCCCTTGCGGTTTTTCATCTCCTGCGTCAGCTGATGGCTCTTCTTCAGCTCGAAATGCTGCCCGAGGTAGACCTTGCGGACCATCGGGTCGGCGGCCAGCTCTTCGGCCGTACCCGTTTTCAGGATCTTGCCCTCGTAGAGCAGGTAGGTGCGGTCGGTGATGGCCAGCGTCTCGTCGACGTTGTGGTCGGTGATGATCACGCCGATGTTCTTGTGCTTGAGCGTCGCCACGATCGACTGGATGTCCTCCACGGCGATCGGGTCCACGCCGGCGAACGGTTCATCCAGCAGGATGAACGCCGGATTGATGGCCACGGCGCGCGCGATCTCCGTACGGCGGCGTTCGCCGCCCGAGAGCTGTATGCCGAGGCTTTTGCGCACCTTTTGCAGTCGGAACTCCTCGATCAGCGCCTCGACGCGTTCGTTCTGGTACTCCTTCGAGAAGGAGGTCATCTCCAGCACGGCCCGTATGTTGTCCTCCACCGACAGGCGGCGGAATACCGACGCCTCCTGCGCCAGATAGCCTACGCCGAGCTGGGCGCGGCGGTATACGGGCAGGTCCGTCAGTTCGGAGGCCTGGCCTTCGTCGCTTTCGAGGAAAATGCGCCCTTCGTTGGGCTTGATCAGTCCCACGATCATGTAGAAGGTCGTGGTCTTGCCGGCTCCGTTGGGACCCAGAAGGCCTACGATCTCTCCCTGGTTGACGTCGATCGACACGTGGTCGACGACGGTCCGGGCCTTGTATTTCTTGACGAGCTCGCTGGTGTAAAGACGCATTGCGTTTCGATAATTTTTTTACAAAGTTATGCTTTTTTCCGAAAAGTTTTTTATCTTTACATTGAATTTTATGATTTTTAAAGCATACTATCGGCGAAATGAAACAATTTGATTCTTCCCTGCTGCATGACAAGCTGAAGGAGTACTTCGGCTTTTCGTCGTTCAAGGGAAACCAGGAAGCGGTGATCCGCAATGTGCTGGAAGGCAAGGATACTTTCGTGCTGATGCCCACGGGCGGCGGCAAGTCTTTGTGCTACCAGTTGCCGGCCATGCTGATGGACGGCGTTGCGATCGTCATATCGCCGCTGATCGCCCTGATGAAGAATCAGGTCGACGCCATGCGCACCTTCTCGGCCGAGTCGGGGATCGCGCATTTCCTGAATTCGTCGCTCAACAAGACAGCCGTGGCGCAGGTTCGGCAGGACGTGCTCGACGGCAAGACCAAATTGCTCTATTTCGCACCCGAGTCGCTCACCAAGGAGGACAACGTGGCGTTCCTGCGCAAGATAAAGGTTTCGTTCTACGCCATCGACGAGGCGCACTGCATTTCGGAGTGGGGACACGACTTCCGCCCGGAGTACCGCCGCATCCGGCCGATCATCAACGAGATCGGCTCGGCGCCGCTGATCGCCCTGACGGCTACGGCCACGCCCAAAGTGCAGCTCGACATCCAGAAGAATCTGGGCATGTCCGACGCCTCGGTCTTCAAATCGTCGTTCAACCGCCCGAACCTCTACTACGAAATCCGGCCCAAGCACAACGTCGACCACGACATCATCCGTTTCATCAAGCAGAACGAGGGCAAGAGCGGCATCATCTACTGCCTGAGCCGCAAGAAGGTCGAGGAGCTGACCGAGTTGCTCGTGGCCAACGGCATCCGGGCGCTGGCCTACCACGCCGGGATGGATGCGTCGACGCGCGCCGCCAATCAGGACGACTTCCTGATGGAGCGCGTGGAGGTCATCGTCGCCACGATCGCCTTCGGCATGGGCATCGACAAACCCGACGTGCGCTATGTCATCCACTACGACATTCCCAAGTCGCTCGAAGGCTATTACCAGGAGACGGGCCGCGCCGGCCGCGACGGCGGCGAGGGCTACTGCCTGACCTTTTACAGTTACAAGGACATTCAGAAACTCGAGAAGTTCATGCAGGGCAAGCCCATCGCCGAACAGGAGATCGGCAAGCTGCTGCTGCTGGAGACGGTTTCCTACGCCGAGAGTTCGATGTGCCGCCGCAAGACGCTGCTGCACTATTTCGGCGAGGACTATACCGAGGACAACTGCGGCAACTGCGACAACTGCCGCAATCCCAAACCGAAGGTCGATGCCCGGGCTGCGCTCAAGATGGCGCTCGAAGCCCTGCGCGACATCGGAGACAAGTTCAAGGCCGACTATCTGGTCAACGTTCTGGTGGGCAAGACCACGGCTCTGATCAAGAGCTACGGGCACAACAAGTCGAAATGGTTCGGTGCGGGCGCCGAGCACGACGCCCGTTTCTGGGGCGCGGTGCTGCGTCAGGCTTTGATACTGGGCCTCATCGACAAGAATATCGAAAACTACGGGCTGATTTCGGTCAACAAGAAGGGCGAGGGCTATATCGCCCTGCCGTTCCCGGTGACCGTGACCCTCGACCACGACTACGACGAGGAGGAGAAGGAGTCCGAGTCCGTGGCTCCGATGGGCAAGGGCGGCGCGGCCGACGAGGAGCTGTTCTCGATGCTGAAGGACCTGCGCAAGAAGGTCGCCAAGCAGCACGGGCTGCCGCCGTTCGTCATTTTCCAGGACCCGTCGCTGGAGGACATGGCTGTGCAGTACCCGATCACGTTCGAAGAGATGCAGAACATCACGGGCGTCGGCGTGGGCAAGGCGCGCAAGTTCGGCGAGGAGTTCATCCGCCTGATCAAGGCCTATGTCGAGGAGAAGGAGATCATCCGTCCGCAGGACATGATCGTCAAGGGCGTGGCCAGCAAGTCGGGCAACAAGATCTTCATCATCCAGTCGATCGACCGCAAGATGGATTTCGAGGACATCGCCCGCGCCAAGGACCTCGACTTCGACGAACTGCTGACCGAGATTGAAGGCATCGTCAACGCCGGAACGAAACTCGATATTTCCTACTATCTGAAGGAGTTCATGGACGAGGACAAGATCGAGGACATTTACCTCTACTTCAAGGAGGACGCCGAGAGCGACTCGCTCGACGCGGCCATCGAGGAGCTGGGGGCCGATTATACCGAGGAGGAGATACGCCTGGTGCGCATTAAGTTTATGTGCGAGCAGGGCAACTGATTTTCGGTTTTACAGGGTGTTTTCCGCACTTCGTCTGCGGCCCGGGACCGTCCTGCTTTTGCAGCTCCTGCTCGGGTCCGAAGCCCGGAAACCGTTCCTCCGGAATCAAAAAGCAGATGAAACGGGGTTGGCCTTCGGGTGCCGCTGGCAAGGATGTAACTAACCGATATAACCTAATTTTGACGCCTATGAACAAGAAGACTTTTACTTTAGCCGTGATTTTTCTGATCTGCGCGCTGGGGTGGCTCGGGGCCAATGTCTATTGGCGGGTGACGCGCTCCAACTGCGTGAATGTGTTCGATCTGGTCGTGGGCGTGCTGTTCGTCGCGGCCGGAGTCGGAATGGTGTATAACGAGTTCAACAAAAAGAAATGCAGACACCTCGATGAGGTGAACAAGCACAAAATTCCTTGACCGATGCGTGCGATAGACCGTTTTCAGGCCGTCATGGCCGTCGTATTTTTCATAGGGACCCTGGTTTCGGCCTGGCGGGTCGCCGTCGCCGACGGAGGGGACATCTGGTACGTTCCCGTGATCATGGCCCTGGCATCCGCCGCGATGACCGTCGGCGCGTTGCAGCACCGGAAAAGGAAAGTTACCCAAAATAAGGATTGACATGAAAACCAATCTTATGCAGCTCCTGCGCCTCGTACTGATGGTGCTGGCTGTCGCGGGCGTCATCTATGCCATCGAATTCATGGAGCGCGGCATCGCCGTGTGGTTCTGGGTTGCGCTGCTCGGTATCGGGTTCGTGGGCCTGCTCTATACGTTCCGCCTGACGCAGCGTCGTGCGGCCCGTGCCCAGCGCGAACAGCAGCGCCTTGAAAAGAAACGCAGTCGCCGTTCGAAACGCTGACCGGGGCTGTAACCGGAGGATGTCGGTCGTTTTGCCGGTTCCGGGTGCGTGACCCGGCCGGAATCGTTTTCCGGGGTCCGCAGGTTCCGTGCGGCTCTTTCGTCCGGGATCGCTCGTCCGGTCGTTTGGACGTTGACCCCGGCTCGGAGCGTCGCTCCGAATCTTCGGTCCTGTCCGATCAGCCCCCCCCCTGCATGCGCCGGCCGCCGGACAATCTTGTCCGGCGGCCGGCGCATGTTCAGTTCTGAATCGAGGCGAGCGTTCCGTTTTCGAAATAAAGGTAGCTGTTTGTTCCGTAGACCCATTGTTCGTGTACGCCCCAACTGCCCGACATGGTGTTGATGTCTTCGGGCGACCCCCATGCCTCACGGCACATTTCCCGGGTCATACCGATCCGGACTTTGCCCTCCAGGATCAGCTCGGCAGTAGCCTTGCCGTATTTCCGGTAGAGCGCAGCCTTACGTTCCTTCTGCTCTTTTTCCTGTTGCAGGCGGGCCTCTTCGCGCTTCCGGGCCTCCTCGGCGCGCTGGGCGTATACCTCTTCGGACGGGGTGAAGATCAGCTCTTCCATGAAGGCGCGGTCGCTGCCGAGGGTGTATCCTTCGACGCCGAAAGGTGTCGGGTAGCGGCAAAGCGGGATGTAAATCCGCACGCTGTCCTCTTTCCGTTCGAATACGAACGACGGCACGGCGTAACCCGTTCCGTCGCCGATCAGCCGGAGGTCGAGGCACTTCAGTTCCGTGCCGAAATTCAGCCGGTTCTCTTCGCCCTGCATGGTCTTGGCCTGCAATCCGAAGTATCCGGAAACATATCCCGGAGCTTCGGGTTTGCGCTTCGTGAGGAAGAACTCCCTGCCGACGTACGCCGCACGGTACTTCTCGATCAGCCCTTCGACGACGACCGGATAATATTCATCCCGCAGGTTCGTTTTGTCTTTTCCCGTATGTGCATACCAATAGAGTGTTTCTCCCTCTTCGGATCGGAGCCGGAAAACCCGGAACGCCTCTCCCTGGATTCTGTGTGTCTTGAGACCGATTATTTCGAAGGTTTTTCCTTCGATGGTTTCCGCCGGGGTGAACCAGCCCGTTTCGGGAGCCGTCGGAAAGAGGTTCCGTCCGAGAACGTGCGACTCCATTGTCGTGCATCCGCAGGCGGCTGTCGTTTCGTCTTTGTAGAACCGGGGACGGTAGGTATCGCTGTAAAGGGTGTCGATCCGGAAATCCTCGGGGCGGACCTTTCTGCGGGGTTTGCGCAGCCACACCGTGTCGATGCGCACGACGGCGGGCGTTTCCGCGAGGAAGTTGAAGTAGGCGACCGGGCGGAGATCGGCGTGAATGTCCCGGGGATAGAACAGGATGCGTTGCCCGACGAGGCTTTCGTAATAGGCGGCGTCGCCGCCCGTGCGGATGTTTGCCGTCGAATCGTATACCGCCGGCGCGGTTTTCTCCGGCGCGGCGCCGTGCGGCAGGACGGATTGGACTTTGAGTTGTGCCGAAGCGTCTGCGATGCAGCAGAGACCGAGCAGGGTGGGGAGGAGGCGTTTCATCTTTTTGTCGTATGGACCCAAAGGTAGCGATAATTCCTGTCTTTGGCGCCGCTGCGGCGCTTTTGTTTGCCGGAGTGCTTTGCAATTCGCCGGCGATTCGGTTTTGAGCCGGCTTTTTCTTATCTTTGTTGCCTACAATGTAAAGTTTATGGGAGAAGTAAGGGCAAAAAAGGCGCTGGGACAGCATTTTCTGGTCGACCTGAATATCGCGCGCAAAATCTGCGATTCGCTTTCGGGCGGCAGTGCGGCCGGCGGACCGTGTACGGTGCTCGAAGTGGGGTGCGGCATGGGCGTGCTGACGCAGTTCCTGCTGCGGCGCAGCGACATCGTGACCTGGGGCGCCGAGATCGACCCGGAGAGCGTCGCATACCTCCACGCGCACTACCCGGAGTTCGCGCCGCGGCTCGTCGCGGGCGACTTCCTCGGGATGAACCTGCGCGAACGCTTTCCCGAAGGACTGAAAATCATCGGCAACTTCCCCTATAACATCTCGTCCCAGATTTTTTTCAAGGTGCTGGAGAACCGCGATCTCGTTCCCGAGTGCGTGGGCATGATCCAGAAGGAGGTCGCCGTGCGGCTGGCCGAGCCTCCCGGTTCGAAGGAGTACGGCATCCTGTCGGTGCTCCTGCAGGCGTGGTACGACATCGAATACCTTTTTACGGTGAACGAGACGGTTTTCAACCCGCCTCCGAAGGTCAAGAGCGCCGTGATCCGCCTGCGCCGCAATGCCACGGAGCGTCTCGGCTGCGACGAAACCCTGTTCGTGAAGGTGGTGAAAGCCTCCTTCGGCCAGCGGCGCAAGATGATCCGCAACTCGCTGAAGTCCGTGTTCGGCGATTTCGGCGGGGCCGAGCACCCCTTCTTCACCCGGCGCGCCGAGCAGCTGGGCGTCGCCGAGTTCGTGGAGCTAACGAATTGGGTTTCGCGATTTTCGATTTTATAGGGCATCTTTGCACTTGCATTCGTGCGGCACGAATGGGACGTATTTCGATACTACCCATCCGTGCCGCTCTTCGTTTAAGCACAAATCTGTTCCTCTAAAATCGAAAACGCATTTTGCTCCGGCCTGCCGTTACATGCCGGCCGGTTTTTCCGCCCCGGCGACCACCGTCACCAGGTCTTCGCGGCGGAGGTATTTCCGGGCCAGCTGCTGCACCCCGGCGGGCGTCATCTCCCGGATACGGCGTATGTTGCTGCCGATCACCGTGTTGTCGCAGCCGCAGAGGATGTTTTCGATCGTCACGTCGGCGATGCCGAACGGCCCGTCGAGAATGCGCATCATCTCGCCCGTCATCATGTTTTTCACCAGCTCCAGTTCCGCTTCCGGCATCGGCTCCGCGCCGAGGCGTTCGATCTCGGCGTAAATCTCCCGCAGAGCCTCCTGCGTCACGTCCGCGCCGACCTGGGCCGCTATGGCGAAATAGCCTTCGCGTTCGAAGTTGACCATCGCCGAGACCACGCCGTAGGTGTAGCCGTGCTCTTCGCGGAGGTTCTGCATCAGGCGCGAGCCGAAATAGCCGCCCAGGGCCGTCGCCACGACCTGCATGCCCAAAAAATCGGGATGCGTGCGCGGGAACAGCAGGCGGCCGATGCGCAGCGACGACTGCACGGCCCCCGGGTACTCGACGAACGCCGTATGCGTGGTCTCGGGCGCGGGGAAGGCGGGCGGCGCTTCGGCCGCGCCGCGGGGAATCCGTCCGGCAAGCTCCGCCACGGCCTTCAGCTCGTGGTCGCCGATGCGCCCGCTGCACACGACGAAGCAGTTTTCGGCGGTGTAGAACCGGCGGTAGAATCCCGCCACGTCGTCGCGCGTGAGGCTGTCGTAGGCCTCTTCGTGCGACGAGACGCCGTAAGGATGCCGCTCCCCGAACAGCGCCCGTGCGAAGGCCTCGCGGGCCTTCACGTCGATCTTCGCCCGCTCGACCGCCAGCCGCTGTCTGCGTTTGGCGGCGTAGGTGCGCAGCTCCTCCTCGGGGAATGCGGGGCAGAGCAGGATCTGCTCCGCTACGGCGAGCGTCGGGTCGAAGAATTTCGAGAGGGTGGCGAAATTGATGTAGGCGTAGTCGCGGTCGACGTTCACGTCGTACCACGAGCCGTAGTAGTCGAGTTGTTCGGCGATCTGGTGCGCCGTCATGTCGCGTGAGCCTTCGGAGAGGAGGTTGGCGGCGGCCGACGCCGAGAAGGGCGCCTGCTGGAGGGCCGATCCGGCGCGGAAGACGAACGAGATGCGCAGCACCTCGAAATCGTCGGAGGCGAGCGTGTAGAGTCCGATGCCGTTGGGCAGCGTCGTGCGGCGGGCTTCGGCGACCTCGACCTGCGAGGGAGTTATGCGGGGTTGTGTCATTTCCTGGCGTTGTAAATGAGTGTGGAACTGTTTTCGGGCCGAAGCGTGCGGCGGCTGAACGAGCGGATGTCCTCGTCGGTGACGGCGCGGTAGCGGTCCACCTCGCGGTTGATCAGGGAGAGGTCGCCCAGCATCTCGTAGAACCCGAGGTTCATCGCCTTGTTCATCACGTTCAGTTCGCCGAAGAGCGTGTTGGCTTCGAATTTGTTCTTGACCTTTTCGATTTCGTATGCGGTCGCGACGGTCGTTTGCAGGGCTTCGATCTCTTCGCGGAAAGCCGCTTCGGCCGCTTCGGGCGTCACGCCCGGGAGCAGCTGGCCCGTGAAGACGAACAGTCCCGGATCGACGTCGCCCGTGATGTAGGCGTTGACGCTCGACAGCAGGTTGCGTTCTTTGACGAGGTGCGTGTAGAGGCGTCCCGAGTCGCCGCCCGAGAGCAGGTCCGAAACCAGGTCGGCGGTGTAGAAATCGAGCTTGGTGCGTGCGCACATGTGATAGGCTACGGTGACGGTCGAGGCCGGCACGTCGCGTTCGACCTCCTGGCGGCGGGCCTGTGTCTGCATGGGTTCCTGCGGGATGGCGGCCGTCGCGGACGGGTGGTCGGCGAGCGGCGCGAACCACTTTTCGGCCAGCTCCAGCATCCGCTCCTCCTCCATGTCGGCCGAGATCGACAGAATGGCGTTCGACGGGCGGTAGTGGGCGCGGTAGAAGGACTCGACGTCCGCGAGCGTGGCTCCGGCGATATGGTCGGTCGCCAGGCCGATGGCCGCCCAGCGGTAGGGGTGGACCTTGTAGGCGAGCGCCCGCAGTAGCATCGTCTGGTCGCCGTAGGGCTGGTTGAGGTATCGCTGGCGGAACTCCTCGATCACCACCTTCTTCTCGGCTTCGAGCTTGGCGGGGGTGATGTCGAGTCCCTCCATGCGGTCGCTTTCGAGCCAGAGGGCCGTTTCGAGGTTGTCCTTCGGGAGCGTGATGTAGAAATCCGTGTAGTCGTTGTTGGTGAAGGCGTTGTTGTCGCCCGAAGCCATCTGCACCGGAAGGTCGAAATTCTCCACGGCGCGCGTTCCGCGGAACATCAGGTGTTCGAACAGGTGGGCGAATCCCGTGCGTGCGGGGTTTTCGTTGCGCGCGCCGACCCGGTAGAGGATATTCACGGCGGCGAGTTTCGACGCCCGGTCGCGGTTGACCACGACGGTCAGCCCGTTGGGGAGTGTTTTTCTGGTGTATGGAATCATAGTTGCGCAAAGGTACGAAAAAGTCCGGTGGCTGCAAACCGGGATTGCGTGGGGTTGTCCCGTAGAACCTTCCGGCAGATAAAAGGGCGGTCGCGCCCCCGGGGACCGTAAAAAAGCAGCGGCGGGAAATACAAGTGACGCCTCATTGTTCGGAAAATGGATTCGGTGACTATGAAGAAG
>OOAH01001243.1_pt1 | contig 24069 bp, 17 predicted proteins | sample 1671801 | NCBI WGS metagenome assembly OOAH01 (sample SAMN06348194, study PRJEB24527) | human gut metagenome | biome: human gut; feature: ankylosing spondylitis patient; material: feces | host: Homo sapiens | place: China | collected 2015-10 | reverse complement strand
TCAGCGTTGACTTGATAGGATGTATCTTTGTAACTGCCATATCTGCGTCAGCGCCCCCTTTATATCCTCGATGTCCTGCGCGTACACCGGCCCCATGCTGTTGAGGCGCTTTGCAATTTGATTGACGTTGACGCCGATCTTCTGTATCTCGGCGGTCTGCGCCCGGATGTCGGTATGGGCCTCAAAAAGGCGATGGTGAGCCGACCATCTCCGCAAAAGAACAACAACAGCAAACATCTGATGTGGTGGCTGCTTGGATAGAGCAGTAATCGTAAATTTAACAAGCGCTCTCTGCAAGTCCTCTATGCGAATTTGCAGAGAGCGCATTTTTGTATCCGAGCAGAAAATTATATAATTTTACAGAAAGTGTTCAAAGTACAAATTATAGGAGAAGCCATGATTTATAATAGAAGTATCGAAGGGAACGGTTCCCTTCCCCAATACAAAGCGGAGGTAACTACTATGCTGAAGGATATGGATTTCGGGGTCTACGGTAAGGGCGTTGACGGATATATTCACTATTCTCTGGCAATGGATCGTATCCAAGAGGAAGAGAAAAGCCGTAAAGCGCTGATGGATGAGTTCGATAACGATGAGGACAACCTCGATTCGGACGATCTTGATTCTGATGACTTTGGTTCGGATGATTTTGGCGGTGATGATTTCTGACGGAAAACGTCACCGGTAAAATATCGTACATGACAGAAAGGACTTTACCATGAAAAAGACTATTTGGAAAAGCATTCTTTGCGCAATGCTCGTTACGCTGACTGCTTGCATCCTGTGCACCTGCGCATTCGCTGCCAAGTATACCTGCATCAAGAGTGGCTGCACCAGAGAGGCGGCTAAGGGCTCCGCCTATTGCTGGGTACATAAACCCACGAAGAGCAATTCCAGCGTCTCCGGCAGCGGCTCCAGACCGTCCAGAAGCAGCTCCAGCACAAAGCATAAATACACCTGCATCAAGGACGGCTGCACGCGAGAAGCGGATAAGGACTCTGCCTACTGCTGGGTACATCGCCCTTCCAAATCTTCCACCAAGAGCAGCACTTCTTACAGCTCCAAATCTTCGTACAGCAGTTCTTACTCCAGCAGCAAAAAATCCTACAAGACGTATGATTCCTATGACGATGGCTACGATGCCATCTATGATGATGACGACTACGATGAGGATCGCTACGACAGCGACCCGGACTACGCAGCAGGCGTAGATGACGCTATGGACGAGTTGGATTGCTATATAAACTAAAGAACGCCGAGGGTTCCTCCTATATGGGAAGGGATTCCTCGGCGTTCTTCATTTCATGCTTTTTGATTGCCCGGTCAACAGTATCACGCGCCTTACTGCAATGTACAGATCACAGCCACTGTTTCAGCACATCGTTCAGCTTATTCAAATCAAGCGGTTTGGCGATATGCTCGTTCATGCCGGTGTTCTTTGCCAGTTGCACGTCCTCGGCAAAGGCATTTGCCGTCATGGCAATGATGGGCACTTTGCCCCGGCTGCCGGCAAGCGAACGGATCGCAGCAGTGGCTTCGTAACCATTCATGATGGGCATCTGGATGTCCATAAAAATGAGATCGTACCACTTTTCTGGCGCTTCCATCACCTTTTCGACTGCAATTTTTCCGTTTTCGGCGCTGTCGATGGTCACGCCCGTCATGCCTATGATCTCGGTTGCGATCTCACGGTTCAGCTCGTTATCTTCCACAAGAAGGATCCGCTTACCCGCATAGTTTTCCTTCGCAAAGTCTTCCAGATAGTTCCGGGCGTTTTTCTCCTTCTTCCCGGATGTAAACTGCCGCAGAGTTGCCGTCAGGCGGGAACGGAACAGCGGTTTTGCCATAAACGCATTCACGCCCGCCGCTCTGGCTTCTTCTTCAATTTCGCTGAAGTCAAAGGAAGTCAGGATGATGATCGTGACCTCTTCTCCTACCCGTTCCCGGATTTTTCTGGCGGTTGCAATACCGTCCATTTCCGGCATCTTCCAGTCCAGAATCACCGCAAAATAGTCGTGGCCGGTCTTGTGCCGCGCCGCGCAGCGTTCCACGGCTTCCTTACCGGTCAGGACCCATTCGCCCGCTATGCCGATCTCCTGAAGGGTCGCAACGGTGCTTTCGCAGCAGGTCTTGTCATCGTCCACGACCAGTACCGGCAGATCAATCAGCTCTTTTTCCTGTTCCTTCTCGTTCTCCTGAAGCTTCAGATAGACCGTGACCGTGATCTTCGTTCCCTTGTTGGGAGCGCTTTCGACCTGAATGTCACCATTCATCAGGTTGACGATGTTTCTTGCAATGGCCATGCCAAGACCGGTGCCCTGCACCTTGGTCGTCCGGTGATCGTCTGCCCGGCTGAACGGCTCGAACATGATCTTCTGGAATTCCGGCGTCATACCGATGCCGTTGTCCTCGATGGAAAACTCGTAGCAGCCAAGCTCCGAGAAGCCGTTCGGTTTTTCCTTGATCGTAAGGGTGATGTTTCCTCCATCCGGGGTGTACTTGACGGCGTTGCTCATCAGGTTCACAAAGACCTGCTGGATGCGCAGGCTGTCGCCGCAGACAGCTTCGTGCTCGATGTGCTCAACATGGACTTCGAGCTGATGGTGGTGCTCGTCGATTGCCGGTTTTGTGAGGGTGAGCAGGTTATCGACCAGCTCCGGCAGGCTGAAATCCTCCTCGGCAAGGCTCATTCGCCCGCTCTCGATTCTGGCCATATCCAGCACTTCATTGATCAGTCCCAACAGATGACGGCTCGATTTTGTGATCTTGCCAAGGCACTCAATCACCCTGTCCTGACTCTCGATATTCGCACCCGCAATGGCGGTCAAGCCAACGATTGCATTCATCGGTGTACGGATATCATGGGACATATTGGAGAGAAATTCCGTCTTGGCGCAGTTTGCGTTTTCCGCTGCCCGGTACGCATCCTTCAGTGCCTTATGGGATTCGATCTCGGCCTTTTTCTCCTGCGACACATCCATAGAGCCCAGCAGCGCTTTGACCAGCTTTGTGCCATCCCACTCCAGCGGAATGAAGGAAGCGATCTTATAGGTGTTCTCATCCATGGAGCAGTATTCAAATTTGTAGATGTCGTTCTCGCTCTGCAAATTCCTGCGGATATTTTCCGGCGAGATTATAGCATCCAATGTGTCCAGCGATTCCAGTGTCTTATACTTTGCAGCCACCTGCTCCACAAAATCATGGTAGGTTCCCGTCGGCGCGTATATCATTTCACCTTGCAGATTATAGAACCGATACCGGTCATTCTCCAGATCGCAGACGACAAAGCGGTCCAGCAGACGCACCATACTCTTGATCAAAAGATCCATCGATGCGTTATCTGAGGCCATCTGCATCCGCCGTGCCGTCTCTGCTTTGGACTCTGTGATGTCCCGCAGAAAAATCATCGCATATTCGGAATCTTCGATCTCGCCGCGCATGACCACGTTGCTGACCCATCGTTCCTCCCCATTCAGAACGATGCGGCACTCCTGACGCAGCTCCGTCTCAAGCACCTTTAATTTTTCCGTGATGTAGGCGCGGTCGTAGAACTCCGTGACCTTCTGTTTGTCCTGTTCGACCACATAGTTGTCCACAAAGAATTTGACCAGCTCGTCCCATGTCTGGCTCTGCTCAAAGGCCGTCATCAAAGAGGGCTCCACTTTGAAAGTATCAAAGGTGTTCTTTTCCAGATTTACATAGTATTCGCAGAGGTTTGCGCTGGTAAATGCACGGTGAAATGCCGCTGCCCGCTGCGCCTGCATCCGGCTTCTTTTTTCTGCGTCAATGTTGCTGATGATTCCGGCAATTCGATTGGCCGAACCATCCATACGGCGTATCACCTCCGCCGATGCCCGGAACCACTGGTATTGGCCATCCTGCATTTTCAGTCGGTACTCAACATTATATTTTGTAGTATTGGTTTTGTCCGCAATCGTTTCCAAAAGCAGCTGCATTACCCGGTCATAGTCCTCCGGGTGCAGAAGGTTCGACCACGAATCCAGTTTGTTCGGAAAATCCAGAATGTCATGATATCCAAGGATCTGCCGGAACGCATGGCTCCAGTTCACATGAACGATCTCACCGTTTTCATTACACTCAAAATACCATAGTGCCGAATGGATGGATTCATTGACCAGCGCAAGGTTCTCATACGCCCAGTTCATCTGTACTGACAGGATCCAGATCGGTGTTCCATCCGTATCGACTGCATCTTTTTTGTAGAGACGCACATAGACGGGAGAGCCATCTGCTGTAAGGATCCGGCCTTCTCCTCCGCCCTGAATCTGACGAAAGCGTGCATTGTCAAGGAATGCGGCATCTTTCTTATAGAAAAGATTCTTCAGTGAACCCTTTGTCTGCTCCATCAGGGACTCATAGCTGTGGTTCAGATTATGCAGCAACAGATTACTGACCGACAGGATCGACAATTCGGCATCATAGTACCCGGTAATGGTTCCGACACCGCCATTATGATAGATCGTCTCCTGCATGGCCTGAAATGCATCTTTTCCCAGCCTTACCGTATCGGAAGTGTAGATTTCATCTGTAAGTCTTCTATCGAATTTCATGTTCTTCATCCTCGCAGGGTTTCGATTCCGCCGCACGCTTCAATTCTGGTATGTCTTTTATGGTCAACTGGCATACTGATTTTTGATCAAAATTATACAGTATAACTAGTATAGTATACTTGTGCAGCGCTTCAATTTCAAGCGCTAGTTGGCATTGGCTGTGTAAAAAAGAGAGGCCAATCTTCGTGAAAATTTATGCAAGTTGATCCCTGTACTTTTCCACAATCCGGCTATCAGTATAGACAGTCGCCCTGCGATGCGGTAAGGCGTGAATTGCGCGGTGTTGCCTTAATGGGCGAAGGTCTCCGCGTAGGGCGACCATGCGTAGCTCAGGCAGTAGGAGGTGTAGCTTGCGGCGGGCACGCGGATGCGGCAGAATGCGGGCGCTCCGTCGAGCAGGGCCTGCCCCACGGAAAGCCGCGCGGGGTCCGGCTGGGTCAGCGTGATTTCCTGCAGCGCGGGGCATTTGGCAAAAAGTCCATCCGGAAGCGCCGTGATATTTTGCTGTATCGTCAGTTTTTCCAGCGCGCTGCATCCCGCAAACGTGTCGGAGGCCAGCGCCGTCACGGGTCGTCCGTCCACCTCGCCCGGAACTGTCAAGGTGCGGCGGCCGCGTCCCGCCGCATTGACGACAAGACGGTCACTTTCCCATGTAAAATATGCAGCATCGCTGTTATTTGCGGCTTCTGTGTCGGTCTGTATCCGGCGGGCGGGCATGGCGGGCAGCGCGATTTCGGTAGACGAGGTGTCACCCAGTACAGCTTTGAGATCACGGATGAGCTGCCGCGTAAAGACGGTCTTGCCGCTCACGTTCAGATGGAAATTTGTGTCATAGAACCACCCGGCGTCCATCACGCAGGCATGCGGATCACCTGCCAGAGGTGCAGTCAGCTGCGACTGCAGATAGTCGGCATACGTGTCAATATCTTCTGCGTTCGCTACAGCAAGCACATTCATCGGCGGGAAATGATACAAGACAGCTGCCCCGACAGACTCGGCCTGTGCAGTGTAGGCGTTGAGCGCATCACAGAAGTCGGTGTCCAGCATCGAGGGATCAAAGCGTATCGGCATTGTCGTGTCATAACCATCCGGCATAATATTGGCGCTGCAGAGCGGATTTACCACATCGCCCACCGCATTGAAGGAGCCGCGGCGATAGACGCCGTCCGGGGTAGGCGCACCGGTGAGAAAATAGCGGAACTTCGCACCTGCAAAGCGCGGAAACGCCCCCAACAAAGGCCCAAAATCCCGCGCGTGCAGGCAGGCAAGTGCCGAAAAGTCTCCGTCAACAGCCTGCCAAAAAGTATCCGCGCCGACGGTATCGGAAAGCGCCTGACGCTGCTGCTCCGGCATGATGACGACAAGATCGCCGGGGCGCAGTTCCTTTATGGACAAATCCAGCATGACCCGTGTGCCGAGTGCTGCGTACAGGCCAAAATTAACGGGCTGATAGTCAGGCAGCTCCCGGGCCAGCAGAGCGCTGTCAACGCCGAAAGCGGCTGCACTGCCGCCCACAAGAATAAGACGCGGTTTATCGCTTTCCGCGGTCAGCAGGGCACGCTTGGCGGGCAGTTCCCCCACAAACGTATTGCCGTACTGCGCGGGCAGGGCAAAGCCCCACACCGTCAGGAGCAACGGTATGGCGATAAAAACGCAGAGCATACTTGTAAACAGTTTTTTCATGGCAGGGTCAGAATTGGAAGTAGATAAAGGCATTGGTCGTGCCCGTGTGCAGTGTGGAAAACCACGCGGCGACCACAGTCAATGCCAAAAGACAGAAAGCCAATACGCTGCGCGGGGACGGTGCTGCGGACGGCGTCTCGGGCAGCAGATGCAGGCAGAGCGCCCCCAAAACAAGCTCTGCCACCGGCTGTATACCGATGCTCAGCAGCGTTGTGTGCAGTGTGCTCAGCGACCAGTCGACAGGCAGGCGGGACAGCAGCAGAAGGGCATCCGAGACAGAGGCTGCCCGGAAAAAGACCCAAGCGATGCAGACCAGAGAAAATGTATAGGCGTGGCGTAAGCACACGGCGATCCGGGTGCGGGCCTTATGATTTCCGCCGCAGGGGGTTAGGGCCTTTTCCAAAAGCAGCAGCGCACCATGCACACCGCCCCACACCACGAAATGTAATGCGGCACCATGCCAGAGACCGCTTAACAGAAACACGACCATGGTATTTACGGCCAGCCGTACCGTGCCGCGGCGCGAGCCGCCGAGTGGGATATAGACGTAGTCCGTAAACCACCGCGTCAGGCTGATGTGCCAGCGGCGCCAGAAATCACGCAGGGAGTCTGCGCGATAGGGGTGGTCAAAATTGCGGCTCAATCGCACACCCAGCAAGGCAGCGGCCCCGACGGCAATGTCGGAATAGCCGGAAAAGTCCCAGTAGATCTGCCCGGCGAAAAGCAGTGTTGCCAACAGAACAGCCGGGCCGGAGGCGTCAGCCGGGGAGGCGTAGACGGAATCCACAAACACGGCAGCAGTGTCTGCCAGCAGCAGCTTCTTTGCAAAGCCGCGCACCATCCAAAGCCAGCCGCTGCTGTCCATACGGCGCTCCTGCGCGCGCAGCTGAGGCAGAAGCGCCGTGCTGCGTTCAATCGGCCCCGCTACCAGCTGCGGGAAAAAGCTGACGAATAAGGCGTAATACCCAGGATGCCTCTCCGGCATGAGCCGCCCGCGGTAAATATCAATGACATAGCTGAGGGTCTGAAATGTGTAAAACGAGATGCCCGCGGGCAGCAGAAGCGGCACATCTGTGCGGAAAATCCCGGCATATTTGAAGAGGCACAGACACCCGATGCACAAAACTGCCGCACAGGTCAGCCAGAGCTTTTTGGCCGTCTGTGTTTTGCTTTTTGCGATGCCCAGTGCCGCCGCATAGGTTCCCAGCGTGATACCCGCCAGCAGCGGAAGTGCCTGCGGACTGCCCACAGCGTAAAATCCGAGGCTGGCGGTCAGCAGCAATACCCAGCGCCGGCTCGGCGGCAGCATCCAATGCAGGGCCAGTACAATAGGAAAAAGCAGCACAAAAGCGGGTGCGGTGAAATTCATAAGTGCCCTCCTATCGGCCACATTGCGGCGGCGCAGGGAATCAACAGACAGAGCAGCATTGTGCGGGTGGACACATCCAGTACCAGCGCTGCCAAAACCACCGCAGCACCCGAAACCATGCCGAGCGCTGCGGCCCATGCCCGGCGATGGGCCGCCAGTGCCAGCACAGTGGTCAGTGCAGCCAGAGCGCAGACAAGAATCATGGCGCTATCCCCTCCCCTTGCAGTTGTTTTGTCAGTGCATCGATGACCTGTGCCGTGCGCATAGTCACCCCGTTTGTGGACAGATGGTTGTCGGTGCCGTAGAAATACCGTCCGGGCATCAGGGAATCCTGCAGCGGCGTCAAGAACACAACATCGAGATTTTCTCGGAAATACGCATCCAGCGCGGCCACAGCCTCCGGCGTAGAATCCGCCGAAACGGCGCGGCTGTTGCGCGGGCTGTACGTCAGGTACACCCGCACGCCGTCTGCCGCAAAGCGGTCAAACTCGGCGTTGGCGGGGGCTATATACGTGTCATACGGGAAGGACGCCGTTGTGTAATCCACAGGCAGTCCGTAAATCGGCGTGTCATCGACGGCATCGGGGCGGTACAGAACATAGTCACCGTACTCGTTGTAGCTCGGCGTGTCAACGGCATTTCCGTCCTCGTCCAAATCGGACGGCGAGACGGCATAGCTGCGCGCTGCCATGTCTGCGCGGGTCTGCAAATAGGAGCCAAGTGCTGAAAAAACACCGCTGTACTGTTGTAAATTAAGCCTCGCGACAATGTCGTAGTCAGCCTCGGCCATACAGAAGAAGGCGTCGTCAAAGGCGTTTGTCGTGCAGAACTGGCGCTTGGCGGCGTCAAATTCGGGCGAGAGCAGCAGCAGGTCGCCGGGGCGCATCTGTGCGCGAATCAGCTCGAGCTGCGGCAGCGCATTGGTGTAGGCAAACACCCCCATGTTCACGACCTCATAATGGGGCAGGGCAGCATCCAGCGCGGCGCTGTCATACCCGAACCGCGCCGAGGAACCGGAGAACAGCACAAGCTTCTGCGTATCGGCCAATGAGAGCAGGCGGTCGTACTTATCGGCGAACGTCGCGTAGTAGCTGCCGCTGTAGACGGGCGCAGTCGCGGCATTGATGTACAATGTTTGCAGACTTGTGCAATCTTCAAATGCGTAATCGCTGATCTGCTGCAGGTTGTCAAACAGGGTCACGCTCTCCGCGGCGCTGCCGCTGAAGGCCCCGGGCTGCACGCGGCGCAAAGTATCCGGGAAGATGACCGTTTTACAGGGCGCATCGGCAAAGGCCCGCCGCAATTTCCACGACGGGTGCGCCGCCCAGCGTATCGGGGATGACAAGCACTTCTCCCCCGCCCTGCCAGCCCGTTATAGCTGCGGCGTCGTTTTCAACCGTGTAGGTAAACTCCGCGGCGTCGTTTTGAGCAGCCCACTGCGCGTATAGCCGCGCGCCGGGCTCGGTCCGGCTGCCCAGCCCAACGGCCTGACCACTGCCGTCCGGGGCGGTGTTCCACCCCGTCAGCGTGTACCCGGGGCGGGTGAACAGCGCACCGTCGATGGCGGTGTTCAGCCGCAGATGGCTCGCGGTGACGGGCACAGTGACCCAGCCGCCGCCGCAGTTGTCATTATAATACAGCGCAGTATCGCTCTTTTCCGCGGTCACTGCCACGGCAACGGAGTAGCGGACATCGGGCAGCGTCAGGATGTACGCCGCGCCGGTGCGGGTAAGCGACGCACCGGGATAGTCTGTGCCCGTCAGCGTATAGCCGTCGGCCGGGGTCAGGGTGAAGGTCACACTCTGCCCCGGGGTAACGGCTGCGGTCTGGGTCTGCGCTGTAAACGCAGGCGAGGATTCCAAAACGATGCGGCACTGCACCGCAGGGGCTGCCGGGGCGGCGGCACAGCCTGCCAGCAGAACCAGCATGGCAAGGATAAGCATCAGGCGGCGCAGGTGGAACACATCCTTTCAGAAAAATCTGTTTTTTACATCATAATACAAAATACCCCGGAGAGAAAGCCCCCCGGGGTGTGGATGAGGAAAAAGCTGTCACGATGAAGTGACGCGGGAATGGCGCATACTTACTGCTCGTTCACATTGGTGAATGCGGCAATGATGTTCAGCACCACGGCAATCAGCAGCGCGGCCGTGCCGTAGATGGCGCTGGACAGGTCAGCCATCGTCTGGGCGTTGTTCGTAAAGGTCATGATCGAGGCGATGGTGTTGACGCGAGGGCTGATGAACTGGGCAGCGGCAATCACCAGCGTAACACCGGCGACAACGCTCATAACATCAGCGGCGATGGCCTGCTTGCCGTCCAGCAGGACGCGCAGAACCAGTGCGACAATGGCAATCACAGCGCAGGCAATGACAACCGGGCTGGTGCCGACTGCACGGAAAGAGTCCGTGTTGGCATTGACCATGCAGAACACAAGGCCAACCACACCGGCGATTGCGGTCAAAAGCGACAGGATAAAGCCTGCGCCCTTTTTATTTGTAGAAGTCATGGTGTGCTCTCCTTTACTGCTTCTTGGACTTGCGCTCGTCCAGAACATACATGGCGGCAGCCAGCACGGTCAGGGCGGCAAAGACAATCTGTACAGCGGTCAGGGCGTTGTCGTACCAAGTACGGACGCTGACCAGTTTGGTGTTGCTGGCCATGCCGTCCATAGCGTTGGAGTTGGCCAGTGCGTAGTTCTGGTACTTCATAGCCTGCTTCAGGGCGGTCATCATGGTGGTATCCTGACTTACGGCCTCTACGGTCCAGTAGGGATACTTTTCGCTGACAGCAGTCATCGTGTTGTCGCCGGTGTTGCAGCTCATGGTAACGCCGTTCAGCACAGCCTCTTTCAGCACAACATAGTTGGCGTCCTGGATGAAGTCCTCGGAAATCAGGCCCTCAAAGCCCCATTCGTTGCGCAGGATGTTCTTCGTCAGGCCGGTGTGGGCATTGTCCTGCGTGATGCCAACGCGGTTGTAAGCGGTCATAACGCCGAGAACATGAGCGTTCTCCACAATGCCCTGCGTGCCGCGCAGCTCGTTCTCACGGGCCTGCTGCTCAGTCATAAAGACGGAAACGCCGGTACGGTTGATTTCGGTATCGTTGAAGGCGAGGTGCTTGGGTGCGATGATAACGCCGTACTCCATAGCAGCGGCGGCGTAGGCAGTGCCCTGACCGGCGGTCAGAACAGCGTCCTCGGAGTAGTACTCGTGGTTACGGGCGTTGTAGGGCAGGCGATGCAGGTTGGTGCCGATGCCCCAGAAGATAGTGGTGTTGGCCCACAGGCTGTAGTTGCCGATCACGCGGCCATAATCAGCGGCGAGGTCCTTGTTGAAGGTCTGGGCGATGACAGTCTCATTGACCATGGTGCCCATCTTGTAAGTCAGGTTGGGGTCATTGGCATCAACCACGCAGGGATCACCGGTGGAAGCATCGGTGTTGGCATACTGGCCGAGAGGATAGCTGTAGATGCCGTTGGGGCCATCGTTCTGGATGGTCTCGGGGCTCATGATGGATTCGATAACCTTGGTGGAGGTACCGCCGAAGCCTGTGCGGATCATGCACTCTTCCAGCGTGATCTCATCCATCAGCATATCCCAGCGCTCATCGTTGATATCGGAAACGCCCTTCAGGTCAGCCAGCGTCAGACCGTTGTCAGCGCCGAAAGTAACCGTGGAGGGATCGCCGTTGGCGTTGATCTCGTAGATGTCGTTGTCAAGGATATCGATCATCTCATCGGTAGCGGTCAGATCCTTATAGGTCTTGGGGAAAGTGCCTTCCCAGTCGGCACGGGTCAGATAGGTAGCAGTGCCGGGCAGCCAGTAGTTGACATCCATGTCAGCCAGCTGGTTCTCCACAGCGGTGCCATTCTTGGTCGTTGCGAAAGTGGTGGTGTCCTGAGAGCCCAGATTCCAGCTCTTGGCCTTGTCTGCGTCACCGCCGACATCCTGACCCTCGGCAGCCAAAACGTTCTGCACAGCCTCATGTGCACCGTTGCCGATGGTGAAGTAGTAGTCACCGGCATCCAGAATGTAGCAGCCCTTGGTGCCTGCGGCGTTGTCAGCCGTGGAATCCCAGCTGGCCATATTCTGCATATCAGCGGTGATGGTCACGGTCTCGCTGGCACCGGGCGCAAGCTCGGCGGTCTTGCCGTAGTCCAGCAGCTGGACAGCGGCCTTCTCGACGCCGTGTTCCTTGTCGTAGTCGGTGTAGGGCAGGCTGACATACAGCTGCACAACATCCTTGCCGGCCACGCTGCCGGTGTTGGTGGCGGTCACTTTGGCGGTGACGGTCTCGTTCTCAAGGTCCACATTCAGATCATCCAAAGTCTGGGTGAAGGTGGTGTAGGACAGGCCGTAGCCGAACGGATAAGTAACCTCATCGTCATAGTTCCAAGCGCTGCCGGTGGAGGAGCCCACGGTGGAGGAAGCGTTGCCTTGGTTCATAACGGTGTCAAAGTAACGGGTCTCATAGTACTTGTAGCCGATGTAGATGTTTTCTGCCTCGACAATGGCATCATTCATCTTAATATCGGGGTTGGCATTGGTCCACTGCAGGTCGCCGAAGTTCTGTGCAGCGGGAGAGTTTGCGTTCTTGACGGCATAGGTATCGGTCAGATGACCGGAGGGGCTGACCGCACCGGAGAGAATGTCGGCCACACCGTAGAAGCCGTAGCCGCCCGGCAGACCGACCTGCAGGATGGCGTCAACACCGACGTTGTCCTCGATCTCCTGCACCTCCATGGCGCTGGCATTATTCAACAGAACGATGACCTTGCCGCCGTTGGCCGCCTTGGCGGTGACGGCTGCATTGATGAGGTCGCGCTCGTCGTCGGACAGGCCCAGCGGGTCAGTCTGGTTCAGGTTCTGGGTCGGGTCCACACCGGCGGTGCCGGGGTTGTAGCTGCCGTTTTCAGAGGCGGAACGGGCAATCGTGACAATCATGACATTGTTGTCATTCATGCTGTCCTTCCATGCGGCGTTCTGGCCGTCCAGCGCAGCCTGACTCGGCTCCTTGCTGGAGAAAACGCCAGTCGTGGAGGGTGCCGTGATGTGGTTGTACTCAATCGTACCGCCCCAGCTCTGAACCTCGGACTTGAAGGTGGGCTGCAGGGCCGCGTACATATCGGCCACAGTCTGGTTCAGACCGAAGCCCTTTGCCTTGAAGGCACCGACCATATCGACTGAATCGGCATCCGTGCCGGTGTTTTCCACAAGGCTGGAACCCATATCGCCGCCCTGTACGGGATAGTAGCTGGAGAAGCCCAGAAGGGTGATCTTCTGGGTCTCATCCTTGGTCAAGGGCAGTGCACCGTTGTTCTTCAGCAGGACGCTGCCCTCTTCGCTCATCCGCTCACCCACGTCCTGAATGCCGTGCAGCAGCTCGGTAGTGGAGGTGTAGTCGGATTTGAAAGTATACAGGTCAGTGCCGTCGGAGTTCTCGGTCACGAGCTTGGTGCTCTTGGTGCCCAGGAACTTGTCAATGTCAGTGCGGAATCCGTCCACGACGGTCGAGGCGCAGACACTGAGCGCCAGCAGCGACGCCGTGGCCGTGGTCACGCCGCGCCAGACGCGGCGGCCGGATTTTTTCTTACTCATGTTTTTCCTCCTTGTGTATCCTTGTGTATATCGTAATCGCGTGTAGGGCGCGTTACTTCTTGCTGCGTTCCTTGATAGCCTTCTGCTCCTCGGGCAGGTTTTTCTCAACCGTCCAGAACAGGATCAGGATGACGGCGCCGATGATATAGCAGACGGTCTCGACCCAGATATAGCTGACAGAAATCGCGGTCTGCACACTGGCGGTCTGGGCGGCGGTGCCCAGAGCGACGTCGGCGGCTTGGTTATAGCCGCTGCCGTTCAGCATGGCGCTGAAAATGGAGTTGCAGATCGGCGTGGCGGCGACCATAAGGGAGCTGTAGATGCTCATGGTCAGACCGTCGGTGCGGATGCCGGTGCGGTACTCAATGTGGTCGATAACGTCGGCAATCATGGCCAGGATCAGATAGCAGGCCGGGGAAGAACCCAGACACTTGAGGGCCACGCCGATGGCAACCGGCACGATGTTGCCGCCGCCCAGACCTGCGATGATGCCGCCCACGGCACCCAGCAGCATGAAGCCGCCGCAGACCAGACGCTTACCGAACTTGTTGGCCAGAGGTACCACAAAGACCGCAGCCACGGCCATCGGGATAGCGCCCATGATGCTGAGCAGGCCCTGGGAGGCACCCCATGCGTCCGCCGTGCCGAAGAAAGTGTTGTCCAGAACCCATTTGCAGAAGTAGCTCATGGAGCCGTTCTTCATCGCGCCGCTCCACTGGAACAGCATATAGAACGCCATGACGATCCACCACATGCGGTCACCGGTAACGGCCTTGAGCTGCTCGCCCAGCGTGGCGGACTTGGCAGGGGTCTCGGTGTCGGCGCGGCCTTCCTCGGTGACGCGCTCACGGGTGAAGAGGAACTGCAGGTAGATGGTCAGTGCGCTGAAGATGGCGACGGCCAGCATGGTGAGGAACCACAGGTGCTGGTTCTCCTTCAGCGCGAAGGAAACGAGCATCGGGAATACCATCGAGCCGCAGCCCATAACGCCCAGACCCGCCACGTTGGTGAAGGAAGCCAGCGCACCGCGCTGCTTGCTGTCACGGGTGGAAACGGGGATCATGGTGGAGTTGGCGGTGTTGTAGATGGGGTAAGCGACCGCGTAGTACAGGTTGTACGCGATGGCGATCCAAACCATCTTGGCCATGCCCTCAAACGGCACGATAAACATCAGCACACTGGCGACGGAAAGGGTCAGCGCGGAGAGCAGGATCCACGGGCGTGCCTTGCCGGCCAGAGCCTTGGTGTGCTCAATCAGCTGACCGACGATGAGGTTGGACGCCACGATGAGCACCGTGGAGACCAGCTGCAAGGTCGTCAAAAAGCCAAGATCTAGCTTGAGGACATCGGTGAAGTAGTTCTGCAGGATGCTGGTGAAGATGCCCGAGGAAAGCAGTGCGCCGAAGGGGCCGATAAAATAGCCCAGCAGCATTTCCGGCATCTTGACGTCGTCGCTGGTGATACGGGACTGCGTCAGCGGCGAGGACCAGAAGTTGGATTTCGAGGTTGACATGATAGAGAGTCACTCCTTCTTTGTATATATAAGCAATTTGTTTACGCTATGCCTTTACGCCTTTGCCGTAACGGTATATTCCCCGCTGCCAAGCACCTTTTCTTCCCCGCTCGGCAGCACGACGGTGCATTCGGTGCCGACGGGCACCGCCACGGTCATCGTCATCTCGCCGTCCGCGATCTTCCATGCAGCCTTGATCACGCCGTAGGGCGTGCCCACCGTGCCTTCAGCCTCGGTGATGCCGCCGCCGACCACCGGCGCAAACTTGAACTTGCGGTACCCGGCCTCGGTAGGCTCCACACCCAGCACACGGCGGTAGAGGAACGCGCCCACCGCGCCGCTGGCGTAGTGGTTGTACGAGATCATCATGTCGGTGCCGTCGTCGCCGATTGGGCACTCGCCGTTCTCGTCCAGACCGTCCCAACGCTCCCAAACCGTGGTTGCGCCCACGCGGACCTCATACAGCCAGCAGGGACACTGTGTATTCAGCAGCATCTTGTAGGCAGTGTCGGCGTGACCGTTGTCGGCCAACGCAAACAGGATGTACGGCGTGCCCGGGAAGCCTGTGCCGATCTTGTAGTCGTTCTTCTCAACCAGCTTGACCAGATTCTCGGCAGCCTTCGCCTTGACGTTTTCAGGGAACATATTCAAGTACAGAGGCAGCACATAGGCGGTCTGAAATTCTTCCTTCGTCTTGCCGCTGCCGTCGGTCAGCACACTGCAATAGGCATCGGCCACCTTACGGCTCAGCTCCTTGTACTTGGCGGCGTCCTCGGTCTTGCCAAGGATGCGTGCAATTTTCGCCAGTGTGCCGCTGGTGTTGCACAGGGACGCCGTGGCGGTGTACTTGCTGCGGGCCTGCCACTGACTCATCTTCGGCACATCGGGGGCGACCCAGTCGCCAAAATGCAGCACCGACGGCGTGTGCCAGATATAACGGTGCTTGCCGATGCCGAACCCGGCCCAGAAGCAGCACGCCTTGACGTACTTCTGCATGGTGGGGTACATCATACGCAGCACGTCCAGGCTGCCCGTGGCCTCGTATAGAGCCCATGGCACCAGCACGCAGGCGTCGCCCCACCAGTCCACGGCCATCTCGGGCATTGTGGCGGGGAAACCGTAGCCCTGCACAGGCACGGTGTTGGGGATGCCGCCGGTGGGCAGTTGCTCGGCCTTGACATCGCGCAGCCACTTCTCCAAAAAGCGGCTCAGTTCAAAGTTGTACAGCGCGGTGGGCGAGAACACGGCAATGTCTCCGGTCCAGCCCATGCGCTCGTCGCGCTGGGGACAGTCCGTCGGTATATCAACGAAATTCGACTTGGCGCCCCATGTAATATTGGACTGCAGTTTGTTCAGCATCTCATTGGAGCAGCGGAAGGAACCGCTGTGCTCCACATCGGAGTAGAGCGCCACGGCCTCGATTTCCAGATCCTTCGCATCGACGCCCTTGACCCCCGCATAGCGGAAGCCCATATAGCTGAACCGCGGGCTGTAGGTCTGCTCGCCGTCGCGGCAGGTGTAGGTCGCCGTGGCCTTGGCCGTGCGCAGGAAGGTCGTGTTTAAGCTGCCGTCGGGGTTCAGGATCTCGGCGTGGCGCACGGTCACGACCTGCCCGGCCTTGCCGTTGAATTTGATGCGGACAACACCCGCAAGGTTCTGGCCGAAGTCGTAAATCGTCTCGCCGTCGGGGGCGGTCATCACGGCCACGGGCTTGCGCACCTCGTGGGCCTTGACCGGGGCACCGTAGTCCGCCGTGATGGCGGGGGTGACTTTCAGCGTCTCGGGCGCGGCGTTGTGCCAATCGCTGATTTCCTGCGTGGCATCGTAGGTCTCGCCGTCATACAGATCTGCCATCCGCACGGGGCCGCTCTCGCTGACCTGCCATGTAGCGTCGGTGCCGATGGTCTCCGTCGTGCCGTCCATGTACTCAATGCGCAGCTCGGCCAGCAGAGCCTGACGGTCAGCAGTCACGCGGTTTTTGCGGGTAAACACAAAGCTGCCCACCGCCCAGCCGCCTGCAACCGTGAAGGTCAGCGTGTCGTCGCCTGTCAAAAGTGCCGTTACATCGTATGTCTGATACTGCAAATAGGACTTGTAGCTCGTGAAGCCGGGGGCGAAGTATTGCTCGCCCAGCTTTTGGCCGTTCAACTCGGCCTCGTAGATGCCCATGGCTGTGGCGTAGAGCCGCGCGCGGGCAATGGGTTTATTCGTTGTGATTTCCTTGCGGAAAACCATCGGCACGGGGCTGACCTTTGCCTCGGTGAAGTGGTAGCTCGGGTCGCTGATCCACCGGCCCTTCCAGGGCGTCTCCATGCGGCCTGTCTCAAAGGTAGTGGTGGCGGTGGCGGTCTCGCCTGCGTCGTCGGTGGCGTTCAGGCGCACGCTGTAGGTGGTGAACGGCAGCAGCGCAGGGCCGACGTAGGCAGCGCTCTGGCCGCTGGTCACATGGGCGGACCAGTCGCCGACGGTCAACTCGGCGTCGGCCAACTGTGCGCCCCGGCGGTCACTGCTCAGGGAAAACCCGATGCGGGGTGTGGAGCAGTCGGTCACGCAGCCGGCGGCCAGATGCTCCACCGTCAGGCGTGTGATTTCAAACATGTGTTCTCCTCCTTCGTCGGACGGGAAGCCCGTCCGGAGATTCTTCTTTTTTCTGTAAGCCTACCATACCACAAGAATCGTGCGGCGGCGCATAATTTGCATGAAATGCGCTCTTTTTCGCACAAACGGTTTTTGGTTCCGTCAGGTTTCACAATGTTTTGCGCTTTCTTTTTGTGCATATTGCTCAATGCGGCATCTAAGCATAGACTTTTTCCGCACAAACAATGCCCCCTGCACGGCGTTTGCCGATGCAGGGGGCGTAAAACTTCATTTTTTATTCTTGCTGCGGCTGCCCCAGCGGAATCAGCACGCGCAGCTCAAACCAACCCTCGCGGGTCGTAATTGTCGCGGTACCGCCGTATTTTGCGGCGGCGTTTTGTATGCTTTTTACACCGAAGCCATGGTACAAGACATCCTTTTTCGTCGTGACGGGCAGGCCCTTCTCAAATTTCAGCTCACCGTCAAAGCAGTTTTCAATGCGGATGGCCGCAAAGCCTTTTTGCCTCGCCACGCTCAGGTGGATGAGCCTGCGCTCGGGGTCTGTGATTTTGTCGGTGCTCTCGATTGCGTTGTCCAGCGCATTGCCGAACAGGTTGCTGATGTCCATCACGTCCATAAAGTCCAGCGCTGTGCCGTCAGCAACGCAGGTCAATTGAATGTTTTTGGTGCGGCAGGTCAGACTTTTGCCTGTCAGCACCGTGTCCAGCACCTTATTGCCGGTGTCGTTCTGCGCCTCGTAGGCTTTGATTTCCTGCTCCATATTGTCCAGCACGGCATTGCGTTTCTCGCCGCTCTCGGCGCGAAGCACCGCGATTTGGTGCTTCAAGTCATGATATTTTTGGTTGATGAGGTCAATGCTCTCCTGCCGGATTTTGTAGTTTTCATACTGGATGTGCAGCATGTTCCGCAAGGCATCCGCCTCGCGCTGTGTCAATAAATCTCGCAGCTGCGATTGATACGCAAACAGCAGCGCCACGCCGCCGAAGTAGACAACCGTGCGCATTGTGTAAATTTCCATCGTGCCGCGGGCCGAAAACGGCGTGTTCAGCTGCGTATAGCTGATGCTGGACAAAATGTAGATGGCCGCCGCCATGACCGCCGCGATGCAGGTCGTGCGGGGCCGAATGTCAAACTGAATGCTGCCCGTGCTGCCGCCATCCTCCAGAAGCCACATCAGGCCGAAGATGATGCCGAACCCCGCCGCAATAAAGAGCACCAACGCAGGCAGGCTTTGCAATGCTGCGATGTAACGCGCAAAATATACATACATCTGCCATGTCAGCGCCCCGGCAAAACCCGCCAGAATAAACGCCCGCGTGCAGAAATACCCCACCTGCCAGCGGTCTGCACGGGTGGCCGCCGCCATAAAAAGCAGCATAAGTGCGACAGAAACCGCGTACAGCACATTGAACCGCCAGCCGTTAAAGCCGTCGGTGGCCACAAGGTAGAGTGCCAATGCCGCCAATGCACCGCCGTACAGCGCCGCACGTTTGACCCCGCCGTAGCGCGGAGGCAGAAACCGCAGGTACAAAAGGCAGGCCAGCCAGTCTGCCAGCGCCGTGACAAGGCGCGGAATATCCATCTCATAATAAGGAATTTTCAGCGGCATACCGTCACCCTGCCCCGTTGATATAGTCGTTCAGTGCATCCAGAAATGCCTTGCGCCGCGCTCGGGCCAGCGGCACACGGTCTCCGTGGACGACGGCATCCTCACCGTCCATTCGGTCAACGTGTTCCAGATTCACAAGGCAGCCCTTGTTTACGCGAAAATAACGGTCCTGCGCCAATTTTTCCTCTGTCTCCGTCATGGAGCCCGGGGCGGTCACCTCCCCTTCCGCCGTGTGAAAGACCAAGTCATGCCCGCAGTTCTCGATCCAATAAATGGCCGAGGTGTCCAGCTTATGTGCCGTGCCGTGGGCGTTGATCTGCAAAAAGTGCCGTGCGCGGCGCGCCACGCGCTCCACGGCGCGGCCAAGTCTCTGCGAAAACGCATAGTAGCTGACCGGCTTCAGCACATAGTCCAGCGCATCGACGGCGTAGCCCTTGATGGCATACTGCGGCGAATTTGTGATGAAGATAATGATAACCTCGGTGTCGACCTTGCGGATCTCCTCGGCAGCCATCATGCCATCCATAAACTTCATCTCGATGTCCATCAGGATGATGTCATAGACAGCCTTATAGCCAAGTGCGATCTCGTCGCCGTCGGAAAATTCTGTCACGGTAAATTTTTCGCCCGACACCGCGCTGTATTTGTCAATATATTCGCGCAGCTGGCTGCGGTAGAGCTCGTCGTCTTCGACAAGGGCCAAACGAATCATACCCGGCACGCCCCCTTTTGTTTTTATACTAAATGTAGCATGTTCGCCGGAAAATTGCAAGGAAAGCCGCGGATTTCCATTTTTATCGGTTTTCCGCTGCCTTCGGCTGACACTTCCTACCGCCGGCGCACCAATAAAAAAAAACCGCATTGGTTTTGAATGCCAATGCGGGTTTTTGGTTTACGGGGCGGCAGACGGTCTTACGCTCTCATCAGCGTTCCCTGCAGGCTCTCCAATGCAGCCATGCGGGCGCTGACAGCAAAGACGCTGGCAACGTGGGTCAGCTCGTCGGACCGGATATCCTCCGGAATCGTGCGCGCCAGCACCGTGCAGTGGTCGATGGCGTCAAAGCGGACACCCGCCTTGCGGCACAGCTCCACCGTGCGGTGGGCACAGCCGGGCATCGTGGCCAGGGCCGCCACGGCGTCCGGTGCTTGGGCGGGGTGGGCTGCGCCGGTATCGCGCAGCTCCTTGCCCAGCACAGTGCCAAAATGCTTCACCGCACGGCGGTTCGCGCAGCCCGGCAGCGGATCCTCCGTTGTCAGGTCCAGCTCCATCGGCTGGCGGATAAAGTCCGTGTACTTCCGTGTCAGGCGGCTGTACTCCCGCTGCAATTCCTTTCTTGTCAGGTCCGTATACTGCATACTTTTCCACTCCTCTTTTACTTGCATCGACTATTATACACGTGGGAGTGGTGTATGTAAAAAGTATTTTCTGTATATCTGGTATACAAAATATACATGACAGACTGTTTTAGTAATTTTTTTGGATATGCAGCAAATGACAGCAGCCCTCTCCCCTGCTCTCACAGCTGCGCCAGCGCATCGCGCTCCTGCAGACGGAGGGCGGCGCGGCGGTAGCTGAACACAAAATAGACGATCTCTGCGGCGGCGGTCAGCGCCCAGGAGCAGGGATACAGCAGGTAGAGCGCCGGGATCGTGTGGAAGTGGGCAAAGATCGTGTAGACCCACGCAACGCGGAATACGCAGGACCCCAGAATTACGATGACCGTCGGCCCTACCGTCTTGCCGAGGCCGCGGGAGGCGGCAATCGTGCAGTCCATGAACGCCGAGGTGCAGTAGGCCCAGCCCATGACCATAATGCGCTTCATGCCCGCGTCGACGACAGCGCTCTCGGTCGTGAACAGCGCCAGGAACTGCCGCCCAAAGACGAGCAGCCCGCCGCCCAGGACCGCGCCCAGGCCAAACGAGTAGGCCAGCGCGATGAAGTAGCTTTTCTTGACGCGGTCTAGCTTGCCCGCGCCGTAGTTCTGGCTCATAAAGCTGGCGCAGGCCATGTAAAACGCTGCCATAGCGTCATAAATCATCGCGTCGGCGTTAGCTGCGGCGGAGTTGCCCTTGACCATCAGCGAGTCGAAGGAGTTGACGCCCGCCTGAATAAAGAGGTTGGCAATCGCAAAGATCGCGTTTTGCAGGCCCGCGGGCACGCCCAGCATCAGGATGCGCTTTGTCATGTTGAGGTCCAGCCTTACCTTGCGGAAATCCAGCGCATAGCAGTCGCTGACCTTTGTCAGCGCGTGCAGGATCAGCCCTGCCGAGACGCACTGGGCAATCGTGCTGGCCAGCGCGACACCGGCGACATCGAGCTTGCAGACGATGACGAAAAACAGGTTGAGCAGGATGTTCAGCACGCCCGCAAACGACAGGTAGGCCAGCGGCTTTTTTGTCTCGCCGATAGCGCTGAACACTGCGTTGCCGAAGTTGTAGAGCGCCAGCGCCGGCATACCGAGAAAGTAGACCCGCAGGTACAAAATCGCACCGGGCAGCAGGTCCTCCTTGGTGTTCAGCAGCTCCAGCAGCGCAGGCGAGCCGAACAGGCCGACGAACAGCAGCAGCACACCGGCGGCCAGGCTGACCAGCAGCGCCGAATGGACGGTCTTGCTGACGTCCTTGGGGTGCCCGGCACCGTAAAAGCGGGCGACCAGCACGTTGACGCCATTGCTCAAGCCGATCAGAAAGCCGGTGAACAGTGTGACAAACGTCGCCGTCGAGCCCACGGAGCCGAGTGCCGTGGAGCCGGCGAACCGGCCCACAACGGCAACGTCGGACATGTTGAACAGAATTTGTAAAAGGTTGGATAAAGCCAGCGGCAGGCTGACCAGCAGAATTTGTTTGGCCAGCGGCCCTTCGATCATGGTTTTGGATTTTGAGGTGGTGCTCATGATGGATGGTTTTTGCTCCTGTTTTAATTGTGACTGCACAGTAGGGGCCGGGCATGCCCGGCCCTCGCGCGTAAGGCAGATGGTTTCTTGCGGGAAAGCCGCGGGCCGCACATCTGCGGACCCTACAGTTCTGCTTTTCGGTTTGTAGGGGGCGGCGTCCTCGACGCCCCGCGGGCGGATATGCAATCCGCCCTTGCATTTTTCCATTACATCTTGTGATCCGCAAAAATCGGGTCGTCCTGCCACAAAACGACCCGGCCCGCTGCGCGGGTCTTGTTCATGTCAATGATGCGCTGGTTGCTCGACCCGCGGAAGCGCAGACTGATGTCGTACTGGTCCTGCACAAAGTCGCCGTCCACAAGCACATCTATATATTGTAAAAACTCGTCGGTGACCTCGCATCGCCCGGGACCGGGCTGCCAGATCTCGTGCTCCAGATTGTTGCCGGTGTAGCACCAGATCGTCTTGTTGGGGTACAGCACCTTTACATTTTTAATAAAGGGCAGCAGCTCCCGCTGGTTCTCCGGCTCAAACGGTTCGCCGCCCAGCAGCGAAAGCCCATTGATGTAACCGGGGGCCAGACTCTCCAGTATTTCATTGCGAACTTCCTTGGTAAACGGCGCACCGTAGCCGAAATCCCATGCCACGGCATTGAAGCAGTTCGGGCAGTGGCGGCGGCAGCCGGAAACGAACAGGCTTGTGCGCACGCCCTCCCCGTTGGCAATATCACAATATTTAATGGTTGCGTAATTCATGGTGTTCTCCTGCGGGGACATCCCCATATCTTGTGTCGGGCGGGCGTTCCGCCCCCAAACCCTGACATAGTATACCAGCTTTGGGGGCATACTGCAAGGGGGAGCATGATTTTCGAAGAAGATATTTGCACGCTGCATCGACAAACTGTGTAGAACCACTCAAAATCACCAAAATTTCAGTCTTATTTTTGGCAGGGCTTTTTTGCACGTTGAGGCGACGAAAACAGAACATTTTGTTTCTGCTTGCTCGCCGGACACTATATCTTGTGGTTTTGTGGATTGACTTTTTGCCCCCGGTGCGGTATTATAGTCTTGCTCGCAAAACGGGCAATTTACGAATCGGCATTTCATCTGTATTCTATACAGTTCGTATTGAACGCACTGTATTTATTTTTTTGTAAAGAGGAGTCACCATGAAGATCATCAAGCGCAACGGCAGCGAGGCTGTCTTTGACATTACCAAAATTATTGCGGCCATCACGAAGGCTAACAAGGTCGTACCCGATGCCCAGCGCCTGACGAAGCAGCAGATCATCGAGATCAGCGACCATGTGCAGGAGGTCTGCTATGCCCGCGGCCACGCGATGAACGTCGAGGAGATCCAAGACATCGTCGAGGATGCCATCATGGCCACCGGCGCGTATGAGGTTGCCCGCAGGTACATCACCTATCGCTACGTGCAGAGCCTCAAGCGCACCCACAACACGACGGACGACAAGATCCTCTCCCTCATCGAGTGCAACAACGAGGAAGTCAAGCAGGAGAACTCCAACAAGAACCCTACCGTCAACAGCGTACAGCGTGACTACATGGCCGGCGAGGTCAGCAAGGATCTGACCATGCGTATGCTGCTCCCCCCGGAGATCGTCAAGGCGCATGAGGAGGGCATCATCCACTTTCACGATGCCGACTACTACGCCCAGCACATGCACAACTGCGACCTCGTCAATCTGGACGATATGCTGCAGAACGGCACGGTCATCAGCGGCACTTTGATTGAAAAGCCGCACTCCTTCTCCACGGCCTGCAACATTGCCACGCAGATCATCGCGCAGGTCGCGTCCAGCCAGTACGGCGGCCAGAGCATCAGCCTGACCCATCTGGCCCCCTTCGTCGATGTCAGCCGCAAGAAGATCCGCCGCGATGTCGAGGCCGAGATGAAGGACCTGGGCATTGATCCCGGCGAGGAAAAAATCTCCGAGATCGTCGAGAAGCGCCTGCGCGAGGAAATCAAGCGCGGCGTGCAGACCATCCAGTACCAGGTCGTCACCCTGATGACCACCAACGGCCAGGCACCGTTCATCACGGTGTTTATGTACCTGAACGAGGCCGGTGACAACCAGCGTCTCAAGTCCGACTTGGCCATCGTCATTGAGGAAATGCTGCGCCAGCGCTACCAGGGTGTCAAGAACGAAGCCGGCGTCTGGATTACCCCTGCCTTCCCTAAGCTGATTTACGTCCTGGAGGACGACAATAT
>OOAH01001233.1_pt1 | contig 24217 bp, 19 predicted proteins | sample 1671801 | NCBI WGS metagenome assembly OOAH01 (sample SAMN06348194, study PRJEB24527) | human gut metagenome | biome: human gut; feature: ankylosing spondylitis patient; material: feces | host: Homo sapiens | place: China | collected 2015-10 | reverse complement strand
TTGGCCAATAATAGAATATAATATAAATGGAAAAAAATTTAAGAATAAATTATTGTCAGGAAATAGTATATTTCAAAAATATAATATAGGAAATGAAGTGGAAATTTTTTATAATAAAGAAAATGGTGATGAATTTTACTGTAAAGAACGATATTATTCAAGTTTGTTTTGGTGGCTAATAACAGCAATAATTGGTGGAGTGCTTATGATACTCCCATTTTTTAAAAATTTTGAAGAAGATGGGGGGAATTCTGGAAGTATAGTAATTGTAATTATAGGAATAATACTTATTATAGAAGTAAGTAAACGAATTTCTAACAAAAATGAACTAAAAAAGAGGTGTATAAAAAAAACAATTGCTGTTGTAAAAGATATAGTTATTGATGAAAAAAAAGATAGTGATGGAAAAATAAATATAAATAAGTATCCAATATTTCAATATACTGTAAATGGAAAGATTATAGAAGTAAAGTCAGTAATAGGATATTCTACATCAGATTATGTTGTTGGACAAAAGGTAGAAATATTTTACAATCCAAATAAAGAAGATGAGATTTACATAGAAAAATAGAGATTATTTTTATAAACAAAGCATAGAAGTTATTTATGCTTTGTTTTTTATATAGAAATAATAAATTAGAAACAAATGAAGAAAAAAATTCTCAAAAAAAGAGGGAATTATGTAAAATTCGTCGAATAATATATATGTACGAAAAACGGAAATGATGATTTTAAGCAATAATAAGAAAGTATAGGAGTGGAGGAAAATGGCACGTTATAGTGAAGAAATTATAGAACAAGTAAGACAAAACAACGATGTTGTAGATGTAATATCACAATATGTCCATTTGACTCGAAAAGGAAGAAACTATTTTGGACTATGTCCATTTCATAATGAAAAATCTCCATCATTTTCAGTATCACCAGACAGGCAAATATTTCACTGTTTTGGGTGTGGAGTTGGAGGAAATGTATATTCATTTCTGATGAAAATAGAAGGAATAGGCTTCAAAGAAGCAGTTGAACAATTAGCAGAAAAAGCAAATATACAATTACCAACAATAGAAAATGCAGAAGATACAGCAAGAGAAGAATTAAAAGCCAAAATATATAAAATAAATCAATTTACAGCAGAATATTATCATCAAAATTTGTACAAGCCAACAGCAAAAATGGCACAAGAATATGTAAAAAAAAGAAAACTAACACAATCAACATTAGAAACATATAAAATAGGATTTTCAGGAAGATTTGATGAATTATATAAACAATTAAAAGCACAAGGTTTTAATGAAAAAGAAATGTTAGAATCAGGACTAGTCATTAGAAATGATAGAGGACAATATATAGACATGTATAGAAATAGACTAATGATTCCAATATGTGATATTAGAGGAAAAGTAATAGCATTTGGAGGAAGAGTTTTAGATGATTCAAAACCAAAATATATAAATTCACCAGAAAATGTTGTATATAGTAAAGGAAGACATTTATTTGGGCTAAATATTGCAAAAACAGAATGTAGTAAAAGACTATTAATAGTAGAAGGATATATGGATGTCATATCATTACACCAAAGAGGTGTAAAAAATGTAGTAGCAGCATTAGGAACAGCATTAACAGAGCAACAAGGTTGGTTGTTAAGAAAAAGTACAGAACAAGTTATACTTGGATTTGATGCAGATGGAGCTGGACAAACAGCTGTAGCAAGATCAATGGAAATACTACAAAAAATGGGATGTGACATGAGAGTATTGCAAATAGAAGGAGCAAAAGATCCAGATGAATTCATTGTAAAATTTGGAGAAGGTAGATTCAAATTAGCAATGGATAATGCAATATCATTAGTCGAATTTAAAGTAAGAAATCTAAAAAAAGATATTAATTTAGAGAATACATCAGATAAAATAAAATTCTTAAACGAAATTGCAAAAATACTAGCAAAAGTAGACAATACAATGGAAAGAGAAATATACATAGAAAAAATAGCAAGTGGTTATAATATTTCAAAAGAAGCAATTTATGCAGAAGTAAATAAATTAATTTATACTAACTCAAAAGCAGACAATTTATTACAAGGAAAAGCAGTAAAAACGCAAATCGCTAAAAAAATAGAAAATGAAGAAAATATTATAGATGAAGATTTAAAAAACAGGGAAGATACAATAATAGCATTATTACTTGATGCAAATCAAAAAATCTTTCAAAAAATAAAAGAAAAAATCAAACCACAAGATTTTAAAGATGAAACAAATAGAAAAATTGCAGAAAAATTATATGAAGAATTAGAGAAACAAGATACAAATGTTAATAAATTGATAGATGAATTTGATGAACAAACTCAAAATCATATTACTAAGGTAATGGCAACAGATTATGAAATAGAAAATATTGATAAAGCTGTTGATGATATATTATTAAAATACGAAAGAGAAAGACTAGAAAGTCAGAAAAAAGATATATTAAAAAAATTAGAAAATGAACAAGATGGGGAAACAAAAAAAGAATTAAGTAAAGAGCTAAGTAATATAATAATTGCATTAGCTAAAATTAAGTAGGGGTGAATTTTCGTGAGTAAGAAAATTGGAGAAGAAATGGAAAATCAAGAGAAATTAGAAGAAATGAAAGATGTAAAAGTAGAAAAGAAAGATGAAAAATTAGATGCAGAAAAGGTTCAAGAAATTGTAAAAAAAGCTAAGGCAAAAGGAAAAATAACATATGAAGAATTAGCCAAAGAACTAGAAAATACAAATCCAGATCAAATAGATAAAGTTTTTGATGCATTTGAAGAAATGGGAGTTAATATTTTAAATGATGATTTTGAAGATGAGCCAGACATTGATGACTTAAAAGAAGTTGAAAATTTAAAATTAGATGAAATAACAGAAACAAGTTATGAAGGAATAAGTGTTGATGATCCAGTAAGAATGTATTTAAGAGAAATTGGAAAAATACCATTATTATCTTATGACAAAGAACTTGAATTAGCAAAAAGAATATTAGAAGGTGATGAAGAAGCAAAACAAGAATTAGCAGAAGCAAACCTTAGATTAGTAGTAAGTATTGCTAAAAAATACGTTGGAAGAGGAATGTTATTCTTAGACTTAATACAAGAAGGAAACATGGGATTAATAAAAGCAGTAGAAAAATTTGATTATACAAAAGGATTTAAGTTTAGTACTTATGCAACATGGTGGATTAGACAAGCTATTACAAGAGCTATTGCAGACCAAGCACGTACAATAAGAATTCCAGTACACATGGTAGAAACAATAAATAGATTAATTCGTACATCAAGACACTTATTACAACAATTAGGTAGAGAGCCAACGCCAGAAGAAATAGCTAAAGAAATGGATATGTCAGTTGAAAAAGTAATGGAAATTCAAAAAATTGCACAAGATCCAGTTTCATTAGAAACACCAATTGGTGAAGAAGACGATAGTCATTTAGGAGACTTTATTCAAGATGAAGATTCGCCAGCACCACAAGATGCAGCATCATATACATTATTAAGAGAACAATTGGAAGAAGTAATGAAAACATTAACACCAAGAGAAGCAAAAGTTTTAAGATTAAGATTTGGACTTGATGATGGAAAAGCAAGAACACTTGAAGAAGTAGGAAAAGAATTTGATGTAACAAGGGAAAGAATTCGTCAGATTGAAGCTAAAGCTTTGAGAAAACTTCGTCATCCAAGTAGAAGCAAAAAATTAAGAGATTATATGAATTAATATAAAAAGACTGTTCCGATAGGAATGGTCGTTTATGTTAGCTTTTTAAATGACACTTATGTAGAAAAGCACAAATAACCGAAAAAAATGTCTATAAATGACCGAAAAAATTTGCCTTAAATAACCGAAAAATATTGAAACTATATAAAAAATATGATATAATAAAAAAAATTAGTTAAAATATTAGAGAACTAATTTTATAGTGAAAAAGATAGGAATGAGAGTAAAAATGAAAAAATATATAAATAGAATTGCAGATTCAATATTAGAAAAAAAATTAAAAGGAAAAGGAGCAGTATTAATTCAAGGACCCAAATGGTGTGGAAAAACCACAACAGCAGAACAAATTTCAAATAGTATATTGTATATGGCAAAGCCAGAAGATAAAGAACAAAATTTAACACTAGCAGATATAAATCCAAGTTTATTATTAAATGGGAATACGCCAAGATTAATTGATGAATGGCAGATTGCTCCTAAATTATGGGATGCAGTAAGGTTTGAAATTGATCATAGAAATTTAGAAGGGCAATTTATATTAACGGGTTCAGCAGTACCAGTCAATATGGATGAAGTAACACATACTGGAACAGGCAGATTTGCATGGTTACTAATGAGGCCAATGAGTCTATATGAATCAGGAGAGTCAAATGGGAATATAAGTTTAGAGATGTTATTTCAAGAAAATGATAATATTACAGGAACTAATAATTTGAGTTTACAAGACATTGCATATTTGTGTTGTAGAGGAGGATGGCCAAGAAGTACTTTTATGGATAAAGATATTGCACTAGAGCAAGCTTTTGACTATTATGATGCAATAGTACAATCAGATATTTCGAGAGTAGATAATGTAAACAGAAATCCTGAAAGAGCAAAAAAATTAATGAGAGCATATGCAAGAAACTTAGGAAGTCAAGTATCTAATGAGACATTAAAAAATGATATGATTATAAATGATTCATTTTCTTTGGATACAGATACTGTACTTTCATATATTAATGCATTAAAGAAAATTTTTGTGGTTGAAGAAGCACCAGCTTGGAATCCTAATTTAAGAAGTAAAACTGCTATAAGAACAGCAGACACAAGATATTTTATAGATCCATCAATTGCTACAGCAGCATTAGGATTAGGTCCAAATGATTTAATAGGAGATTTGAATACATTTGGATTAATATTTGAAACATTATGTATTAGAGATTTAAGAATATATGCAGAAAGTATAAATGGAAGTGTATACCATTATAGAGATGCAAATGATTTAGAATGTGATGCAGTAATTCATTTAAGAAACGGCTTATATGGATTAATAGAAATTAAATTAGGTGGTGATAAATTAATAACTGAAGGTGCGGAAAACTTGAAAAAAATGTATTCAAAAATTGATATAACCAAAATGAAAAATCCATCATTTTTAATGGTATTAACAGCGACAGGAAATTATGCATATAAAAGAGATGATGGAGTTTATGTAGTACCAATTGGATGTTTAAAAAATTAAAATAAGTGTAGCTCATTTGCAAAAATATTTTTTGCTATGTTAAATTTGATTTTTTTATAATCTGAAAGAAAGAATGAGGTTAAATATGAAAAGAAAAAATATAAAAGATATAGACATGAATAATGCATATTTTCATTTTACAGAGAAGGGTAATTTAAAATCTATAGCCCAAAATGGTTTAAAAGCTCAAATTGGTGATGCTTCAAAATTAGTAGATGATAAATCAAGAGTATGTTTTTCACAAGGAGTAAAAGGAATATTAGGAATAAAAAATTCTTTTATATGGGAATTTGAACATGCTAAAATATGTGATATTCCAGAAGGTTACAAAAAGTATTTTGATATAAAAGATTTTTCTAGCACAGATCTGATACCTAAAGAAATAGTATATGAAGCATTAAAAAGAAAATTTGAAAATGAAGTATATTTGGTTGTTGATGCAAAAGAGGGAGAAGATTTTTTGCCAGAAGAAATAAATGGGCTAGGCTCTAATTTCGATATAAAAGGGAAGGAAGGCCATGATATATCTCCAAAGAAAATATCAAAACTAGTAATTCCTAATGCGAATAATGCATGGGAGACCATTCAATATGTTTATAATAATCTTATAGAAAAAAATCCAGATATCGAAGGTATTATTAGAATGATGAATTCTAATTTAGACGAGATGATAACATACTTTAGAAATAAAGAATTAGAAGTACCACAAAATGAAGACTTTATACTAAAACAAAGAGTTGCACAATTTTTACGAAAGAATAATTTATTTATGAATTTAGAATTTGTTGAAAATTTTGTTCATAGTCAACTTGATGTTTTTGCAATAAAGAAAAGTAAAATACCAGAAGAAAAAGTGGATTCAAGAAAAGATTTTATGGAGTTTATTTCAAATAATGGAGAGTTTAGAAAAGAAGAATTTTCACACTTAAGTGATAGCAAATCAACTGCAATAGAAGAAATAGATAAAATTATAGAACAAATGAATGCAAGCAGTGATGAAAATAAAGATGATGAAAGAATATAGTTAAAACATATAGGGGCTGTAAAAAAAGTTCCAACAAAAAAATAAGTGAAGAAATTTACTCATTTTTTGTATAGAAAAAAGCCTATATTTATTGAAAAATAAGGCTTTTATGGTATAATTTATATATGAAATTAACTAATCATACCAATAATAATTATAAACCAAAACAATTAAAATTACCATTTGTGGTGCAAAAAAATGTACTTATTAAATTAAAAATTCAAATTAATTTAATAATAAAAAAATTAGATTTAAGTCAAAATTTTAACTTAAATCTAATTTTTCTATTGGACTTTTTTTACATCCTCTTTTAAATTTTAATTGTTACTAAAAATGGCATTCCAAAGTTCATCACCCAAAACACATTTGAGAAAGTTCTCCTGTGCTTCTTTTATTTTTGTAGCTTCTTTTGCTTGTTTTTCGAGTTCGGGAATTTCGAACTCGATTACGTGTTTTTCAATTTTCTCGATTTTCTTTGCAGGCAACTTCATAGAATAATAAAGCCGATGCTTTCCCAAATTCTTAGAAGACCGTGCAATGCCGTATTTGTACAAAAGGCACAAATCAATTGCAGATTCAAGTTCAGGCGAATTGAAATTGATGTTATCTTTAACACCAACAATGATATACCCATCGCCCTTGATAACCCAAGTTGCGATTTCTTTGGCGTGGTTTTCGACTAATTTTTTCCGTTCAGCATGGCTGAGAGAAGAGAAATAAGCGGCCAAGTTTTGCATCATCATAAGATATACCTCTCATTTTATAAAATTATGAAGCGGATTGGCTTCACACAATTTCTTATTATAACATAGAAGTCTTTTATTTTCAATAGAATTAATAAAAAAATATATTAAGTATTGTGCTTAATGAACAAAGGAGAACAGTATGAAAACAAAAGAAAATAAAGGGGTAACATTGATAGCATTAGCAGTAACAATAATAATAATGCTAATATTAGCAGGAGTAACAATATCAACCTTAACAGGAAATAGTGGAATAAGTAGTAATGCAAATCAAGCAAGAATACAAAATGAATTAGCACAATATAAAGAACAAATGAAATTATATTTAGCAGAAAAAAAGGTCGAAAATTATGATTTTTTTATTGAAAGTCTAAATGCTGGAAAGGAATCACTTATATATGATGGAAAGCCAGATGATGAAAAAGGAAATATAAAAACCATAATACCAAATATAGCAGATGAATATATTGAGTGTTTGCAAATAATAAATGGAGAATTATATATAAAAACAAAAGATGAAAAGAAAATAAAAGCAGCGCAACAATTAGGAATCCAGGTAAATCCATTTGATATAACAGATGATGGAGAATTATTATCAACTAAAGCCAATTTGAAATTAATAAATGGTGAGGGAACATTAGCATTGCCAAGTCTTGTAAGTAAAATTGGAATGGGAGCTTTTTCAGGAGTAGAAGGACTTAAAACAATAATAATACCTTCAAGTGTAAAAGAAATAGGAGACTATGCATTTTCATATAATAAAGAAATAGAAAGAGTTGTTATTGAAGGTGATTTAAAAAGAATAGGTCATTATGCATTTGACCAAGCAACTAATTTAAGAGAAATTAATTTGCCAAATTCTATTTCAGAAATAGGAATTTTTGCTTTTAGAAATACACAAATAAGTGAAGTAACAGTACCAAAAAATGTACAAACTATATCTGTTTTAACATTTGGAAATTGTAGTAAACTAAAAAAGATAGTATTACAAGAAGGATTAAAAACTATAGAAGGAAATGCTATTGGAGGACCAGTTGAATCAATTTCACTTCCATCAACAGTCACATCTATAAATGCTCAAGCATTTATAGATTGTTATAATTTAATTAATATAGATGTAAGTAAAAACAATAATTTTATATTTGAATCTGGAAAATTGTATAATAAAAATAGAACTGAAATAGTATTTATAACCAAAAAAGCTCTTGCAAATCAAAATGTGTTTGAAATTAATGATGGCGTAGAGTATTTTAATACAGATATAAGTTCATATTCCGGTATAAAAAAATTAGTAATTCCAGCAAGTTTAAAAAGTATTTCAGCTAAAATATTACCATCATCAATTGAGAATATAGAAGTAAAATCAGGAAATACAAATTTTATTTCAGAGAATGGAATTTTGTATAATAAAAATAATGGACAATTAATAGTATGTTATTCAAAAAATACAAATGTCACTATACAAGAAGGAATAAAATCAATATCTAGTTATGCATTTAAGCTTTCATCAGGAATAAAAGAATTAACATTTCCAGAATCATTAGAAACAATAAGTGGACATTCATTGGATTATATGTATAGTATTCAAAATATAAATATGGGAAAAAACGTAAAATCCATAGATTCGGTGTTTAGACCTGGAAATTATAGTGGAAATATTAATATTGATTCACAAAATCCATATTATGTAGTTGAAAATAAAATATTATATAAAAAGAATAATGGAAAGAAAGATACATTAGTAAGTGTATTGTATAAGATTGATGGAACTATAGAATTAGATTCGAAAGTAAAAACGATAGGCTATTATTCATTTTATGGGCAATCTGGTTTAAAAGAATTAGTAATTCCAGAAGGAATAGAAAAAATAGAAGCATCAGCCTTTACTAATTGCCCTAGTCTTTTAAAAATTGAGATCCCAAAGACAGTAAAAAGCATTGGAGATTCATGTTTTTCTGATAATACGTCTTCATTAGAAGAGATATTGATAAAGAATAAAGAGAACTCTATTACTGGGGCACCATGGGGAGCTGCAAAAGGAATGAAAGTTGTTCAATGGAAAAAATAATATAAGAAAATATTATTTTTGACACAAATATATAAAATACTAGTTGACCGTAGAGGCTGTTCCAAATGGAACAGCCTCTTTTCTATGTATAAAAATAAGAAAAATTTATTTCAAAATTCAATTGCAAATAAACACAAAATGTGATAGCATAGAGCAAGACGAAAAGAGAGAAAAAGAAGGTGAAAAAAGTGCCAGAAACAGAGCAAAAACATAAAAGCAGAAAAATAGGAGATTTATTTAGTGATTATAAAACAAATAGTAATATAGAAGATGCAGAAATAGCAAGAATGAATTTACTAAAAAAGATAAAAACATTAGAAATAGAAATGCAAGCAAAAGAATATATAGAAATAAAAGAAATATGGTACTTTGAAAAATTCTTAAGACAAAGATTTCAATTTGAGCAAGTGCATATAAAAATAAAATATGCAGAAGGAGTAAGAAAAAAGCCAATAGCAGATGAGTGGGAAAATATAGTATGTTTAATGGCACATAAATATCCTTTAATGAAACCATTATTATTATTAAAAAGTCAAATTGAAGTAACAGAAAATCAAATAAATGTATATATGAAAATACAAGGTGCAGATTTTCTAAAAGCAAGAAAATTAGATAGAGAACTAGAAAGTGTAATAGAAAACATATTTGGAAAGAAATATATAGTAAACATAGAAGAAAGAATAAATGCAGAAGAAGTATTAAAACAAAAAGAAAAAGCAAAACAAGTACAACAAAAAGCAATAGAAAATGTAATGAGAGAAGCAATGGAAGCACAAAGAATGGCAGCAGAAAAACAAGCACAAAATAGTGGAGAAAATATGCAAAATAATCATCAACAACAGAGTCATCAAAATCCATCAGCACAAAATTATGAACAATATCCAGCAAGTGAAATGCCACCAATACCAGAAGGTGTATATAATGATGCAGATTATGCAATGCCAACAGATGCAGATATGGGATATATACCAGAAATGCCAGAAAATGAAGAACCTTCAAATATAATCTTTGGTAAGCCATCAAGGGCAAAAGAAACACTATTCAAAATAAAAGATATAACATCAAATGATAGTAGAGTAACAATTGAAGGAAGAATAGTAAGTTGTGAATGTAAAGAAACAAAAACAGGAAAAGGAATGTTAATCTTTGAAATATATGATGGAACAGGAATAATGAACTGTAAAGCATTTGCAAAAGATATAACAGAAGGAAATGAAGTATCAGAAAAAATTCAATCTGCAAAAGCAATAAAAGTAACAGGAAAATCAGGAATGGATGCTTATGCTGGTGATTTAACAGTAATGGCAAATATTATAATAGAAATTTCAGATGAAGGAATGCCACAATTACCAGAAGAAGACACAAGTTCACCATTAATATTAGGAAACTCAATGAATATATCAGATCCATTAGTAAAAATAACAGACTTAAATGCAGAATCTGGAAATGTATGTATAGATGGTGAAATACTTGGAATGGAAGACAAAGAAACAAAAACAGGAAAAGTAATATTAAGTATAAATATATATGATGGAACAAGTACAATGACATGTAAAGCATTTTTACCAGGAAAAAATGCAAAAAACATTGTAAAAAGATTAGGAAAAACAAAAGCAGTAAAATTAGCAGGAAGAGCGCAAATGGATGCTTTTTCAAATGAATTAACAATAATGGCAAATACAATAGTTGAATCAACTCCATTACCAAAAACAACAAGAGAAGATAAAGCAGAAGTAAAAAGAGTAGAATTACATATGCACACCAAAATGAGTGCAATGGATGCAATGACATCAGCAACAGACTTAATAAAAAGAGCAATGAGTTGGGGAATGAAATCAATAGCAATAACAGACCATGGAGTAGTACAAGCATTCCCAGAAGCATATCATTTATTGGGAAGAGATAACCCAGACATGAAAGTAATATACGGTGTAGAAGCATATTTAGTACCAGATAAAGAAAAATCAGTAAAAAATCCAAGAGGACAAGTACTAAATGATGCAACATATTGTGTATTAGACTTAGAAACAACAGGAATTTCAATAACAACAGAAAAAATTACTGAAGTTGGAATAATGAAAGTAAAAAATGGTGAAGTAATAGATGAATTTGAGATATTTGTAAATCCAGAAAAGCCAATACCACAAAGAGTTGTAGAAGTTACAAACATAACTGATGAAATGGTAAAAGATGCAGAAACAATAGATAAAGTATTTCCAAAAATTCTAGAATTTGTAGGAGATTCAATAATAGTTGCACATAATGCAAGTTTTGATGTTGGATTTTTAAAACACAATGCAAAATTGCTAGGATATGAATTCAATAATACATATATAGATACATTACCACTTGCAAAAGATTTATTCCCAGATTTGAAAAAATATAAATTAGGAAAAATTGCAGATAGTTTAGGAATTGAAGTAGATGTAGCACATAGAGCTTTAGCAGATGTTGATACAACTGTAAAAGTATTTAATGTAATGTTGAAAAAACTAAAAGATAAAGGAATAAATACAGTTGATGAAATAGATTCAGCAACAAAAGATCCAGAAGCTCAAAAAGAAGAATTTAAAAAGCAAAGATCATATCATGCAATAATATTAGCAAAGAACTATGTAGGATTAAGAAATTTATATAAATTAGTATCAATTTCACATTTGAACTATTTTTATAAAAATCCAAGAATATTAAAAAGTATATATAAAAAATATTCAGAAGGATTAATATTAGGAAGTGCTTGCGAAGCGGGTGAATTATATCAAGCAATAGAATTAGGAAAATCTGATGAAGAAATAGAAAATATTGCAAGAGACTATGACTATTTAGAAATTCAACCAATAGGAAATAATGAATTCTTGGTAAGAAATGGTGTTGTACCAGATAGAGAATATTTAAAAGATATAAATCGTAAGATTGTAGAATTAGGAGAAAAACTAGGAAAACTAGTAGTAGCAACATGTGATGTTCATTTTATGGATCCACAAGATGAAATTTATAGAAGAATATTAGAAGCAGGACAAGGATATAAAGATGCAGATGAGCAAGCACCTTTATACTTAAGAACAACAGAAGAAATGCTTAAAGAATTTGAATATTTAGGTGAAGAAAAAGCTTATGAAGTTGTAGTAACAAATACAAATAAAGTATCAGATATGTGTGATAGAATAGACCCAATATCACCAGAAAAATGTCCACCACATATCCCAGGATGTGAGGAAGATATCAAAAATATTGCATATAAAAAAGCACATGAATTATATGGTGATCCATTACCAGAAATAGTTCAAACAAGACTAGATAAAGAATTAAATTCTATTATAAGCAATGGATATTCAGTAATGTATATTATTGCACAAAGATTAGTATGGAAATCAAATGAAGATGGATATATAGTAGGTTCAAGAGGATCAGTAGGATCATCACTTGTAGCATTTATGACAGGTATAACAGAAGTAAACTCATTACAGCCACATTATAGATGTCCAAAATGTAAATATTCAGAATTTGATGATTACGGAGTTGGAAATGGATTTGATTTACCAGATAAAGATTGTCCAAAATGTGGCACAAAAATGGCCAAAGATGGAATGGATATACCATTTGAAACATTCCTTGGATTTAATGGAGACAAAGAACCTGATATAGACTTAAACTTCTCTGGAGAATATCAAGCAAAAGCACATAAATATACAGAAGTAATATTTGGAAAAGGAACAACATTTAAAGCAGGAACAGTTGGTACAGTAGCAGAACAAACAGCATTTGGATATGTAAAAAAATATTATGAAGAAAGAAATATACCAATAAATAAAGCAGAAATAGCAAGAATATCAGTAGGATGTCAAGGAATAAAAAAAACAACAGGACAACATCCAGGAGGAATTATAGTAGTTCCAAAAGGAAGAGAAATATATGAATTTACACCAGTACAACATCCAGCAGATGACCCAAATTCAGATATAATAACAACACACTTTGATTATCACTCAATAGATGGAAACTTGTTAAAACTTGATATACTAGGACACGATGATCCGACGGTAATACGTATGCTTCAAGATATAACAGGAGTAGCACCAACAGATGTACCATTAGATGATAAAGAAACAATGTCAATCTTTTCATCAACAAAAGCATTAGGTGTAACACCAGAACAAATACATTCAGAAGTAGGAACTTATGGAATACCTGAATATGGTACAAAATTTGCTAGAGGAATGCTTTTAGATACACACCCAACAACATTTGACGAATTAATAAGAATATCTGGACTATCACATGGTACAGATGTATGGTTAGGAAATGCACAATCATTAATAGAACAAGGAATTGTAACATTACAACAAGCAATATGTTGTCGTGATGATATAATGATATATTTAATGAAAAAAGGGCTTCCACCAGATAAATCATTCAAAATAATGGAAGCTGTTCGTAAAGGTAAAGTTGCAAAAGGAAAAGAACCAAAATGGAAAGATGAATATATACCTTTAATGTTAGAACATGATGTTCCAGAATGGTATATAAAATCTTGTGAAAAAATAAAATACATGTTCCCTAAAGCACATGCTGCAGCTTATGTAACAAACGCATTTAGAATTGCATGGTTTAAAGTTCATATTCCATTAGCATATTATGCAGCATTTTTTACAATAAGAGCAAAAGCATTTGATGCAGAAGTTATGATTAATGGAAAAGAAAAAGTAAAAAACAAAATGAAAGAAATTGAAATGATGGGAAATAATGCTACTCCAAAAGATAAAGATATGTATGATGATCTAGAATTAGTATTAGAAATGTATGAAAGAGGACTTAGATTCTTACCAATTGATTTATATAAATCACATGCTACAAAATTCCAAGTTGAAGGAGATTCATTAAGACCACCGTTAAATAGTATAGCAGGATTAGGAAATGTTGCAGCAGAAGGAATTATGAAAGCTAGACAGGAAGAAAAATTTATGTCTATAGATGATTTGAAAATTCGTTCAAAAGTTGGTGATTCTGTTACAGAATTGTTGAGACAATTTGGTTGCCTTGAGGGAATGAGTCAAAGTAATCAATTGAGTTTGTTTGGATAAAATGAAATACCTTGAAAGAAAATTCAGGGTATTTTTGAATTATAGATTATAACAAAATCTTAAAATCCCTTGACATCTAAGCGATTTGAAGCTATAATGAAAACATCAAAGAAGTGGAGGACACAATATTAATGGAGAAAAATATGTTTTCAATTAATGAAAATCAATATAAAGAAATGACAGATGAAAAATTAATAGAGAATATAAAGCAAGATGACAATATGGCTTTAAATTGCTTATTAGAAAGATATAATGATGTAGTAAATATGAAAGCAAATAAATTTTTCATGGTAGGGGCAGAAAGAGAAGACATGGTGCAAGAAGGAATGATTGGATTATATAAAGCAGTAAAATCATTTGACACAGAAAAACAAAACTCATTTAAAACATTTGCAAATATGTGTATAGAAAGACAATTAATAACAGCAGTCAAAAATTCAAATAGACAAAAACATATACCATTAAATTCATCAATCTCTTTAAATTCAGCAGCGTATGAAGATAATGATGATATGGACAAACTTGAAATAGTAGATTTAAAAGCAGAAGATGATCCATCAGATATAATAGCAAATCAAGAATATTCAAAAACAATAGAAAGAAAGATAAAAGAAAATTTAAGTGAATATGAATTATCAGTTTTATACGAATATGAAAAAGGACATTCATATGCAGATATAGCAGAAAAATTAAAAACAAAAGTAAAATCTGTAGATACAGCAATACAAAGAATAAAGAAAAAAGCAAATAAAATAAAAGAAAGTATAGATTCGTAACTTAATAAAATATTAAGAAAAAAGTCGAAAAACAAAGAAAAAAGTAGCAAGAAGTACTTGCTATTTTTTTGTTTTTCTTATAAAATATTATCCAAGTGTGTAATAAAAAACGGAGGAAAAATAATATATGAATTTAAGCGAAGAAGAGCTTCCAAAAGCATTGCAAAAACATGCTGAAGAAGAAAATGTAAAAAATAATTCTACTGATAATAAAAAGAAAAAATCAAAAAAAATATGGTTAAGAATATTAATAACAATAATAATATTAGGAATACTAGGAATATCAACATTGGCATTTTTATTATATGGACCATATTCAGGATTTAGAGAATGGCTAATAACAAGTGCAATGACAACAATGAGACATCAATATTTAGCAACATGGTTTTATAGTGATGAAACAATACAAGAAGTACTAAATAATAATAAAGTACATGAAACAGACGAAAGTACAGATACATCAATGATAGTTGTAGTTGATGATAAAAAAGAAGAAATACAATATGCTAATGAATATGAAAGACAGATATTAGAAAAAGATCCAGAACATGAAGATTATAAGATAATAAAAATAGAAGGAAAAGGTTATGATGGATATATGGCCGTAATATATGATCCATCAAGAATAAAAACAGTATATACAAGCAAATTAGGTACAACAGGAGAATATTTAACAAAAATGGCACAAGATAATGATGCATTAATTGCAATAAATGGAGGAGGATTCGAAGATCCAAATTATGTAGGAAATGGAGCAACACCTCTTGGGATAACATTTTCAAATGGAAAATTAATAACATCAAAAACGTATAAAGGACAAGGTGGATTGATTGGATTTACACAAGATGATAAATTAGTACTTGGAAAGATGACAGTAGATCAAGCAAAGAAACAAAAAATTCGTGATGGAGTAACATTTGGACCATTTTTAATAATAAATGGAAAAGCATCATCAGTATCTGGAAATGGTGGATGGGGGACAGCCCCAAGAACAGCAATAGGACAAAGACAAGATGGAATTGTATTGTTTTTAGTTGTAGATGGAAGAACAGTAACAAGACCTGGTGCAACAATGAAAGATTTAATAGAAATTTTTGAAAGATATGGAGCTTATAATGCGTCAAACCTAGATGGAGGAACATCTAGTGCAATGGTGGTAAATAATAAAATAATAAATGATCCAGTTGATCAATCAGGATCACATAGAACAAGATATATTTCAACAGCATTTATATTAACAAAAGAAGATAATCAATAAGTAAAAATGGAGGATATAATGGGATTTGTAGTTGCAGTTGATGGACCTGCCGGAAGTGGAAAAGGAACAATAACAAAAAAAATAGCTAAAGAAATGAATTTAACAAGTATAGATACAGGAGCAATGTACAGAAGTGTTACACTTGCAATGTTAAATAAAAATATAGCATTAGATGATTTTGAAAAAATATCAAAACTTTTAGATGAAATAAAAATAGAATTTAAAAAGATAGATGGAGTTCAAAAAGTATATTTAAATGGTAAAGATGTATCATTAGAAATCAGAACAAAACCTGTTAATGAAAATGTATCACCAGTTTCAACGATAAAGATAGTAAGAGAGAGGCTAGCTAAACTTCAAAGAGAAATGGCAGAAACAATAGATGTTATAATGGAAGGTAGAGATATTGGAACAAATGTATTTCCAAATGCAAATGTAAAAATTTATTTAGATGCAACACCAGAAGAAAGAGCAAGAAGAAGATATTTACAAAATAAAGAAAATGGAATTGAAATGCCATATGAAGAAATACTTGAAAGTGTAAAAAATAGAGATTTTATTGATAGTACAAGAGAAATAGCACCATTAAAAAAAGCAGATGATGCAATATATGTTGATTCAAGTAATATGACAATTGACGAAGTTGTAGAAAGAATAAAAAAAATAATAAGTGAAAAAAGAAAATAGAATAGGAGTTATAGCATGAAAGAAGAATTTTTAAATTTATTAAGAAGTGTAAAAAGAGAAGGAATTGATGATTTAATAAGATTTATTGAAAATACAGATTTTTTTACAGCACCTGCAAGTACAAGATTTCATGGAGACTATGCTGGTGGACTTGTAGAACATAGCATGAAAGTATATGAAATATTGCAAGAAAAAGTAAAAAATGCTCCAATAGCATTAAATATACCAACAGAAACTTTGATAATAGTACCATTATTACATGATTTGTGTAAAGCTAATTTTTATAAAATTGATTATAGAAATGCCAAAAATGCTTTAGGAGTATGGGAAAAGGTACCATATTATACAGTTGAAGATACTATACCATATGGTCATGGTGAAAAATCTGTTATGATGATAACAGAATACATGAAATTAACAAGTGAAGAAAAGTATGCAATTCGTTGGCATATGGGATTTACAGAACCAAAAGAACAATATGGAACAATAGGATTAGCATATACTAAATATCCTTTAGCATTGCTTATGTTTGAAGCTGATTTGGAAGCAACATATTTCTTTAATACATAATTAAAAATCGCCAGATAGGCGATTTTTTTTATAAAAAAGTCACTTTAATTTAAAGTGACTTTATATAGTAAATTATTTTGCTAAACATTTATCAAGTTCTTCGCAAATTGCTTTTTTATCCATTTTTTGACCAATGAAAACAAGTTTCACCATTCTATCTCCAACTTCTTCATCCCAGTCTCTTTCTAAATCAGAATTAGCTTTTCTAAATGCTTGTTGATCTTTTAATGGGAAAGTAGCAATCCATTCGCCAGCTTCATAAACTCCAGTTTGTTTTCCAGCTTGTTCAAAAACATATGACATTTCATCATCATTCTCAAACCAAACAATACCTTTACATCTAATTATATTTCTTGGTAATGAATTAACGAAATTATGGAATTTTGATTCAACTAAAGGTTTTCTTCTATAATATACAAAAGTTCCAATTCCATACTCTTCAGTTTCACCTTCTTCAGCTTCTTCCTCAGTTTTATCTAATTCTTGAGCCCAACCAGCTGAAAGTGAAGCTTTTTCGAAATCAAAAGCTTTTGTGTTCATAATTTCTCTAAAATCAACATCTGAATAATTTGTTTCTATTATTTTTGCACTTGGTTGTAATTTTTTTACAACAGCTTTAACTTTTTCAAGTTCATCTTTAGAAAGTTCATCAACTTTGTTTAAAATCAAAGTATTACAGAATTCAATTTGCTGAATTAATAAATTTTCAATATCTTCACCGTCAATTTCATCTTTTTCAAGTTCTTCACCACAATTGAATTCATCTCTTAATCTTAAAGCATCAACAACAGAAACAACATTGTCTAATCTACAAATTTTAGGTAATCCATATTGTTTTGTAGAATCTTGTAAAACAGTTATTGTTTGAGCAATTGGAATAGGTTCACAAATTCCACTAGCTTCTATTAATATATAATCAAAATTTCCTGTTTTAACTAAATCAACAATTTGTTGCATTAAATCAACTTTTAAAGTACAACAAATACAACCATTTTGTAAAGGAACAAGGCTATCATTTGTTTCAGTAACAATACCACCTTTTCCTATTAAAGATGCATCTATATTTACTTCTCCAATATCATTAACAATTACAGCAACTTTGTAACCATCTTGATTATTTAAAATATGATTTATAAGAGTTGTTTTTCCAGCTCCTAAGTATCCTGTTAATAATGTAATTGGCACAGTTTTCATTTAAAATTCCTCCTTTTTGGCTTAAACCATTATAATTCGCTTGAATTATATCACTTTTTAGAAGTAAATGCTATACTTTTTTTAGAATTTATGGTATAATATTTACATAATTGCGTAAATACGTAAGTAGAAAGGATGAAATTCATGACGCGGAGTACAGAAAAATATTCACCACTATCTGAGGAAACAGTATTAAAACTCAAAGAAAAACACTTACAAGCAGCACAACAATCGAATGATATTTTGAGTTGGGCTCAAAAAGAATACGATTTGTTGACTGATGTGGAAGTACCTGAAGAAGATTCAAAACAGTTTTATCTTTTTCTTGATGGTTTGAGAGGCTGTATCAACTACCGAAAAATGACCATTAAGATGAAAAATGAAACGAGTTACTTGTTGAAAACAATAATGTATCTCATTTTGTGGATGAATTCTGTTGATGGGAAAACAACTTGTATTGAACTGATTGCAAGATGCAAATCATTTGAAAGCGAACTCACAAAAATTTTGCGCAAAGCAAATATGAATCTCTCAACAAGTATTCGAGATCGTTTTGGAATAAAAGGAATCATCTTTAATGATGCTTCTGAAGAAGAAATTGAAGAAATGATCGAGCATATTTTTGATACCATTAATAATGTTTTGGTTATTCGAAACATTAAAATGGCAAGAGAATTCAAAAAGTGGGTAGAAGAAAGCACTGAAATTATGGAGGCTGATAAAAAAGTTGTTGCAGAAATTATGGATACGCCATTTTTTATTGATGAGTCAAAAATAAAAGACTATATCCATCATCCCAAAGAAAATGGATATAAAGCATTGCAATTTACCTTGTCAATAACAGCATATTCTACGAATATCCCTGGTGCACAAATTGAAATTCAACTGAAATCTCAAAAAATGGAGGAAGAAGCTGAAAGCGGAAAAGCAAGCCATGAAGTTTACAAGAAAACAGGTGGTCATACAACGGAAGAATTAACAGATATTGATTTGCTGATAAATGAGGCTTTTAAAATCACAGATTTTACACGGCTTCATATCAGTGGGTTCTCTGGAAATTCTGAAAAAGAAGATAGAATTGGAGCATCGCAACCTGATATTTTTGAAATTCGGCATCTTTCACAAAGTTTTGTGAATAAACAGTAATCCTTTATCCCTAGGAAATTATTTCCTAGGGATTTTTTGATTTGTAGTATTACAATTGATATGAAACAAAAATTAAATGAGGGAACTGGTTTTATTGTAGGAGCAATAAGGGCTTTTTCAGTTCCAATAGTAAGTGGGGCTGTTAATATGGTCAAAAATACTACAAATTCTATATTAGGGAATGTTGGTATCGATTTGTCAGATGGCTTTGATGAAAAGGATGTGTATGGATTAACTGGTTGGATTGTACAAACAGCTGTAGATACAGGAGCTTTTGTTGTAAAAACTTTTGTAAGTACAACAGTTGCGTCTACACTAGGCGGAGGAATGATTGGTACTACTGGTGCATTCGTTGTAGGAAAAGTAGTTGGTCCAACAATAGATGAAGCATTTGGTGAGAAAGCTGTTGATTGTGTACATACATTTTTAACTTCAGCTTTGGGATTTTTTGGAATAAAAGCTAAACCAGATGAAAAAGAAACTGCTACAGCTGGTACAGAAGAGGTTGAAACTATTCTAACTGGAGATAAGGCGAATTTGCAAGGTAATATAACTGAAGATGGAAAGAAAGGGAATAATGGACAAGCAGAGCTTAATAATGCAAATGGTCAACAGCAAAATGCTGCAGATAAAACTAATCAATTAGCAACATTACAAGTTCAATTGGCAGAAGCACAAAAAGATTTAGAGCGTAAAAAAACAACTTATGATGCATCTAAAACTGCAAATGATGCTGAAAAGGAATGGAGAGCATCAAAGGAAGCGGCAGAAAAATATAATATGGAAACAGTTTATACAGCTAAAAAGAATGTAGATAAATATCAAGAAAATTATGAACGTATGGAAAGTCGTTTAAAAACAGATAATGCAAGTCATGATAAAATTACAAAACAATATGAAGATGCACAGGCTAAATTAGATAAAATACAACAAGAAATAGATGCATTAAATAAAAAATAATGTAATAAGGAGGTAAATAATGAGTTCACCATTGAGAATAGATTATGAAAGCATACCAAATCAAGCAAACAAAATAAGAAATACAGCATTAGAAATAAATGATAGAATATTAGACGTATATAAACAAGTTGCTGATATGCATGCACATTGGTATGGTAAAAGATATAATGAATTAGTAAGCAAATTCAATGAATTAGCACCACAATTTAATAAATTCTTAGAAGTAATAGTATCCCAAATACCATACATGTTTGATGCTATTGCTAATGACTTCTCTGGAATAGACATACAACAAAATGTTGCAACAGCAAGAAAAGAAGGATATAAAAGTATCCAAGAAATCCAAATATTTAATGATGTAGGAATGAGATACTTACAATCAGAAGTTGATCCATATCAAACAGAAATCGTATCAGATTTTCGTTCAGCAAAAGAACTTATGGATTCAATGCAAAAAACTGTAGAACAAATAATATTACAATGTGATGGTGCAGATGAATTTAGATCACAATTTAGAAATTTAGTAAGTTCATTTAAACAAGTATTAGACAATGTAGAATCTCAATTTGTAGAATTAATGAATAAAGACAGAGAACAAATTGAAAAAGCAGAAAAATTAAATACAACAAAGTAAAAAAAATTAAGAATAGACATAAGATCTATTCTTTTTTTATTTAGAAAGGCATAAAATCAAAAGAGGTGATTTTATGCCAATATCATTATCAAGCAAAAAGAAAATGAGAAATGGACTATTTGTAGTAATAGTAATAATTTTATTATTAACAACAAGATTAGGATATATTCAATTAGTATGGGGAGCAGAATTGAATAATCAAGCAACAAGTCAACAATCACAAAGTAGAAAAATAACAGCAAAAAGAGGAACAATATATGATGCAACAGGAAAATATGAATTAGCAGTGAGTTCAAGTGTAGAAGCAGTAACAATAAATCCAACAAATATATCAAAAGAAAACAAAGAGAAAGTAGCAAAAGCATTAAGTGATATATTTGAATTAGATTATGAAAAAGTTTTAAAAAGACTAAACAAAAGAAGCTCAATAGAAACAATAGTAAAGCAAGTAGAAAAAAGTAAAACAGATGAATTAAGAAAATGGATGGAAGAAAATCAAATAACAACAGGGATAAATATTGATGAAGATTCTAAAAGATATTATCCATATGGAGATTTAGCAGCACAAGTAATTGGATTTTGTGGAAATGATAATCAAGGATTAGATGGAATTGAAGCAAAATATAATGATGAACTAAAAGGAACAAATGGAAAGATTGAAAGACAAACAAATGCAGCAGGAGAAAGTTTAGGAGATGAAGAATATATTTCAGCAATAGATGGAAATAGTTTAATATTAACAATAGATATGACAATACAATCAATTGTAGAAAAATATTTAGAAGAAGCGTGTATAGATAATGTTTGTACAGATGGTGGAAGTATAATAGCTATGAATCCTAAAAATGGAGATATTTTAGCAATGGCAACATATCCTGCATATGACTTAAATAGCCCGTATGAACCACATACAGATGAACAAAAAGCAGAATGGAAAAATCTAGATTCACAAGACAGAACAACAGCAATGCAAAAAATGTGGAGAAATAAGGCAATATCAGATACATATGAGCCAGGTTCAGTTTTTAAAACAATAACATCATCTGCCGCATTAGAAGAAGGAATTGTAACAGACATAGATAAGCAAGGACAATTTTGTTGTACAGGAGGAATTGAAGTTGCAGGAGTAAGAATAAAATGTTGGAGATATTATAGACCACATGGATCTGAAAGTTTAAGATTAGCATTAATGAATTCTTGTAACCCTGTATTTATAGGATTAGGGCAAAAAATAGGAGTAACCAAATATTATGAATATTTAAGAAAATTCGGATTGTTTAATAAAACTGGAATAAAATTGCCAGGAGAAGCAAATAGCATATTCATAAAAGAAGAAAAAGCAGGCCCTGTAGAATTAGCAACAATTAGTTTTGGGCAAAGATTTGAAATAACACCATTACAAATGGTAACAGCAGTTTCAAGTATTGCCAATAAAGGGACATATATAAAGCCGAGAATAGTAAAAAGTATTATAAATAGTGAAACAGGTGAAAAAACAGATATGCCAATTGAAACAGGAGAACAAATAATTTCGAAAGAAAATGCAGAAAAAGTATTAAGCATGATGAACAGTGTTGTATCAGAAGGAACAGGAAAAAATGCAAAAGTAGAAGGATATCAAGTTGGTGGAAAAACAGGAACATCAGAAGATGGAGTTAATACTGGAAAATATGTTACATCATTTTGTGGTGTGGCCAATACAGATGATCCACAAATAGTACTTTTAATAACTTTATATAACCCAACAGGAGAAGGTGGACACCAAGGTGGTGGAGTTGCAGCTCCTGTTGGAGGAAAAATTTTAAGTGAGGTTTTACCATACTTAGATAGCAAGGCTGATATTGACAAAATTATGTAAATGTGCTATAATAATAATATCTTGAGTTCTTGCACAGAGTAACTTTAGAAGTTTTGTAAATTTCTGGGGGGCTGTGCAAAACCTCCAGACAATTATGGAGGTGCAACTATGATGCACAACAACATGTCCGGCCGTAACTTTATGAACGCTGAGACCGCCAAGTTTACTGGTGCTGTCCTGCTGGTTACGGAGATCTACGCACTGCTCGCTAGCCTTGTTACAGGCCTGGAGTACATCTTCGCGATGATGTTCATGAACCAGTTCGCATACTATGCGTCTGGCAAGCTGCTGGATGGCAGCAAGTATATCCACCTGCTGACAGGTATTGTCTATGCTGATGGCGTGGCTAAGGATGTAGTCCTTGTCTCCGCTAAGCTGTTTGTCCTGGTAGCGGTCCTCGATATCTTGTACGTTTTCGTGAAGACCAAGTGGCTGAAGCATGCCAAGATCAAGGTCTTTTCTGAAAACACTGTTGTGATGGCCTTTGCAGTTATTTCTTCTGCGGCATACAGCTGGAACATGCTCCTGGAGAGTAGTACCCTGTATCTGCAGCTGAACAAGCCGGCGACTCTGTTCACTGGTTACTGCACCCTGGCTATCTACTGGGTACTCCTGTTCGTTGTGTTCGTTGGCTTCTGGAAGGCGCTGCTCTTTTTCCGTAACAAGAAGAAGGCTTCTCATTCCTAAAGCAAAGTTTGATTGGCAGAAATGCTAAGATAACTTAACGGGAAAGCGTATATCACATTTTTGTGGTATATGCTTTCTCGTTTTTTTATAAAAATTTTCTTGTTTGTTTTATTATATATGGTAAAATAAATAATATAATTGAATAAGAATATTTTAAGAAAGGAAAATTTAAATGATTAAATTAGGAATAATATATGGAGGGATTTCAACTGAACATGATGTATCTATAATGTCAGCGAAGTCTATATTAGAAAACTTAAATAAAGAAAAATATGAAATACATGAAATTTATA